>Ga0315289_10002161_pt1 | contig 30406 bp, 29 predicted proteins | sample YL17G11_40_MG_FD_203452 | JGI IMG/M metagenome (GOLD analysis project Ga0315289, IMG submission 203452) | Sediment microbial communities from Yellowstone Lake, YNP, Wyoming, USA - YL17G11_40 | ecosystem: Environmental > Aquatic > Freshwater > Lake > Sediment | place: USA: Wyoming | collected... | reverse complement strand
GGGCGCGGATCTTTTCGACGGGGATCGCCGCCTTCTCGATCGTCGCCGGGTCGGTCTGGGCCAAAGAATCCGTGTGAAACGCGACATAGGAGGAGAGTTCCCCTTTCATTTCCTTCGCTTTATCCTCAGGAGAGGCCTTGAAGGGCATAAAAGGAAGCGGCCGTCCGTTGAGGCTCCAGGAAGACACCGGCCGGTAGTCCGCACCAAAGAATTTTTGGCTGAGCCCTTCCCAGACTTGCGCCGCCGGGGTCCAGGCGACGACCGCTCGAAAATCATCGGTTTGACTGGTACACGCAGCGGAACCGCGTCGAGGCCGTCGCTCCAGCCGAATTGGTGACCGAGAAATCCACCGTCCAGCCGTTGATTTCGTCGTCGCGATAGCCGATGCGTTTTTGGGAATTCGAATTCACCGGGTTCATGGACCATAGGAACCCGAAAATATCGGCCTCCCCATAGCCCCCGGAGACGGGAGCTTGACGGGCCGCATCGACGGCTCCGGCCGCGTCGGCTTCGAAGACGGCCGTCGATTCCCATAGAATCTTGCGCGCGTCCGTGGAGACGGCCTTGATCGCCGCCCGCTCACCCGGTCGAAGCCCAGTGACCTTCAAGGAAAAGGGTGTTCCGCAGATCGCGACCGAGGGGCTGACCGCGATCTTCAGCTCCGCCGCCCGCCCGTTCGCAGCGGCCCGGGCGAGCCCGCCGCCGAGGAGGACGAAAAGCGCCCGCAGTGCCGCTCCGCGCTCGAATCGTCCTTTTTTCATGTTCCGACACCTCCATGATGGATTTTTTTTGCGGCCTTGCGACCACTCACCTTAATAGACGTAAACCGGCGAGCGAGAGTTGCTCATCGGCCGGCGGACCGTCGAAAGCCACCTCTACAGCATCTACCGAAAGCTGGGAGTGAAGAACCGCCTCCAACTGGCGCGCTTGGCCGCGGCCGAAACGGAACTAGAGGACCGTTCTTAACTCGCCTGCTCAGATTGTATTCTCAACCAACGGACACCGCTAAGCTAAAATTTCCTTAAATTTGGTGGAATGCTTTTGATATAGGCAAAGAACTCGGGAATTTAATAAGCTTGGACTAGAAAGTCAAACACTACCTCCCTGCGTGACATTTGACCTGTGAATGAGCAATTAGCTCAATTGGTAGAGAGGTAGACTCTTGATCTGTGGGTTGCAGGTTCGAGTCCTACACGGATCATTCTAAAATCCCCCCTGATAAGTCTGATAAACCAGGCATTTACGTGAATCATCCCCGAATTTTCGTTTCCGTCGTTTTCCGTCCATTTCCGCCCGATTCCGCCCTAAACACGTCATTAAAGTCGACAGTCAATTCAACGACTTCTGATAGATCAAGTCAATTATCAATCGCCAGATGAAGGTCGTAGCCTTCATCACGGATTATGCCGCCGTGGATCGGATCACCGACCACCTCAAGCTGACGTTTGCGGCGGCGAAGCCTCCGCCGTCTCAGGCCGCTTTCCAGGAAACACTGGTGGCCGCTGATCCCCCGGTCAAATATTTTTCATGATCTTCTCTCAGAGCGGGGGGAGGTCCGGATGAATTCCGGCTCCTCGGGCACCGCAGGCGGCTTCCGGGTTGCCCTCCCGCACTCTCTTGCGTCCTTGACATATTCTGAGCCCCGATTTATGCTTCCGCCCGGTGGAGAAATGGGGCCATCGAGCCGAAACCGTGCCCGCAGGCGGGCGGAGCCGAAAGGCAAATTCTTATCCCTGATTTGGGTAACATTTTATATGATTCAACAGCCTTTCCTTCGGTAACATATTACGTGAGTCAATGCGGATATTTGATTCCTCCTCTCAAGCCGTGATATAATTTCAATCTTGTTAAGTATGGGTTTTCGTCGATCCGAGGGGCTTTTAGTCTTTCCTTGGAAAAAATGAAAATCCGATTTTAATTATTCAAGCTAAAGGGAGGGCAAAATGGGATCAGCAGCATGGTGTAATTTTTGCAATCGAAACGTTGTTCCGCAAAAAAAATTTAATTGGCTTGTCTTTATCTTTCTATGCGGAATCTTTTACGTGCCCGTGTATTTACTGAAGAAGGCCAAATGCCCGATCTGCCAAGGAGATAATTTTGGCCCAGCGAAAGCGGACGAAATTGGCAAGAGATCCTAAAGTATATCTCATACGCGCTTGAAAGTTTTATCGGCCGGAAGGGCCTCTATACGGTGGAGTATGTTATTTTCCCACCATCCGCCTATCGATTATGATCACACGTTGAAAGTGGGGTCCTTTCGGGTATGCGCCCGGTGCGCTGGAGTAGCTATAGGATTGATTCTGTTTCAGTTCCTGAAAAAAAATTTGGGTATATCCTTTTCCGGAACAGTCTTTTGGATCCTGTTCATCTTGACGAGCTTCACCCCGATTGACGTCTTCGCCCATGAGATCGGAAAATGGCGCGGCAGCAATCCGGTTCGTCTTATCCTGGGGATTTTTATCGGTGTCGCGTTGGCGTGCGCGGCGACTGCAATCTTCGAGGGGAAACCGGCGATTGGGTTGGGCTTGATCTTTTGGATGGTCTTGCTGGAATTTTTAACCGCTGCTTTAATGAAATGGCGTGGATGCCTAGATGCCCTAGTTAGACGATACGAGTCGGGGATCAGGAGGAATTGCGGAACGAAGACGCGCGAATTCAATCGGATATGGGGTTACGTGCCGATCGACAAGCAAGGCGCGCAGCTCTTGTTCCGGGTCATCTCAGACAGCTATGAAAGGAGAAGTCTCATCATCACCACGAACCTCGAGTTTTCGAAATGGGCTCGGTTTTCACCGACGACCAGATGGCCGCGGCGATGATCGATCGGCTGGCTCACCACGGCTACATCCTCCTGTTCGAAGGGGAAAGTTACCGGATGAAAAATGCGCTCATGCGGCAGAAAAGATGGGAATATTTCCCCATGGGCTCGTGGGGATTTTTGGACGATTTTTTTTGGGGAATTTTGCTTGACAAAACACAACAAATAAATTAATATTTGAAAAGGGAGGAAATCTTGTGGGAACCGCAAGTGCAGTTTTTGCTTTGTTTGTGGTGATCGTATGTCTAGCGGCGGGACTAGGATAGGAATTATCGCATCGGGGTAACTCTTTCTGGCTGTTCGGGAAATCGCTTTGAATACACGTAAGGAAGAAAGCGCGGAAAAAAGTACCTATTCCGTTCTCCTTACTGTTGCAAAATTAAATAATCTTCTTGGATGGCTGGTAATTATAGCCGGCGTAATATTTGCGGCGCTCCTAACTCAAGCGGGGGTCAGGATTTGGATCTAGAATGCTATTTTAATAGATTCTGCGTAACGAGGAGGGGATTGAGATGAAACGATTCTATCACTGTTTAGTTTTCGTTTGCTTTATTCTATTAACCGTCTCCTGCATGACGACTATAGGGTTCCGTAGATTAGTGCCATCGCAAGTAACGCTTCCCGGAGTGAAAACAATCGCGGTATTCCCCTTCGGGGGAAAATCGCTTGACGCTGGATCTCAACTTGCGGACAGAATCTCTATGTTCATCTCCAACAATGCGCACTTTTCCGTCGCCGAAAGAAGCCAGCTTTCGAATATTTTGGCCGAACAAAGCCTATCGGTTTCAGGTCTAGCCGATGATTCCTCGGGGGCGAAAATTGGGAAGCTACTAAATGCGGATGCCGTCATAAGCGGCAGTATCACTCTCCTCGAATTAAAGAACTCGCAACATGCTCGGCGTACAAAAACTGGAGAGGAAACGATTTATGACCGAGTTCTCAATGTCGCTGTTAATTTGAAAATCATCCACACGAGTACGGGAAGACTTGTGTACAGCAGAATGCTACGGACTAGTGAAGGCGCCAGCCATCCTAATCCGCAATATCTGCCGACAGAAGATGAGTTATTCGATAAATGTGCAACGAAGCTTTCTTCGGACATAATCCGCCTCATTTGTCCGCATCAAGAAACTACCAATATCGAGCTTGATTCCGGCGCGGGAGATTATAAGGAAATTTTAAAACCAGGGATTGAATTCGCGAAATCCGGCTTGACCGACCGCGCACTCGATGCATTTTACGAAGCTCGCAAAACCAACGAGAAGGCTTCACCCGCCACCTACGATGCAGCGATGATGCTATTTTTGCTGGGAAAGTTAGACGAGGCTGAGCGAACGATGAATGAGGCGATTTCTCTCTTTCCCGATTCCAAATTACAAAAAATCACTTCCTTGACGCTAGATAAATACTCAAAATCCTTAGCGTTGATTAGATACGAGAAGGGTATTCAAGCGAAGCTTGATCAGCAACTCGCCGAGATAAACGCTGAACCGACAGCCCATTTTGGAATTTCGCAAGCTAAACCAAGCTCTGAATGGAAAAAATCCATTCGAATCGCGGTCGTTATCCCCGAAATGTTGATCAGGCGGCCCGTTCCCGATCCGGCAGGAGAAACGCGTATCATCCAATTACTCTTGGACGATGGATACAAGGTTGTAGAGCAAACTAGCATTGCTAATTTAAGGTACTCCCCCGAAGTGGCCGAAGCCCTTAAAGACGCGAGCGCCGCCGCCACGCTGGCAAGGAAACTAAAAGTTCCGATCATTATTATCGGAGAAGCGTTCGCTGAGGAAGCCACGCCAACCGGCGGTTTTCGTAGTTGGCGAGGAAGACTCGAAGCAAGGGCCATATTCTCTGATAATCAGGAAATCATTTGCACCGCTGGCGAATATGGATCGGGGGCTGACTCCTCAGGTTTGGTTGCAGGCAAGAAAGCTCTCGAAAACGCCGGCGAAAAAGTCGGTAAGTTTTTCCTGGCCAAGTTCGAAGAGTACCATCAAACAAAAGGTGGACTTACTCCAAGCGCGAGGGCAATCCAAAGTGCAACTCGGATCGCCAGGGTCATCGTCAATGCGGCCAATATTCGGATGGAACCCAATACGGCCGCTGCGATCATCGCAACAGCGACAATGAACGAAAGCCTAAAAATATTAGAAACCACAAAAGATTGGTTCTATGTTCAAAAAGCAGACGGAAAAGAAGGATGGATACATACATCGCTGGTTAAAGAAATCAAATAAATCAGTTGCCAGAAACGATAAGAATTTCCATTTTCCACGGCGTATTGAATTATCGCCCCAGACGATGAATCTCCCCGCCGATCCATTCCGGAAGCGAGACAACCCTTCTATGATAAATGTATCCCGGGACATCGCGGTCAGCGGACTGCCTTCCGGATAGACCCCGCCTTCGCGGAAATAATAAAGACGTCCGTTCTTGAACTGAAGAGGCGGGGCCCGTAGTCCCCCGCGATCTTTTTTCAGTCTTGATCGATGCGGAGTTCATTCGCCGCCCCGCCCCGTCTAAATTTCCCCCTCCTCCTCATCGGTCCAGATGGCGATGGAGAAAGGCCATCGTTTCGGCCCACGACCGATAGCCTCCCCGGGCGTCCGCTTGAGGCGTCCCGCCGCTGATCCCGCCCCGATTGGCCGTGACCACATAAGGGAGGAAGGACTGATGGCCCCCTTTCTCGTTGACGATGTGCTTGACCTCGTAGGAAAAGCCGGCTTTTTTCAACCTGGCCATGATGGCCGCGCAGAACTCACCAGCCGGCCAGGTCTGGTCGTCGGTCCCCGAAACGAGCAGGATCGGGGCGCGGATCTTTTCGACGGGGATCGCCGCCTTCTCGATCGTCGCCGGGTCGGTCTGGGCCAAAGAATCCGTGTGAAACGCGACATAGGAGGAGAGTTCCCCTTTCATTTCCTTCGCTTTATCCTCGGGAGCGGCCTTGAAGGGCATAAAAGGAAGCGGCCGTCCGTTGAGGCTCCAGGAAGACACCGGCCGGTAGTCCGGGGCAAAGAATTTTTGGCTGAGCCCTTCCCAGACGTACGCCGCCGGGGTCCAGGCGACGACCGCTCGAAAATCATCGGTTTGAGAGGCTAAAAGAAGGGCCAGTTCGCCGCCCTTGGAGCCTCCGGCGAGCCCCAAGCGTCCGGCCATGACCTTGGGCTGGGTTTTCATGTGTTTTGTCAAGCAAAATTCCCCGAAAAAATCGTCCAAAAATCTCCATGAGCGCATGTGGAAATATTCTCATCTTTTCTGCCGCATGAGCGCATTTTTCATCCGGTAACTTTCCCCTTCGAAAAGGAGGATGTAGCCATGGTGGGCCAGCCGGTCGATCATCGCCGCGGCCATCTGGTCGTCGGTGAATATCGAGCCCCATTTCGAAAACTCGAGGTTCGTGGTGATGATGAGACTCCTCCTTTCGTAGCTGTCGGAGATGACCCGGAACAAGAGATGCGCGCCTTGCTTATCGATCGGCACGTAGCCCCATTCGTCGATGATCAGAAGTTGCGCTTTCAAGATCGAGGAGAGCACTTTCTCCAACGATCCATTTGAAAATGCTTCCGATAAACGGACCACCAGTTGGGCTGCGGTAAAAAATCGAGTCCGGATTCCCTGTTCGCAAGCCAGGACTCCCAAAGCGGAGGCCAAGTGCGTTTTTCCGGTTCCGACCGGTCCATAGAGAACGAGGTTCTTCTTTTCCCCGATGAACGCTCCGCTTGAAAGCTCCGTTCGGGAGAGATTCGGCGGCAGCCGCAGATTCTGAAAGTCGGTGCCCGCAAGGGTCTTGTAGACCGGAAAGGCCGCTTCCCGGAGAAAGCGGGCCCTTCGCACTTCTTCGCGATTGGCCATCTCGCCGATCAGAACGCGGAGGAGAAACTCCTCTCGGGCGGCCGAGCCTTCCTGCTCGCAGATATGGATGGCCGTTTGACTGAAGGCCAATCTTCCGAGGAGCGCCGAAATATCCCCGCGAAGACTCGTTCGGTTCACTCGCGGCTTTCTCATCATTGGACCTTGAGATCCAGGAACGCCCGGTCATATGTTTCGAGGTCCGGACCCCGATCAGGGGCGGAGAGCAGCCCGTCGTAGGCGATCCGCGCGGAAATCGCCTGAAGGCTGAAGGAGTCGACCAATCCCCGGCGAACCGCCTCCTGGAGAGATTCCAAGGCGACCTCATACCCAAAGGTCGAGGCGCTTTCCGAGAGAACCGAGAGGACACGGCGCAGATCGGGCTTGGACAGCTCGTCCAGATTTTCGCGCAGCGGCTCGCTCAAACCGGCGCGAAAAGGACTGTTTGTCCAGGCGCGGGGACGCCTCAGAAGAGTTTGGAGGCTCGTGGCATAATCCGCGGTGTCGGTCCGGTTCTCACTGAAGGACCTGGGATGAACGCTCAAGGGCTCGCCGTTCTCGCCGTAAACGACAACGGTGTGGGCTCGGATTCCAACCGCCACCTGCCGATCGGCGTACTCCGGAGCGCTGGAGTACCAGTGCCGGCCGTCGAAACAGAACTTTCCATATCCGTTGGTCCGCACCCGTTCCAAACGCTCGACCAGGAAGGGCTTTTCAGGAAGCGGGCTCAAATGACGGCGATCCTCGGCCCAAAGCTCGCCGATCGTGAGGCCCTTCTTATAGTGAGGCCGCTGGAAGTCCTGTTCCATCCGGGAAAGCAATCCCTGGTTCCAGATCTCGAGGTCCTCCACCACGGGGATCGGAACAAAGAAATTCCGTCGAACATAGCCGACTTTGTTTTCGACATGGCCCTTCTCATGACCCGAGGCGGGGTTACAGAAACTGACCGAGAATCCGTAGTGGCATTTAAACCGCAGGAATAAATCCGCGAGGGTGACCTTTTCCCGAACTCGTCGACCGACGCCGCCGGCGTTATCAAACACAATCCTTCTCGGCACACCGCCGATATGATGAAAAATCTCCATCAGTCCCTGACAGACGCACTCCGCGGTTTCGCCCCCGAATCCCTGGATAAAGGCGCCGTTACTGTTGGGGAAACTCAGGCACAGGTATTTGATCGGGCGTTTTCCGCCGCCCTCGATAATGTCGGCTTCCCCAAAATCCGCTTGCGCCTCTCCCGGCGGCCAGACAAGTTCCAAATAGCCCCGATCGGCCCCGCGCTCACTCTTCTTTTGCTTCAGATACCTCTGGACCAGCGGATAAGAGCAGCGGTAATCCTCCGGGTATTCGGTCCGGAGCCGATTGTGGACGCGTTGGGCCGTATGCCGTTGCTTAAATCGCATCCGCTGATCCTCTTCCAACCACCCGTCGATAATCGGTTTCCAGGGGTCCAGTTTCGACGCCGGAGCTCTTTTCTCCTGGGCCTTTTCGTTGAAATCCTCTTCGCGCATGTACTTCGCGACGGTCTTTCGGTCGATCCTCAGGCGGCCGGCGATCTCCAAAGATCCGAGCCCTTGTCGTTGCAGTTCTTTGATCTGATCAATCTGGTTCATTCGGAGCATGTCTCCTCCCTGCAGGGTATCCTACAGGGTTTTCCCGTCGATTCCAGTCCACGATTTTCATGGGGAATTTTGACGATTTTTTTGTCCATTTCAGTTTGATCATTCTGGGTACTTTTGGTTTATCATAAAGATTCATCCAGGCCGCGGCCCGCATAAAATACTCAAGGGGTATTTCGACCAGCTCGGGGGGAAGATTCGGATATTGGAAATAGGCCAGGGTCAAGGCCGCGAACCCGTTGGAGGCGAAGGCCCGGGCCAGCCACTCGTAAAGACCGCCGTTCGATCCCCCCAGGATGATGACGCCGGGGAACGGGCCGCCTTGGTCCGGATAGTAGAGGAATCCGCAGAGACCGTCCTTTTTGAGGGGGACGCGGACAAGTCCTTGGCCCGGCATCTGGTACACGCAGCGGAACCGCGTCGAGGCCGCCGCTCCGGCCGAAAAGGCCATCGAGAAAGAACTGTTCATCGGCCGACGGATTGTCGAAAGCCACCTCTACAGCATCTACCGAAAGCTGGGAGTGAAGAACCGCCTCAAACTGGCGCGCTTGGCCGCGGCCGAAACGGAACGAGAGGACCGTTCTTAACTCGCCTGCTCAGATCGGATTCTCAACCAACGGACACCGCTAAGCTAAAATTTCCTTAAATTTGGCGGAATGCTTTTGATATGGGCAAAGAATTCGGTAATTTAATTTTCCATTTCCTAAATCGAGCATAATATTCTGCATCGGCAAAGGATAATTATGAACGTCGAGAAAGCATAGTAGCAAAATTCTGTCTTTTATCAGTAGCAAAAAAAGGGGGAGCTTAATCCCCCAGAAATATCTTAAGCTTCCTCGGTAAACCGTGTGAGCGGATTCAAGCTTTTATTGTAAGAAAAAAGTCAATTCTAACTCTTTGAAAATAAAGGAGTCTGGTATTGACATAGGCTTAACCTCTTGTTATATTTGAATTTCCACTAAAAGGGTTAGCTCATGGGGAAATCGAACATCTCTTTTGGCCAAATTCTCATCGGATCACTCTTCAACGAACTCATGCGTGCGGAATCCGTTCAAATCCAAAGCGAAGGTTCTTGGGTTCTTGGATTAGTCGGCGCAAAAGCCGAACGTTTCGGCAGAGTCACACTTTCCCGCCAAGATCTCGAATCCCTAACGATTCTTAATTCCATTCTCAATTTCGAAAGTGATGCCAAACTCCTTAAGCCCAGCATCCAGGCTTATTCGTTTGGTATCTCTTGCGAGTTTGATCCATTCTCCGACTTGTCTGCGAACTCGTTGATGTCGATCGATGGTCTAGCTGATTAGGCATGGCTATGGAGCTAATAACGAAATGTAGCAATTGGAATTGTTCGAGCAGAATTATTGCGGCAAATTCAGCGAGGAATTTTCTAAACCCTTCTTTAGCAGTAGAGAAAGCACTCGAGAAGGGCATATTAAAAAACGGACAAGATGTTCTTGAGGTCGGGGCAGGGAATTTGCGTAACGTATCCTTTATCTCACATAAAATAAAGAGCGCTTGCTTGCGAGCTTTTGAGGTCGAAACGACAATCCAAAAATTCACCGAGAATTATGCTTCCTTCCTAAAAGCCGGAGGAATGATCATCCCAAGTTTTCCTAATAGAACGAAATATGATGCTATCATTTGTACTTTTGTCCTTGAAACTATTTGTCCCAAAGCAAGCCGCAATTATTTGCTAAAGAAAATCCATCAGAGCCTAAAACGAGGCGGAATCTTGATTGCTTCATTCCGTGGGGTATCTGGCGTGATTGGATCAAAATATAAAGAGTGTCCCAAAAAAGAAGGATGGCTGACCCCTTTGCATACATTCATTAAGCCATATACGATTAAAGAGATACGGTCTCTTTTGAAGTCTTGTGGGTTTTCTGAGGTTGATTTTTTCCAAGATTATCGCGTAGATACTCCGAAAAACATTCATCTTGCCGCAAGATAGGAGCTCCGATGGAAAGGAAATGGCTAGAGTCATTCTATAAGGAATGCGGACGGGAAGTTTCATTAGCCTATAATGTGTTAAATCAGACGAATTATTGGGGGATTACGCTTGCTGTGGCTGTAGTTACCACCTGTTTTTTAGGAACCGCTCGGCTTGAGGGAGGCAGGATTTCTCTTACTTACCCCACATTACTGCAATGGTATTTGGTAATTTTCGCATGGATCATTATGGTCAGGTTTTTTGTTCGTTCAGCTCTCGGGCTAGTGAACATGTACCGATGGAATGAGCTTATTTATTCGACATGCAAGGTTCTATCTCTTCCAGATGGAAATCCTGATCTTCCGCTTTTGAACAGGAACCTAGCAGAAAAGATCGAGGCATACTTTTTTAATTGGAAGAGTCCCCAAAAAAGGCGATTTATTGTCTGGCATAGCCTAAAGCTCATGTATCTCTGGTTTTTTCTAATCCTCCTAGCCTTATTTATTTGGGGGATATTCGCGCTCGAAAAAAACGCATTGTTCTGGGTCGGAGTGAGTCTGTTCATCACACCAACAATTATAGAAATTATCTGGTTTTATAAGTGGGACGGCCTAAAATATCAGGAGTTAGACCTAGAAACTGAAAATGCCGTAAAGGACATTCTGAATGAAAAGCGAGTCATAATTTCCGATGTCCACTCGGATTTCTTGATACTCGGATTTTGTGAAGAGGGCCCCTTTAGACATGCGAAAGGGCTCTTAAATAATCCAACAGTAAACTGGCTTCCGTGGGCATACCAATCATACGAGATTCATCCTGCTATCTTAGCGAGACTATCAAATAATGTGAGATTTCAAAATCAAAAAGTCGCATTTGCATCCTGGAAAAAGGATTTCACTGGGCCAGCGGAAATCATTAGATATGGCCGGATTGACTATCTTAAGTTCGTTAATGGCAATTTACAGCTTACGATAATGATTGATGAGCTTAAAGAAGACAGTCCTGTTCAATACATTGAAATTAAGGACCCCAAAACATTATTCTTTTTCGGATGATGGATAAAGAACGAGAATAGGAGAAACCATGGGCGTACTAACCGGCTGTAAACCACGAAAAGAAGTCCTTAAGGGCGATCTTGATGACGCCATATTTGCCGCAGACTTCGGAGACGTTATCTCCGGCAAGGCCCCTAGGGTTTATGGGGATGCCAAGACCTTCTTCCAGAACACCCATCCGGCTAAGCAGCTCAGTAAAGTCATTGAAGTCGTCTTTGAACGTTTAGCCGATCCGAAAGAAGCCGGCGCGACACTTCGGCTCAGTACGGGTTTTGGCGGCGGAAAAACTCATACCCTGATCGCGTTGTGGCATCTGGCCGAAAATATCGACAATCTCGGCATGGGCACCGAGCTGCTTCCTGCTGCAGGCCGCCCGAAATCGGTGACAATCGCAGCCGCCGATCTCAGCAAAGCCGGTCAGCCTATCTTTTCCCAGCACGGGAATACCAAAATCCATAGCCTATGGGGAGAGATAGCCTATCAACTTGGCGGCGAAAAGGCCCTTAAGTTGCTTGGAGAAGCCGACCATCCAGAAAAACAACCGATGGAAGCGCTAATGCAAAAATGGTTCCATACCGGACCGGTCCTTATCCTTCTTGACGAGATTGTTGTCTATATGGCAGGACTATCCGAGCAAGGCCAGGGGAACCTCCTTGCTTTTCTCAACAAACTCGCGGCCACTGTCTTAAAGCGCCCTCAAACCGTTCTTGTAGTCACTGACCCAGCCGACCAGCGGGCGTATGCAAAACAAGCCCAAAAAATCGGCGATGCGACGCTCGCTGCGGCCATTCGACTAGATGATCTTTTCGGCCGTAGGATGACGGACTTTGATCCGATAGGCGAAGAAGCCGCTAAGGTCATTGTCCGCCGCCTTTTTGAGAAAGTTGACGCCATCGCTGCCCAGGAGGCATCTGCTGCATATCATGCCTTGTACGAGCGAGTTTCACGGGAAGCCCCCGGCTTGATTCACCCTTCCACTTCTTCTTCAGACTATGCCAAGAGGATCGTAGAATGCTATCCCTTCCACCCAAGGCTAATGGATACAGCCCAAGGTCGTCTCGGAGCCCTCCAGGAGTTCAATAAGAGTCGTGGCACGCTCAGACTTTTTGCCAGAATCCTTCGTACCGTGTGGGAATCCGGTCAAGATCTTGAGCTCATTAAGGCTGGCGACGTGGATTGGTCCAGCCCTCGAATCCAAGCAGACCTCCTTCAGCGTTTGAACCGGGATAACTTCAAGGCTACGATATCCGCTGACCTCGAAAAACATGCCAAAGACCTCGATGGAGGTAGTGTGCGCGGCGTGCATGTTCGGACGGCCTCGGCCCTTCTTCTGGAAAGCATCCCGATGCAGCCTAATAGCGGACTAGAGCCAGCCGATCTGACGCTAGCTGTCCTCCATACAGACGAGGCTGGGCCCGAGCCTTCAGAAGCCATGGATCGGCTCGCTGGAGTTTGCTGGCATACATATCCGCTGGCCGGCGGTCGCGGCTGGCAGTTTCGCTATGAACCGAACATTCACAAGCAGATTGAAGAGCGGATGAATGATGTCCCGCTCGAAGACGCCCGGAGCCGGGTTCTCGGCGAGGCTCAGGGTTATTTCCAAGGCCCGGCGTTTCGCCTCTCAGCTTGGCCCATCAATGCTCGTCAGGTGCCTGAATCTCCCGATCTTCAACTCGCCCTCTGTGAAAATGAGCAGATTGCACGAGCCGTCTGCGCCTATTCGGACGATGCAAATCCCCAAGTCACTATGGCCCGCAGATTCAGAAATGCAATCTTTGCTGTAACCGCGACCCAACCCACTCTGAATTCCGCCATCGAGCGGGCGCAGCGACTGATGGCGGCCGAAGCTATCGAAAAAGAATATAAAACCGGCGAGGCCGGCAAATTAATCCGGGATCAACTCCAACGGATTATGCCCGAGCTTAAGCGGCAGTTCCGAGTGCAGACATGTCGGGCGTTCGATCGCGTAATATTCGCCGGCGGGGCGTCTTATCCCATAGAAGAAAAATATCAAGTTTCCGAAGAAGCGATTATGCAAAGAGCTCAGGGCCAAGCGTGTCTGCGAAGATATCTTGAAGAAAAAGGTCTGATCTATCTTGCCGGGGATGCCATCGATGTCGGCCGATTCGTAAAGGAAATTCTTCCGGGCGCCACTCCACTAGCGGACAAACCTGGCGTTTACACCGCGAAATCCGTTCACGAACGATTCTTGTCTGCCCCTGGCCTCCGGCTTATTCCGGATGGCGCCGTCGTTCGTCAAACGCTCTTGAAATCCGTTAGGGAAGGCAAGATCATAATCCGGCTTGCTGATGGCCGAGTCTACGATAAGAATGGATGCGTCGAGGGGCCTGAAGGCCGCCGCAGACGGATACCGGGAGAAATGACGACGCTTTCTCTGGACGAGTCTGTCCAATTAACACTATCCGGAACGGATATAGCAGCACTCTGGGTTAAAGAGGATAAGCCGGGGGAAAAACCGACACCAAGTGGGGTAAAATATGAGCCGCCACCCCAGTCCGAAACCAAAGTCCGGGCCTCGACTTGGGCGAAAGCTGAGGAATATGCTAAAGAAAGGCCTTTGCTCAAACTCGAACTTATTGCGCATTCCCCGGTTGAGGCGCAATCCCTGCTTCCTTTAGCCCAACCATTCGGATCGGAGAGCATTTCTTTATCCGTGGATGTCAGCGGTGACCTCAAGGATGGAGGCAAGACCTACTTCCGCATGGAAGATGTCAAACCGACGCATGGATTGAAACCGCTCGAAATAGCCCAGCGGCTTTATACAGCAACATCTGAAAGCGCCACTTATGAGGCAATTCTCATTCTCGGCTTCGGCGCGGCTGGCCGCACCGGGCTCGAGGCTCAATTCCGAAAGGCTTCGGAGGAAGCTCCTGACGGCATTGCTCTGAACGCCGACTTTGAAAAGCCGACAGGAAGCCGCTCATGAACATCAGACGCGCCTCGTTTGCTCTTCGTGTAGTTCGTAGGCGTGGCGGAGACGCAGCCATCCTCTACCGGAGGCGCTTAACTGCAAAAGGCGAAGAACGGCTTGATCGAGTGGGCGCGATCTCACCGCTCGCTTTTTCAGCCTCCCAAAGCCTCCTCCGGGCGGCCGTTCGGGCCAATTCCGGGCCTGCGGCTAAACTGACGTATGGGCCGTTTCATCCGCTGGATGACGACTGGGGAGCTAGGGTCGCGGCCTTTGCCCTGATTTCCCGAGGATTACGAAACGCAGAACGCCTTCATCGGGCCGCTGCGCATCTTCAACACGCAGACGGCACCGAAGCCGCCTGGTGGTTGGGCCTTATGGAGAAATCGGGCGGCATACGTGCCGTGCGTGCCCTCCGAATTCTTTCGGAGGCAGTGAAATGAAGAAGAAAGAAGAACGCCCGAGAGTCCTGATCGAAGAATGGCTGCCGGCTGCCGCAATCGGCGTGGAATGCATGAGAGAGAGAGGAAGCGCGAGCGCTTTGGCCCCCCACACCTATCTCCATGTCTGGTGGGCGCGGCGTCCTCTCTGCGTATCCCGCGCTGCTGTTTTGGCATCCTTGCTTCCGGCGGATTTCCCACGGTACATTTTTGAACGGCTCTTGGGCTTCGGAAAGTCTGGCGCTGAGATAGTCGAGACGCGGCGCCTCATGGATACTGGCATAAGGGTTGAGGGCGGATTCAACTGTGATAGGGCGTTCAAGAATCATATCCGAGAGGACGACCTGGAAAAGGCGCATGAGGCGATTCAAGCAGTCTGGGGGCCAGATATTATCGTCATGGACCCCATGGCTGGGGGCGGATCGATACCGCTGGAGTCGGCGCGACTTGGGTTCAAGACCTTAGCCAACGAATATAATCCGGTTGCCTGCTCAATTCTCGAGGCGACTGTTGATTATCCTTTCAGGTTCGGAGAGAACCTGAGTAGGAAAGCAAGAGAATGGGCGAGAAAATGGATCAACAATATTGAGCCACGTCTTGGCATGTTCTACCCAAAACGCCAGGATGGCTTCGTTCATGCTTACATTTTCGCCCGGACTGTGCCGGACCCGGACTATCCCCCGTGGCAGACGCCTCTTGTCCCTGATTGGTACCTTCTTAAGCCCAAGGGCGAATCTGGCCATGTTGTTGCGGAGCCTGTTGTTGACAAGGAAAAGGGCACCTGGACCATCAGGATTCGTGAAGTTGGGAAAAGAGCCGGCCAATTGCGGGAAATACCACGGCCTACGTACGATAACGGTAAAGGGGTATCGATTTTCACTGGCTACCAAATACCCGCGGATTATATCAAAGCCAAGGCTCAGGCCGGCGAGATGAAAAGCGCGCTCTATGCGATCGCCGTGAAAAGTAAAGGACTCAAGTTCTACCCGCCTGAGGAATCTGATCTCAGGGCGCTTCAGGAAGCAGAAAAAGAGCTGGCCAAGGTTCTCGAAAGTTGGAAGAAGAATAATATTATTCCAACGGAACAGTATCCGAAGGTCTCGAGCGATGAACGCCCAAGACTATATGGTATGCCGAACTGGTCTGATATGTTTTCGCCCCGTCAGCTCCTGGCGATGGGGACGCTCGTCGAAGAGCTGCGTGCCCTTCGACCGGAGATTATTAAGGCGGAGGGAACGGAATTAGGGGAGGCGGTGGTTCATCTGTTAGCTATCGCGATTGATAAGTTCCTAAATTATAACAGTATACTAGCTTCCTGGCATGCGCCACATTCAGTTATTCGAAGCGTATTTGATAGACATGACTATGCTTTCAAGACTACCTACGCCGAGATGGCTCCCTGCAATTCAGGTTCAGGCTTAGATTGGTCAATCGATAATGCATTAGAAGCGTATGAGGGAATGGCAAATTTCTCAAAATCCGAGAGTACTAAACCAGCCGAAATATCACTTGGCTCTGCTACGAACCTCTCCCATATCGCAGATAAGTCCATTACGGCGATTATCGTCGACCCGCCCTATGCCGATAATGTCCAATACTCGGAGCTCGCCGATTTTTTCTATGTCTGGCTTAAACGGACGCAGGGTTACCGTCGGCCGGAATGGTTCTCCACATATCTCTGCGATCATGACCAAGAGGCAGTTGTCAGTATCAGCCGCCATCGCGAAGGCAACGGAAAAACAAAAGACGCGAAGACCAAGGCACACGAATTTTATCAGAACCTGATGATGGAATCCTTCGAAGAATTCCGGCGCATCCTGCGTGACGACGGGGTTCTGACGGTGATGTTCACGCATAAAAAGCAGGAAGCTTGGGAAGCCCTTTTTGCTTCTTTGATTAAAGCAGGTTTCTCCATCATGGCCACCTGGCCTGTCAAAACGGAAAGCGAGCATTCCCTTCATCAAGCTAGAAAGAATGCTGCCCAGAGCACGGTCCTCCTTGTCGCCAGGAAGCGCGCGACTGGTGCCAATGTGGGTTATTTTGACAGTAACATGAAGGAGCAAATCAGAAGGAAAGCCAGAGAAAGCGCGGAGCGTCTTCAGAAAGAAGGCCTTAATCCTGTCGACCAGCTGGTGGGCTCCTTCGGTCCGGCTATGGAGGTTTATAGCCGCTACAATGTGGTAAAAACGGACACCGGCGTGCCCGTTAATGTCGGGATGGCGATTGATGAGGCCGCCGATGCCGTCAGCTCGTGGAGGATCGAACAGCTTGCCGAGCGAGGACTCGATGGAGTCGAGGCTGAGGGCAAGTTCTATCTCCTTTGCTGGGATGTCCTAGGAGCGGCGGAGTTTCGCTTCAATGAGGCGAAGCTCCTGGGGCATGCGGTCGGCATGGACGTCGGCCAGCTCCAGGCGGCAGGGCTTATCGAGAAATCGAGCGACAAAATCAAGATTCTGGCGGCCATGAAGAGACGTCGGTCGAAAGCCCTGGAGCAAGATGAAATCGAGCAGACGCTTTTTGGTCCTGTGACAAAAGAGAAAAAGCGCCGGAAGCAGGATGCCCTCAAAGTTCATCCGAACGATCCTGTTTTCAGGACTGCTCTCGACGGATGCCATGCCTTGGCGATTCGCTACATTGAGGCGGGGATCACGGGAGGGGGAATCGGCTCGGCAAAGGCCCTGGCTAGACAACAAAGGTGGTCCAAAGACTCGGGCGTGGCTCGGCTGATGGAGGCTCTGGTTATTGCGGCGCCGGAGGCGTTGAGATTCGAAGCAGGGAAAAAATCCGCGGCGGCCGAGTTTCCGGAATTCCGGGCTTGGCATGCACTCCTCGAGCCGCTTTTTGGCATCAACCCCCCCGAATGGAAGAGAAAAACCGAACCTCAGGCAAAGTTATTCGTCGAGGATGAAGACGAAGAACCGGAAGAGGGTGCAGAAGAGGAGACAGAAGAATCGGGCGCATAGAAAAGGCGGAACAATGGCAAAAGGGGATAAAAAGAAAATGAGTCGGAACATCGAGAAGAAGCCTGATAATCTGAGATCCAGGAGATGGAAGCGTTTCCTCAAGGGACCTGATGCTTCACTACTTGAAGAGCTATACGTACCTGCCTTAAGCGCCGCTATCCGATACGATCGGTGCTGTTCATATTTTTCAAGCACCGTGCTGGCAGCTGCGGCCCGGGGTTTCGCCGGACTGATCGGTCGGCTTGAAGCCCTGGGCGACGGCGCGCCGCGGCCGGCTGTCCGGCTCGTCGTTAATGAGGTTTTAGCCGAGGAAGATGTCCAAGCCATTCTCGAGTCCGGGGATCTCACGGCGCTCGAGAGAGAGCTAAAGAAACGCTTCAAGAAACCCAAGGATATCCTTGAGAAGCAGCGGTTGGAGATGCTCGCCTGGCTCGTTAAAAAAGGATTCCTGGCAATCAGGGTTGGAGTCATGCGCCGCGGGGAGGGCATCGTCCACGCCAAGTTTGGGATTATCACCGATGCGGCAGGTGATTCGATGGTCTTTAGCGGTTCCGGAAACGAATCCGCGTCCGGACTCGTCGCCAACTACGAAAGACTTGAGGTTTCGACATCCTGGGATGATCGGGAGAGATATGAGGAATATTCGCACGAATTCGAAGAGCTTTGGAAAGACGGCCATCCCGATGTCCACACGGTGACTCTGCCGGAGGCGTTGAGGCTTCGGATCATCAAGTTTGCACCGCCCGAAGCCCCAACAATTGAGCCAAGTAATGCGGTTGCGCGTCAGAAGGCGGCGATGATATGGCAGTTCATATCCGAAGCTCCCTATCTTGAGCACGGGGCAACGGCCTGTGACGCAACGGCTATGGTCGAGCTATGGCCACATCAGAGGAGGGTTGTATCCGAGACGGCCGACGCCTGGCCGGCGGGACGTCTCCTCTGCGACGAAGTGGGAATGGGAAAAACCATTGAAGCCATTTGCGTCGTGCGGCGATTACTGGCGGGCAGGGGCGTTGCGCGAGTGCTATTTCTGCTTCCGGCTGCAATCGTGAAGCAATGGCAGATGGAGCTTCGGGAAAAAGGTGGGATTATCGCGCCTCGTTTGGAGGGACAAACGGCGTTGGTTTGGCCGGATGAAAGGATTGAGCGGATTGAAGGCCTCGAAGCGGCATTGACATGCGATATCCTGCTTATGAGCCGGGAGACGGCACGAACCGAGAATAATCTGCCGATCTTAATGCAGGCGGAACCTTGGGACCTCGTCGTGCTCGATGAATCCCACGCAGCCAGACGGAAGAAACAAGTGGAAGGTGAATTCAATAGCGGGACACTCCTCCTGAATCTTATAAGGCAACTCCAACTCAAAGGACGGGCTAAGGGATTTCTGTTGCTCAGCGCAACGCCCATGCAAACACATCCGTGGGAACCTTGGGATCTATTAACTGTGCTTGGAGAAGGCGGAGCATGGCTGGCTGAATTCAACGATGTTCGGCAGTACTATGAGGCGATCGCGGCCCTAAGGGATGGGAGGTGTGATAGCGGGCTAGCGAAAAAAGCGGCAGAGTTGCTTGCGGCGGACGCGACCGTGCCGCCCTTTCCGGGCGAGAAGGGCGGCGAGAAAAGCCAAAAAAGCCTTGCCTGGAAACTGACCTCGGCCTTGATCTCGAAAAGGGCAGAAATAGCGGATTGGATGAGATGCGTTTCCCCCCTCGGAAGGAGGATGCATCGAAACACGCGTGATACGCTGAGAGAATATTATCGGATGGGCAAAATCAGCGCTCTGCCGCCGCACCGCGACATCGAAGATGTATTATATGACTATGCGGAAAGCGGCGAACGAAGAGTCTATGAATCCATAAAAAGCTATATCGACAGAAGGTTTGCCGAGCTTGAAACAGAGAAACCCGGCAAAGGATTCGTTATGACGATATATCGCCGCCGAGCCAGTAGCTCGCCGCATGCGTTTGAAAAAAGTCTTGATCGAAGGTTAGACGGACTCCAAAGGGTTGTGGCGCGAAAGGCCTATGATTCCGAGGTAGCAGAAGATGAGAAGATCGATACTCGCGACGGGGCGGATGCGGGTATAGGGGAAGACTCCGAGAAGATTTCGGCGGCATATCCGACTGATCCAAAGATTGCTCAGACGGAAAGCGTTGAAGTCCAGAGGCTCCTCGGCGATCTTAAGGGACTGCACGGAGCCGACAGCAAGAGAGACCGATTCTATGAAGTCCTTAGACGTGTGACGGATGATGGCCGTGCCGTCCTCATTTTTACCGAATATGTTGATACGCTGGAATATGTTAGAGATAACCTGCTCGCTTTTTATGGGAAATTCCTCGGGTGTTACAGCGGTGATGGCGGCCAGCTCTGGGATGGCACATCTTGGAAGCACGTCACTAAGGATACTGTCACGACAAAGCTCCAGAATGGAGAAATCAAAGTAATGGTATGTACGGATGCAGCGAGCGAAGGATTAAACCTGCAAGCTGCCGGCGCCGTCATAAATTACGACCTTCCTTGGAATCCGTCAAAGGTCGAGCAGAGAATAGGGAGAATCGACAGAATCGGTCAGAGCCTGCCGAATATCAAAGTCGTCAATTTTTTCTTGAAGGACAGCATCGACGAAAAAGTCTACAAGGTGCTGAGGCAAAGGTGCGGGCTATTTGAACACTTCGTAGGTGCTATGCAGCCGGTGTTGTCTAAAGCCAGGAAGATGTTGCTCGGTCAAGAACCGGCAAACTTGGGGCAGCTTGAGGAGGAGGCGACATCCCTAGAGAGCGACGCCCTGGCTACCGAAACCTATATGAGCAGTAAGGCGTCCTCAGAGGAGCCGAATTTCGAGCCAGCATTAACAAAAGACCAGATCAGGGCCGCGATCAGCGAATTAAGCGAAGAAATTGGTGTGAAAGCAATTATCGACAAGTCTGGGAATGTCATAAAAATTAAGGGAATTAATATACCGGCACTGAAATGTTCCTTGGATATTCAATCACTTGAAGCGGATAGCAGCTTTCTTCCTTTGACCCCGCTTGGAACCATTCCGAAAAGGATATTAGAGAGAGTATCGCGGCCAGGAGAAAACTTGCCGCTAGTTGTAGGTTCGCATCAGGCGCAAGGCTTTAGGGTAAGTATCGTTTACTGGATTGGGAATGGCTCTTTAGAGAATATTCATAGCTTTGACGAGATTGAAAATAAACTAAACGCGTGGCAGGGCGATTTGCCGGATTCTGGATTGTGGATAAAGGCCATGGAAAAGGCAAAGGAAAAAGTACGGAAGCTCGTAATACAAAGGGCCCGGCGAGCTGACGAAATAGAGAAAGAAGGGAAGCGTCTCCAAGCGGAAGCGGCGCGACTGAGACTGCTGAAAGAACTCGGGCGATATCTTGTTTGTATCGACGAAGAAGTCGGCGAGTTAAACAAGACTCTTTATAGGCAAATGAACCGGGATATAGCCAGCAAACAGCGTTTGGCAAGATGCTTGGATAAGCTCGGCGGGTATCCGGAATGGTCTGAATTGCTGAAAGATGAGCTGAAGTGCTTTTTGGAGGGATTGAAGCCCAACGATCGAAACGCCCGCCTTCTGGGCAGCCAGTTAGACGCTGCCCTGGAAGACCCGAGGTGGGAAGCAGCGGATAAACAGACTAAATGAGTGCGCAGACTGTTGATTTGTCGGACCGTTTTCGAAACGTTTATTTTGATACCAGCATATATAACCGGCTTCTGGATGATAGGGATAGCGGAAGCATTATTAATTCCATCAAAAGAAGCGCCCTTGTTGTTATTCCGAGCGTTATCAACTTATGCGAAATGTTGATGACAGCTGATGAAGAGAGGAGGGTTAAATTAATTCAGCTATATCATGACCTAAGGGATGATTTTTTTCCGTTGAAGCCCGATGTGTGGCTTTTAAGAGAATCGGTCGAAGCAGTGGCGAGAGGGGCGCAAGAATTGGGCGTCAACTATCCTATAGAACTTAACGATCAAACCAAAGAAATATGCTCGCAAATTAAGAAGGTAGCAGGTGAGGGCATTGAGGAAGCCCTTCAGGCAGCACGATTGTACGTGCAGAAAACCGCAGAGACAGAAAGACTGGCCACTGAGGAGCAATACTTCAAATACCTTGATAGCGATGACGGCCATATAGTCCTCCGCAAACTATTTGATTCTTTCTGCAAAGCACTCGGTTGCCAACAAACGCTAGGGGATGAGGCAGGTCACTATCTGATTCGATCGCCTGAGATGCCCTGGAAATATTTCCTTGAATCAACTGCCTATCTTTTTTACAGAAGGGCCTTTCCTCAAGACGGCTTCGGTAGAAGGGCAATTCCCGGGCAAATGGATCTGATGCAGTGCGTATACCTCTTTTGGCCGGGGCGTTTTGTTGTGCAGGACGGGCCCTTTTTTGACTTCCTTAAGCAACTTGGGAGGCTTCGCAACTACGAAATATTGATACTGGACTATGCTGAATTCGTTGCTGAGCTAGCAAGCAGATAGGAAGGAATTTTCGGTAGGCACGGACATCGAATCAAAAAAGAGTGACGGTATGAATGCTATTCAGTCCTGATCTTGTTCTCAGAGTCCAGATCTATCTGCTATCTTTTTGAAGCCGATTGGGCAATTAAAGGAGGGAGCATGAACATATTTGAGGACACGAACCCCAAGAAGCTTTCCGATCTCCTAACCCTTATTGATATGGGAGAGATGGCCCTGCCGGATTTTCAGAGAAGTTTTATATGGGATCCGGGCGCCACACAGGAGCTTATCACGTCCATAGCGTCAAACTATCCTGCCGGGAGTCTCTTGCGTGTGCGAGATCCCAATACACAATTTGCGGTCAGAGAATTCGAAGGCGCCCCCAAGCTGAACGGGAAAAAGCCGATCTATCTCATATTGGATGGCCAGCAGAGGCTTACGTCTTTATACCAAGCGTTCTACGGCAAAGGAGAGCATAGGTATTTCGTTAGACTCGGATATCTCCTAGACGGTAAAGATTTTGAAGAAAGCGTATTCCACCTGCGCGCTGGAAAAGCTGCTAAAAAGTACAACTCTTTGGAACAACAGGCAGGCGAGCTTGTTCTACCCCTTGAGCAGATATATGGTCAACACAATGGTTACTTTAATTGGCGAGACGATATTTTTGAAACGCAAGGGCAAAACAGAGAGAAAAAAAAGGCACTTAGGGATATCTATAAGCAGTGGATCGAACCCATTGAGCACTATGAGTTTCCGGTAGTTACCTTGTCTGACAGAACCGGAGCAGACGCGGTTTGTACCATTTTTGAGACGCTCAACAGAACCGGCGTTAAGCTCAGTGTATTTGAGCTTCTAACAGCAAGGTTTTGGCCGAAGAACGTGAACCTTAGGTCACTATTAGATGATTCCAAAAAAAAATACACTCTATTAGACGAGTTTGATATCGACCCTTATTACATTCTTCAGGCTATTTCCTTGCTCATCCCCGATAAAGCTCCTTCTTGCAAGAAAAGAGATTTGCTAAATGAATTGACTTCGGCTTACATTAACTCCTTTTGGGACACAGTGACCGAGGGTTTTGAAAACGTCTTGAAGCTGCTTTATGAAGAATGTGGGGTTCTTTCACCCGGATGGCTCCCCTATGCCCCGATGCTGATTCCTGCCGCGGCCTTTTGGGCAAAGCAAGAAGCAGGGGTAGGAATCAAGGCTGGTGTAATGAGAAGCAAGCTCATTCAATGGATATGGTGTTCGATCTTTTCGCAAGCTTATGAGAACGCTCCAAACAGTCAGGCTGCGAAGGATTTTAGCCAACTTAATCTCTGGGCAAGTTCGGGCGAGGAGCCGGAAACTGTCAAGCAGTTCAAGTTCGACATTGACCAGCTGAGAGAGACAACGCCGAGGCAGCGAGCTGTCTATCGTGGGATCATTTGTATGATTCTAAGCAATGGACCCATTGACTTCTTTGAAAGAAAGAAAATTACGCCCAAATTATTAAAAGATAACAAGATAGATGATCATCATATATTTCCATATGCTTATCTTGAAACCATAGGGACTCCAAAGGTGAACCGCGATTCTGTTCTCAACAGAACGTTGATTGACAGAAATACGAATATGAGCATCGGTAAAAAGCCGCCTTCAGCGTACCTACCCGCAATCGAACAGGAGATGGGAAGGGAGACTCTAAATAACATCGTAACCAGCCATCTGATGGCAGAAACGCTCGAAAAAATGGAGAACGAGGCCTTTGAACCCTTCATAGAAAACCGTTTGGAGATCTTTAGACAACAAATGGAAAGGCTAACCGGGAAAACGATTGAAAAGAGCGACGGCAAATTTGAAGCACGCTGAACTATATTGATGCCTAAGGCCTTTCTCTTATAAGTTAGTATATTAGCCAGGAGGCTCAAATGCCCATCCTTCATAAATATCAAGATAAGTCAGGTTGGTATGTCCGGACTGTTATAGACAAGGCTATCATAACCTTTCAACTTACGTCGGCCGGTGCTCGCCGACTTCTCGAAGCGGGAGTTAAAAACGGAAAAAGATTTAGGCGAGCCACCTTATTTGAACTATATAGGTCTGGAGACGCCTTCACACATGGCACCGGGCCCGGCGTTATTGAGCCTCAGGGAAGAGGGCAGATAGATCTTGATTTCACGAATGACCCTGAACCGGAGACCATATTTCCGAGATGCGCTCTATGCGGATCTTTAGATGATCTTCACTTGGTTGAGATTATTAAGGAAGTCGAGGATTCGGTAGCGATATATTGTCCACAGTGTCGCAAGGGTAACGCCATGAAGATTGATACGAATATACCTTTAAGGTTTATAAACAGAGGTGTTTTCGAGAACCTTCTTGAATATAAAGGCATTAAGCTACTTGATAATAGTGCGAAAACTTTTAAAGAGTCCTTGGACAAGGCCTTCAAGGAGAAATGGGATAAGTTTGCAACCACGAAGACTCAAAGAAGAAAAGCGACTCAGGAAGCTCTATTCGAAAAAGACGAGCGACAAAAAAGGCTGATTTAGGACCTAAATACAGGGGACGATGAGAAACAAGACGCTTGATAGTTACATCAGAGACCTTCGCTCCCAAGGCAAAATTCCCAAGATATGGTCTCCTTCAGATTTACGGCCTTTTCTTGAAGGGCTGTTCTCGAGGCGGACGCTGAGTGTTTATCCAAACAACTATAGCATGAGCCCGGATGGCCTGGTTAAGGGAGATGCTGTCAAGAGGGGAATGCCTGCGAAATATGTTCGGTTGGGGCAGGCGAGATTTGTGCTAAAAGAAGAATATAACGAAAAAATGTCGGATTCTATTAAGAACGAAACGCCATATAAGCTGTCTTCGGGATACCCGACTGTAAAGAATCCTTCTCGCCACGGTATGACGCCTGGGGATGGTTCGAGAAACCATCCTTTTGAAAAACGAGCCAATTTTTTTGAAAAACAACTCCTAGAGGTATTTCCGACAAAAGAAGTCCTTATGCGGTATGCCGCGATGTGTGTTGAAGATTATCGGCCAAATTCCGACAGCTTCAAGTATTATCATTCTTTAATCGACCAGCAACGGAAGTCCGGAATTGCTATACTCATATCCGATCCCAGCTTCCTTCGTCATATCTATGAAACTCTCAAAATGTGGGATATGAACTATAGAGGGGCAAAACTTGTATCGTTTCCCGAGTTTTCGGAATCTCTAAATAATCTCTCAAGCAAGATTATTAGATTAGCTAACTACTCTATGGACTTACTCGACGAAAATGACGAGCATGAGCTTAAGCCCAGACTCGGGGAGCTATTCGAGAATCTTAAGGTAATGCAATCCAAATCTCGCATAGTCGGTGTTCCCAAAACTATGCATTTTCTTTTGCCGAGATTGGTCATGCCCATCGACGGGAAATTTACGTTGAAGTTCTTATTCGGTTATCGCGTATATAGGTGCTCTTTGAGCTGGGAAGCGAGACTTTTCTTAGACATATTCGCAGCATTCTCGAAATTTGCCCATCATGTTGGGTTGACCCGCCAGGATGAGGATCCCACAACCTGGAATACAACGGTCCCAAAGATTATCGATAATGCCATTATTGGATATATGAGACAACAAAAGCGTCAAACCTCGTAGAAATAGGATCCGTAATTAGAAAGGAGCGACTTATGGGCGGCGTTCTAATCCTAGTATCCTGCAGCCGGGACAAGGCGACCGGTCCGGGCAGGCCATATGAATCAGAGACTTTCATCGAAGCTCTCCCGGTATCTATGAGGCTTAAAGTTCTGGAAATGCGGGCGTCGGTTCGAAATTTAATAAAAAACGGTAATGTTGATGATCTTTATCAAAGAGAAGGAAATAGGAAAGACCGTGCCTCAAATCAGAGCCTAGCAGCCGGGCCGGACTTTGGCGGACGAGAACAGCTCCCCGTTTATTTGAAAGCAAGAGAACGCTATCAAGGCCGGTTTTTCAGTCGGATGGTCGATGATGATTGGGCTAAGATAAAAGAGCTGGGATATGACGTTTTGATCCTATCTGGGTTGTACGGATGGCTCTTGCCTGACGAGATGATACAGAATTATGATTGCCACCTTTCGGACCGAGTCAAAACAGAAGACAGGGTTATGTCGCTCGGGTCAATGTGGAGAGTGTTGTTAACAGAAGCCCTGGTCTCCTACGTCGATATAAAAAAGATCGACTATGTGATTGATTTACTTTCTGAAGAATCCTACCAGAACGCTATCGATTGGCCGCGCCTGAACAAAGTAAGCGTCTTGCATAGGATTTTCAAGAAAAGAAGCGGACCCAATATCGTTCCATACCTCGCGCTTTATTTTAAAAATGAGCTCCTAAGCGCAAAAGCCGAAGACCTGCCGGCCAGGATTCGCCCAGGTCTCTTTATTGAGAAAGATTATTTCGAAGGAGACCAGCTTGTTTTTGAGAGCTCAATTGACGAAATAGGCGAGGGTGTCGCCAGGGAAGACAAAAGGAAGTTTGATTCAACCCTGATAGAAAGGATTGGCATAGATTTGTGGACCAAGCTGGCTCCTATCGACAAGGATAATCTCCGCGTGGCCGAGCATTTCTACCAGGAACTTCTGCTAGGCAAAAAGGAGATGGCCTCTCCGATGGTTCACAAGTACTGGGAGATTCTAGAAACAATCAGAGAGGCAATGCTGAGGGCACTTATTGCGCGGTTTAAAAAGACATTTCCGGACGATACAGCCTTAATAATTCGTTATGACCAGTGCATTGATCTCAGTCAGGCAAGGAGTCTCAGTCAAATCGCGGCCAAAATTAACGCAGGTTCAACACAAAAAATATTTGAGAATGCGCTAAGGACGAATAAGGCAGGCGATAACATGGGCGAACTATTAAGACGGTCCTTTGGTGAGAGTCGAATCAGACTATTCGTGAGCTATTATGGTTCGCTGCGGACAAAAAGGAATGAGTATAAGCTGTCGGTCACTAAACCACTCATTTCCGTCAAACAGGATATAGATGAGTTCAGGAGGAAGTTGTTCGCGGGAAAAGACTCCCCTCTCACGCTCTTCTTAGAAGGGCGACGTAAGTTTGAGCGATAAGGAAATAGAGGAAAATAAGGAAAATAGGACTGCTGTTTGTCGCATAGAAAACAATAACCCAACCGCAACTGCCCCCCAAAATTTGAACCACCCATAGTGCTAATTTTCTCATGAGGTCCGCAACACCGACCAAGACGCCTAATTAGGATTTATCGCAATACGGTGATCGCGGCGATTGACCAGTTTAACTAAGCTGGTCTTCCCTTGGTTATTGAAGAGAACGTTATTTGATATCCAAGTCTTCTAAATCAATGATTTTTTCAAATCTTCCTGAATATTTTTCGCTGGGGATTACCAAGCTCAATACACTCCATTTTTTCCAATAATTATAAATAGTCATATGGCTGGCTCTAATTCCTTCTATCTTTAGTTTCTTTGATATTTCATAAGTACTATTTTTTCCATCTGTAAGTGAGTAAATTTTTCTTTTTTCTTTTGTTTGAAGGTTCTCTTCGATTGTCTTCTTCAAATTAGGCAAAGCTAAAAATCTAAGCCATTTTGTTTGTTCTTTCAATTCTCTCAATATATCTTTATCCATATTCTTCACCTCAAACGACATATATTCCTTGTGAGAGTTTCTTTAATTCATCTGGCTGTAAAGCAAACTTGTTGGTCCCTTTTCTTATTAGATATCTGCCTTTTTTTGTATATTGATAAAGGCTCTTTCTGTCCCAAGGAGGAATAATAACAAGAATGATTTTTGCTCCCATGACATCTTTCTCTATTATGTCTACGTTAGGAGATGGATTTATTGTGTTACGGATAGAATTGTGAATTCTTTGATCGAAATCTTGTCTTTTAATATTGCTGCCCAAAATTGTTCCGCTATCATCAATACCGTAAAGGATAATACCTCCTTTTTTGGTATGCAAAAATGCAGCTATTTCTTCAGATATATCTTCCATTTTCGCATCAGGAGATTTAAACTCGTATAATTGGCTTTCTCCGTACGTACAAATGTCAAGAATCTCGTTTTCTGAGGGAATATGAATGGAAGTTAATTGTTGAGGTCTGATCGCTTTACTTACTTTTTTCTTTATTAGCCTTCTTGTATCTGCTACGTCCTTAAAATATGAATCAGGGACGTGTTTAATCAGGGAGGTTTTTTCAAATACTGAAGCACCTTCTTTTTTTAAAGGACCCTTTCTATCCTGTTTTTCATGAACCAACTCTAAATCTTTTAACTTTTCAATATCCTGCAAAACAGAAGAAAGACTCCTACCAGTCTTATTAGCTAAGTCCTTTGTAGAGTGTTTTCCATTAATCAAATTAAAGACATCAAACCTTTTTGGCGCACTAGAAAAAATAAATCTCGCTCGAGATATTAATTCTTGGAGATCAGCCATTGTATTTACCCCCCTTTATCATCTTTGGTTTCCGCAAGAGTAATGCTTAATTCCTTAAGAGAAATAATCTTTTGATATTTTTGTCCTTTCTTTTCGAGTATCCCTTGTGCAAGCCAGTTGTTCCACCAGTTATGAATTGTACCTGCTGCTATTTTAACTCTAGATTGAACTTCTTTTATTCCATTTTTGCCATCGGCCATTTCATAAACAATCTTTTTTTCTTTTGTATCTAAGACTTTCGGCAATAGCTCTAGGGCAACTTGTATACCTTGCAGTCTCTGCCATTTTAAAATATCTCTCAATAATGCTTTGGTTTCTTCGTCATTCATTTGGCTCATCCTTTTTTTATTCCTTACCTTTCCTTATTCTAGACAGAGTCACCCTCACGCTATTAGGGGTTGTTCCCAATAAGTCTGCCATCTCTTTTGGTTTAAATCCTACCGATGATAAGAGCTCGACTCGTTCTTTAAAATCCTTGTCCTTTACGATATTCAGAGCTGTCAATTTCACTAAAAGGTTAAGTTTTTCAAGTATTTTTAAACTAATATCATTCATTTGGTCACCTCTTTTTTCTTTGATTTTTTGAATTTAGTAATCTCACTTGATACATAGCTCCTACTCTTACCAAGGATTTTGGCAATCTCAAAATCTTTCAGTCCCCACTCAAAAAGGTCTGCAATTATCTCTTTCTTGGTTGCTTCGTCTTTCTCTTGTGTTTGCTTTATTAACAGGTAGATTATAATATCCAATCTCTTAGTAATTTCTTCTAAGTTTATTTCCTTATTTGTCACCCTTATTCCTCCTTCTACTTACTAATAGCATTAACAATTATAAAATTAACGCTTTTTATAATTATATTTAGATTTCCCCATGATGTCAATATATGTAAAATTAATAAGAGCATTAAATAAAATACTGTATTAATGATATGATAATAGCCTCAACATAAATTAGCTTATTTCCTTCTACCTGAATACGGCAAATTCTTAATAAAATTAGATGAAAGGAAAACTATCCGGTGCTTGACTTCAAATAGATTTGGACAACTCATGAGCTTTCCTAAGCTACGGTTTTCGTATAATAAAACCGAGCAAGGAGATCAACATGCGTGTCAAAAAGGAAAGCTCTTCAGAGTCCATCGTTCGTGAGATCAAGCGCCAGACTCGTCGCAAGTTCAACCCCGAAGAAAAGATTCGGATCGTCCTTGAAGGCCTAAGAGGTGAAGGCGGCATCACGGATCTTTGGCGAAGAGAGAGCATCCATCCGACGATGTATTGCAAGTGGAGCAAGGCGTTTCTGGAGGCCAGAAAGAGGCAGCTGACGGGAGATACGCTGCGGGAGGTGAGTTCCGATGAAGTCAACGAAATCCGAGGAGAGGATGAGGCGCTGAAACAGCTTGTGGCTGACGGGCAGCACGGCCTGTCGATAGACCTTTTCTTCTCGTCGCTTTCGAGCATAAACCTCTCGAAAGAAAGGATTCAGGCGTATGACCGACACCGACATCAAGAACAGGACACGCCGCAGAATCTTGTCGCCGCGCTTCGAGATCCGTCCCCGGCCTTTCCACTGGCCGGACTAGCGGATGATGGGATCGAGGCCGGCCAGGGGGAAGGAAGTCCTTCTGCCTCATCTCATGTCATTAATATCATGGATTCTTGGTAGGAGGGGGAGGGAAGGGAATGACGGCGCCGGCGGCTGATTATCGATTTCTGGACGTTGTTTCAGAACATCTTTGGCAAGTCGGGGAGGGGGGAAGGAGGGAAGAGGGGAAGAGGGAAATTTCAGTGCGCCCAGAGGATTATTTTTCGATGCCCCTTTTGTTGAAATCGATCCATAGCCGGGATTATTCTTTTTCCGCTAATTGTTTCCCCAGTGGGCTGCCATGATCTGCAGGTCGAAAACG
>Ga0315289_10002160_pt1 | contig 30409 bp, 26 predicted proteins | sample YL17G11_40_MG_FD_203452 | JGI IMG/M metagenome (GOLD analysis project Ga0315289, IMG submission 203452) | Sediment microbial communities from Yellowstone Lake, YNP, Wyoming, USA - YL17G11_40 | ecosystem: Environmental > Aquatic > Freshwater > Lake > Sediment | place: USA: Wyoming | collected... | reverse complement strand
GCGAGCTTGCTCGGCGCGGAGAGCACGACCAAGTTGTCTTGTCCGGTCATCTTGATGACCGCAGGGGAGATCTGTTGGTTCCCCCTTCCCAAGATGAACCCTTGGGAGCCGATCGGTGTGACAACTACCTTGCTCTGGAGATATCTGTCGAGCGCCCGCAGGATGTCCGTTTCTGTGACGTCCTTCGCCAGCATTCGCCTATTCTGGATAAGGTCGACACCTAGAAGCGTCTTCTCCAGGCCGATGCGCTGCGCCACGGCAGCCAAGGTCGTGCCAGGTCCTAGAACGTAGAGGGCGGAAGGATCAAGCTTTTCGACGAAATACTCCGCTATCTCCTCCTTCTCCTCCTCCACGCTGAGCCCTTCCACCTCCCCTTTGATTGGCTGGACCAGTCTGCGGTCATAGGGCATGAGGAGATACCCATAGAGCTTGGCGCTCAGCCTTCCTCGACGATAAGCCTCCTCGTCGATGTCCATGACCTCCGCTTCCCGGAGCTGGAGCTTGGTTCTCAGGTGGTTAGAGAGCAGGGCACCAGCGTCCCTAGCGGAGTTGGCGAAGACCGCGGAATGCATCTTGACCCCGGAAGGCACGCCTATCACCGGCATCGACGTGCCGACGGCATCGAGCACATCTCTGGCCGTGCCATCCCCTCCCGCGAACAGAAGCAGCTCCGCCTTTCTATCCAAGAACCGTCCGCAGGCCTGCAGCGTGTCCTTGGCACTGGGATCGTCTGGAGTGGTATAGACCACCTCATGACCAATGCCCAGGGAGCTGAGCGCGTTCTCCCCCATTGGCCCTCCGCACGTGATGATCTCCGCTTGCGTCAAGTCCCCAGCCGACGCCAATGCGGTTCGCATACGGTCCTCCGCCATTGGCTTCGCACCTCTATGGACAGCTTCGCGTATGACATCGTCTCCATCGGTCCCTTTGAGCCCCACGCTCCCGCCCATGCCCGCGATGGGATTGATGAGGACGGCCAAACGCATGCGGCTTGATTCCCTTGGTAATTAATAAGTGTGCAGTCGCGAGAGACGTCTCTGTCCGACGTCGTTCAGATCAGAAAAGGTAGGGTGCGCGGGCCGGAATGGGCCCGCGGAGGTCTGAAAGGCAGGCGTTTCACTCTAGCGCAGCATCAACGGATCGCCCAACCCTCCACCCACGTCCTTGTCATCCAGCTCACCGATGGAGGCATGGATGAGCTCTGCTTCGGGGGTGGCGAGCGGCGATAGTCCGCACATATCCTCCTCGTCGATCTTCTGCACCATCTCCTCGATCTCCGGGGTGATCTGACTGATGAACGACTCACCGATCTGCAGGCAAAGAGAGTCAATGATCTTGATGATGGAACGCTCCATTACCGCAAAGGCCTCTGAGATCGGACTGTCTCCCGCGAACTGCAGCAGACGATCGTTGTCAAGCACCACCGTGGTCTCGGTGACCTCGCGCAGCCTGCGAATGCCCTCGCTCGCCTTCTTCAACCTCTCGGTCTCGTATGAGAATGGGTTGATGGCGATCGCGAACGTCACCGCATCAAGCTCCTTGGACACCTCGGCGATGATCGGCGCTGCCCCGGTCCCGGTGCCGCCGCCCATCCCTGCCACTATGATGACGATGTCACTACCGTCCAGGACCTGCTTGAAGGCGTCCCTCGCCCTCTCGGCGCAGTACTCCCCCACCTCGGGGAAGCCGCAAGCGCCCAAGCCTTGAGTGATGTCCTTTCCTATCAATACCTTCTTGCTCGCTTCGATACTGTCCAGCTTCTTCTCGTCGGTATTGACAGCGACGGTCTCCACTCTGGTCCTGCAGTCCTCGTATATCCTTTGCACCACGTTGTTTCCGGCACCACCGCACCCAACTACCGTGATCTTGGGCTCGATCATGCCCTTGCTGAGCATCGCCACGATCTGCTCAGTTCTTGCGCTCTTGTCCATGTCCCCAGGCCTCCCGGTCTATCTTTCAGGAGCAGGTGACCTAACGGTTCGTTGAAACCGTGCACCCCATCCCTTCTGCCCAGCAACCTGCCAGACAGCCCAACTTTCGTCCTTGCCGCTCTAGGGGAGCATCTTGACCGCGTCCCGCGCCTCGAGCACCCTCTTCTTCATCTCTTCCAGGTACTCCGGCTTGAGGAACTCCTTCCGGACAGTCTCCTCGATCGCCCCACCGACGGAGTTGTAGACGCCTTCTCGCACCATCGCTTGGACGACGAAGAGCGCAGCCCTTGGCAGCTCCACCGTCACACGGTTGCCCATCTCCTCTGACACCGATGATACTTGTGCCCCTTCAATGAACGCGCGGATCGCCATTCGGGCGAGCTGCGATCTCGAAGCGAATTCCGGGCGCTTCTCTAGGAAGCTGTCCAGAAGCTCGAGGTCTTCCGGCTCTAGCCGAAGGGTTATTCTCTCTCCGTCCATTGTTCTCACCAGTGTCCGCAGCGTAGACTGTCATATGAATGTCTTACCCGAATATATAAATATTTGCGTCATTGTCATACGAAGTCATACTGAGTCGAACATTAGCCTCCTGGCATAATCACCAAAATCACGTCACGGGATGAAAAACGACCACCGAAACCCTATTTATCAGCCACCCTCATAACCGGGGAAAGGTGATCTGATGGCTGACGACTGGTCTCACATCGAGGCAAAATGGCAGGAGCAATGGTATTCCGCCAGACTCAACGAGTCGAACCCAGACGGCCGCCCTAAGTTCATGATCATCTTTGCCTATCCAGGCGTAACCGGCTACTTGCACGTCGGCCATATGCGTGGATACACCTATGTGGATTCGATCGCCCGATACAAGCGAATGACCGGATTCAACGTGCTCTTCCCGGTTGGCACTCATGCCACTGGCAACGGCGCCATAAGTCTGGCCAAGCGCGTGCGCAACAACGACCGGCAAACCATCGAGTACCTCCTTTACAACGGCTGTCCCGAGGACAGACTGGAGGAACTGCAGGACCCTATCAAGGTGGTCAAGTTCTTCAACGAGGTCTACGTGAACGACTACTGGCGCCGATTCGGATTCCTGGCCGATTGGCGTCGCTTCACCTCTACCATCTATCCTGAATACGGCAAGTTCATCCAATGGCAGTTCCGCAAGTTGATGGAGAAAGGACTTCTCATCCAGAAACCATATTTTGCGCCAGCCTGCGTGTCCTGCGGACCGGTGGCCATCGATGCTTCCGAGACCGACCTTCAACGTGGAGGCAACGCCGAGACGCAGGAATACACCCTGCTCAAGTTCAGATGCGGCGACATGCACCTCATGGCGGCCACGCTGCGCCCGGAGACGGTCTACGGACAGACCAACTTCTGGATCAATCCGGAGGTCGATTACGCTAAAGTGAGGAAAGGGGACGAGACCTGGGTCATCAGCCAACCGGCGCTGGACAAGCTTCGCTATCAGATGGACGATCTAGAACAGGTGGGCACAGTCAATGGCCGTGATCTGGTCGGGGTGAAATGCATCGCACCGGTCATACACCGCGAGATCATGGTGCTTCCTGCTTCTTTCTGCGACCCCAACGTGGGGACGGGACTGGTGACGAGCGTGCCCTCCGACGCACCGGACGATTGGATCGCTCTCAAGAACATCCAGGACGACCCAGAAACCATGGCCAAGTTCGGACTCGACCCTTCTGAGGTTCGGGCAATCGTTCCCATCGCCATCATCGAAACCAAAGGATGGGGGCCCCTGCCGGCTGTGGAGATCGTGGAGAGGATGGGCATCAAGAGGTCGGGGGACCTTCAGCTCCTGGAGGCGAAGAAGGAGATATACAAGGCTGGCTTCCACACCGGGAGGATGAATTCCAATTGCCAGGAGTTCGCGGGCATGCCCGTGGAGACGGCCAAGGAGAAGATCCGGGCGATGATGCTCTCATCTGGCGAAGCGGCCCTGTTCTACGACCTCTCGGAGGAGGTCATATGCCGTTGCGGGGGCAAGGTCGTCATCCGCAAAGTCCCTGACCAATGGTTCATCGACTATGCCAATCCCCTGCTCACCTCGGAGAGCAAGGAGCAGGCCAAGAACATGCACATCATGCCCCAAGAATACTCTCAGAACATCGGCGGGGTGCTGGATTGGTTCCGGGAGAGAGCCTGCGTGAGACAGGGCAACTGGCTCGGCACACATTTCCCATTCGACGAGAAGTGGATCATCGAGGCCATTTCCGATTCCACGCTATACCCTGCATTCTACCTGATATCCCATTTCGTTTCCGGGGGCGAGGTGCAAGCGGAACAGTTGACGGAAGAGGTCTTGGACCATGTCTATCTGGGCAGGGGGCTGAGGGAAGAGGTGGCAGAGCGAAGCGGCATCGCCAGCAGCACTCTGGAGGCCATGCGGGCAGAAGTGGAGTACTGGTACCCGCTGGACATCAATCTGGGCGGCAAGGAGCATATGACGGTGCATTTCCCCGCCTTCCTCATGAATCACGTAGCGATCATGGACAAGAGGCATTGGCCCCAGGGGATACTGGTCCATTGGTTCATCGTTGGAAAGGGAGGGAAGATATCCAAGTCCAAGGGCGGAGCTCAACCGATACCTGGTGCCGCCGAGCGCTTCGGCGTGGACTCCATGCGCCTCTACTACACGCACATCGCCTCTCCCTTCGCGGATGTGGAATGGGAGGAGGAGGCGGTCGAGAACTACAAGGGGCGGATCGACCGGATCATGTCCACGGTGGCCGAGCTTGACCGTCTGGAGTGCCTGGAGGAGCTCACGGATGCCGATCGCTGGTTGCTCTCCCGGGTTAACACTCGCATCGTGGAGATCCACGACTGCATGAAGGACTACGACCTGCGCACCCTGGCCAACACCATCTATTTCGAGATGTACAACGACGTGCGCTGGTATTCCCGGCGGGGGGGCTGCAACGGCGAAGTCGCGAAACGCGTCCTGGACATATGGGTGCGCTACATGACCCCGATAACTCCGCACCTGGCGGAGGAGCTATGGTCGAGCATCGGATCGAAGGGACTGGTCTCTGCGGAGGAATTTCCGCGAGTTCGTCCAAGTGAAGTGGACCGCCAGGCGGAGGAGGCGGAGGAGTTCCTTCGTTCGGTCTTAGATGACATCAACGAGATCCTCAAGGTCACGGGCATCAAGCCGAAGATCGTGCACCTCTACACCTCCCCAGAATGGAAATCAAGGGTATGCCTCAAAGCGCTTGACATGGCTAGAGCGAAGCATCTCAGCGTGCCCAATCTCACGAAGGCGGTCATGAGCGACGCGGAGATCAAGAGGCGGGGCAAGGAGGCGGCGGACTTCGCCCGCCGAAAGGCCGAGGACCTGATGAAGCGTTCTTCGGCAGAGCTGGAAAGGCTGAGCGTTCTCTTCGACGAGGTGCGCTATCTCATGGAGGCGGCCCCATTCCTGGCGGCGGACATTGGCTGTGACATTCTCGTTCACAGAGCGGACGATCCTGAGGCTCCGGACCCGCAGCGCAAGGCCAGGGGAGCGCAGCCCAGACGCCCTGCGATCTACATCGAGTGAAGTGTCCCTAATCAGAAATCAATGGCCAAGGTTTTTTATTCCAATCCGCTAGTATTCGCCCAAATCGGTCCGAGGAGACGCGGCGGGAATCGGTCGCGATTGCATCCCCTGCGCCATCGGCGGGATTCGATTCGAAGGTTGGTCCGGCATGGTCTTCAAGAAGATAGCGAACACGGTCATCAAGCGCTACAAACTGATCATAGCAATATGGATCATCCTGTTGCTTCCGGCGGCCTATTTCGCCCCGAGGGCCTTCGATGCGGTGCAGTACGAGGAGACGGGCATGGCCCCGGCGGATCTGCCTTCCTCTGAGGCCACAGCTTTCATCAACAAGCATTTCACCAGCGGGGTCGAGTCCGCTTCTACCATCATCGTCATCACCAGCCCGAACGTATTCGACAACGCCACCAAGAAAGCGACCCTGGATATCCTCAATCGGACCGCTTCTCAGATCAAGTCCCAGATCGGAGCGACGGCCATCGCTTCCTCCATCTACAACATGACGGCCACGCTCACCGCGCCCTTGCTTGGGGCTATGAACCAGGGATATCACATCGCCTGGAACACCACCAATCTCACCGCCTTCATGCTCTTCGAGCTGCCTCTGGGATATAGGACGCTGTTCAACGAGACCAATGTGACGGCCTTTGTGCTCTATGGGATTCCATCGATCCATCTCAGCATCTGGAAGCAGATCAACGCGAGCGCGCCCCTGCCTCCGCTAGTGGTCGATTCCTTGGCCTATGACCAGACAGTGCTGGAGTTGCAGCCGATGTATGCAAGGATGAACGCCACCGAAAGGATGATCGCGCAGACATGGTTCGGCAACTATACCGAGGCCTGGAACGCGAGCATTGCCACGACCGATCCGGACATCAGGGCGGGCCATTCGATCAGCCAGGCTTTCGGCGGCTTCGTCCAGATGCCTTTCTTCGACGAAGAGATGCGCATCTTTCTCACCATGGTCCGGTACGGCTTCGTCCTCAGCGATTTCGCCGACTATCACTACATCAACCAGGTGGACAAGGCATTGTTCTCCGCGGTCATCGACAGCCTCCTTCCCAACGTGACCGCGCAGGAGAGACAGATGGTGCATCTCTACTTCGACATCTTCCATGGCCGATGGAACAACACCACCGCCTATGCGCCGAACGAGGCCGGCTTCCGGCTCATGGTCGGTCTCTCGGTCCAAGATTTCGCTACCGCCATCGGTGGCGCGCAAGGGCAGCTCGTCCTGGCCATCTATCAACAGCTGGGTTGGCAGAGTTACAGAGACCCGGAGGCCATCAGCCAGTTCGTGATCGGGCTGATCGTCTCTCAGACCGGCGCCAAAGCCTGGTTGGTGGCCGAGGTAGGGCAGTACCCCACCAACATGCCACAGAAGTTCTGGAATGACATGGCCCGGTCTTTGGTGGAGAACTACACCATACCCGAGTTCCCCATCCCCCCCATCGAGGCCGTGGTCAACGGCTTCGTGAACACCCCGCAGAACACCACCATGATCATCCCCCTGCTTTTCAAGGACTCGACTGCCGGGGCCAAGGCGGTGCCGATCGTTCGAGATATCGTGAAACAGGCCATCGCTGGAAAGGTCGGAATAAGGGTGTATGTCACCGGCAACGACCCCCTCGGCGTGGATATCCAGAACGCGACCAACGAGGACGTGGGTCGCGTCGACCCCTTCACCATTCTATTGGTCCTGGTCTTGATCGGGGTCTTCTTCCGTTCCTTTGTCGCCTCCTCCATTCCCCCCATGGTCATCGGAGTGGCATTAGGCATGAGCTATGCAGCGATCTTCTTCCTCTCCTACCTGATGTCGGTGCACTACAGCGTGCTCATGCTGCTCATCACCTCGATGATGGGGGCAGGGTGCGACTACTGCATATTCATCCTCTCGCGCTACCGCGAGGAAAGGCTGAGGGGGCTGAACAAGGAGGACGCCGTCCGAACCTCGGTCACCTGGGCGGGCGAGTCCATCGCCACTTCCGGCGCGACCGTGATAATCGGCTTCGGCGTCCTCGCCATCGGCCGCTTCTCCATGCTCAAGTCCATGGGGATCGGGCTGGCGTTCGGGATCACCATCGCGCTGTTGGCCTCATTGACCCTACTTCCTTCGGTCCTCATGCTCCTGGGCGATAGGGTATTCTGGCCTTCGAAGCTCATACCCAAGATGAAGAAGTCCTTGAAGGATGGCTACTTCGTTAGGGCCGCCAAGGCCTCCATCAAGCACGCTAAGATCCTCGTGGTGGCAGCGGTGCTCGTCTCCATCCCCACCACCTACATGGTGCTGACGTTGGACACCTCTTACGATTTCATAAGCGCCATGCCCGACACGGAGAGCAAGCAGGGCCTGGAAGTCCTGAGTCACGGCTTTGGAGCGGGCAAGACCACCCCCACTCAGGTGGCCCTGAACATGACCTATCCAGTGGTGGTGAACAACAACTTCTCGGTCGCCGAGATGCGCTCCATCGACAACCTCACCATGCAGCTTGGCAACCTGACGAACGTACAGAGCGTTCTCAGCCCTACCCGTCCACTGGGAGATCCGAGCTTCCAATGGTGGAACCTGAGCCACTATCCGCTGCAGCAGCAAGAGGTGTTCAAGGGGATCATGCGGGGCATGGTGGGGAAGAACGACACTCACGCCGTGCTCATGACCGTGGTCTTCAAGGCCGAGCCATTTGCCAAGGAGTCCATCGACTCCATCAACCAGATCAGGGTCCTCGCGGCCAACCTGGACAGGCAGGACCCGCGCATCCTGGCAACCTACGTAGGAGGTGCGACCGCCTCCATGTACGACATATCGAACATGGTGCAGGGCGACTTCAACCTCATCGGGGTGGTGGTGGTCGTGGGCATTTACCTCGTGCTCATGATCGTCCTGGGATCGATGATCAGTCCCCTGAGGTCCATCATCACCATATTGCTGAGCCTTTCCTGGACCATCGCCGCCACCATGGTGGTGTTCCAGTACGGCCAAGGGGTACCGGTTCTTTGGATGATACCCATGATCCTCCTGGTCATATGCCTGGGCATCGGCATGGACTACGACATCTTCATCACCACCCGCATACGGGAAGAGGCGTCCAAGGGCAGGGAGACCAATGACGCCATCGTCCATGCCATGGAGCACACCGGCGGGGTCATCACCGCCTGCGGCCTGATCATGGCCGGAGCTTTCGGCACGCTGATGCTCTCTCAGGGTTCGCTGCTACAAGAATTCGGCTTCGCCCTCATGTTCGCTATTCTGGTGGACGCGACCGTCGTCCGCATCTACCTGGTGCCCGCCATAGTCTCGTTGCTGGGCAAGTGGAACTGGTGGGCGCCCGGTCGGCTGCAGCGCGTAGGCCGCGAGGAGAAGATGTCCGCCATGGCGAAGAAGAAGGCCGAGGGCAAGAAGAAAGAATAAGCTCTATGATCGTGGACCTGCGGGGGAACGCCTTCCATGCCTCTTCGCTCATTCCCAGCGCTTGAAAAGCTCATGCCCGACGCCGAGCCGGTCCAGCACCTTGCCCACCACGAAATCGACCATGTCCTCCACGGTCTCTGGGCGAGGATAGAAGCCCGGAGATGCTGGCAGTATGGCGACGCCCAGGCGAGCGAGCTTCAGTTCGTTCTCCAGCATTATCGCGCTTACTGGTGTCTCGCGAGGCACGAGGATGAGCCTCCGCCCTTCCTTGAGAGCTACGGCCGCCGTCCTGGTGATCAAGGTGTCAGCGATCCCGTTCGCGATCTTGGCCAAGGTGCTCTCCGAACAGGGGATGATGACCATTGAGTCGAACAAGTAGCTGCCCGATGCGGGGGCGGCAAAGAGGTCAGAGTCCTCATAGGTCCGGTCCGCCAAGGCCACGACCTCCTCCATTCTCAGGCGTGTCTCGTACTCAAGGATCCGCTTACCAGTGTCCGAAACGATGAGCACCTTCTCTCCAGTCAATGTCCTGAGCAATCTGATCCCATAGACCGAGCCTGAGGAACCGGTCATGGCGATGATCGTCTTCACGGGTCAAGGAACGACGGAAGGCATACTTCAAGACTGCTCCCGCGACCTACCCCTCGCGCATTGATAACCATTGCGGCCACGGCGACACTGGCCCTCCTGGTGTCGAGACAGCGCTGCAAGAACGAATAGGATCGCTCACATCTCGGTCGAGGGCGGCAGACCGCTAGGAACACACAGATGAGGCCGGTTCTCGCGTGCCGCACGCACCAGCAGCTCCCGACCAAGCCCCCTACCAGGAAAACACTTTTATAATGGGACCTAGTTAGGCGGCCTGAGTTGTCCGACGATTGAGACGAGTTACACTCAATCAGAGGTAGGTCAGAATGGTCACAGTCTACGACGTCCCCGCGGATAAGCTGATCGAGAAGACAGCGATAAAGCTGCAGGAGATCGACACGATCAAGCCGCCTGAATGGGCGGAGTTCGCACGCACGGGAAGGCATACTGAAAAGGCACCGGCACAACGAGACTGGTGGTACACGCGCGCAGCCTCGATTCTGCGCAAGGTGTACATCATGGGGCCCATCGGAAGCTCCCGCTTGGCCGAGGAATACGGCGGCTTCGCTGACCGCGGTTCGAGACCGAACAAGGCGGTCAAGGGCTCGCGCAACATCGCTCGCAAGTGCATAATGCAGCTGGAGGCGAGCGGTCTGGTGGCGAAGAACAAGAACAAGGGCCGCGTCATAACCCCTAAAGGGCAGAAGATGCTGGACGCGCTGGCCAAGGAGATCGCGGATTCACAGAAGAAATGAGGGGAGCGAAATGGAGGACAACGAGCTGGAGGGACTGCGGCGCCGCAAGATGGCCCAACTGCAACATCAACAGGAGCAGCAGATGATGGCCGCGGAGCAGCAACATCAGGTCGACCAGCAGAAGCAGGCGATTATGCGTCAGATACTCACCAACGAGGCAAGGGACCGGTTGGCCACCCTGAAGATGGCCTATCCGGACATCGCTCGCTCGGTGGAGGACCAGCTCATTGCGCTCGTGCAGGCGGGAAGGATCAGTCAGCAGGTGGACGATGCCATGCTGAAGACCATCCTGCGCAAGGTAGCACCCCAGAAGAGAGAGATCAGCATAGAGAGGAAGTGACAGTTATGACTAGGAACAAACCCCCGGCGATGAAATCGCGCCTACTTCGAAAGGTCAAGCAGAACCGCAGAGTCCCTGCCTGGGTCATGATGCGTACCAACCGCACCTTCCTCCGCCACCCGAAGCGGAGGACCTGGCGGCGCAACAAGCTGAAGGAGTGATGCGCATGGCCGATGAAGAGCAGATTATGATCATTCCCTTGCTAACGGCCAAGGCCTCACCCCGTTCCAAGAAATCGAGGAAAGCGGTGAACGAGATCCGCGTGCATGTGGCCAAGCATATGAAGGCGAAGCCTGAGGACGTTTGGATCGACCAGAAGCTCAACGAGTTGGTCTGGGCCAGGGGCATACAGAAGCCGCCGGCGAAGGTCAGGGTGAAAGCGGTCAAGTTCGAGGACGGACTGGTCGAGGTCTCCCTGCCCGAAGAGTGATGGCATAGCGAATGTTGCGCCTTTCCCATTACCTCGGCAATCCCTACATCGGGGTTCATTGTGCGGCAAACGACGAGTACGCTTTCGTTCCGCGTGACGCCCCCGATTCATTGATCAGGGATATCACCGAAACGCTGCAAGTGAGGGTGGAGCGCGCCACCGTAGGCAGCACTAACCTCATAGGTTCGCTTCTCTCTCTGAACTCCTATGGAGCGGTGGTCACGAACATGGCCACCAATGCCGAGGTGGAGCATCTCTCCCGTTTCTTCCCGGTGTACCGCATCGCGGACAAGATCAACGCCTCGGGCAACAACATCCTGGTCAATGACCACGGGGCGCTGGCCAACCCCGATCTGGGACGCAAGACCCTCAAGGCTATCGAGGACACGCTCCAGGTCGAGCTGCATCAGGGAACGATCGCGGAGCACAAGACGGTCGGCTCGGCCTGTGTCGTCACCAACAAAGGAGCGTTGTGCCACCCAGCGAGCACGCCGGCCGAGATGGAACTCGTTCGAAAAGTCTTCAAGGTCCCGGCCGCCATCGGCACGCTCAACTATGGAGCGCCCCTGGTCGGAGCCTGCATGATCGCTAACTCCAAAGGGGGAGTGGTAGGCAACAAGAGCACCCCTATCGAGCTCGGCAGGGTCGAGGATGCTCTCTATCTCATCTAGAAGCCCTCAATAGAACCCTTCGTTGCAGATAGGAGCGCTCACGGCGAGAAGACCCAGTATTCCGTGTCCTCCGGCAGGTCCTCCTTCTCAAGCTCGACCTCGTTGCCCACCCGCCTCACTCTATTCTCAGGAATGCCAGCCAAGAACCCATCCACCGTCTGGATCGAGAGCGAAAGCCCTCCGATGCGGAAGTGCATGGGGACCACCACCTTCGGTTGGAGCCGGTCCACGAGCCTTTGCGCCCCTGCCCCATCCAAGGTGAAGACCCCGCCCACGGGAACGAAAAGCACGTCCACCTTCCCCAACGCCTGCACCTGCTGATCACTCAGGTCTTGCCCGAGATCGCCGCAGTGGCAGAAACGTATGCCTCCTATTTCGAATCTGAAGAGGGTGACCTTGCCTCGTTTCGTCCCTTCCGCGTCGTCATGGTAGGCTGGTAGTCCCTGCACCTTGACCCCTTTCAGCTCCTTCTTTCCCGGCTCTCTCATGGTGACGAAATCGCCTTTCACGATGCGGGAGCAGTTGTGGTCGAAATGATCGTGGCTGATCAACAATATGTCCGCCCTGACCGAGGGCGTCCTGATGCCCAGGGATTTTCCGTCATGAGGGTCGATGACCACCGTGACCTTATCGGAGACCTCGAAACAGGAATGGCCATGCCAGATAATCTTCATTGCACCTACTCCAACCTCAGTCCATGTCGTGGAACCTGGCCCCACAGTTGGGACAGGAGTCCGCTCTCTCGCTCACCAGTTCGTTGCATTTGGGACAGATGACCACTTCGTTGGGGGCACTTTCGACCGTGCCGATGACCGGTTCGATCGGCCTCCTCTCTATTTCGCGAGCCTCGTAAGCGAAGCCCGCCCCCAGGGTGATGGTGAAGGCACCGGCGATGGCCAAACCCCATCCCACAGGCGTATCCAAGGCGGTGATGGAATAGAGCCCCAAGGCGATCAAATACACCACCACGCCCGCGGCCATGATCCCCGCTGGCAATCTCACGCTCTTGCCGAATCTGCTCACCTTGGCCACAGGTAGCTCCGAGCGAAGCTCCCCGATCGGACTGACCGGGGCTTCGACCACCTGCTTCTCGGCCATCGGTGAGGGGGCGGGTGGCTCAGAGACCGGCTGGCCGATCATGGTGTCTACGAAGGCTTTGACCTCGCGCATCTCCGCCGAAGGCATGTCCACCGGGGTCATGTGGTCCGCTGTCCATTTCTTACCCGCTGACTGAAGCTCTTCCTCGTTCACTGGCGAGTCGGCATTCGCCAATCCTCGAGGCTCGGTGCGTTGGGCCGCCATCACTTCCCGACTGGTGTGAACGATGGTAGACTCGATCTTCTTGGAGAGCTCGTCGTCCAGGACTATGGAGTCGGTCTCTCGGTTGAGCGTCTCCAGTACTCTCACATGAGAGGACCATTCGTCGGTGGCGCCCTGGAACTCCCAGCCGCAGAAATCGCACTGGGCAACCGAGGGTTTGTTCCTCAGTCCGCATCGAGGGCACTCCTTGAATCCCGGTTTTCTCTCCATCCAATCTACCAAGAACCCCCGTACATGATAATAATCCTTTTCGCCCGGATGGTCCGGATTGAAGATGGCTTCCATGCTCCTGGAACAGATCTGGAGGCGTGGTCGCTGGCTTGCGTCTTCATAGGATGTGTTTCCTAGGGGAAAGGGGGACAAAGGACCTGCATCGAGACGACCTGGATGGGGCCGGGGACATCTTTGGTAACAAAAAGATTAAAATATGGCAATACTGGATAGAGAAGCGGATGAAGATACTGGTCCTCAGCGTTGATCGGGACGACGATTTCGGGTCCAAAGCCGGTCTCAACAGCCCGTTCGTGGGCAGGCAGGAGAACCTGGACGCAGCCCTGGGGCTGGGTCTCAAGGACCCCGAGGACTCGGACGTGAACACCATCCTGGCGGCCATCAGCATCTACGAGGAGATGGTCAAGAAGGGCATCGACGCCGAGATTGCGACCATCTGCGGCGATGTCAAGGTCGGCTACGAATCGGATTTGGTGCTCGCCACTCAGCTGGAGAACGTGCTCGAGATGATCAAGCCCGACCGGGTGGTGCTGGTCAGCGACGGGGCCGAGGACGAATACATCTTCCCCATGGTCGCCTCCCGGGTCAAGGTCGACTCGGTCAAGCGGGTTTTCGTGAAACAGGCGCCGACCGTGGAAGGCACCTACTACATCCTCCTGAAGATGTTCCAGGACGACAAGGTGCGCAAGCGGGTGCTCCCGCCTATTGGTCTGGTACTGACGGTCCTGGGCATGTTCGCGGTTTTCCCCAAGTTCTTCCAGTACATGGCCACTCCCGCTTTCGGTTTGATATCGGAAATGGGGCTGGGAGCCATCGCCATAGTGCTTGGCCTGTATCTCATCTTCTACGCCTACAAGGTGGGCGAGAAGATGGAGCAAGGCTTCCTGCGCACGGGGCGGGCCATCCGTTCAGGCTCGCAAATGATCCCCTTTGCGGTGTTGTCCGTCATCCTCCTCATCGGAGGGATCACCTACGGTCTGGATGCGGCGCGGAGCGCCCAGTCCAACGACCTGGCGCTTCAGGTGTTGCTCTTCCTGGGCGCGATGCTATGGCTCTGCATATTCGCCGTTTTCTCCTATGCCACCGGCAAGTTCGTCAACCAGTATTTCCTCACTGGCAAGGTACACTGGACCTTCATCGTTGTCACTCTTTCAGTGTTCGCCATAGGGTTCATCAGCCAAGGTGCGATCGACGCCACCATGTACTTCCTGAACTACCGTCACTACAACGAGGCATTCATCGTCCTGGAGATCGTGACCGGTTTCCTACTGGCGACATTCGGGGGCCTGCTGAACTTCGCCATGCGGGCGCAATCCCCTCAAGCCTTGGCGGAGAGCGAATCGCCGGAGGGCGTGGAGTCCTCCAACTAGGTGGTTGGAGTGCAATTCACGGAATGGGAGCCCATTTATCTGGAAATCGTGCAGGAGTTCGGTTTCTCTCGCCAGAAGGATGAGGAATCGGCCGCCATTCTCGACTCCCTCTTGGCCGGAAAGGAGGAGTGCGACGACATCTGCCTGGAGAGGATCGTTGGCCGGGAGGCAACGGTATGCGGCGACGGTCCGAACCTCGATTCCGACCTGGACGCGCTCTCACCTCGCGGCACGCTGATCTCGGCTGATGGGGCTACGAGCACTCTGATGCACCGTCGCCTCTGGCCGGACATCATCGTCACCGATCTTGATGGCGAGGTGGAACCTCAGCTCATGGCCAATGGAGCGGGGGCGGTGGTCGTGATCCTCGCTCATGGAGACAACACAGCGAGGGTGAAGGAGATCGTACCGCGCTTCCGAGGGCCGATCGTCGGTACGACGCAATCGACCCCCTTTGATGGAAGGAGGAATTATGGTGGGTTCACGGACGGCGACCGAGCGGTGGAGCTCGCTCGTCATTTCGGGGCGCGGAGGGTGAACCTCCTGGGGTTCGATTTCGAGAATCCGCGCAGATCGGAGGGCAAGGACCTGGAAAGGAAGAGGCGCAAGCTCAAGTGGGCCCGGAAGATCATCTTCGATAGGAACCCTACGCATGTCGTTCTGTGGACGCCCTGATCCGGTCCGGAAATGGGCGAAATCCCTCGAGATACCATGTCTCACGGTGCAAGGCGCTCCACCCGGATACATGCTGGCCATAGCATTCGTCACTCGGATGGAATCGGAGGACCATGTTTTTGACAGGACGCTGACCTCATCGGCCTGTTCGACAGCTCACTTCCAGCGGTGGAGCGAGCGGACGCGGAACCGGTTCGCGCAAGCCGCGACGCGCCTCTTAACTAGGTCGCGGACGATCGTCCTTACGATCGATTCATTAGGGGGGTGGTGACCGATATCGCGACGTATCTTCTATCAGCTAGAACCGCCTGCTCTACAACCTTCGTATCTGAGCATCCCATCGGAGCATCGCAGGATGACCGCTCCCAAAGGCCGAACACCGCATGAGGAACCAGAGGTTCGTCAAAGGAGCGGCTAGGCAATTGACCTTTGACCTGCTGGCTAACCATCTGGGTGCCGATAAGTTATATATAGCAACAAACCTCTATTCTGGACCAGTTTTCCCTACCGTTTGAGTGTGGGAGAAGAAAGGAGGAAAGCAAATGGAAGGCAGTTCAAACGCTGGTGCTAAGCCTGCCCGCAGCGGAAGGACGATGATTATCGCCGCCGTTATCGTGATAATCCTCATCGCCGCCGCAGCAGCAGTGATGCTTACCCAGTCGAGCACCCCCGAAAAGAAGCCCAACAACTGGTTGGACAGGGGCTTCAGCTTGGAAATCTATTACAACAGTGGCAACACTGCAAGACAGACCGGATGTCAACTGATGAAGACGAACCTAGAGAGCCTCAACCCCGGGAAGATCCACATCACGGTCACCGGCCTTGAATGGTCCCAGTACCTAGCGTTGCAGAGGTCAGGCAGCATGCCACTCTTCTTCCTAGGATGGGCGCCTGACTACGCGGACCCGAACGACTACACTGTGCCGTTCTTGCTCTCTCAGGGTACGTACCTGCGCAGCCTCGGCTACTCGAGCCCATTCCTGGACTCCATGGTGAAGCAGAGCGCGATCGAACTCAACCAGACGTTGCGTTCCAACCAGCTGCATGAGATAGCCCTGGCGGTGCAGAAGGAATGCCTGTACGTCTGGATGGCTCAGGGTGCGAACCTGCACGCGGAAAACAAGTGGATCACCGGCTTTGAGTTCAACGTAATGTACTCCAACCTGTACTACTACCTGCTCAACAAGACCGCTGGCATACCCGCTAACCCGATCGACACCTTCACCTATGGTGAGATCGCAGGCAACCCCGACTACCTCGACCCGGCTCAGGACTACGAGACGGCGGGCGGCGAGGTGCTCCAGAACGTGTTCGAGACCCTGGTGTTCTACAACGGGTCCCACGCTTCGGAGTTCATCCCGATGCTCGCCACTGAAGTACCAACGGTGGCGAACGGTGGCATCAGCGCAGACGGCCTGCACTACACGTTCCACATCCGGGACGGCGTGAAGTTCCACGACGGCAGCGACCTCACCGCGCAGGACGTGAAGTTCAGCTTCGAAAGGGAGCTGCGCCTGAACGACGGTGCCGGACCGGCTTGGATCCTCGGTGAAGTGATGGTCCCGGACTACTACGCCACTGACGTAAATGGAGATCCAATCTACGGCAGCGCGACCTTCGACAGCAGCGGCACTATGACGGGCGGAATCAGCGACCAGTCGGTCTTCGATGACAGCATGTGGGTCATAGACGACCACACCATCATGATCAACCTGACGGTCAACGACCCGGCGTTTGTCTCCAGGCTGGCGTTCAATTCGGCCTCTATCCTCTCGCTGAACAACACGAAGGCGAACTCGGCGAACCTGCCCTTCTCGGAAGACGCGTTCGACTGGGTCAACACCAACCCGATCGGCACTGGTGCCTACAAGTTTGTGGAGTTCATATCGAACGATCACGTGGCCATGGACCGCTGGGACGGATACTGGCGCGCGCCTGCTAAGATCAAGAACATTCTGCTCCTGCAGGTACCGACCGACAACGCGAGGGCCAGTGGCCTGATCGCGGGTACCTTGGACGCGGCAGCCATCCCGAGGGCGATCCAGGAGACGCTGTACAGCCATACTAATATAGAACTGACCAACAGTTCGACGTGGAACGTGAACTTCTTGGGTCTGAACCAGAAAATCAACACAACCGGACTCAACAAGGAGCTGAACAACGTCCCGGCTGACTTCTTCCGCGACCTGACCGTCAGGAAGGCGTTCGCGCATGCGTTCGACTTCAACACCTACAACACCCAGGTGATGAAGGGCATGGCGATCCAGCCGAACGGTGTCGTACCGAAGGGCATGTTTGGCTACTTCGATGACATCCCCGCGTACGAGTTCAACCTCGTGAAAGCGGCGGCGTTCTTGAAGGGCACGAAGATTCCGACAGATAGTCAGTTCGAGATCTCGGTTCTCGCTGAGCTTATCGCCAGGGACCAAACGCTATCAATTTGAGAGGGCCTCTAGCCCTCATATCTCATTTTTTTCTTGCCTCTCGCTTGCTCAACCCATCCGTCCGGGTTCCGCCGATTCCAACCGATGCGAAAGCCCAATTATGACCGATTATTCCGTTCCTTTAGCGTTCCTCGGATCATAGACCATTTCCGGCGGACTGGCACTGACCACTGAAAGCGAACTACGCCGTGCATTCAGTGGCCGCTCGACGCCTGTGTGGAAAGGCGAGGCAAAGCCCGACCCACTGTGATGTCAGTTTCGGCTTCGAGAGCCCGGCTCAACGTGTGCAGGGCGGAGCCGCTCGCGGCAACGATTCTCCCGTGTGGTGCGTCCGCTGAACGCACATTGTTTAAATAGCGGCGTCGTGTTCAGAAACAGTAAGTCAGGCAGGGTTTGGCTATGGTTTATCTAGCGGCATCGCGTTCAAGAAATTGCCCTGCATTATCGAAGCGCGATAGGAGTGGGCTCTTTGGAAGGGGGATCGGTAAATGAGGATGTACCAGTTTGTGATCAGAAGGCTTTTCCTACTCATTCCGGTGCTGATTGGTGTTTCGATCATCGTTTTCGCGTTGACAAGATTCACTGGTGATCCCGGCGCCGCCTACATCAACCCGAAGATGTCGGAGAGCCAGATACAACAGGTCTACGCGAAATACCACTTCGACCAGCCGGCGATAAACCAATATTGGTACTGGCTCAATGGCCTATTCCAGGGTGACTGGGGATGGTCCACTTCTGCGGATCAGCCGGTCACCAAGGCGATCGGGGAGAAATTTGCGGCAACATTTGAACTCGCGGCGGTGAGCATGGTCATCGCGATCATCGTCGGGATCGCGCTGGGCACCACCGCGGCCGTCAAGAGGAACAAGCCGTTCGATCACGTGACGAGGGTGGTTTCCCTTATCGGCGTTTCGCTCCCGATATTCGTTCTCGGACTCCTCCTGCTTTACGTGTTCAGTTTCAACCTCGGATGGTTCCCGGACGGCGGAAGGTACAGCAACACATACATATTCGAGGCCGGAGGGGTACCTCGCATGACCGGTTTCGTGCTGATAGACTCGCTCCTGGTCGGCAATTACGGGCTGTTCTCGAACGCGGTATGGCACATGGTCCTGCCGGCGATAGCGCTGGCATTCGCGTCAATCGCGATCATTACAAGAATCATGAGGAACAGCATGCTCGAGGTGCTCGGCCTGGACTTCGTGAAGACGGCCAGGGCGAAGGGCGTGCCGGAGTCGGCCGTGATCCGGCGGCATGCCAGGAAGAACGCGCTCATTCCCACTACGACCGTGATCGGGTTGGTGTTCGGAGGAATGCTAGGGGGAGCGGTCCTCACCGAGAGCATTTTCAGATGGAACGGATTGGGCAGGTGGTCGGCTCAGGCTGTCATGGGGCAGGACATCGCCTCCATCATGGGATTCGTGCTGCTCACGGCCATCATCTACGTGATCGTCAACCTAATTGTGGACGTCCTTTACGCGTACCTGGACCCGAGGGTCCGATTGGAGTAATCTAGATGGCGGGAGTACCTATGCAGAGCCAGAAGAGCTTCGCCGACTCGCTGATGGCGGAGCTGAGGCCCAGGTTGAGGGAGGCGCGCAAGTCCTGGGACCTGATCCGGACCAACTATACCGCAATGGCCGGTCTCTTCATGGTCGTGTTCATGGTCGCCGTGGCCCTGCTCGCCCCCGTTTTGGCGCCGCCCACGCCCTTCACCGACCCGCTCGAGATCCCCCGCGACTGGAGGTTTGCCAACCCCATCCCCCCCGGAGCTGAAGGGCACGTATTCGGGACCGGCACGAACGGCCTCGACATGTTCTACGGCGTCATCTGGGGGGCGCGTACAACTTTAGTATCATCGTTGTTCGTGGTGCTTGTTTCGGCGATCATCGGGTTGGCGATTGGGGCCGTCGCAGGCTTCTACGGCGGCTGGATCGACGAGGCCTTGATGAGGATAACCGATGTCTTCCTTTCCCTACCAGCGCTGATCCTTGCCATGGCCATCACTTCGGTGCTTACCCGGAGCCTCAACAATATCATGCTCGCCCTCATCATCGTCTGGTGGCCCGGCTACGCGAGGCTGATGCGGGGGCAAGTGCTCATCATACGAGAGAGCATCTACGTGGAGGCGGCGCGCTCCATCGGAGCGCGGACGAGCCGCATCCTGTTCCGCCACATTGTCCCTAACTCCCTCTCGCCCTTGGTGGTCAACGTGACCCTGGACTTGGGAGCGGTGGCCCTGACCATGGCCGGGTTGTCCTTCATCGGGTTCGGCGTGCCCTCGGGCTTCGCGGAATGGGGCCGCATGGTTTCGGACGGCCAACTGTGGATGCCCCCGATTATGGTAATTTACAATGGCGTCGAGTACAACGCCTGGTGGACCTGGGCGATACCCGGGCTGTTCATATTGATATTCACGATGGGCTTCTCCCTGCTTGGGGATGGCCTGAGGGACATTCTCGACCCAAGGACCAGAAGGTGATGCACTGATGAACGAAGAGAAGATACTGGAGATCCGGGACCTTTACGTGAATTTCTACACCAAATCGGGTGTCGTCAAGGCTCTGGACGGAATCAGTTTCAGCATCGCCAAAGGGGAGACGTTCGGCCTGGTGGGCGAGAGCGGGTGCGGCAAGACCGTCACCGCCAACTGTGTGCTCCGCCTCATCGCCGAGCCGCCAGGTAAAATGGAGAGCGGCAGCATCATCTTCTCTCCGGACCTGAAGGGGATCGAGACCAGGATCGCCACCCTGGAGGTGGAGAAGATCGAGGACGACCACGAGCTGAGCTACCTTCGCAAGCGGGTGGAGGTGCTCAGGGAACAGAGGGCGAAGGAGGACAGCGTCAAGGCCAAGATCGCCGACCTGGAGAAGGCGGGAGGCTCGGCCGAAGATATGGCGAAAGCAAAGGAGGAGCTCCTGGCCCTGGAGTCCGAGAACGACATCCTGAAATTCGACCGCGCCCACCTTCAGAAGCTGCGGGGGAAGTCGATCTCCATGATATTCCAGGAGCCAATGAGCGCTCTCAACCCGGTCTTCACCGCCGCTGACCAGATATCCGAGGTGCTGCTACTGCACGAACATTCGGACCTCGCCAAGGCGGTCATCAGGGAGATGGATCGGCGGGTGAAGGAGATCGATTCCTATCATCATAGGGTGAGCCGGGAGAAGACGGTGAAGGGGGAATTCAAGTGCAGCAACTGCGGCGCCCTCATGGCCGAGGAGGTCGATTGCTGCCCGCAGTGCGCCGGCAGCTTTAACAGCCAGCCGTTGCGGGCCCTTGAGAAGTGGCGCCTGAAGTTCAACCGCCGGTACTACGTGCTGATGGCGAAGAACCCCGATTCCCGCCGGCTCCGGTACGCGGCCAAAGTACCGATCTTGCGTCGCTACATGCGCTTCGCCAAGGAGGAGGCGGGCGCCCGGGCCGAGCGCATGCTCCGGCTGGTGCGCATCCCCGATCCGAGTAACGTGATGAAGTCCTATCCTCACGAGCTGTCGGGAGGGATGCAGCAGAGGGTCATGATCGCGATGGCCCTAGCCTGTCGCCCGAAACTGCTGATCGCGGACGAGCCCACCACCGCGCTGGACGTCACCGTCCAAGCGCAGATACTCAAGCTCATGCGGGACCTCCAGTTGGAGACCGGCACCTCGATCATGCTCATCACTCACAACTTGGGGGTGGTGGCGGAGACCTGCGACCGGGTCGGAGTGATGTACGCGGGCACCATGGCCGAGATCGCCTCCACTATGGACATCTTCAAGAACCCCTTGCACCCCTACACTCAGGGCCTGATGCATCTCATTCCCAACATCAGCGTCGACATCGAGCGGCTGGAGACCATCGAGGGCGTGGTGCCTAATCTAATGGAGCCTCCTCCAGGATGCCGCTTCCATCCCCGCTGTCCATACGCGATGGAGGCGTGCAAGCGCATCAAGCCGATAATGCGCGAGGTCCGACCCGGCCACTTCGCCGCCTGTCATCTGTTCGAGGAGGCGAAATGATGGAGCTGCAGCAGGTGCTGATCGAGGCCAGGCAGCTGAAGAAGCATTTCCCCATCCGCTCCGGGCTGATCCGTAGGAGCGTGGGGGCGGTACGTGCCATCGACGGCATCGATATCGCGCTCCACAAGGGCGAGACCTTGGGGCTGGTCGGAGAGTCCGGTTGCGGCAAGACCACCACCGGTCGCTGCCTCCTGCAGCTCACCCCGCCCACGGACGGGAACGTCTACTACAAGATGCCGGTCGAGGTCCGGCAGGAGATGCTCAAGCTCGAGGCGGAGGAGGTAGAACTGGTAAGCAAGAATCCCACCGCGAAGAAGAAGCTCCGCCCCACCATCGACCGGCTGGAGCAGGTCCGAGACCAGTACGCTCTGAACCGCAAGAAGGGCGAGGCCATGCGAGCCATCCGCCGGGAGATGCAGGTGGTGTTCCAGGACCCCTATTCCTCCCTGAACCCCAGGATGCTCATCAAGGATGTCATCGCCGAACCCCTCCTGGTGCACGGCGTGGCGCGGCGCGGCGAGACGCTGGCGCGGGTGGATGCCCTCCTGAAAAGGGTCGGCCTCGACTCCGACCACCTGTACCGCTATCCGCACGAGTTCAGCGGCGGGCAGAGACAGAGGATCGGGGTGGCCCGGGCCCTGGCGCTCAACCCGGGCGTGGTGGTGCTGGACGAGCCCACCTCGGCGCTGGACGTGTCCGTCCAAGCCCAGATACTGAACATGCTCAACGATCTGCAATCAGAGTTCAACCTGACCTATCTATTCATATCGCACGACCTGAGCACCATCCGCTACATGTGCGACCGCATCGGGGTCATGTACCTCGGCAAGGTCGTGGAGATGGCGAGCAAGCAGGACCTGTTCTCCAAGCCGCTGCATCCCTACACGGAGGCGCTGCTTTCCGCGATCCCGATCCCCGACCCGACGATGAAGCGGCACCCGATTCTGCTCAGTGGGGATGTGCCATCGCCGGCGAAGCCGCCCCCGGGATGCCGGTTCCACACCCGGTGCCGCTACCGGGAAGCGATATGCGAGAAAGTCGAACCGCCGCTGGTCGACAAGGGCAACGGCCATATGGCCGCTTGCCACTTCCGCTGATGGCATGGCTATAAAGAGAAGGGTCGTGGAGCCGCCGACGGGGACAACCGTCCAGCCTCAGGAACAGGGCGCCCCGCCGCCTCCCCGCAGATCGGAGTGGGTCCGGGAGGACCTAGCACGGCAGTACTACTACCTCCTGTGCCTGGCCATAGACGTCTTCGTTCCGCTGCAGATCCTGCAGTGGGTGCCCGGGCCGGCTGGGTTCACCGTGGTGTTTGTCTTCCTAGCAATCGCGATCCTGGCGGAGTTCTACGTGTACCGGTGGTTGTGGCCGCGAGAGGAGGAGTAGAGCGGGGAACGAGGCTTGGGCCAGGTCCGCCCAGCGCCGACCCGGCATCAGACTATGGCAGAATACTATTTACCTAAGACGACGATTCGGGCCGGGGAACTAGGTGACCGTCGTCAGCATGGAGGATGTCGTTCTTGCGCTCCACAACACCCTGGGAAAGAAGGGCATGTCGGAGGAGGACATCCAGAAGCTCGCTGAATACCTGATGAGCTTCTTCGGGTACACGGACGAGGTCATCGACAACCGGCTCACCTCCGAGGACCGGGACGTCTTCTACATGCTCGAGGAGGAGGGGTTCCTCACCACCACTCAAGAGGAAGTGCATCTGAAGAAGGGGAAGCTTTGGCGCATCCACTACTGGATCTTGAAGAAGGACCAGATCCTGCGCTTGGTTCAGCGACACGAAGAGGAGCGGCAGAAGAAGGACGAGTGCTCCGCCGTCTACGATGACATCTCCGAGGACATGTGGAAGGGTGGTAGGGAAGAGGCGCGATAATCCTCATCAAGAATCCTTTAATAGTGTTCTCACATTAGAGCGGTCCAGAAGTTGATATGGCAGACCTCACGCCGTACATCATATTGGTCGCCATCCTCGCGGTGTGGATCGGCATCGTTTACTACGTGAAGAAGAAGGGGGCGCTCTCCAAGTATGGAGTTGGAACGTACGGCCCCCTGATCATGTGGAAGACGCAGGCGGGCAAGAGATTAATTGACCGTCTGGCCAAGCCCAAGCGCCTCTGGCTGACGTACGCTGCGGTGGCCAAGGTCATCTGCCTGCTGGTAGGCATCTTCATCATGGCCCTTCTCATCTGGGAGGCGACCATCGTCAACCGCATCCCGGCGGACCGGGCCCCGACGCCGGAGATGATGCTGGGGATCCCGGGCATCAACCCTGTCATCCCGGTGGTCTACGGCATCATCGGCCTGATCGTAGGCATCGTGGTGCATGAGTTCGCCCATGGCATACTGACCAGGGTGGGAAATCTCTCGCTAAAATCGCTGGGTGTGATCTTATTGGTCGTGCCCCTGGGGGCCTTCGTCGAGCCGGACGAGAAGGAGCTCACCAACTCCGATCGCAAACGGAGGTCCAACGTCTACGCCGCCGGTCCTGCGACCAATATAATCGTGGCGATATTATGCGCCCTCCTCTTCTCCTCCGTTCTCATGTCCTCGGTCACGGCGGTAAGGGAGAACCCCGTCGTGGTGGGCATCGGAGATGACAGCCCAGCGAGAATTGGAGGCATGCAGTTCGGCATGCAACTGGAGGAGGTCGGAGGGAAAAGCATCCGCACCTTGGAGGACTTCCAGAGTTTGGCCGCCAATGATCCAGGGACTTCCGTCTCCATCACCTACTACTACAACGGTCAGAACCATACCACCACGTCCATTTCCGGGCTGGCCCTCATCGACGTCGTGCATGGAATGTCCGCCGACAAGGCGGGCATGAAGGCGGGCATGACATTCGTGTCCTTGAACGGCACGGTCATCCGCAACCAGACCGGCCTGGAGACCGTCCTTTCGCAAACGAAGCCCTATCAGGTGGTCAACGCCAACATGCTCGAGTACGACTATTCCGCGAGCATGTACAAAAGTGTGAACCTGACCGTGACGCTCTCCAACCGCACCGAGTATCTATTAAGAGTGTCGCCTGATCTGGTGAACGCTTCAACGAAGGACCGCGGCTTCCTGGGCGTGAACACCGCCTACATGGGCCTGCTCGTGAACTCGCCCGACCGGATCATCAACCGCCTCATGAATCCGTATGCAAACGTAAAAGACCCGGGCCAATTCATCTATGCCACTCTGATATTCATCGCCTTGCCCTTCCAAGGATTGGCACCGATCGAATCGCCCCTCTCGGACCTCTTCCTGCCAACCGGGGCCATGGCAGCCCTTCCCTCGGGAGTGTTCTGGTTCATAGCCAACTCCTTGTACTGGATATTCTGGATCAATCTGATGTTGGGCATGACCAACGTGCTGCCGGCGGTGCCTTTGGACGGAGGCTATCTGTTCCGGGACGGAATGGAATCGCTCATCTCCCGCCTGAAGAAGAACGCCACGGAGAAGGACAGACAGCGCATCGTCGCCACCGTGACCTACGTACTGGCGATAACGGTCTTCTTCCTAATTATTTGGCAGCTGATAGGCCCGCGCCTTCTATGATCTGCTGGAAGAGGAATACTTAGGAGCACTCCAGTTCTATTCGCTCTAAATTGCATTCCGGGCATATCTCGTAGTCCAAGGCAGCGAAGTTGGAGAAGACCTCGAACACCTGGCCGCAGCATGAGCATTTCTTGAACGCGAGAAAGGGAGCGACATGCTCAGAGCACGCGGTGACGCGGCAGCGTCGGAGGTCGACGCAGGACACGACTTGGCAATTGTCGCATAAGCTCCTTCGCTTGATGTTCACAACGACGTGCTTGCCTACCTGAACTCTCGTCAAATATTCATCGCTCCGCCTATGCTAGTGTTTGTCACACTTTTTTCCTCGTATTTGAACATTGTCAAGACTGGTTCGAACGGAGTCTGGGTCAGAGAAAAGCGAAAAGATAGAATCAAGAGATGAAGGGGTTTGGAGGGGCGCTCTTCGGGAACGATCATCAGATGTTGGTCCTCACCCGGTCCTTGAGCTCGCCCAGCTTGCCCTTGTTCCAGCTGTTGGTCTTGGAGAAGAAGCCCGTGACCCTGGTGATACCCTCAACATTGGGCGATTGGCATTTGGGACAGGTGTCCTTCAGGCCCCTGCTGGTCTGGCCACAGTCTAGGCAGGAGGTGAACTCCGGGCTGAACGCCACTTGCGCGTTCTGCGTGCTCTCGAAGGTCTTCTTCACGAAGGAGGCTATGCTCTCCGCGGGAGGCTTGTGCTCCCCCAGCCAGACATGCGTCAGCGAGCCTGCCTCTATCAGCGGATGGAAGAGGCCTTCTTCCTTCACCCTCTCGATGGCGCTGGTGGGCGCGCCCACATTGAGGTAGGTGGAGTTGGTGTAGTACACCTCGCCGGTGGACTTGTTGCCCCTGATCACCGTCGGCGCCTGTAGAGGATAGTATTTCATATCCAACCTGGCGAAGCGATAGGCGGTCGATTCGGCGGGGGTCTGCTCCAGGGGCATCCGCACTCCGTACTCCTTGCCCAGTTCCTCCGCGTCCTTCTTCATGTTGGAGATGAGCTTGAGGCCGAACTTGAGCGCGTCCTTGGACTCGTGCATCTGCTTGCCGGTGTGGTATTGCACCGCCTCGTTCAGACCGACCATGCCCACCAGGAAGGAGGCCTTCTGGAGGCGGTAGTACGGTTCTCCATCCAGGTTCATGGTCAGCAGGGAGAGCGGGCCTTGCTTGCCCATGGAGAGCAGCTTGGAGATGAACTCTTTCTTCTGCACATGGGCTTGCGCCACGATCTCCAACCGCTCCCGAACGATATCGAACATCCGTTTGTCGTCCTGATGTGCCTCGTAGGCAATGCGCGGTAGGTTGATGGTGACGTTCTGCATGGCGGAGTAGCGCATCTTCCATGGCGTCTTGGCGTCCTCCAGGTCACTGTTGTCCAACTGGAAGGCCAGACGGCAGCACTCGCTGATCTTGGCCGTGTTGCCCCTATCGAAGACGAAATAGGTGTTGCCCTTCTCCGAAGCCACCTGGGATATCTTCTGCAGGAACTCCTCGTGCCCATCGGTGTGGAAGAACTTCTCCGTCATGTGCACGTTGGGCTTGGGGAAGAAGAACGGTCGCCCGAGGGCGTCGCCTTCCAAGTAGACGTCGAAGAGCGCGCTGACGAACCTCTGGCTTTCATCGAGATAGTCTTCGTAGTTGGCGCCGGTGAACTGTCCTTTTGGGCCTATGGCGGGAACGCCCATGAAGTGGTTCGGCACCTCCCAATAGAGGTTGAGGTCGCTGAAGATCGACTGCCCTCCGCGGGCGACCGCTTGTTGCGCGAACTCGAATATCAATATCTGCGCTAGCTGCTTCATGCGCTCGTCGTCGACGCCTTCGAGGTAAGGAGCGAGGAACAAGTTCACCGCGTCCCAGCCGATCGCCCCGGCGAAATGGCCTTGCAGGGCCGCCGAGAACTTGATGATCTGTTCGATGAGAACCTCTGGGTGCTTGGCCGGTTTGGCGATGGAGATGGCATTGGGAAGGTTGAGACCGAACTTCTTAACATACTCGATGCTCTGACCTGAGCAATACGGGCGGTCGATCATTCCCAGGTCGTGAAGGTGAATATCCCCTCTCATGTGTGCGTCCGCCATATCCTGGGTAAAGACCTCGAGCAACGCGAACTCCTTCTTGATGCGTTCGGAGAGCGTGAGGTTCGTTGCCTCGGGCCCATGCGGCACATTGGCGTTCTCCTTGTTCGGGTTCATGATGATCTGCCGCGCATCGTAGAGCGGCACCCCGAGGCGGGTGTGCTGCTTCCTGACCTTGGCGAGACCATATTCCACCAGTTTCGCGTTCGTAAGCTCGCGTATGAGCGGGGCGGTGACGAAATCGAGCTCTAGCTCAAGAATGAGCTTCTCCACCTCTCTCGCTACGATGGAGGCGGCATCTTCGCTGATGCTTGTCTCCCGGATCAGCGCGTCGTATATTCGGTTCCTGTCCCACTTCTTTATCTCCTCATCTGAGGTTCGCACGAATAGTGAAAGCTCTGTCGATTCCTTGTCGTCGGAATAGATCAGTCCAGGCTCGCCCATTTCGCGAGAGTCGGTCGGAGACTCCGTCATCTTCATCATATCACCTGATCAAATTGAGCTTGAAGTGATTAGGGGCTATTAGTAGAGTTACCCATCCCCATTACTCGAAGCAGACAGAGGTATTGTCCATCTGATATCTACTACTTTTTGGGGAACGACCTGCTAACAGAAACACCGTTAAGAAAGCTTAATACTTACCAAGTTTGTTACCATATCTGTGAGCATGTGTTCCATCCAGAGCGCGATCTGAGGTTCGCTATCCTCGATATCATCAAGGAAGATGGAAAATCCATAAGTGCCATCTCTAGGGAGCTGGAGGAGAGGGGGTTCGAGCTACACCGTCTGATCCTCACTGGATATCTTCGCGCTATGACCGACCTCAGCGTCCTGCGGGAGAAGCAAGTACCACCTTCGAAAGTGTACGCGCCGATAAAAGGCAGGGAGAAGGACATCTATGAGGTCGTGGGCGAAGGAGCTCGTTCGATCTACGGAGATGAGGAGAATGCGGGGCTCCTCATCCTCTACGCCCTGGGGCGGCTCTTCCGACGCCCTGTTTTTCAAGAGGAACTTGCGCGCGCCGGTCTATCTAGGCAGATGCCGGGCAGGCAAGCGACGAAAGAGGAGCGCCTCGAGGCGAAACAGATCCTCGTCAAGTCGGGCTTCAAGATACCAGATAGTAGCAAGGCCTATGTTCTTGAGACGGCGACTTTGGAGGGGGACTACTGCGAGCTTCTCGCACGAATCGTGGGTTCGAATTGGGACCTGAGCTATCTCGTTCGGGAAACCAAGCAGACCAAGCTTGCTTTCTAGGCAGAGGTAACGGGGCAAAGGGGCATCTATTTAATGTGCCATTCTATTGCAGTGGCATGGACCTTCAGGCGTTGATCTCGAACGTCAGAGCTCACCCTGGCATAACTAGGAAGCGCACCATCGCCGAAGTCCTCAACTTCTTTCCCAGGACGCAAGGAACGAACATCATCGCGGCCTACGGGGAGGATGCTGCGGTCATCGATTACGGCGAGAGCGTGCTGCTGTTGGCAGCGGACGGCATCATGGAGACGCTGGTGAAGGCCAATCCGTTCTTCGCTGGCTACTACTCGATCCTAGTCAACATCAACGACATCTCCGCCATGGGCGGGATACCATTGGCCATTGTAGACGTCATCTCCATGAAAGAGGAGAAGGTCTGCGGCCAAGTGATGAGGGGGATGGAAAGTGCCGTACGCAAGTTCGGAGTGCCGGTGGTGGGAGGGCATACCCACCCTGACTGCGACTACAACGCCGTGGACGTGGCCATCCTAGGCACGGCCAAGAAGGATGAGGTCCTATACAGTCATACGGCGGAGGCAGGCGACGACATCGTCTTCGCCATGGACCTGGATGGTTTCTATCCGGAGAAGTTGAAGTTCGCCTGGGACACCACCAGCAAAAAGGAGAGCGACATCGTCCGGCGGCAGATGCTCATAATGAATGAGATCGGGAAGAGGCATCTTGCGCATGCGGCCAAGGACATGAGCAATCCCGGCTCGCTCGGGACCTTGGGCATGCTGTTGGAGACCAGTGGCATGGGCGGTTCGGTGGACCTGGACAAAGTCCCTTCGCCCAAGAGAGTGGATTATCTGCAGTGGCTGAAGTCCTATCAAGGCTGCGGCTTCGTGCTCACCTGCCCACCGAAGTGCTCGAAGAAGGTGATGGGGATGTTCGAGTCGGTGGCCGTGACCGCTGCGGTGGTGGGGAAGGTCACAAAGGAGAACAAGCTTCGCCTCAAGCAGGGCTCGGAAGAAGGCGTGCTTTTCGATTTCTCTAAGGACATCATCACCGGCTGCGACCGCTCGAGGGTGCCCGTCTCAGAGCGATGTGGCAGATGCGAATGAAGAATAGGAAGTGCTAGGCCGCAGAGGTTGCCGCCTGGTCCCGCGCATGTGATCCAGCCACCTTCTCAGCCCCGCCCCCCTTCGAGCGCCGGTAGTCCAGGGTAAGGCTGCTCCCGTCAGGGCCTGACCCGTTCTCCCTGATCAGGGCCAGGGGCGCCGCCCTCCAGCTGCGCCACGAGACCGCCACCGGCCCCGAAGGACAGAGCCTCATAGTCGACGACTGGGCATGAACGGTTCCAGTTACGTCGCCCCCTGCTGTCACCCCCGTTATCGACGGTTTGCGGTGTACAAGGACACGCCGAACGTCCCGGTCAAGCCTAGCGAGTCCCGATTGCGCTACCATGCTATTAATACCTATGTCGCCTGGGCCATCTGGCCCTTGGCCTTCCGCTCCACGCGCAATCGGTCCATGTGATCAAGGAGGGGGCGAACGGCTACTGGCCGCTGGCCCATTTCGCGAGCCTCTCGGCGTTGATCCGCGCCCCGCAGATGGCCTTGCCGCTCTTTTCGTTGTAGAACGCCGGCACTCCCAGACCTCCGCCGCAGGCCTCGGTGATGACGTTGGAATGCTTGCGCATTAGCTGAGCGTTGCTCTCATCATGCCAAATCTCGAGTTTGGTGATCTCCGTCCCGGTGTCCTCGCAGAACTTGTCCACTAAGGGATGCAGGGCTTTGCAGTGAGGGCATTCCCTTCCGTAGAACCAGATGAGCCGCTGTCCTTGGCCCGCCATCAA
>Ga0315289_10002159_pt1 | contig 30421 bp, 26 predicted proteins | sample YL17G11_40_MG_FD_203452 | JGI IMG/M metagenome (GOLD analysis project Ga0315289, IMG submission 203452) | Sediment microbial communities from Yellowstone Lake, YNP, Wyoming, USA - YL17G11_40 | ecosystem: Environmental > Aquatic > Freshwater > Lake > Sediment | place: USA: Wyoming | collected... | reverse complement strand
CCTATTTGGATTTGTGAGAAAACATGAAACATAAATTAGTCATGCCTGGTGATCAACTCTCTACTTCTGAAGAATTATTGCCCGGCGACGGAACATTTGAAGAAAATGGAATCATCCGGGCAGCACGTATAGGAACCTACGTTGTGGATGAAAAACATCGCACCGCGGAGGTAAAACCAGCTACGAGTACACCCGTACTTCTCAAGGGGGGAGATATTGTTATCGCAAGAGTGGTCATGGCCAAATCAACTATGATAATCGTTGAAGTGGTCCATGTCGCTGGAAAAAACAGGTCTATTTCCGGTGATACCGATGCTACCATCCATGTCAAAGAAATCGCCCAAGGGTTCATCAAAGATGCATCCACGGAATACAAAGCCGAGGATTACATCCGCGCAAAAGTCATACAGGTAAAACCCAGTGTACAACTTGAAACGAAAGAACGAGGCTTTGGAGCCATTAAAGCACGCTGTTCAAAATGCAGACACCCACTTGTGAAAAAAAGCCATGGCCTGGAATGTGAGAACTGCGGCAACAAAGAACACCGACGCATCGCAGACGACTACGGAGCACTCGACCTGCAGAAATTATAAAGAAAAAATACAAACAAGAGGAACTGTGAGAATATGGAGTTAAAAACCATTCGAAAGACAAAAACAGAACTCGAACTAGAAATTGTTGGGGAAGACGAAACCATCCTTCATCCTATCACACATATCTTACTTCAGAATAATGATGTAGACTATGCCGCCTGTATGGCAGATAATCCACTCGCTCCCAAGAAACTATTGTTCATCCGGGTCAAAAAAGGATCCCCTGAAGAGGTTCTGAAAAAAGCAGTGAAATTCCTCGAGGATGAGATTAAACAATTCGGTAAGAATTTTGAATAGGGAAAGAGCAGCACATCGATGAAAACCCCTGACTTTGAACACCAGATTGGTATCGACACGTACAGCATAAACAAACCTGGTGTTGGTGGGAAGCTTCGTGTTCGCATCGATGATTTTCATGTGACTGAACTGTTTTTGTATCCACCGAAAAAAGACAATGGGCATTTTACTATCGCTGAAGTCTCTGCTCGGAACTGGGAGACTCATACGCTTGTTCATGAGATTGCAGATCGGTTACATTTCTCCCAGAGACGAATCAGTTTTGCTGGAAATAAAGATAAGCGAGCATGGAGCACCCAGTTGATGTCGTTTGAGCGGGTTTCTCCTGAGCATTTGTCTCAGGTGAACATCAAAGACGTCTCTTTTGAAAATATCTATCAATCCGATGTTCCTGTGAGGATCGGAAATTTATTGGGGAATCGCTTTGAGATAACAGTACGGAATATCGATGCAGCAATAGTACCCGAACAAATCAAGAAGCTGGTATCCCCTCTTGAAACTTGGGGAGGGTTCCCGAATTTTTATGGGATACAACGATTTGGTGTTATTCGACCGATTACCCATCTCGTGGGAAAATATATTGTCCAGGGGGATTTCGAAAAAGCAGTCATGACGTATGTCGCCCATCCGATGATCGGGGAAAACGAGGTGACATATTTATTACGGGAAGAACTTGAAAAAACACGGGATTACGCGAAAGCTTTCCATTCGTATCCAGATGCATTGAATTTTGAAAAAGCGATGCTGAATAAATTACTCCAGAATTCAAATGATTTTATTGGCGCGTTTAAAGAGCTCCCAAAGAATCTTCTTATGATGTTTGTGAACGCGTACGAATCTGTTCTGTTCAATAAGATGCTTAGTGAACGTATCCGACGAAAGATCCCGATTCATCAAGCCATTGTTGGTGATATCATCTGCCCTGTGAGAAAGAACGTTGTCACCAATGATTTTATTCCCGTCAGAGAAACAAATCTCGACAAAGTCAACAAACAAATATCCAAAAAAAAAGCGGTCGTGAGTGGTCTGTTGGTCGGCTGCGATACGGTTTTTGCAGAAGGAGAAATGGGGGAGATAGAACATGCCGTTATCGAGTCAGAAAAAATTGACCCGCGCGACTTTATCATCCCTGAGATCCCGTTTCTTTCCGCCTCTGGATCAAGGCGTGCATTGCTTGCTTTGATGCCTTCTCTTGAGTGGACGTTGCATATCGATGAATTGCATGAAGAAAATCAAGCTCTTACCTTCCGGTTTGAGTTGCAAAAAGGATGTTACGCGACCTCTCTTTTACGAGAGATCATGAAATCAAATGACCCAAAGAATTATTAGAGGAGCATTCGAAGGGAAACGGTTTTAACGGCGTTGTGCCATTACCTGACGACTTTAACAGAAATCACCTTAGTTTGGTGCATAAAAATGATTCAATCTCCGCAACAGAAATACAACCCAAAGGAAGTCGAAGAAAAGATACAAAAATTCTGGCGAGAAAACGACATTTTCAAGAAATCGATTGAGCAGCGAAAAGGATGCTCACCGTACGTGTTTTTGGAAGGACCGCCCACCGCGAACGGGCTCCCTCATCCTGGTCATGTTCTGACGCGAGTCATGAAGGATTTAATTCTCCGGTACGAAACCATGAATGGACATTATATCCTACGAAAAGCAGGATGGGACACCCATGGGTTACCTGTCGAAATTGAAGTGGAAAAAAAACTCGGTCTTGAGGATAAACAAGCCATAGAAACATATGGCGTCGATAAATTCAACGAAGAATGTAAGAAAAGCGTATTCCGGTATGAACATGCATGGGTAGAAATGACCCATCGTATCGCGTTCTGGCTTGACATGGACGACCCGTATATCACGCTCAAGAACGAGTATATTGAATCAGTCTGGTGGTCACTCCAGCAGGCATGGAATAAGAAGTTACTGTATCGGGGCCATAAGGTTCTCCCGTATTGTCCTCGCTGTGGCACCGCGCTCTCAACACATGAGATTTCTCAGGGGTATAAAGTCGTTGAGGATCCCTCGATCTTTGTCAAATTCAAACTGAAGAATGAAGAAGGATATTTCCTCGCGTGGACGACAACCCCCTGGACGTTAATTTCAAATGTCGCACTCGCGGTTCATCCCAAGGAACCATATGTGAAAATACGGTCGAACGGAGAAGAGCTGATTCTTGCAGAGCAACGAGCAGCGGTCCTGTTAAAAGGCCAGGAATACGAGGTGCTTGATCGTTTCACCGGAAAAGAACTGGAACATAAAGAATACATTCCCCTCTTTCCGTATGCCACGCCAGATAAGAAAGCATGGTATGTCGTGGTGGCTGATTTTGTTACCATGGAAGACGGTACCGGCATCGTTCATATTGCTCCTGCATTTGGTGAGGATGATTACAACATTGGACGCGCATATGATCTGCCTGTTGTTCAACTCGTGAAGCTTGACGGGACGTTCCCAGAAGAAGTAACGCTCTGGCGTGGACAGTTTGTGAAAGATGCGGACCCAAGTATCATCCAATATCTTGAGGAACGTGGATTGCTCGCTGGTACAAAGAAATATTCGCATGAGTACCCGTTCTGTTGGCGATGCGACTCACCGCTGCTGTATTATGCGATGGAATCCTGGTTTATCGCGATGTCAAAAGTCCAAGAATCGCTGGTGAAAAACAATAATCAGATCGCCTGGTATCCACAGCATTTGCAGCAAGGACGGTTTGGTGATTTCATCCGTGAGGTCAAGGACTGGGCGCTCTCACGGGATCGATACTGGGGGACACCCTTGCCGATTTGGACCTGTACCAACAAGAAATGTCATCACATACTCTGTATTGGGAGCGTGCAAGAACTCCGCGACTTAAGCAAGTCTTTTCCTGAGAAGTACGATTTACATAAACCGTTTGTCGACGAGCTTGTAGTGCAATGCCCAAAATGTCAAGCACGCATGATACGAGAAAAAGAAGTAATCGACTGCTGGTACGACTCGGGCTCGTCCTTTTTCGCCCAATGGCATTATCCCTTTGAAAACAAGGAACTCTTTAAAGAAAACTTCCCCATTGATTTCATCAGCGAAGCATTGGATCAGACACGAGGATGGTTCTATTCTTTGCTTGCGATCTCCACGTTCTTATTTGATGAGAACCCGTATAAAACCGTTCTCACACTTGGCTTAGTTTTAGACAAGGATAATCAGAAGATGAGTAAGAGTAAAAAGAACTATGTGGACCCAACCATCATCCTTGACCATGAGGGAGCGGATGCATTGCGATGGTACCTCATTTCCGCAAACGCACCATGGATGTCCACACGGTTCTACGAAGAGGCAGTAAAAGACACCCTCGGTAAATTCTTACTCACGTTTTGGAATTCGTATAATTTCTTTTCTACCTACGCGGTGCTTGATGCATTCGATCCAAAGAAAGAAAGAATCCCTGCTTCAAAGAGAGGTCTCCTTGATCAATGGATCTGTAGCAGATTCAACCAGCTTGTAAGAAACATCCATGTTTATATGAAGGATTTTGAGACCCATAAAGCAGCTCGTGCAATAGAGAGTTTCGTCATCGATGATTTTAGCAACTGGTATCTGAGGCGTTCCCGGAAACGACTCTGGGTTGAAGAAAAAACAGAAGATAAACTCTCCGGGTATTCCACGATGTATGAAATCTTTATTGGTTTGTCTCAGCTTCTTGCTCCGTTCATCCCGTTTATCACTGAAGAGATTTATCAGAATTTAAGAACGACGGAACTGCCGGAAAGTGTACATCTCTGTGACTATCTGACTGTTGATGCAAAGGCAATAAATGAGGATCTTGAGAAGGGCATGGAGCAGATTCGTGCTGTTGTTGAATCTGGTCGTGCGCTTCGTTCGAAGATTAATATCAAAGGAAGACATCCGTTACCATCTGCGTCGATTGTCTGCTCCAAGGAAATCGAAAAATCAACAAAACCATTACTTGAGCTTTTAAAGGAAGAACTCAATGTGAAAACCATCAGCTACGCGCGGGAAACCACCGCATTCATGACCAAGACTGTGAAACCAAAGTACTCTCACCTGGGTCCGAAATACAAGGAGAAAGCTAAGAGTATTACGCAAGTTCTGGATACCTATGATAAACATCAATTATATGAGCAGCTCATCAAGAAAAAAGAAGTGATAATTTCTATTGGTGCTGAGAAGATACGACTGACTGCTGATGATTTTGATATCGTTGAGCATGAGAAAGAACATTTTGCAAAAGCAACGGTGCAGAACATCACCCTGTTCTTGAATACAACCGTGACCCCTGAGTTAGAAGCAGAAGGCTTAGCAAGGGAGCTCATTCGACGAATACAATCCATGCGCAAGGAATTGAACCTTGACGTGGAGGATAGGATTGCAACAGAAATTGCTCTTGATCCGACGAAAAGAACAGCCCTTCAAGGCTGGAAGGACCATATCAAGGAAGAAACACGGTCGAAAACTGTTTCGTTTGTTGACGAACCAACCGGCGTTCTCTTGAAGAAATGGATGATCGATGAGCTGACTGTCGACATTGGCATCCGAAAATAGATGACGATTGCGGCACATGCCCACAAAGTATATATACATAAAACATGATTTTTTGATGGGTTACGGGATGCAGAGAGAACCGAAAAAATACATATATAGCGGTAACAAGAACGCTCATCGTATCTTTTCTGAAATAACTGTTGTTCTTTTTATGATCCCACTCATCGTCTTTACTGTTGTAAGCATGGCACCGATTGTTTTTTCAAAGACCCCGATGTATATTCCGACTACACCCACTGGTACAACATTTGGGTTTGTTGATATCGAATACGAATACGTAATCGTGACAATGAATCATGATTCATTCTGGATGTTTGACTGGGGTGATGGAACCGCAACGACATGGTTGCAGCTTGAGAACAATCAGACCTCCATTGCTCAAACCCATCATTGGAGCACACCAGGAACATATCAACTCCGAATGAAATTCAAAAGCGAACAAGTACCTGACGGCGTCTGGTCGGATCCTTTAACAGTGGACATTACCACCTATACAAGTAATGATTTTCCAAACAAACCCATCCTGCGAACTGGGAAGATCCAAGGCATCATCGGGAATGAATATACCTACTCTGCTTTGACGACTGACCCGCATGAATATCAGGTATCCTATCGATTTGATTACGGCAATGGAAATCTGTCGGAGTGGACACCCTATGTTCCCTCAGGATCCAGTTCTTATCATTCTTTCGCATGGGAAAAACCCGGGAAGTATTCCATACGAGCTCAAGCACGGAACCAGTACGGCCTTGAATCGGGATGGTCTACCCCTTATCAAGTCATCATGAAAAATACATCAGAGGGCAATGGAACCTCTGTTGATCTTGTATTCTTCAACAACATTTACTATCAAATCATCTTCAGCTCAAGCTATAATGGAACCTTCTATAATCCCTCCAGTGGTGGTTCGAATGATATCCAATGGAAAGGTGGCGGAGTGTTTCTGATTGATGACGATAGCGATGGACGATGGGAGTATCTCTACGCTCCAACAATAGGGGAAATCCAGCCGTATCAAGAACAAGTGATCCCGCAGAAAAACATCTTTTCTGATGTCCCCTGGCTCCTTATTCTAATTATTGTGAGTATCATCCTCGGTGTTATCGGTGTGGTTCTCGTGTTGATTAAAACCGGTTATATCTATATGTACGAAGAAGAAGTCGTTGTTGAAAAATAAATGGTTTCTTCCGGTGAACCAAATGTATTTTATAGTATTCTTATTACCCACTGTTGATGATTTGTCTCGGTATTGAAGGCACTGCACATTCGATCGGCGTCGGTATCATCAAAGACGTGAAAGGAACCTGTCACATTCTTTCCAATCTCATCAAGACCTACAAACCAGCGAAAGGCGGGATTCACCCCCGTGAAGCAGCAAATCATCATGCCACCTACATCGCTGACCTTATCTCTGAATCCGTTCGGAAAGCAGGCGTTGACTTTGCCGATATCGATATTGTCTCGTTTTCTCAGGGTCCTGGGCTTGGTCCCTGTCTTCGCACCGCGGCAACCGCAGCACGTGCACTTGCGCTAACAATCGAAAAACCCATTATGGGTGTGAATCATTGTGTCGCACATCTGGAGATCGGTCGGGGCACGGTCAGAGGATGTACAGACCCGGTGTTGTTATATGTCTCTGGTGCAAACACACAAGTCATCGCGTTTGCAGAAGGTAAATACCGTGTTTTTGGAGAAACACTCGATATCGGTATCGGCAATTGTCTGGATAAGTTCGGCAGAGCTATTGGCCTGGAGTTCCCCTGTGGACCTAAAATAGAGGAGCTGGGAAAAAAAGGTGCACGCTACCTGCCGCTTCCGTATTCGATTAAAGGAATGGATATCGCGTTTTCTGGTTTGCTGACCGCTGCGGAGAACTATGTTTCAAAAGGAAAACCATTGGAGGACGTCTGCTATTCGATGCAGGAGACAACCTTTGCGATGCTTACTGAGGTAACGGAGCGAGCGATGGCGCATACCGAAAAACAAGAAGTGCTGCTTGGTGGTGGGGTAGCTTCCAACAAACGTCTTCGAGAAATGGTAGAGACGATGGCCAGAGATCGTGGCGCAACATTTTTTGTCCCCTCAAGAGACGTGTGTGTCGATAACGGTGCGATGATCGCATGGCTCGGATTCCTGATGTACGACAGTGGTCTGCGCATGAGCATTGACGAAAGCATCATTAACCAGCGGTTTCGAACCGACATGGTGGAGGTGAGCTGGCGTGGCTAAAAAAATCCTCTACCGTGGCGCTGAAGCAGAAATATGCTTGTCAAAATACATGGAGAAAACCGTTGTTCAGAAACGGCGCGTCAAAAAAGCATATCGGATTAAAGAAATCGATACTCACCTTATTGCATCACGAACAAAAGAAGAAGCAAAGCTGATAGCGGAATCACGGTCGTATGGTGTTTCGGTTCCCCTCATTTATGATGTTGACCTTGCAAAGGGCATCATCACCATGGAATATCTCGCAGGAAAACGCGTGAAAGATATCCTAAATTCGTTGGAAGAAACAGAACAAAAACGACTATGTCGGAAGATAGGGGAGAGCATCGCACGACTACATAATCATGAGATCATCCACGGTGATATCACCACATCGAACATGATACTTCTAAACGATCGCATTCATTTCATTGATTTTGGGCTTGGCTGTAAAAACGGTGAGATGGAGGCAAAAGGGGTGGATTTACACGTACTTATGGAAGCGTTTGAGTCAACCCATTCAAAATATTCGCATTGTTTTGAGTATGTGCTTGAAGGATATAAAAAACAGTTTCGGGGAGATGCGTCCGCGGTTATGAAAAAGATTGAGGATATTGTGCGGCGAGGAAGGTATCGATGAAAAAACTGTATTTTATTACCAGCAACAAGGGAAAAGTAAGAGAGGCAACAGAGAAACTTCGACCGCTTGGTTTTTCAGTAGTGCAAAAAGATCTCGGCTATCCTGAGGTACAAGCGGATTCCCTACAGGAAGTCGTACAACAAGGGATTGAACATGTCCAAGCGAGGCTTCACCATGCACTCATGCTTGAAGACGCAGGATTGTTTATTGACACGCTTCAGGGATTTCCCGGGGTGTACTCAAAGTACGTATTTTTCACGATCGGGTTGCCAGGGATACTTCGATTACTTCAGGGCGTGGAAAACAGAAAAGCGGTCTTTCGATCAGTGTACGCATATAGCGATCCAGGGAAGAAACCAGTGATTGTTACAGGGGAATGCAAAGGTATGATTTCAAATGAACAGCGAGGGGAACATGGATTTGGTTACGATCCAATCTTTATTCCAAACGATGAAGAAAAAACCTTTGGAGAAATGACAATTGACGAAAAAAATCAATTTTCACATCGAGCGAAAGCACTTGAAAAACTTATCACTGAGTTGAAAAACTCGTACTGATTTATATTTACTATTAAAAAATTCGTATCCTCTCTTGAGGCAATCACGAGATTTTCTGGACTCATTCTTTCCACCTTGTTCCATCGGATCGAGTATGGCTAGTCGTTGCGTTGAAACATTTACTGCTGGTCTTCTAGAGGTTATGAAAAATAAAAAAAATTATCTCTGCCAATGATTTGCACATAACATGAGGTTGACCATGTGATGCTTCTCCGATAATATTATATAAAGATTTCTGTTTGGGGCTCAAAAGACAAAGTACAGCATTAAGGGATTGTTAGGAAATGTTGAATATGTCATGAAACATTGCCCCATTGTATATATGGCCCGAGTAGTGTAGCCTGGTAACATATGGGACTGTGGATCCTCTGTGCCGGGTTCAAATCCCGGTTCGGGCCCTAATAATAAAGGTTAAAAGCCCATCGTCAGACCCACTACCGATAATCATGCCAATAAGCCAGCCATCATATCATCAACAATTCTTCAATCTCCTACGATCTACGCAGATATCCTTTTAACCCCCTGTTTTCTTTTTATATCTATCAACGATTAGCACAAAACATCAGCTAAGTTTTAGATGTATAAGGTTTTTAAAGAAAGCCTCAGCGTTATAGTAACGTTGAAATGAAATCAGTCTTGTAATCTTTTGTTACATTTGTTATACATTTTATTTTTCCGAAACATTTAAATGATTCTAACCTATAACAATCTCCAAGACTATTTATTAAGGGAGGTTTTAAGAATATGAAAACGGTTAAAAAAAATAATTATATAAAAATATTAAGCGTTTTAATAATAACGCTAATGATAGCTAGTGGGATTGGAAATATTACAACAGATGCTGCTAATACCGAAAGTGTCGATCAGGTTCCATCACATATTAATACCGGTTTAGAAAATAATGCAACTAAAGATCTAAATAATATTACCGGTGAACAGATTGTAATTGATGGTAACAGTAGAGCATCTTATGAACTGCTAAAATATGGTAATCAATATGATTGGAAAGAGGCAATATGGGCACCTTTTGGGCATGGTATGAGACATCAAGGTGGTAACGGTGGGCATTATATATATTATTATTTTTATCTTGGCCAAAATGTTAAACAACAAATTGTTGACGGGTCTCTGCAAATAGGAGTTGAGTTCTGTTCATGGGCTTTTTGGCCGTGGGTTGGTGGACCCGATTTATGGGTCTATAAATATTCCACTTCGGAGTGGATTCGAATCAAGCAGTCAATGGGAAATAATGATGCATTACAATGGGGATGGTATGCGCCATCCACTTCTGCAAACTGGATTTCTAATGCTGGTAGTGTATACTTCTGTGTTTTTGCAAGCGATGGTGATGATGTTGTTGTAGATGATGTTGGTGTAAGATGGCAAACACAAGAGTATACTGTAACTTTTTATACCGCTCCGACTTCTGGTTGTTCAATAATTTTTGATGGTATAGTATATCACAATGGTAATTCTGTTTCTAAATCCGCAGGAACATACTATGTTCAAGGTATCCCTCCTTCAGGATACGTATTTGACCATTGGACAACAACGGGTGGCGTGTCGGTAGCGAATTCTCACTCAGCGTCAACCACAGCAACCGTTGCTTCCCCTGGTGGTACTCTTAAGGCGAATTTTTCTCAAATACCAAATATAATTAAATTTTATGTCAACCCTGTCAGTGGAGGGAAAATAACCTTTTATGGCATGGACTACTACAATGGCGGTCAGTGCTCTATTCCTGATGGTACCTACTCATTAGTTGCGACTGCTTCACAAGGCAACGTATTTGGTTCCTGGTCAATAACAGGATCTGGCAATAGCATTGCTAATTTGAACTCAGCGTCAACCACAGCAACTATTAATAATAATGGGACAATAACAGTTAATTTTCCTGTCACTCCAACTTATCCGGTTACCTTCTATATAAGTCCCTCTGGAGCAGGATCAATTACCTTTGCCGGTGTTCCTGTCAATAATGGACAAACTATTCAAAAATATGCTGGTACGTATACTTTAGTTGCAACTCCTACATCGTCATACAGGTTTAGTTCTTGGTCCAAAACTGGCGGAATAGTTATTGCAAATCAAGGTTCAGCATCAACGCAAGCGACTGTTTCCAGTCCAGGGGGGACCATTACAGCTAATTTTGACCCAATTCCTCATCCACCCACTGCATATATTGATAGCATCTCTCCTAATCCTGCAAATCAAGGACAGACGGTTTATTTCAGTGGTCATGGATCGGATTCAGATCCTGGTGGATATATCACAGGTTATCAATGGCGATCTAGCATCACAGGTGTATTAAGCGCCCAAGCTTCTTTCAGTTCTAATACTTTACCTTCAGGTACGCATATTATTTATTTTAAGGTTAAAGATAATACTGATCTATGGTCATCTGAAGTGTCTCAGACTCTTAATATAATTACACAGGCGATAGATCTAACCGTAACATCAATCACTATTCCTGAACATCCATTTAATACTCGCTTAGTAAATATAATTGGTACTGTAAAAAACGTTGGAAATATTGCCTCTCCTTCATTCTCCTGTGGACTATATGTTGATGGTGCGTCCACTCCATTAGCAACAACCACCGTCAATGGAATAAACCCTGGTGCGAGTCGAGATGCACAATTTTCAAACATTCAATTAAACCCAGGAAATCATACAATAAAAATTTGGGCTGACTATAATAATCAGGTACCGGAGGGAAACGAGAACAATAACGTTATGGAAAGAAATAGAATATGGATTAAAGCTTTTTACGTGAATGTCTCATTAAATTGGGATGCTAGTAGTAGCTTTATTAACGAACTTCATCAAGCATTTAGAAGTGCATCTAATTATTTATATGATTATACAGATGGATACATGTGCTTTGATTCTGTAAAAATAGAGGAAAATAGTACAAATTGGGCGATCGCAGATATTCAAATTCAACAATCCTATTATGTATGGCCATCGGCAAATATTGGTGGAATAGCACAATCTAATCTACATATTTATCTTGGACAAAAATGGTACATAAGAGAGGGGGGAACAGATAATATTCAAATTAATGATTGGAGTTCTCAAAATGGATTTAGAACCATAATGCACGAATTTGGTCATTATGGTTTATGGTTATTAGACGAGTATTTTGACCGAAACCACAATCGATTTGATAATTGTACAGGTGGATATCATAATGGAGATGATAGTGGTGCATGGTCTGTAATGTATTATCAATATACCCGTACCGAACTCTGTAATCCAAATAATCATAATAATCAACATGGTTTACCTGCTCAATCCTGCTGGACAACTCTTAATAATCATTATCCTTTTGCACCTATTCCGACACAAGTTAACCCTGGTCCAAATGATAACGTTGGTCAATATATGGAATTTACAGGATTATCTCCATCTCCAAACCCACCTTGGGGCGATACTCAAGTCAATTGGGTGCAATATGGTCCAGGATTCCCTCAGCCAAACCAACAAGTATCAACATCAATTAATGTAAACGATCCCAATGGAATTGCTCTTGTTACCCTTTATTATCGTGTAAATAGCGGTGGAAATATTTCTATTCCTATGCAACACACTAGTGGTGATAACTTCTCGGCAGTTATTCCTGGCCAACAAAGTTTATCCCATGTCATGTTTTACTTTCAAATTCAGGATGGTCTCGGTAACGCATTCAAATATCCTGTCGAAGAATATTTTGAATATACTGTTCAAGCATCTAGTAATCAACCTCCCAATAAACCAATCAATCCAAATCCAGAAAATGGTGCTACTCATGTGGGGACCAATGTGACATTATCTGTTTTAGTTACCGATCCAAACGGAGATAATCTTATTGTTTACTTCTATGATGCTTCAGATAATCATTTAATTGAGTATATGAATGCCACAAGTGGCGAGAGAGCATTTGTTACTTGGTCTGGTTTACAAACTGACCATGAGTACAGGTGGTATGCAATTGTAAATGATAGTGAATATGAAAATCAGTCTGATACATGGGTTTTTTCAACAGGAACCGGAATTAATAAACCACCAAATCCTCCAAATTTGAACGAAAATCCTTCATGGTGGCTACCAAGCATTCAGTATCAATTATCAGTAACAACCATTGATCCCGAAGGAGATGATCTCGAATACTATGTTGATTGGGGTGATCTCACCCATACTGGATGGATAGGCCCCTATCAATCTGGAGAAACAATAAGTATTAATCACACGTGGAATGCAGAATCAATTTTTACTGTTAAAGCTAAAGCACGAGATATATTTGGTTCTGAGAGTGATTGGTCAGATCTATTTATTATCAATATATCTGAAATCACAACCCATAGAGCCTTTTTAGGTGGATTTGGCACTGATAAAAGAATTGTTGGGCCATTCTTTTATTTCAGAGTCGAAGAATTCTTAATGCATGGAAAATTAAGACCCTTGCAGATTGAATTTTTATCTACCGGCAGAGAAATCGTAATTTCACAAGATTACAAATTAGGTGCAATTATAGATTTAAATCCATATATGATCATTGGATTCTTCGATGTATATGTAATTCCAGAATCAACCCACGATACTATCAATCGATTGATAACTCCTATCCGAACACATCATCTTCAACATCCCTCTGTTCTGAAATCTGATAAGATTCAAAATCACATGTTGGAGGAATAGCATGAAAAACTCTCACATAAAAAAAATGATTGTTTTTTCTATAGTAGAAATATTTATACTGATTGCTATAACCCCAGTTTTTAGCGCAACGAGCCCCATGTCGAGTAAGGATTCTATGGAAGTAAATAACCCTTCGTTTAAAGGTTCTAATAGCTGGTATTGGTATCCATCCTATCAAAATTATGCGCCTAGTGGCATGCCAGATTTCGATCTATATCAAAATCAATGGTTAACAATATATCCAGGAGAAAATGGAGTTATCGACTCTATACCAGAAGGTGATGACTTTTATAATCCGACAGAGAACTGCATAGTACCGGGCCCAAATTGTCATATGGAAACAAACGTTTATGGAGATGATATCACCGTATGGTCATTTAGTGGACCAGCTGCAGTTGCAAATTGTTTATGGTGGTTTGATTCAAAATATGATGACCCAACTGGAATTCCAGGTGATGGTAAAGATAATTTTAATTTAGTTGGAGACTATGGCGCAGGAGATGATCATTCAACTACAAATGTACCATTTTTAATTGAGAAACTTGCGAGAGAAATGAAGACTAACAGCAAAGGCCAGACTTACATAAACGATATGCAAGAAGCTATTGATTCATGGCTTGTTGATACAAATCTTAGCAACAAAATAGAAGTGGATAGCTATGAAAAACCAAGTTTTAATTTCATCGCAAATCAGACAAAAGTCGGGATGAATGTCGTTCTCCTCTTGGGTTATTACAACCGACTTAAGCAAGTTGACCAATCTCAATTAACATGGGAGATGTGGACTGATCTTCCCTTCTGGAATCCCGGTCATTTGCAGAGTTTTACCCCAGTAGCATCTTCGTTGGATGAAGTGCAACTTTTATTACAAGGTTTAAACTGGTCGACAGTTAAAGTATCAATCTATAACTCTCTTCCTGAAACACCGTGGGTAACCCCATTAGGAGAATCAATACGCTATATCAATCCTCCTGCTTATCCACAATGGTTCGATTTTTCTTTTAAACCTGCGATAACATTGACCCCAGGAATGCAATATTATATTGCTGTAAAAGCATTTGATGATATTCCTTACTCCAATATTAGTTGGTGTTATAATAACTTTAGTTCATATCCAAATGGCTTCTCATGGTGGTGTTTCAACGATTATGTTCTTGATCCAAAACCTGATTACGATTTCGCTTTTAAAACGGTATATAAAAGTGAAACGGGTATCCGACAACAAGGAGAACAATTTGTCACAGTTGCAGGTATGAATACTGAAGGGTTCCAAATTTCTATTTGTGACCCATCTTGTGATATTGAAAATCTAAGTGGGTTTATTCATAATGACCCCAAAAATGTGTCACATGACATTTATAATGTATCTATTGGATCTCCCTGTCAAAATTTAAATTATCTCTGGTGGTTGCCAGGTTATTCTAATTCTAATTTTGAATTCACTATCGTTGAGCAAGCTGTAATAATTAGTGATGTGGAGAAAGAGCCGCCGGTTGTCAAGATAACAAAACCAGAAAACGGCATATATCTGATGGATAGATTCATAATTGGCTTTTTTATGCCGCTTATACTGGGAAAAATTATGGTAGAAGTGAACGCATTTGATAATCAGTCTGGTATCGAAAAAGTAGAATTCTATATTAATGACGTATTAGAAGAAACAGTTTATACCGCTCCATATAATTGGCTTTGGAAGGGTCAACTTGGTATTCGAACAATAAAGGTGATTGCATACGATACTGTTGGAAATAAGGCAGAAGCCGAGTTAGGTGTATTAAAGATTTTTTAACCTCTATCTCATTTATATTTTACTTTCAAGACCAATAATATTGATCAAACTCGAACCTAAAAAGATAAAAAGAAAAATTTAGCGAAATCATTTTGTTTCATCCAAATGTTTTCGTAATATATAAATAACCATACAGACTAAATTGATAGTTGATGATAAAAATGAAGAATGAATTTGTAATAATTACAATATCGTTGACCATTCTTGCTGCTATATTAAATGGATGTATAAAAGAGAGTCCATATACTGAGGGGGATTCTATAAAAACAATAACCTATTATGTTGGAGGTAATGGATCTGAAAATTATTCCAGAATTCAAGATGCAATTGACAAAGCATATGATAATGATTCGATATTTGTATATAAAGGCGTTTATCCCGGAAATATAGTAATTAACAAAACATTAAAAATAGTCGGCGAGAACCGAGAGACAACAATTATTAATGGTCGTAGTTTTTTAAGTACAATGATAATTAGAGCTAATAACATAACTGTAAGTGGATTTACGATAATAACAAATAGCAGTTTAAATTATATTCGGAATGAAAATGTTTTTCTAAATTTTTCTGACTCACCGCCATTAAATATTTTTGCAGGAATTGAAGTAGATTGGTCAAATAATATTACAATAAGTGGTAATATTATTAAAAATAATAATTACGGCATATGGTTACGTGGTTGTATTAATAATATAATTATTGACAACATAATAACAAAAAATAAAGAATATGGTGTAGTCGACGATTATGGTGACTGTAACAATGTAATAAATAATATTATCTACAACAATCGTGGTGGTATAAAATTGATATCAAGTAAAAGAGGTAAGATCATTAATAATGATTTATACAATAATGATTTTTTTGCAATAAAGCTAGAAGGTAATCAATTTAGCTATAAGAAAGAAAGTAATAATAATAGTATTAGTAAAAATCATATAATTAATAATGAAAATTTTGGCTTAATAATGTATTGGAGTTATTATAATATTATCAGCGAAAATACTATTATTAACAACTTAATTGGTATCTTTTTGGAAAATAATAGCAATAATAATTTTCTTTATAATAATAACTTTATTAACAATACAAGAAATGCTCAAGATAATTCTAACAATACATGGTATAATTCCTCATTAGAATTTGGTAACTATTGGTCTGATTTTACTGATAAATATCCAAATGCTAATTACACAAACAGTATTTGGGAAATACCTTATATCATTAATGGAGGAGACAACTACGATAGATTTCCCTTAGTCAATCCTATAAAAATGTAACATTAATCTTTGACAGAAGTAATGTCTTATTATTAAATCCTAACTTTTGGAAAGAAAACCAGGGTTCTTTAGGATATGTTTTTAAAGAGAAAAACATGTTTTTAATATCTGAACAATACATCCCCTGATGGGAATATGTGTTAATAGTGTAATGCCCCCTTATCAGCTACTCCTTTAAAGAGCGAAGATATTGACACGAGTTTACTAGTAAAAGGAGATTTGAATACCTATTTTACCGGTAAAAATTTCATTACCTCCCCTTAAGACCAAGATATGATAATCCACTTTTATATAAATAAAATCAGTTCAGTAACCTTTGTTTTTATTATTCTTTATATTATTTTTTCGAAACATTTAAATTCTGAGAGAGGATACAAAAAATCGGAGGAAAAATAAAATGAAAAAAACCCTAATCTTTGGTAGTTTGTTGGCAGTGTTCCTGATGTTGATGTTGCCGACGGTATCTGCAGCAGAAGCAAAGATAACGCAAACAGCTAAGCCATCATCGTATTCTCCTAGTATCTCAGGCATCGATATTGTGACATTTCGAGAAAAATATAAGGGTGATCCATCCCCGCAAACAATTATCTTGTTAACGTTGGCTATCCTCTTTTTAAAACTTTTACGATGGGGATCGATACTCTTCCTTGGGGGGATTCTCCTCATTATCCTATTGATAATAGGTAGATCACATAATACGACAGGTGTAGTCTGTTAATCTTTTTTTTCTTTTTTTACATTGATTAGCACAAAACCTGGGTTCAAAACCATGCTAATGTTTCTCCGATACGCTTATATAAATATTTCTGTTTTAGGTTTTTAGGTGCGATTAAGGAGGTTTTAATGTGTTGGACTTTCAATGTCAACTACATCCTCCCGGTTCGGGCCTATCCATTTATTTACAGAAATGCTTGGTGTTTTATCCATGGAAGAAAAGGTTGCAGCCCGCGTTATCACAAAATATCTGAAAAAAGGAAACATGGCACGTTGTTTACGCGATATTCTGCCTTCATCCGGTCTTTCAAAAGAACAGCGAGAAGAAATCGCAGAGCTTATCCATGATGTGGTTCGATGGAAAAAACTGTATGAACACATGATTGAGATCCATGGACTAAAACCCTCTCCAGAAACCTATGTGAAACTTGCAGTCGATGGCTCGCAGGCAGATGCATCCTCATATGCTTTTGAATATCGTTATTCTTGTTCTCCATATGTTGCTGATGCCCTCAAAGACCATGGAGAATGGGCTGAGTTTCTCAACGAAACACCGCCAACCACTTTGTGTGTGAATTTCAATAAAAGTACGATCGATGATGTGATGAGCATATTACAGCAAGAGACTCTTCCTGCGGAACGATCCCTTCTCAAAACCGCGATCCTCACCAGTTCGATTAGCAAGTACTCGAAAGTCATTCAACAACGCTTTGCGCATGTGCAGGATGAAAGCAGTCAACTTGTCTCGTTGCTTACAGCATCTCTTGGTGAGTCCATTTTTGATTATTGTGCGGGGAATGGCGGGAAAAGCCTTGCGATAGCATCCATTACAAGGAATGGAAAGAAACTGCATGCGTATGAGATGAATGCAGCAAAACGAACAACGCTGAAACGACGATGCAGTGAATACAACGCAAACGTCACCGTTGAAGATCATCCCTCTGAAAAAAAATATGATATCGTTTTAGTTGACGCGCCCTGTACCGGTCTTGGTGCTGCACGCAGAAACCCAGAGGCAAAATACGTAGAAGGCCCTGGTGACCTCCCGCAAACACAAGTATCAATTTTAAAGCAAGCAGCAGAAAACGTCAAAGATGGCGGTGTACTTTTCTACGCGGTCTGTACTATGACACCTGAGGAGACGACGCAAGTGATTCAAGCATTTATTAAGAAAAATGGATTTACAATTTCCCAGTTTGATGACCTTCCTCATAAAGAGTTCCTTTTGAAAAACAAATATGGTGCGTTCACCACACTTCCACGTGGGGACGTGTTTTTCCTTTCTGTCCTAAAAAAAGAACGGTGAAACAAACAAGAGATAAAAGCGAGGAAGGAGGGGAAAAAATATGAAGAAGAAACATGAGAATACTATTTTCCCTTCCTCACCAGATACTCCTCTCTTTTTTCATGTATTTAAATTTGTGCTAACAAAATACCAAAACGAGATTCTGTCACAACTCGTTACATCTTATACATAACAAGGCCAGAGAGCATCTTGGGGAGAAAGTAGGTGGATTTCTGAGGCATATGCTCACTTGCGTCTGCGATTGCCTTCAGCTGGTCGATCTTCGTTGCGTTGATAAGAAACGAGAAATCGTATTTTCCGTCATCAACAAATTGTATTGCCTCGGCATCCACTCTGGTGTATTTCACATGGTCTTCAAGGTTTTTCTCATTGATCCCAAGGAATTGTTCCAAGATGAGTTTATGCAGGATAGAGACGTCCAGTGTCCGCCATGTCTTTGAATGATCGGTAGCAAGAGTATCCATGACATGTTCGTCTTTCAGAGTGAGAATATAGTACACATCTTTTGCGTACAAGGCGAATGTATGGTTCTTTTCGGTTGCAATGTCATTCATGATTTTTTTCCCGATTTTTAGATAATCTTTCTTCTTATCTTCGACGAGTTTTTTTTCTACAGTGAAATATTTCACAAGTTTTCTGATCAACTCATCAGTTTTCACATTTGACATCTTAATGAGCCGGTGCGTGGGGAGAATGGAAAGACCAGGATCAAACATATTACACAGAACAACCATGATGTAGTTGAAGGGTGCATTCTGGTCTTTGTTTCCTGTTTGCTCTCTTTTTTCCTGAGCGTAATTAATAGAGGTCTGATAGCGGTGGTGTCCATCTGCGATGAACAGGATTTTCTTTTCGAGCTCGTCGACGATTGTTTGCACCGTTGTTGGATCGTCGAGTCGCCAGAGTTGATGAGTGAATCCATCGTACCCTTTCACTTTGATGAGTGGCGTGTCAAGTGCAGCATCCATGGTTTTTCTGATACTATCGTTTTGATCCATATACATAAGCTGAATTGGCTCAAGGTTCGCATAACAGGCACGCATGAGGTTCAGACGATCTGCTTTAGGTTTTGCCAGTGTTTTTTCATGGGCTTTAACGGATTTATACTCTGGATCAAGTTTCAGGATGACGAAGAATCCGTTCATTTGTTTTTTGGTTTTATTGACGGTGTAATCTACCTTATAGGGATAGATTGCTGGAGCGTTTGAAGGAACCAGGATTTCTTGTTTCTGCCATGCATCAAAAAGTTTTTTTGCCCTCGTGTACCGGTTGTTCGTCTCTGTATCATCTAAGGAAGTTTTTCCAAGAATGAGTTTGACGAAATTGTATTCATTTTTGTTGTATAGTTCGTTTTGCATGTTTTCTAAGATGATGTCATAAGGTGGTGACATGACGTCGTCAAGATTTTTTATTTTCTCGTTGTTGTATATCATACCTTTGAATGGAGCAATTTCAACCATACTACTGTAGCCTCCTTCTTACGTTCGGTTCCGGTATAGACTGGGTCATTAAAAATGTTATGAAGATTAGTAAATCAATGTCTGATTCTCGTTTTAGTTCCCAGGATGATAAAATCTTATCATATATTCTATTAAATATATTTTATAGAAACATTTAAATGAACAGGTAGAATTACTTTTCTTATAGAATAATAAATTGAAGGAGGACGCATTATGAAAAATGAATTACTTGCAAGAAGCTTGGTTTTTGGAATAGTAGTATTGTTTTTTGGAGCAAGTGTTACATCAGCATACAATGTAGAACCATCTCTCAGTTCTCAACCGATAAATCGTGGGAATACCCTATATGTTGGTGGCAGTGGACCAGGAAACTATACCACGATTCAAGAAGCGATCAACAATGCAACCAATGGCGATACCATATTCGTCTACAACAACACCTACAATGAAAATATTGATACCAAACTAAAAAAGATTAGTCTAATTGGAGAAGAGCGGGACATAACCATCATCAAAGGACAAACTACAGCTCCTGTCGTAAAAATAGGGTCGAGTGACGTCACTATCGCAGGGTTCACTGTTATTGGGACCCCTACTGAAGTTGTCATACAAGTCGTTTCATTAAGTGATAATGTCTTTATCTTTAACAACGTGATAAAAGACGGTGGATATGGAATTTCATTACTTCCCACAACAAGTAAAGTCACCATCACGGACAACACGATAATAAATCATGCGTTCATTGGTATTCAGTTACAAACATCAAGCTATGATGTTATCAGCGGCAACAGGATTGAAAATAATGGGGGACAGGGGATAGAACTCTCACTCAGCAGTAACCATAATTCCATTCTCAATAATTCCATTATAAATAATGCAAAGGAAGCTATCCTTGTTGGTGGTATTACAAGCACGGAAAATACCATTGCAGGAAATAACATTTCTCATAACCAGATCGGCATTCGATTTACAAGTGCCGGTTCAAATACGATTAAGGATAATAATATCCAAGAGAGTTCAATGGAAGGAGTGCTTCTCCAATCAAGCAATGAAAATGCCATAGAAAAGAACAACTTTATTCAGAACAAACGACAAGCGGCATTCAAGCTTTCTTCAAGGAACTCGTGGGATGCAAACTACTGGAGCAACTGGATTGGATTTAAATTAACACAACCCTTATTCCAGAAATTCCCTAAAGTTATCGGTGGTTTGCTTCGCCTAAATTTCGACTGGCATCCTGCAAAACAACCGTATAACGTCTCCACCTTTGCATAGGACCATCCTTTTCTTTTCTTTTTTTTTACATTGATTAGCACAAAACATGAGTTAAACCATACTAATGTTTCTGCGATACTATTATATAAAGATATACGTTTTTGGTGTTTGGAGCTAAAAACAATAGAAATATCGGATGGTTAACTGTATGAAATATAGAGATATTCTTACGACGTTTTTCATCCTCGGATTCTTTTTTTCCCTTGTGTACACCCTTGGTGTAGCACAATCAGTTTGGTACTGGTGGATTGTTCCTATAGCGTTTGGTGTTGCCTTAGCCTGGGCAATTTACTATTTGTGGTTGACATAAAAAAATCGATGTGTATCCGAATTTTTTATTCATGGTGGATATTACTATTTATGATGTAGTATATGATTCTGCCAAAGTGTTGCCTGCATCTCTGGGACGTAAGAGATCTGTTTTCATTTAATTGTTGTACAAAGTGCATCCTCCAGTTCAATCATAACCTGCTTAAGGGAAACGTTTAAACAACTCGTGACATTCAGCATCCTCAATGAAGGGCGAAACATTGAAACAAGCAGAACAACTCCTGCATGAATATCGACTCTGCGACTCTTGTTTCGGGAGATTATTCAGAAAAGAAATCAAAGATGGTACCAACTCGCAGAAAGGGCAATCCATCAGAAAACAACTGCACCATACAGAGAAGACAGCAACACATGACTGTTGGCTGTGCGAAGGACTCATTGATGAAATCCCTAATTTCACCAAAATAATCGCTGACGCCGTCAAAGATTACGAGTTTGAAACCTTCCTCGTCGGCTCAAAAATAGACGAAGACATTCAAGAAAAAGAACAACGCCTCTGGAAACATCTGAAACTAGAGAATGCCGAACCTATCAAGATGGAAATCAACAGAGAAATCGGAAAAATCCTCGAACCACAACTCGGGAAAACTGTTGATATCCCAAATCCTGAAATCATGGCGGTCATCGACACCGCCTACGACATCGTCTCTCTTCAAATAACCTCGTTATTCATCTATGGACGATATAAGAAACTCCAGAGAGGAATCCCTCAAACGAAATGGCCATGTCAGATCTGTCGCGGTAAAGGGTGCAAGAAATGTAACTATACCGGAAAACTGTATGAAACCACGGTTGAAGAACTCGTCGCTCAGAAAGCCTTAGAACTCACCAAAGGAACCGACGAATCATTCCACGGGAGCGGACGAGAAGACATCGACGCCCTTATGCTAGGATCCGGACGACCGTTCGTTCTTGAAATCAAAAACCCAAAAATAAGAAACATCAACCTTACACTGCTGGAAAAAGAGACAAACCAGACCACAAAAAACAAAGTCGAAATCACCTGCCTGCGGTTTTCCACCAGAGACGAAATCGCACGTATCAAAGCAGCAGAATTCAGAAAAACCTACCGAGTCACCCTTGAAGCAACCCAACCTTTGAATAAAGAAAAACTTATAAAGGTGGCTCAGACATTACAGGGTAAACTCATAAAGCAGTTGACACCAACTCGAGTGGCCCATCGCCGGGCCAACAAGATTAGAGAACGCACAATATACAACTGCACCATTGAATCGGTAGAGGGCATCATAGCCAGATTAACCCTTGAAACCGAATCCGGCACCTATATAAAGGAATTCGTTTCTGGCGATGACAACAAAACCCAACCGAACCTGAGTGAACTCATAGGCATTCCCTGCAAAGTCAAAGAACTCGATGTAATTGATGTCAAGGGGGAATAACAAAATATGGTGAAACGATCAAAAGGAACACGAAGTAAAAGCCGATACATCATGAGAAAAAAACCGCGAACGCGCGGTGTTTCCTCTATAACGAGAGCACTACAACAATTTGAAGTTGGAGCTAGCGTCAGCGTTGACATTGACTCTGCGGTGCACAAAGGCATGCCGCATCCACGGTTCCAAGGACGTACCGGAAAAATTGAAGGCATGCAAGGCGACGCCTACCTCGTTGGTGTCACGGTTGGTAAGAAACATAAAACACTCATTGTGCTGCCAGAGCATTTGGGGAGAGTAACGTAAATGGAAACTTCGACAGAAAAAATCGGTAAAATTGTTTCCCTAGCAGAAGTAAAAAACATACTTAAGAAAATCAGTAAGGAACGAAAAGAGCTCCTTTATGAGCAGAGAATCGCCTTGGAGCACGCAGAAAAATTTGCAAAACTTACTGCGAAACAAACCAAGGATTTAATCACTGAGTTAATGAAACTTGATCATGTCGAAGAAATTCATGCGTACAAAATAGCGGACATACTTCCTAATACAGAGGATGATGTGAAAGCTATTTTTGCCAAAGAGCGATATACGCCGAATGATAAAGAAATAAAAAACGTCCTGGAGATCGTAAAAAAACATTCTATTGAATAGTGGTGGGGGTTGGTTAGCGTGGAAGATTATGTCTATGTCTTAGATTACTTGGCAAAAGGACGCGGGGATCTCCCTGCGTTTAAGAGAAACCCGGTGGTCTACGGCATCGGTGAAAGCCAGTACACATTTCTTGAATTGATACCGAAGCGAGATGCGACATTCACCACTGGTGAACGTATCTACGTCGGCAAAGACCCAACGATGCGAACCAAAATTGAGAAAATCAAAGGGCGCGTCAATTTTGAGGATCTCACCTCGACTGCACATGGGGAACTCCCGTATGTACTATTAGATATTGTTCATAATAATGAAGCCCGGTATGTAAAATTCTTCAACGAGGCATCCGCCATCTCAACGAGATACCATGTCCTTGAGCTCCTCCCTGGTCTGGGGAAGAAGATGATGATAGAAATCCTTGATGAACGAAAAAAGAAACCATTCACCACCTTAAAGGAGATGCAAGACCGTATTGACTTCCTGAGATCACCAGATAAACTTATCTCCAAACGTATCGAGTTAGAGTTAACTGATCCGAATCAGAAATACCGTATTTTCACCCGCCTGCCGTTGACACGGGACCAACACTACTGAGAGAATGGCAAAACAACGTTTTGGGCAGCACTTTCTTATTGATCTGTCAGTTGCCCGCCGAGAGGTTGAATACGCGAAGCTTACCAAAGATGACGTTGTTCTCGAGATTGGTCCTGGACAAGGAGTCATTACTCGTTTATTAGCACAGAAAGCAAAACAAGTAATCGCTATAGAAATCGACCAACGACTTGTGGACAAATTGAAGACAGCACTTCCGGAGAACGTGACCTTGATTTCTGGAGATGCTCTTTCTGTTGATTTCCAGACACTTCCGCGGTTTACGAAGATCGTCTCAAACCTCCCTTTTGAGATATCGTCACCAATCACCTTTAAATTCCTGGAGTCTTCCTTTTCAACGGCCATTCTGATTTATCAGAAAGATTTTGCTGAACGTCTCGTGGCACTCCCTGGAAAAAAGGAATATTCACGTCTCACCGTCGGTGTCTCCTATAAGGCACATTGTCGGATTTTGGAAGACGTCTCCCGAAGCTGCTTTTCTCCAGCACCTAAAGTCGATTCCTCTATTGTCGAACTTACCCCTCACGAGAAACCCATGTTCAATGTTGAAAATGAGCGGTTTTTTTTTGAGCTCACGAAACAGTTGTTTAACCATCGGAGAAAAAAGATCAGATATACGATTAAGGCATTGTATGGAGACCTCGAGCAACTCCCGTATCTTGATCAGCGAGTCGAGGAACTCACCCCTACGCAGATCGGGGAACTGAGCAATGTTTTGTGGCACCTAAAATAAGACTTGTTTTCCATTTTTTCATCTATAGAAACGACGAAAGAATATTATCTTGGATCCAACTAAAAACTCCAATGATGTCCAGCCCTATCAACAACACAAAAAACAACACAAAAAACAACAACAGCCGCAACGTAAACCGTAAAAACTGCCAGATAAGAAGCAACACAATCAACAAAATCAGAAAAACCGCCCACAACGGAACTGAAATCGAAAGGAACTCCATCGCTACCAGCATAGAGAATCACTTCAATTGATTTAAACATTTGGAAATCCTCTTTACACCTCCAGTAGAAACAATTAAAAATTCTCATGCCATGAGAACAACTGACCACAATGATGAAAAACTATCTCACACTGAGTGCTGCAACATGCTGAGAAATGGGCGAGCTGAGTGGTCATCATATTACCTTCCCCCAAACATACAAAAACTCTGATTCCATGTCAATTCTGTGTACATCCAGCATGACTTTATCAAACCAAATTCCGTAGAACGACGAGAGTATCAGTACAATATCGCAAACTCTGCAGCGAACGCAAGTACCCTGGTCGTGATTCCCACCGGCATGGGAAAAACCATCATCGCACTGCTCGTTATCGCAAAAGAACTCGCAAAAAATAACAACAATATCCTATTTCTCTCCCCGACAAAACCGCTCGTGAACCAACACGCACAGTCTCTTACCGACTTTCTTACCCTTGACGATGCCGTCGCGGTCTTCACCGGTGAAGTCCCCCCAGAAAAAAGAATAGAACTCTGGAACAGCAAACGAATCATTGTCTCCACCCCGCAAGTCATCGAAAACGACCTGATTGCAAGACGTTACGATCTAGCCAAAACATCTCGTATTATTTTCGACGAGGCGCACCGCGCGGCAGGAAACTACTCGTACGTCTTCATTGCAGACATGTTCAAGAAACAACAAAGCGAACGACGCTGCCTTGGCATGACAGCTTCTCCAGGAAATAACCTTTCAGAAATCCTGGAAGTCTGCAAAAACCTAGAAATCACCAACATTGAGATACGAACAAAAATAGACCAGGACGTCAGACCCTACGTACATGACCTCGACATCAAATGGAGAGAGATCCTACTCCCCCCCGAATTCAACTACACTCTCCAACTCCTTAGAAAAGCACTCGCTGAACGGCTTAGCATCCTAAAAAACATCGGCGTCCTTGACTCAGCCTCATTAGCACTTATCAACAGAAAAAAACTCTTAGAAGTCCAACAAAAAATACAATTAGAACTGCGTTCCAACCCGCAACCATCACAAACCCTGTTCAAAGCAGCCTCTGCGCAAAACGCGGCCATGAAACTTGCACACGCCATTGAACTTCTTCAAACTCAAGGAGTCAACGCCCTTAGCCACTACGTTTCCCGCATGGCAACTGAGGCAAGTTCAAAAGGAGGAAGCAAAGCCTCCCGAGACATCATGAAAGACCCTAACGTCCTCGAAGCAATCGCCTATGTCAAAGCTCTCAAAATTGAACATCCAAAAATCCAAGAAATCGTCACCATCGTCAAAGAACAACTCACCCTCAAGAAAGAATCAAAAATCATCGTCTTTACCCACTATCGAGACACCTCCCTTTATGTCCTCAAACAACTTGAAAAGATACCGATAGCAAAACCAGTTAGATTCATTGGACAAGCTGGAAGAGAAAACGATAAAGGACTCACACAAAAAGAACAAATGGATATCATCAGAAGATTCAAAAAAGATGAATACAACGTCCTCATCGCAACCTCTGTAGCTGAAGAGGGACTTGATATCCCCTCAACAGACCTTGTGGTCTTCTACGAACCTGTTCCCTCAGAGATACGTACCATCCAACGGAAAGGCAGAACTGCACGGCAAATGGCAGGGAAAGTCATTATTCTTATCGCCAAAGGAACACCAGACGAGGCATACTACTGGTCCAGCCGACAAAAAGAACGCAGGATGCACAGTGAACTCGAAATACTCAGAACTGCACTCCGCAAAAAACTCCAAGACCCTGCTGCTGTCTACCAAACTGCGCTTCACCAAGAAAACCAAAAAAAACTCGACGAATACTCAAAAAAAACCGACGTCAAAATCATCGTTGACCACCGAGAATCTCGCTCCCCCGTCATGCGATTCCTCTCACAAAAAGACATCATCGTTGAACCTCAACAACTCGACGTTGGAGACTACATCATCTCCTCCCGCATCGGCGTCGAACGAAAAACCGTGGATGATTTCCTCAATTCACTCATAGAAGGAAAACTATTTGTCCAAATGAAAAACCTTCGAACCGCATACTCCAGACCACTGTTACTTGTTGAAGGAGATGGCATTCTTACCAAGAGAAACATCAGCCATAACGCGATCTTCGGCAGCTTTGTCTCAATCATCGTAGACTTCGGCATCCCTATCATCACCACCCATACCCCGCAAGAAACCGCAGACTTCCTTGCCGTCATGGCTCACCGGGAACAAAAAGAAGGAAATAAGGCAATCGCCATACGAGGAGAAAAAACAGCAAAAACTATTTCTGAACATCAACAATTCCTCGTCGAAGGTCTCCCAAACATTTCAGCAGTTCTTGCACAACGTCTCCTGCAGCACTTCGGCAGCATCAGATCTCTTGCCAACGCATCTGAAGACGACCTCTGCCAGATCCAGGGGATAGGCAAGAACATCGCTGCAGATATCCTCAAAATACTCAACGCAGAGTATCTCAAAGACTAGCCCAAATATTTTTATCTCACTTTGTGATTACCGTCAAGTCTAGGGGTGACTATCTATGCCCGATGATCCTAAAAAAATCGATCAGATTTGTGATGGTTTAAATATGATTAGTGAGGATAACTCTATTCCTAGAAATATCAGACGTGGCGCTGAAGAAATTAAACAAATTTTGTTAAAACCTGACGACCCCTTTGATTTACGTGTTGATTTTGCAAAACAAAAACTCGATGAACTCGCAAACGACCCAAATATTCCGCTTCATGGACGAACCCTTATTTGGAATATAATAAGTCGTTTGGAGGAACTCGCATAATATATTTTTTATCAACAAGGACAACCATTCGTTCATTGAAACGAAAATGGAGAAAGATAAAATGATACGAATCGGGCAAGCCGGCATCCCTTTATCCTGCAAAGGACGTACTAACAAGGATGGGATTGTGTATACCCATAAAAGTCTTGATTTAAACGCCATTGAAATACAATTCGTCCGCGGATTATATGTTCTGTCAGAAGAAGAAGCATTATTCATCAAAGATTACGCACAGAAAAACGACATCGAAATCCATGTCCATGCACCGTATTACTTGAATCTAGCTGGGGACCGCGAAGAAATCACCATGAGTTATGAAAAAATCATGAAATCAGCGCAAATGGCTAATAACATCGGATCAAAAACACTGATTATCCACCCAGGGTTTTATGCAGAACACAGCCAGAAAAAAACCATGAAACTTATTACCAAAAACTCAAAAAAACTTGTCAGCATGTTCAAAAAACAAAAACTTAAAACCAAACTTGCGATGGAAACCATGGGGAAACAAAAAGTCTTCGGCAGCATTGATGAAATTGTCGAAGTCTGTCAACACGTCAAAGAAGTCATCCCCGTCCTTGATCTTGGTCACATTCATGCCCGTGGAAACGGGTGTATTAAACAACGAGAAGATTTCGAAGCAATCTTTGACAAACTCAAACCCTTACGGTTACGACACTACCTAATTCATATCACCGGCGTCCTCTATGAAAACGGGAACGAGTTATACCACGTCCCGATTAAAAAAGGAGATATGCCGTTGGCGCCTCTCATCGAGGTTATTCTTGACCGAAATCTCAACGTCACCCTTATCTCAGAATCACCGTTGCTAGAACATGACGCAGTCTACATCCGCCTTCAAGTGGAAAAAGCGATCATGAAAAGAACCGGCAAAGAAACCGCCTATTACAAAGATCTCTCTGAGGTCACAAAAAAATGAACAACCCAGATACTTTTCGCGGATCACTTGATTACATCCAACGAAAGACCATAGATATCCTTGATAAGGTAACCAAAGAGGATATTGAAAAAATCATTCACTCATTTTTCAAAGCAAACCGTGTTTTTGTATATGGAGCAGGACGTTCCGGTCTTGTCGCCAAAGCATTTGCCATCAGACTTGTACACCTCGGATTCCAGACCTTTGTCATCGGAGAAACCATCGGCGCACCAGTGAAAAAAGGTGATCTCGTATTTATCGTATCTGGTTCAGGAGAAACCATCCCTGCGGTCATGACCGCGGAGATAGCTAAAAAACTAGGAGCTAAACTTGTGGTCGTCACTGGGGCGAAAAACTCGCGAATCATAAAATTCGCTGATATCGCAATCGTCCTTGCAGCTGACTGCACGGAGAAAGAACGGAAACAATTCGCTCCTCTTGGAACCTTATTTGAGGCAAGTGCTTGGATTCTCCTTGATGGCATCATTGCTGAGCTCATGAAAAACAAAAAAGAAAACGAAGAATCGATGCGGTCCCGTCACGCAACACTAGAATTACCATAAGAACATTTTTTTTCAGGAGAATATCACAAAATTACTTTTTTTCATTACCCATATGTTTTTAAAGCATACTTTATCTACGGCTTTTGAAACAAGGTGAATGGCAATGACCACCCTTTCTAAACATACCCGCCAACCCATCGTCAGTGTACTGGGTCATGTCGACCATGGAAAAACATCGCTGTTGGATTTCATCAGAGGCTCAACCGTTGCCGCACGAGAAGCAGGAGCAATCACTCAACATATCGGTGCAACCGAAGTTCCTATTGATGCGATTTACTCGATGTGTGGTCATCTTCTTGGGGGTAAGAAGTTCTCTGTACCTGGTCTCTTGTTTATCGATACACCAGGACATCATGCGTTTACCACCTTACGAACCCGTGGTGGCTCCCTGGCAGACCTTGTGATTCTTGTCGTCGATATTAAGGAAGGGTTTCGGCCGCAAACCTATGAATCCATCACCATTCTACGTCAATATAAAACACCATTTATCGTCGCAGCAAACAAAATCGACGCGATCAATGGTTGGCAACGCAGTGATGATATCGCAATGAACCGGATTCAAAACCAGCGTCCCATGACCAAAACTCTCTTCGAAACTAAGTTATTTGAATTGATTGGAACCATCTATGATAAAGGCTTTGAATCAGACTTGTACTTTAACATTAAAGATTTTCGTAAAAGTATCCCTATCATACCTGTATCTGCAAAAACTGGTGAAGGTGTACCGGAGTTGCTTATGGTTCTCGTTGGATTAGCACAACGATTCCTCGAAGATCAACTCACAAGTGAAACCGGTGCAGGCAAAGGAACTGTTCTTGAAGTTAAAGAAG
>Ga0315289_10002158_pt1 | contig 30432 bp, 21 predicted proteins | sample YL17G11_40_MG_FD_203452 | JGI IMG/M metagenome (GOLD analysis project Ga0315289, IMG submission 203452) | Sediment microbial communities from Yellowstone Lake, YNP, Wyoming, USA - YL17G11_40 | ecosystem: Environmental > Aquatic > Freshwater > Lake > Sediment | place: USA: Wyoming | collected... | reverse complement strand
TAGTGGGGGTTACCTCGCGCCCCTCCCCCCCCCCCCCCCCCGCCTCCCTCTCTCGCCTCCCTCTCAGTCCTCTCTCACCTCATGCAACAGCCGCAGCGACCGCACCCCAGCCTCCGCCACCTGGGGCTGGCCCGACGCCAGGGCCTCCAACAGGGCCCCCACCCCCCCCGCTGCCCGGACCGCGTCCGCGCCGGCGGCCGTGCCGTAGGCGAGGGAGGAGACCGCGGCTGCGGCCTGGATGGCAAACCCCGACGCGTCGAGGGCGGCCGCCCCACTGTCGCCGCCCCCCGTCTCCATCGGCGCGGCGCCGCCGCCGCCGCCGCCGCCGTCGCCGCCGTCGCCGGCCGCCACGACGAGCGCATCTCTCAGCGCGTCCACCAGGGCGGGCGCCGCGCCCGCCGCCAGGAAGCGGGCCTTGCGGCCCCGGTTGGAGATGACATCATTTTTCAGTTTGCGCACTGCGCGCAGGCGGGTGGCCGCGTCCGGGGCGCGCAGGGCGAGGACCAGAGCTTCCGCGGAGTCGTCGCCCAGCCCACCTCCGGTGCTCGCAGAGGGCGGGGACCGGGGGACGGTGCCGGAGGTGGTGCGGGAGGAGACCATTTGGGGTGGGAGCGTGGGGGTTTGAGAGAAGCGGGTCGGGGTTGGGGGATCGGCGAGCAGGCGCCCCCGTTTCGGTTTGCTCGGACTGGCAGGCGAGCGCGTGTGCTCCTCCTCCTTCTCGCCAGCCTGCTATGGGAGAGGATGTGAGGCTCGGGGGGGCCTGGCCTGAGGGCGGCGCGGGCTGGGGAGAGAGCGTGCCGTTCTCCCTTTTGAGAGAAAAAAAGAACACAAAAGTGAGACTCCCATCCATTGTCTCAATGCGCACGTTTCTTACTAGGCCGCGCCTTGGTCCCGCTCGCGGCACCATGGCAGCCCACTCCTCCAAGCGCTTTGACGCGCACGTCCACGTATGGGGCCCGCCCGCGGGTCACACGTCCACCATGCTCGGCTCTACGCCGGGCTCCCCGCCCCCACCCGGCGACCCCGCCCTCCTGCTCGCCGCCCTGGACGCGACTCACACGGCGGGCGCCTGCGTCGTCCAGCCAGCCTGCTACGGCTACGACCACACCTTTGTCCGGGGCGTGGTGGAGGCGAGCGCCGGCCGCCTGACCGGCTGCGCCCTTGCCAACCCGACGGCACCCTCCCCAGGCGCCGCGGCCGCGGCCACGGCCGCCCTCCTTGACGGCGGCGCCTTCACCTGCCTCCGCTTCAACCCCTACCTCTGGCCGGGCGGGGCGGCTGAGATGGCCAACCCGGTCGGCCTGGCCATGGCCCGGGCCGCCGGCGACCGGGGCGTTCCTGTCTGCGTCATGGCCTTCAAGGGCCTCGCCCCGCTCGTGCCGGCCCTGCGCGCCCTGCTGACCGCCCTCCCGGCCACGCCCTTTATTTTGGACCATGCCGGCTTTGCGGGCGTGGGCCAGGACGCCGACGCGGCCACCCTGTGCGAGCTCGCCCGCGACTTCCCGGACAACACGCACGTCAAGCTGTCGGCGGTCTTCCGGCTGGGCGGCGGGGCGTGGCCGCACACGCCGGCCGTGGAGGGCCCGCTCAAGGCGGCGCTGGCCGCCTTTGGCCCCGGGCGCGTGCTGGCCGGCTCGGACTGGCCCTGGGTCAGCGAGGTGTGCTCGTACGGGGCTGCGTGGGCCGCCCTGGACCGCGTCTGGGACGGGTGGGAGGGCGGCGACGGGTGGAGCCTGGAGGCGGCCCGGGTGGCCGTGGAGGGCGGGAACGCGGCGCGCCTGTTCAAGTGGAAAGGCGGTTGAGAAGGGGCGGGTGGCGTGGTGATGGCTAGGTTGGGCGAGCGACGCGGTGGTGCTGTTCATTTTTTCGTTTTTTCGTCCGCCTCTATTCCACCTCTCAACCCCGCACCAACGCAATGGCGGCCCCTGCCGGCCCCCCAGGCGGGCCCTCCGTCGACCACAAGCGGGAGCCCTGCCCCGACCGGTGAGGATAGGGGGAGAGGCCCGGTCCGCAAAAACACAGAGGGGAAGAGACCGATGGCCGTCGTGCGGCGCGGCCGGGCGTTGCCGTTTTGTCTCGCCGCGCACTCACCATCCACGATTCTGCCTTCCTTTTTTCTCATCTCCCACAGCATTCTAGACGACGTGGGTGGCGCCTTTGGTGCGTTGAGAAAGAGGGGTGGACCTACGGGTGTGTGCTTTTTTGCGAAACAAAAAAAAGACACAGCGCACCGCGCCCGCCCGTCGTTGCATTTTGCGCCGCGCTGGTTTGCTGGCCGCCGCCGCTCGCGCGCTCGTCCGATCGACGTGCGCGGCCTCGTCCCGCTTGTCACACCCCCGTGTTGCCCACGCACAGCTGTGGTACTGATTATAGAGGACATCCTTGCATCCAGGCTGGGCAATACCAGGCTCCCGGAGCCCCCGCACGTCTCACAACGAGCCTCTCATATTTTTTTCTCATCCTTCCAACCTCCCCCCCCCCCCTCCACCCACACTCTCTTCCATCGCTCAGGCATGGGCGCCGTCGGCGGCGGCATCTGGCACCTGCTCAAGGGCATGAAGAACAGCCCTGGCGGGGCTAGGTTCCGGGGTGGCTTTGAGGTGAGACGAAGGGATGGAGCGAGGCGCGGGGTGGATGCCCCAAATTTTCCATCCCAGCCCCTTCCATTCTCACCCCCCCCCCCCCCCTTCCTCTATCCACCCCACCTCACAGTCCGTCCGCCGGGAGGCCCCGCGCATCGGCGGCTCCTTCGCGGTCTGGGGGGGCCTGTTCTCCACCTTTGACTGCACGCTCGTCGCGCTTCGGCGAAAGGTGAGACGGCAGAGAGACGGAGGAAAGAAGGCGCGTCTCCCCTCACCCCCCCCCCCCCGCACCACCACCTCGCCTTGGCTCTCCTCCAGTCTCTCATCACGCCCTTTCCTTTCCTTTTCCTCACCACCACGCAGGAGGACCCCTGGAACTCCATCGCGGCGGGCGCCCTGACCGGCGGCTTCCTCCAACTCCGCACGGGCGCCCGGTCCGCCGCCAAGTCCGCCGCCTTTGGCGGGGTGCTGCTGGGAATGATCGAGGGCCTCGGCATCCTCCTCACCCGCATGACCGCCCCGCCGCCCGCGCCGCCGATGCTGGACGTGCCGCCCGTGGCGGCCGCGCCGTCGCCCGTGTCGGTGGTCGTGCCGGATATGGGAGGCGGTGGAGGCGCGGAGGCGGGCGCGTCGACGAGTGGGGGCGGTGGTGGGTGGTTTGGCGGGTGGTGGGGTGGGGGGTGGGGGGGGGGGAGCGGGGAGGGCGCCGCCGGCGCTGGCACGCCCGCGGCGGCGACGGGCGACCTGGGCAGTGACCGGTTTGCGCCCCCGCCCATGCCGTCGGAGCTGCAGGGCGGGAGGGAAGGGGGGCTGCGGTGAGGTAGAGGGGTGCTGGGGGTGGGGGTGGGGGTGGGGGTGGGGGGGGAGGGGGGGGAGGGGGGTTGATGAGAGTGAGAGAGGCCTCTTGTCTTTCGGCCAAGGGATGCAATGCTTTGCGCCCTGCAACAAAAGGTGGAAGCGACTCCGAGAGATGCGCACTGCGCGTGGACCGGGTCGGGAAAGGATGGGCGGAGCCGAGTGGATGGATGGTGCAGAGTGAGCACTCCGCCAACGGCTAGGTTCAGCGCCGCACTCACCCCACACATTCCTGGGCTTACCACTCACGCCGATGGCCAGCCAGGCCCCCCTTACATCCCCTGGCACGCCTCAGGCTGTACCGGGTGCCGCAAATGGGACGGAAGGGATCGGGGCGGCCGGCGGTGAGGCCGGAGGAGCGCTGCCGCCGGCCGCCCCGATCGGCGGGGCCTCGCACCCGCTGGTGTCTCTGCCGGGCGCCAATGCACCGGAGGCCGCACTGGAAGTGGGAGAGGAGGGCCTGGTCAACACGAAGCGGGAGAGACGGTGAGACAGAGAATGCGAGGGGCGGGCGTGGCGTGGTGGCGGACGGTCGCTGCGTTCTTCTTCTTTTTTCCTCGCGCGCGCGCTCGCTTCTCAGCGCCCTCTCCTCAACCACCCGACCCCTCTCTCTCTCGTCTTCATTTCCCACACCCACCCGACACCTCTCTCTCGTCTCCTGCCCGTAGGCGCCTGTCCAACCGGGAGTCCGCCCGCCGCATCCGCCAGCGCACCGCCGACACGGTCACCTCCTTGCGTGCCCGGGTCGCGGCGCTGGAGGCCGACCTGTCGGCCGCGCACGCTGCCACCACCGCCGCGCGCGAGGCCGCGGCCGCCTCGGTCTCCGAGGCGTCCGTCCTGAGGGGCCAGCTCGCCGTCGCCGTGGACGTGGCCGCCCGGGCGGCGGGCGGGAGTGGCGGGGGTAAGGGCGGACAACAGCCCGGCCTGGTGATGCAGCCGCCAGCCGCGCCTGCTGCTCCCAGCACTCTGGCCTCTCCTGCCGCGCCGCCCGCCCGCGCCGGGATGGGCGGCCTTGGCGCCACCGTCGCGTCAGGATCCACTGACCCAGCGCACCTGGCCGGCATGGCAGCCTATTATTCCGCGGCCGCCGCCCAGGCGGCGGCCGGTTGGGGCGCGCACCATGCCCACCACCTCCACCCGCTCGCGTCTCCACACCACCACCCGCATTACCCGCACCACGCGGCCGCGGCCGCCGCGGCCGCCGCCGCGGCCGCCGCCGCCGCCGCGGCTGGCGGGGCGCCACCCCCGCCCGGCGGCCTGTTCCGGTCCATCTCCGGGCCGGCCTCTCTGATGCACTCCCTCGCTGCGGCGGCCGCGGCGGAGGCGGCCCAGCCTGGGGCGGCCGCGGAGGCGCCCCCGCTCGCTCTCACCCTGTCTCAAGGAGGCTTGAGAGAATGAAAGCAACGACGAGAGAAACCGCCCTTCTATTTTCACCTTGCTGCTGCGTCTAGCGTCTATCTTTTTTTTTTTTCTGTCTTTTTTTTGACTGCCCCCTCCTTTTCAACCTGACCCCCCCCCCCCCATAAAACCTCCGGCCCGCGCACACCACAAATTCCTTTGATTCCAAATTTCTCCTCCCGCCGCCGATCAGGGCCAGAACACATTCTCCTCCAGTCCGAGAAGCGCAGAAGCTTCCCCCCCCCTTTCCCCTTTTTTTTCACCTTTGCAAAAGACAGAGACAACGAGTCCTATCATCCACCATTCTTTTTCTTCCATTTTTCTGAGCTGAGGACCCACCCAGCCCATCTCTCTCTTTTCTCCTTCGTCCCCGCGTGCGTCGCCCGAAAAGGAGCGTTCGACACCCACCCCGCCCCAGCGGGGTGCTGCCAACTTACGGAGCGTGTGCGCGCGTGGACCGCCCATCCTGTCGGAAAGAGGGCGCGCGCGAAAAAGTGAGGAAAAACCCCGCCGCCGCTCGCTCGGCGTCCCACGCGGCGGGGCTGCTCTCTCTCACACCCCGCGCAACAAGAGCACACCCGGCCGCGCGCCGAGTCTTATACGCATATCCACTGTCCAGATATACGCCCTGGCCGCACGTGTGTGATCGCGCGCACATTCGCGCCCAGCCTTCCCTTTCCCCCCCTTTGCATGCCCCGCCGCGAGCGGCCTGCGCTCGCCCCGCACCCGCCCCAGCAGTCTGCCGCGGCCCCCACTGCCGCCGCCGCGGACGCCCACGCCCGCCCGTCCTCCTCCACACCGCGCACCTCCCACCGGCCCAAGCGCTTCCGGCCCTCCACGGACGGCGGGCCGCCGCCGGCCGCCGCTGCCGCCATGGCCGCGTCTCCCACCCAAAACGGCGCCGAGGCGTCACCCACCACCACCACCACCACCCCTGCCTCCACCTCCACCTCGCGGGCCTCCACCGTCGGCCCGCGCGGCCTGATCCGGCGGGCTGAGTACGTGCGCCTGCTCCAGCAGGCGCTCAATGGCTTGGGCTACGCCGACCTGGCGGCCGCGCTGGGCGAGGCGTCGGGGTCGCCCGCCGAGGCCCCCCCCGCCCTCGCCCTGCGCGCCGCCGTTGCGGCGGGCGACTGGGAGGCCGCCCTGGCGTCCCTGCCCGGCCTGGGCCTGGGCGGGGCGGGGCCCCGGGCCCGCAGCGCGGCGTACATCATCCTGCGGGAACAGTTCCTGGAGGCCCTGGCGGCCGGCGACGCGGGGGTGGCGCTGAAAGTGTTGCGCGGCCGCCTGGCTGGCCTGGCGCCCTCCCCCGCGCACCTGCGCGCCCTCTCCGCCTGCCTGGTCGCCCCGCCGGGCGTGGCGGGCCTGACCGCCGAGGCCGGCGGCTGGCCCGGCCCGGGCGCGGGCTCCCGGGCGGCGGCCCTGCGCGCGCTGGGCGAGGCCGCTCCGGGCGGCGCCCTCCTTCCACCAGCCCGCCTGGAGGTTTTGGTGGAACAGGCCCTGGACGCCCAGCTCGCCGCCGCCCGCTTCCACAACGGCCCCGCCCCCACCCCGCGCTCCCTGTTCCGGGACTTCTCTGCCAGGCCGGGCGGCATCCCGGGGCGGGCCGTGGCCGTCCTGACCGACCACGCGGACGAGGTGTGGCACGTCGCCTTCTCGCACGCGGGCGCCCTGCTCGCCTCGGGCGGCGCAGACGGGACCGCCATACTGTGGGATGTGGCCCCCCGCGGCCGCGGGGGGCGCCCTGCGGCGGCGGCGGCGGTGGTGGCGGCGCCAGCCTCCAACGGGGCGGCGAACGGCAACGGCGCGCCCGCGCCCGCCCTTCCCCCTCCCCCTCCCCGCCTCACCAAGCGGGCGACCCTGGCCGGCCACACCGGCCCGGTCGCGGTCCTCGCCTTCTCACCCGACGACGCGACCGTGGCCTCCGCCGGCCCGGACGGCACGGTCCGCCTGTGGGACACGGACACGGGCGAGCTCAAGCACACGCTGTCCCACCACGGCGCGCTCGTCACGGCTGTCGCCTGGCTGCCCGCGGCCGACGGGTCGCCCGCCCGCCTGGTGTCAGCGGGCCACGACCGCACGGTGCACGTCCTGGACCCGGCGTCGGGCGCCTCTCTCTTCCACTGGCGGTCGCCCCGGGTGGCGGACCTGGCGGTTGTCCCGGGCGGCCGCTTCCTGCTGACGTCGTCCTCGGAGCGGCGGGTGCGGGTGTGGGACCTGGGCGCGGGCGGGGCCGAAGTGATCCTGGGAGGGGGGGGGGCTGGCGGCGCTGCCGGGGAGGGGGGCGCGCCCGCCGCCGCCAGCCCGTCCACCGCTGCCGCCACCGCCCGGTCCGGCGGTGGTGCGCGGATCGCCCTGGGCGTGGGGACGGCCGCGGGCGGGGGCGGCGCCCCGCCACCCCCACGCGCCCCCGGCGTGCCTGGCGGCCCGGCGGCCCCGCCCCCCGCCCTCCCGCCCCCGCCGCCGGGCGCCCTGGTGACAGAAGCCGACGCCATCATCTCGCTCTCCCTGTCCACGGACGGCCGGGCCCTGCTCCTCAACCTGGCCGATCAGACCCTGCACGAGTGGGATGTGGGCGGCACGCTGGACGCGGTGGCTGAGGGGGCGGCAAGCGCGGACGGGGAGGGTGGGGGAGCCGGCCCGACCCGCCGTGCCCGCCCGTCCACCCCCGCCCCCATCCACCCACCCACCCGCCCGGCCATGGCCTACACCGGCCCGCCCCCCGCCCCCGGCCGCTTCGTCGTGCGGTCCACCTTTGGCGGCGCCCGGGACGCGTTTGTCCTGGCGGGCGGGGAGGACGGCCGCGTGTACGTCTTCCACCGGGGCACGGGCGACCGGCTGGCGTCCCTGGAGGGCCACGCCGGGACGGTCAACGCCGTCGCCTGGAGCCCGGTTGACCCGGGCCTGTTCGTGTCGGCGAGCGATGACAAGTCGGTGCGCGTGTGGGCGGCGGAGGAGGAGGAGGAGGGTGGGGAGGAGGGTGGAGAGTGAGAGAACCTGTTGTCTTTTTTGTTTTGTTTTGCAAGCCCTCATCGCCCCTCACTCGCGTTTTTGCGACCCGAAAACGTGCGGCAAAATGGAGGCACGTAGCTCAAACCCAGCGCCCTATAAATGTCGGTCTCGCACGCCAGGGCCGCCGCGGGCCCGACGGGCCGCCGGGTGGACTGCGGGTCGGCGGCCCGCCACCGCCCCCGGGGCAGGGCGATGGGGAAGAGGTGCGTGTCGGACAGGTGCCACCCCGTCGCGCCGGAGGCGAGGCCCGCCGCGGCCAGCGCACTCTCCCGGGCGGCCGGCGATGACTTGGCAAAGTACCGCAGAGCGCGGTTGAAGGAGCCGTCGCCCGTAAAGTAGGCGACCGCCGTCGGCAGGGCCGCCCGGGAATAGACTTTGACGTCCAGGCGGCGCCAGCGGCGGGGGCGGGGCCCGCCGCCCGCGTCGGCCAGGGCTGGGTGGCCCGCCGGCAGGCGGATGGCCCCCATCCACGAGGCTGGGGCGCCAGGGGTGACGGGCGCCGCAGCGCCACCGCCAGGGCTGGCCCCTGCCGCCCTAACGGCGCCGCCCGGTGGGGAGACCAGGTGGTGCCAGGGCGCGGTGCCGCCCTTCTCTACCAGGGTCGCCCGCCCGACCTTGGCGTTCACCCGGCCGGAGGTCGGCGACCGCCAGTTCTCCGTGTTGGCGCCCTCAATGTCAAAACCGGCTGCGGCCAGGCCGTCCAGGACAGCATTGAGGGTTGCATGACACTCCAGCGTGGCGGCCCGGGTGGCGGCCGTCAAGGCTTCCGGCGAGGTCGGGTGTTGTTGTGAGGAGGACTTACCGTACCAGCCATCTGTGGCCGGCGGCGGCGGCGGTGGAGAGATCAGCAGGTCGACGTCCCCGTAGTCCGCCTGGCGCGCGGCAGCCAGGCCCAGAAACGCCTCGGGAATGTCTGCCACCGAGTTGGCGCGCAGCCATGACCCGCAGGCGCGGACGTGGGCGGGGGCGGCCGCGGGGGCGGCGGCGTCGCTGCTGCTACCCAAAGGGTGACCTTGCGAGTCGCAGTCCATGACGCCAAAGGCGACCGCCCGGGCGGCCTCGACGACCGCAGCCACCTCCACGGCCGGGATGCGGGTCGCAAAGTCAGCGGCGTGCGCCAGGCCCATGCCCTGCATGGGGGTCAGGGTGATGCGGCGGTCGCCCTCGGGCTTGGCCGCGCTGACCTCAGTGCGCAGGTCGTCGAGCGTCATGATGCCCAAAAAGGCCCACTTGGCGGCCGTCTTTTCGCCCACGCCCCACACGCTGGATAGCTCCTTGGTCGCGACCCGGACAGGGTCCGCTCTCGCCTCCTGCAGGCGACCCAGCTGGCCGGACGACAGGACCTCCCAGATCTTGTCGCAGGTTTTTGGGCCCAGGCCCGTCGCACTCCGGCCGCGCCCCGCCGTGGTGAGCGCGTCGACGTCCGCCCGGGTGCGGAGCGGGCGGGTGCAGGCTGCCAGAGCGTCCGTGCCGAGCCGCAGGGCCCGTCCCTTGAAAAAGCCCGTGCCGTCCGTGGCACTCCCCGTCTTTGAGTACAGGAGGTCGTTCGCCTCGCACAGCGTCGCCACCACGCAAAACGGGCGGGCGGAGCAGGCCACGTGCTCACACACCGTGTTGAGGCGGCGGGGGGCGCCGCCGCCGCCGCCGCCGCCGCCGCCGCCGCCGTCCTCGTCCTCAGACCAGAACCGCTCGTCCTCCGTGTCCGATCCCGCGGCGGGCGGGGAAGGCGGCCGGCCAGAGCCGCCACCACCACCCCCTCCAGCGCCTCGCACGACGGCCCGTTTCTTTGGCATCCAGTGGCGGTACAGAATTTCGAGCGTCGCCTGCACGCCCTCCATGTCGAACGGTTCCATCCACACGTCGCCCGCGCCCCAGGCGATGCCAGAATCCCCGCCTGTCCACTTCGTGGCCGCGGGCGGGAGGCCGCCGGGGCGCGGGCGGGCGGCGGTGGACACCCAGGTGGTGACCCGCCCTTGGCGGGTGGTGCGGCCAGACGCGGTGGTCGCCGCCGACGCCGCCGCCGCCAGCGCGCACGCGGTCTCGCACGAGCATGGAGCGGGCAGTGGGAGGGGCGGAGGGAGGAAGCCGGGCGGGTGTTGAGGGCGCGCGCGGGCCGGCGGTGCCCCGCCCGCGGCCGCTGGGGCGGCAGCAGGAGCAGCGCCGCCGCCCAGGGTGGCCGTCCGCCGCTTTTTGGCCGACGGCGGGGAGGTCCCCGCACCCGCACCCGCACCCGCACCCGCACCCGCACCCGCACCCGCACCCGCACCCGCACCCGCACCCGCACCTGCACCCGCACCCGCACCCGCACCCGGGAACAACCCGGCCGCCCGGGCCTCCTTCCTCAGGGTGCGCTCCAGCCAGGCGCCTGCAAAGGGAGACGCGTCCACGACCGTCCGCGCCCGGTTGCACTCGACCAGCCATTCAATTGTGACGATTGCCGGGGCGCCTGGAGGTGGGGTCCAGGCAGCGGGCGGGGGGGGGGGCCGCCCCCCCCCCCCCCCCCCCCCGCACAGGCCCGGCGGCTTGTTGGCCTCCTGGGTGGCTCGGAAGGGGTCCTCCGCCAGTGGCCGCACCACCCGCGGCGGCAGCAGGCCCACATCCCGCAGCCTCTGCTTCGCGGGGGCGCTGGCCGGGTCCTGCGCGATGATGTGGGTGAACGCGCCGCCGCCGCCGCCGCCGCCGCCGCCGCCGCCGCCCAGCACGCCCGCCTGCGACGCCGGCCAGGCGGTCAGGGGCGCGTCGGGCGCGAGCCAGGCGACGGCCGCGCCCAGGCCCGTCGCCACGCGGGCAGCCGTCTGCTGGAAAGGGTCCGGGTCCAGGAGGGCGACGCGCAGGGCGGCCAGCGGGCCCGTGCCGCGTGGGGTGGGAGCGGCGGCCGCCGCCAGGACGGCGACGGGCTTCGTGTGGGAGCGCGGGCGTGGGGGTGGTGGGGGGGTTGCAGCAGGCGTCGGACCGGTCTGCACCTCCCCGCCCAACGCAGCCTCAGCCATGAGCTCCACCCGGACGCCCAGGCGGGCCGCGCCCACGCCGGCCAGGAAGCGGATGAGCGTGCCGGGCGGCGCGCGCGCGCCTTTCGTGCCTGGGGGCACAGACGCCTGCGTGGGCAGGCTGGCCGCGGCCGCCGCGGGCGCGGGCGTGGTGAAACGCAGGGGGACAGACCCCGCCGCCACGACGGCCTCCTGAGCGGCCGCGGCCGCGGCTAGGCCCAACAGGCGCCCAGTGGGCAGGGCCGCCAGGGCCGCGTCCGCCGCCGCGCGCGCTGGCGGGGATGCGGGAGACGATGCGACCGCAAACTCCAGGTGGGACTTTTCCACCCACTGAGGCGGGTGCCCCGCGACCGGCAGGACCAGGTGGAGGTTGGGGACGAGAGGGGTGCCGTCCAGGCAGGGGGTGGCGACGAGGCGCATGGAGAAAATGGAGGAGGGGGTGGTCGGGTGGTCGGGGTGGTCGGGGGAGGAGGGGGTGGTTGGGGATGGGAAGCGAGCTGGGGAGCGCGCTCTCGCTCTGATTCCGTCCCGGACGACGCCCACTTGCACGTGACTGGACTCAAAACCCAGCGGCAGGCTGGTATGTCTAGGCGTGGGCGGTCGGGGAAGTGTGAAGGGCGTGGGCGGGGCGGCGCAAAGCGCAAAGCGCGGCGCACATCGCTTTGTAGAGCTGCAGCAATTTCTTCATTTCTTCTTTCTCCGCGCGTGTGCGGAGGGGGCTCGCCCCAGCCTCGTCTTTCCCCCGACCACACGATGGACGACGACGCCACCTCCGGCCCGGCCTCCGCCTGCCAGGCCGCTCTAGCCGGCACGAGCGTGGCCGACTTTCTCGCTGCTCGACCGCCGAGCACTGTCGTCTCCGTCAGCGACGCACAGGTGACAGTGAATGAGGGGGTGCCTCCGAACGACGGCGACTCCGGCGGGATGGCTGCTACTCCGACCGAGCCAGGCATCTGTGCTGAGAACGGGGCGGGTTGAGCGCGGTGCACGCCCTTTTCTGCGGGCGTCCTCATCAAATCCACACCCGACCCTCCCCTCTCTCTTTCCCCTCCACCCCCAGCCCCTCTCCCAAGTCCTCCGCGTCCTGGACACCCACCACATCCTGTCCGCGCCCGTCTTTGCGGCGGGCAGCTCGCGCTTCGCCGGCTTCATATCCGTGGGAGACATTCTGCGGGCCGTCCTCGCCTGGGCGGCGCTCATGGACGACCCCTCGCCGGCCGGCCGGGTCGAGAACTTGCACCGGGCGGGCGCCCGCCTGGAGACCACGCGCGTGCGCGACATTGCGCGGACAAATGACGGGTCCCTGCTCCTGGCGGCCGCGGAGGGCGTGACCCTCCTGGACGTGGTCCGGGACGGCCTGCTGAAGGGTGGCGGGGCGGGCGTGCCGGCCTGCCACAGGGTCGGAGTCTACGATTTTGCCTGCACTGGTTGCGGGGGTGTTGGCGATGAGGACGACGACCCGTCCCCCAGCGCCGCCGGCCTGCCTGGAGAGACCGGCCCCGCCTTCACGGACGCGGCGGGGGCGCCCCTCCCCCCGGGCGCCGACCCCTCCGAAAAGCGCGTCATCGGCATCATCTCCCAGTCTGACGTCATCCGGTTCCTTTTCCGGGCGGCCGCCCTGCCGACCGCGCCCGTGTCCTCCCTGCCCGGCCTTGTCACGTCGCCCGTCGTTTCAGTCTCGTCCGACATGCCTGCCGCCCTTGCCTTCGCGTCCCTGTTTTCGTCAGAGGGCGTCGTCTCCGCGGCTGCTGTCTTGGAAAGCCGCGGCCCGGACGCGGGCACGCTCGTGGGCACGCTCTCCACGGCCGACCTGCGCGGCATGCGCCCCGACGGCCTGGCCGCCCTCGCGACGCCCACGCTGGCATACCTGTCCACCCGGCCCGCCCGGCCCAACATTCACGGCGCGAAGACGGAGGCCGACCTGTGCAGCGCGGCCCCGCCCGCCACCTCGCCCGCCGCCTGGGGTGTGAAGGCGCCCGACGTCGGCCCTGGCACGCACCCGCTGCGGGTGGAGGTCGTCTCGCCGGCCGCGCCCTTTGGTGAGGTTGTCGCCCGCCTGGCGGCCTCGGGAGCGCACCGGGCGTACGTGTGCACCGAGGACGGCCGACCGGAAGGGGTGATCACGTTGACAGACATACTGCGGGTGGTGGCGGCGGGTGGATGATGGAGGGGTTATTGGCGGCGAGGGTGTGAGATACAGGGATAGAGAAGTGCGTGGCGGGGTGCGGGGGTGCAGGGGTGCGGGGGTGCGCGCAAGTAAAGGACGTCAATGAGAGGTGACTTGACAAAATCTCGCTGCTCTACACTTCCACAGTGTCACCCCCCCCCCCCAAAGCTACCCGAGCAACCCTCCACCACGCCCGGCCAACCCCCCGCCTCTCAGAGCCCGGGCGACGCCCACAGGTGGACCACCCTGTCCTCGCCCGCCGACGCGAGGACGGCCTTGGACGCCTCACCGCCACCACTCGGCGGCCGCCACTCCAGGCTCGTCACCCCACCGCCGTGGGCTGGCTCGACGGCCGCCAGCAGGGCGCCCGTGGCCGCGTCCAGGAAGTGGAGGCCGCCGCCGTCCGTGGCGCCCGCCAACACTGCTCCCGTCGGGTCTAGTGCCAGCCGGCGGTAGGCTTGGCCGGACGGCAACGGGGCGGGCGCCCGGAAGACCTGGCGCGCGGGCGGGCCGGTGCCATCTGTGTCGTGCTTGGTCCACCGGGTCAGGCGGAAGACGGCCACCTGGCCGTCCCGGCACGAGGTCGCCGCGGCCGACCCGTCGGCCGAAAATGATACCGCCAGCACCTGGCCGGCGTGGCCCGTCAGGGCGGGCCCTTTCCGGAGGGAGGCCGGGTTGCCAGCCCGGTCGCGCAGGATAGCGAACACTTTCACGTCGGGCGCAAACGTGGCGGCGGCCACCCAGGCCCCATCGCCCGAGACGGCCAGGTCGTGCGTACGAATGCCGGCCGTGTCCAGGGCCGCCAGGCGGATCGGGCCGCCCGACGAGACCGCAAAGACGTCGAGGGCCGTCTTTTCGGACGCGACCGCCAGGACGCCCCGCCCGCCGCGCACGCCCAGGGCGCGGTGGCCGCCCAGGAAGGTCGCGGAGGGGGGCAGCGCCCACACGGGCGCTGAGCCGGGCCCGTACGCGACCAAGCCCGGAGAGTCGAGGGCGCCGCCCCGGGTCAAGACTACCAGCGGTGACTCGCTCCCGCCCGTGAAGGCCACCCCGACGAGCGAGGACCCCACATCCCGCCGGGCGGGTGGGGTGGCGGCCCGACCTCCCGGCCCGGGCACCGTAAACAGGCGCACCGCCCGGTCCGCGCACGCCGTCGCCAGGCGGGCGCCGTCACTGGAGAATGCAAGGCCGACCAGGCCGTCGCCGTGGCCTTTGAAGGTCGACAGGTGCAGCCCCGACGCGGCCAGGCGGGGTGGCGGGACGGGCGCCGGCCCATGCCAGGCCCCGCGGGCGGCGGCCGCCCGGTTAAGCGTTTTCAGTGACACGCCGGCCGTAACGGAGGCGGCGGGCGGGGACGGGGCAGCGGGCGGGGACGGGGGAGCGGGTGGGGGCGGCGGTGCGGCCCCTTTTTTCTTCGAGACCGTGGGTTTGGCCGCTCGCTTGGGCGGCGGTGGTGGTGGTGGCGACGCTTTCTTTTTACTGCGCGGGTTTGACGTCGGAGCGATAGACACGAGAGCCGACAAGAGAGCTGCCGCGAGCACACGCAGGGCGCGCAGCGCAGCGAACAGGACGGACAGGGCTGATGGAAAGGTAAAGTAAGGTGAGATAAATAAGCGGTGTGTGGTGCGAGCGAGAAGCAGCGCGTCCCCCGCATCACTGCAACCCCCCACTCACCGAGGCTCCCCACGACAAGCTGGGCGGGCGGAGACAGGTCGGCCCAGCCGACCTGTCGCGAAGACAGGGTGGGCGCCATGGCCGCACCACAAGCTCCGGGTGTGAAGAAATGAAATATGTCAAAAAACGCGTAGGCTTAGTGTTCATCATTTTTCTCGGTATCCCCCTCCTCTCTCCCACCGCCCACCGCGCATGGTCCGTGCCAAAAGCTTCGAGGTGCGTTTCAATGCGTGTGCATGCTGAGCGTCCCCGGAGTACCCGCCGCAAATGAGCAGGCACGGGCGCGCCAGTCCCTCTCTCCCGCACTCACAGATCGACACGCCGTCTTTCTCCCATCCCATCATTCAGGCCTTCAAGTTCGCTCTTTACGTCACCATCCCGGCCGTCCTCACCTTTGTGGTGGCCACCAACGCGGACATTCTTAACGTGATCATCAAGCAGGTGAGCAAAAATGGAGAGAGAGGTGCAGGAACGTGAACACTAGGCGCGCAGCTCTTGATGCCGCTCTCCCCATTTTTTCTCTCTCTCTCATCCCTTCCAGCGTTCCTACGTCGTCTACCCGCCCGAAGGCCCACGCCCGCCCTCCCCTGAAGACGTCCACTCCATCGCCCGCGAAAACGCACGCAAGTAAAGAATGGCGCCCCTATCGACCCGCAAACGCGCGTCGGCTGCCAAGACAACCACTTCCCCGCCTGCCGGCTGGACCGCCCTCGTCACGGGCGGCTCCGGCTTCCTGGGCCGCCACCTCGTCGACGCCCTCCTGGCCGACGGCCGCTACGCGACCGTCCGCGTCTTTGACGTCCGGGATGGCGGCGACGGCCGGGTGACCACCATCGTCGGTGATTTGCGGGAGCCGGCCTCCATCAGGGCCGCGGTGGCGGGCGTCGACGTCGTTTTTCACTGCGCCACCGCCTCGCCCGCCGCCGAGTCTGCGGCAAACCGGGGCCTGATGACGGCCGTGAATGTCGGGGGGACGCGCAATGTCATTGAGGCTGTGGTTGCGGCGAGCGTGCCGCGCCTGGTCTTCACGTCGTCCGCGTCCGTCGTCTTTGATGGGTGCGTTTTTTTTTCTAAGAGAGAGAGCATTTCTGTTTCGCTCCTTACAACCTTTTTCACCCTCTCCTGTCTCTCTCGTCCTATTTTCTTCAGTCGCGACCTGGACGGCGTCAACGAGTCCGCCCCCTACGCCCGCCGCCCTATGGACTACTACGCCGCCACCAAGATCGAGGGCGAAAAACTGGTCCTGGCAGCGGCGGGGCGGGCCCTGGCCAATGGGGCGGGCCGCCTCGCTGTCACCGCCCTGCGCCCGTCTGGCATCTTTGGGGAGCACGACGCCCTGCTGGTGCCCGTCGCCGTGGCCAAAGCCAGGGCCGGCAAGATGAAGTACATCATCGGGTCAGGCGGCAATCTCATGGACTGGACGTACGCGGGCAACGTGGCGGCGGCGCACGTCCTGGCGGACGCCGCGCTCGCTGCGCGGGGCCCCCGGGCCGCGCCCGCGGGCCGCCCCTACTTTATCACCAACGGCGACCCCCGCCCTTTTTGGGTGTTCATGGGCGACCTGCTGGCGGGCTTGGGCTACGGCCGCCCTCACATCAAGCTCCCATTTTACCCGCTGTTCTTGATCGCCTCGCTCGCCGCCTGGGTGACCGCCGCGCTGCGCGCGCTGGGCGCGTCCATCCCGCCCTCCGATTTCACGCCCGCCCGCCTGCGCATCTGCGCGGCCACCCGGCGCCTGTCCTGCGCTGCGGCGGGCAAGGACTTTGGTTACCATCCCCACAAGCTGGTGTCCATTGAGGAAGGGCTGAAGCGGACGGTGGCGTTTTTTCCGCACCTGCGAGCAGACGCGGGCGGTGTGACTGGCGCGGGCGGGAGTGGGGGTGGGGGTCAGGCTCGGGCCGCGCGGGCAAAGGGGAAAAAGGGTGGCGCTTGAATCGAACAAACAAAAAGCAGCTCTCTGTCCCTCTCTCTATTTGTCTACACATTTCTGGTCTACATCAGGGTCTGCGGGTGCGAGGGTGGGCGGGGGTTGAACAAACCGCCTCTCATCCCCACCCATCCACCATCCTCATCTCATCTCATCTCATCGCATTCTCTCAGCAAAATTCTCATTCAACCCGCCACCGGGAACCGGCCGCGAATGTAGTCGGCCGCCCACGCGTCCACCGCCCCCGCCGCTACCCGCCAGACGGGCAACAGGTCCGCCCGTTCGCATTTATCCCGGGCAATGGCACCGGCACTCAGCGGCACCACCCGCGGCCTGCGGTTGATGGAGGAACGGAACACCCACATCGCCCGCCGCAGCCGCTCCGCCCCGTCGCTACCGGCCGCTTCTCCACCCGCCCGCACGGCCGCCGCGGCCGCGGCCGCCGCGACGGGCGGGAGGAGGAGGGCGTCGTCCGCGACGCCGGAGACGTGAAAGTCGATGGCCGAGAGCGGGACGTCGGCCATGCTAGGCGGGCGGCCGGTCGCGATGCCGGGCCCATCGCACAGCCCCGGCGGGGGTGGGGGGACGGCCGCGGACGCGCGCCAGATGTAGGTCAGCCAGGCTGCGCCCGGGTCGGTGGATGGTGGGGGTGGGGCGGAAGCCGGAGGCGCAGCAGGCGCGCCCCCGCCCTCCACGAGCGCGGGCGGGTGCCCGGCCGCCCCCGCCAGCCGCGCCGCCCACACGCCCGCCGCGTCCCGGAGCATGGCCACATCGCAGGCCATGCCCCCATACGCCGCCCGGGCGGCCAGGCAGCGGACTAGGAGGCAGGCCTCGGGCGGGAGCTGGGCGGAGAGCGGGGTTGGAATGGTGGCGGGCGTGGCGGCCGCAGCCGTCCCCCCATCCCCAGCCTCAGCAAACAGGCCGCCCAGGCTGAGGCGGGGCGCGGACGCCCAGCACGCCGGGTCATCCCGCACGGGAGCGCCCGCCAGCTGCCAGACCACCCGCAGGATGGCCGCCACGGCTGGGCGGGGCAGGGTGTAGCCCTTGGCGCCCGCCGCCATCGCCCACACGCACAGGGGCAGGGCCGGGTGGAGCATGCAGTCTTCCACCATGATCACGCCCAGGCGGCGGAGCAGGTCGCCCGGGTCGGTGCGCAGGAGGTGGAGGGCCAGGCGGACGGCGGGGGCGCCCCGCCCCAGGCGAATGTTCTTTTGGAGCGCGGATTTGAGGACAGACGGCGACGCGCGCACGGAGGCCGGCGGGGTGGCCGCGGTCGTCGGCACGCCCGGCAGGGGCGGGGGCAAGAACGGCAGCCGTCCCGCCCCGCCCCCGTCGCCCGGCATGACGTTGGTCGCCAGCCGTAGCTGGACCTTGGCCAGTGCGGGTGGGGGCGGGTGCGGGGCGCCGCCGCCCTCCTCGCCCTCCGCCGGCGCGCTCAGGATGGCCAGGTTCAGGCTGCTCTCGGCCGCCCAGGCCTGCGCGGGCAGGCCGGCCGCGGCCTTCTTGTCCGGCGCCCAGTGCCAAAACCACTGGCCGGCCGCATGTGCAGCGGCGGCGGCAGCACCACCCTGTGCACTGGTGGCGGCAGGGCCGTCGGCGGCGGCCGGCGGGCGGCGGTGCTCCGCGTACAGCGTGTGCACCCGGGCGGCCGCACGCTGGGCGGCCATCAGGGTGGCGAGGGCGGAGGGGGCGGCGGGCGCGGCGGCCGTCTCTCCAGGCGTCGCCCCGGCGATGGTGCGGGCGGGGGCCAGGGGCGGGGCGGGCGGTGCAGGCGCGGTCGGCGGGGGGCGTTGCTGGCTTAGGTCCAGGCATTCATTGGCGTGCGTGTCTAGGAGCGCCCGGGCGACGGAGCCGTTGCAGATGGGGCAGGTGACGAATGAGGAGCCCTAGGAGAGCGTGTGGAGGGAAGGCTGAGACGTCTCGCGTCTCCACTCTCTTTGGTCGCGCATGCGTTCTTGCGTGCAATCGCGCGCCCGGGCCACTTCAGCATCAAACACCCCCCCCACACTCACGCTTACCTCTCGCCCGGCAATGGTGGTCTGGCGCTGGGCAGCTGGGCCGACCCCCGCCGCCCGCCCGCCGCTGTTCCTTTTTTTCTTGTTTGCGCTGGACGGTTTGGGGACCGCGGCCGCGGCCTTTAGGGCGGCCAGGGCGTTGTCCGGCATTGGGGGGAGGGGAAGTGTGCGTAGAAGGAGCGTATGCAAAGGTGATCAGAGGGAGTGGCGAGGCTGATGATGCATCGTGGCGGGCGTGTTCTCACGAAAAGCAGAGCGCGCCAGGGAAGGTCTGTGTCATTTATCTTTTTATGGCCCGCACCCGCCTCCGTCTCCTCACCCCTTGCACACAACATCGCACCTCCATCACCCTGCCATCCCCATCCCCCCGCGCACGTGCACGGCTGACACAGCAGAAGCAATGACACTCGACTCGCGCGCCTCCCTCGCGCTGGGCGCTGCGGCAGCGGCCACGGGCGCCCTCTCCATGCTCGCCCTGGCCCGCGTCCGGGAAGCGGAAGGCCTTAAGCTGGCGTCGTCCAAGAAGCTGGCTGCGACTGCGGTCGCAGCGGCTGAAGGTAGAGTAGAGAGTCGAGGGAGACGAGAAAGGCAAGAAACGGGGGCGGGCGTGTGAGTAACATCGACGCGATGAGATTGCCGCGCGCGGAACCTGCCTCCCCACCCTCACTCTCTGTCCCTGTCTCTTTTTTTTTCTCAGCCCACCACCACCTCATCGCCCGCCTCTTTGGCCCCTCCCACTTCAACGTTGTCGTCTTCCTGGACGGAAAGGGCGGCGACGGAGCGGGTAAAAATATCCGGTTCCCCCGCCAGGGCGGCTACGACGCGCTGGTCGGAGCTGTGATCACAGCGCTCGCCCCCGCCGTCGCCGGCGACGTCCGCCTCTTCCTGGCCTGCTCCAAATCTGAGCTGGGGGCCGGGAATGTGGGTGAAGCCCTGACCGGGGCGGCGGGGTCGGGCGACGCGTTGGTGGTCCTCCTGGCCACCACCGGCGGGGCGGCCCTCTCCCCTGAAGCCGCGGCCCGCCCGCCGCTGGCCCCCATCCCCTTTGGCCCGCGCCCGCTGCCCATTCTCGGCAACGGCCTGCTCTTCGCGCGGGGGGCCACCCCCGCCGATGGCGGCGTCACAGGCATGTTCCACCTCTGGAAGAACGCGTTCACGCCGGAAGGCCTGAAAGCCTGGGGCCCGACCTTCCGGATGCGGCTGCCCGCGGGCGCGTACGCTGGCCTGGTGAAATTGGCCAGGGACGGCGTCCTGGACGAGCCCGCCGCGGGGAGGGACATGATCGTCACGTGCGACCCGTCTGTCGTCGAGGAACTGGCCACCCGCCAGGAAACCTTCCCCAAGATGTGGAACCGGGAGAACCAGACGACGCTGGCCGACTTTACAGGTGAGAGAGAACAGAGAGAGAGGCGGCCATGCGCGCGTGCGCGCGTGCGCGCAAGCCAAAACCTCATGGAGAGACGCTCCCGCCTCCCCGGCTACGCCTCCGCCATTGAAGCGCGCTCACCGAATATTTTGCTTTCTTATGTCCCTCTCCTCAACACAGGCGACGGCCTCTTCACTTCCTCCACGACCTCCGTCGACTGGCAGACGGGGCACGGCATCATCCCCCGCTTCTTCGGCCCCTTGCGCATGACGCCCATGTTCCCGCCCGTCCTGGACAAGGCGCGCGCCTTTGTGGCCACCCTGCGGTCCCGGTACGCGGTCGGGCAGCCCATCACCAATTTCAATGCGTACCTGACGGCGATGACGTCGGACGCGGTGCTCCTGGCCGCCCTCGGCCTGGACGCGCACTCCATTCAGCGCCTGGGCGCGGGCGAGCCGTTGCACCCCCTGCTGCCCGCGTTCAACGTGGGCTTGACCGTGGCTTCCACAGGCCCCGCCGCCGCCGCCAAGCTATTGCTGCCGGCCTCCGTCCGCCTCAACCCGCTGGTATCGACGGCCGCGGCCATGCGGTCTATGTACGCGGACGCCAAGGCGACGTGCGCGTCGGTCGTTAACGAGTTGATCGACGCCGCGCGCGCGCCGGGCAGCCCTGACTCCCTTTTGAAAGCGATGCTCACCCAGCCCAGCCCGACCACCGGCAAGCTGTGCACGCTGCCCGCGATGTACGGACACGTCGTCAACCTCATGATTGCCGGGCACGAAACGACGGCCGCCACGCTCGGCTTTGCGCTGTACTATCTTGCCGTGAACCCGGAGTGGGATGCCAGGGCCGTGGCTGAGATCGAGGCTGTGCTGGGTTCCCGGGGCGAACCGTCGGCGGCCGACCTACCAAAGCTGCCCACCCTGGAAGCCATTTTCAAGGAGTGCCTGCGCCTGCACCCGCCCGTCGGCGCAGTCTCCCGGGACGCGGCCGCCGACACGACCCTGGGCGGCGGGCGCTGGATCGTGCGCCGGGGCCAGCGCATCCTGGTGGGCATCGTGGCTCTGCAGCGCAGGGAGGACCTGTGGGGTGGGGAAGCCTTTGGGCCCGCCACCGCCTTCAACCCGGCCCGGTTCATGCCGGGCGCGCCCGGCGCGGAGGCACGCTCGCGCTACGCGTTCCTGCCGTTTGGCTTTGGCGTGCGCACGTGTGCGGGGTCCGCCTTTGCGCTCATGGAAGCCAAGACCCTGCTGGCCGTCTTTTTGAAGAATTTCATGGTCCGCGTGCCGCCGGGGTACACGGCCTTCTCCTCCTTTGCGGACGGCGGGGCGGCCTCCACGCCGGACCACCTGACGTTGATGCTGTTTCCCAGACCGGGCGCGCCGGTCGCGGAACCCGCGGGTGCGGCGGTACCGGTGGCCGCGGAAGCTGCGCCCGCCCCACCTCCTCCACCCTCTGCGGACGGTGCAGCTGCGGGCGGACCTGCCACGTCTGCGCAACACGGCACCCCCCTGCGCGTCCTGTACGGCTCCAACGGCGGGACGTGCGAGGCCTTGGCCGCCCAAATGGTCGCGCGCGCGGCCGCGGCCGGGTGGGCGGCCGACCAGGCGCCCCTGGACTCGGGCGTGAATACCTTGGCGGGTGGGACCGGCCCCGTCATCGTCATCACGTCCACGTACAACGGGTCACCGCCGGACAATGCCGCCAAGTTTGCGGCCTGGATGGGCGAGGGCGGGGCGGGCGTGGCGGCCCAGGCAGCCAGCGGCGTGAAATTCGCTGTCTTCGCCGTCGGAAACTCTCAATGGGCGGCGACCTTCCTGAAAGTGGGCCGCGACGCGGATGCCGGCCTCGCCGCGGCGGGCGGGGAGCGCATCCGGCCCATGGGCTCCGCGGACGCGGACGACCTGGGCGGCTTCACCGAGGCGTGGGACGGGTGGACGGCCTCCCTGCTCCCCGAACTGGCCGCGCTCTACGGGGTGGCGCCCGCGGCGGGCGGGGGTGGCGACGCGGCCGCGGACGCGCCTCCCCGGGCCCGCCTGGCGCCCGCGCCGGCCGGCACGCCCTGCCTGGACCCCGCGGCCGTGATCGCCAAGTGGCGGGCGGGGGAAGCTGACCTGGCCCAGGGCTACCACGCGCTGGCCGTGACCGCGCTGACCCAGCTCCAGGCGCCCGCCTCCGACCGGAGGACGGCCCTTCTGGAGTTCAAGCTGCCGGCGGGCTTGCGGTACGAGGCGGGCGACCATTTCGAGCTGCTCGCCCGCAACGCGCCCCACCTGGTGGAGGCGGCGCTGGGCGTGCTGGCCCTGACCGGCACCGAAGCCTTCGCCTGGACGCCCGTGGGGTCGGCCTCCACGCACGGCCCCGCCCGTGGCTTGGCGTCGACGGGGCGCGCGCTGCCCGACCTGGTCATCTGCGCCCGGGACGCGCTGGAGTGGCTGGTCGACCTGTCGGCGACGCCCTCTCGGAATGCGGTCGCCAAGCTCGCGGCGGCCTGCCCGTGCCCGCCGGAGGCGGCGGCCCTGCAGGAGCTGGCCAGCGAGGACGGGTACAAGGCGGGCGTGGCGGGGCCCCGCCTGGCCCTGGTCGACCTGCTGGCCCGCTTCAAGTCGGCGGCCGCGGGCCTGGACTTGGCGGCCTTCATCAACGCCCAGCCCCGGCTGGCCCCGCGCTATTACTCGATATCCTCGTCCCCCAAGCTCGGCCCCGACCCGACCCGGGCCAGCATCTGCGTCGGCCTGGTCAGCGGGACGACCGCTGCGGGGCGGCCGCACCTGGGGCCGGGCTCCCAGACCGTGCATGCGGCCCGGCCGGGCGACACCATCCTGGGCACGGTGCGCGCGCTGCAATCCCGGTTCCGGCTCCCGAAGGACCCGGCCACGCCCTGCGTGTTTGTGGGGCCGGGCACGGGCGTGGCGCCCATGATCGGGTTCCTGGAGGAACGGGAAGCCCTGCAAGCGGGCGGCGCGGCCCTGGGCCCCGCCCTCCTCTTCTTCGGGTGCCGCAACGAGGACGACTTTCTCTTCAAGGACCGCCTGGAAGGCTGGGTGGGCACGGGCGTCCTCACCGGCCTGCACGTCGCCTTCAGTCGGCCGGCGGAGGGGGCGGCCCGCCCGAAAGCGTACGTCCAGGACCTGCTGGCCCGGGAGGCGGCGGCCGTCTGGCCCCTGCTGGCGGGGGGAGGGCACTTTTACGTGTGCGGCGACGCGCGCCGCATGGCGCCCGACGTGCGGCGGGCGGTCGAGGTCGAGGTGGTGGAGGGGGCGGGGGGGAGGGGCGGGGGGCAGGGGGCCGCGTACGTGGGGGCCATGGTGGAGGACGGCCGGTTCTTGATGGATGTGTGGGCGGGGTGAGAGAGCGTGGTGGTGTGATGAAGGGCGAGAAGCCGAAAAAAAGTGAGACGCAATTCTCTTTCTGCGCGTGCGCCGCACAGGCTTGGAAGATCTCCTCCACCGCCCACCTGACACACCTCAGCGCCCGACCCACCCATCCAGCCAGCCAGACCCTTGTGTGCGGGCGCGCACATGTGCACCGCCTTCTTCGTGCTCGGCGAGGAAGGTGCGGCCGACGCCGGCGACGGCGCGGCCTCGACCTCCGCCTCCCCTCCCTCCCTCGCCCTCCTCGTCCTCTTCAACCGGGACGAATTCCTGGACCGGGAGACCGCGGCCGCCCACTTTTGGACGCCAGATCACCCGCACGTCCTCGCGGGGCGGGACCTGCGCCGCGGCGGGACATGGGTGGGCGTGACGACAGCGGGGCGCTTTGCCCTCCTAACAAATTTTAGGGAGCCCAACTTCAGCGGGGCGGGCCCCGGTGCGCCCTCCCGGGGCGTGCTGCCCACCGACTTCCTGACGGGCGGCCAGAGCCCGCTCGCTTACTTGGAGGGCCTTGTGCGCGCGGGGTGTGCGGCCGCCCACAACGGGTTCAACCTTGTGGTCGGGCAGCTCGGAGGGGTGGGGGGGGGCCGCGCCGCCGCCCAGGCGGCTTACCTGACCAACCGTGGACCGCCGGGCGCGCCGGGGCACGGTGCGCCGACCCTGCTGGGGCCGGGAGTGTACGGGCTGAGCAACGGGCCGCTGGGGCGGTGTGAGGACGGGCGGGCGGCACCACCACAAACGGGCTGGGCCAAGGTCGACGCGGGGGTGGCCGCCCTGCGGCGCCTGATGGCCGCGGGCGCCCTCACCACCCCCGCGGCCGCCCCCACCCCGGCGGCCCTGCCCTGGCCCCTCCTGTTCGGTGCATCCCTCATGGGGTGTGACACGCGCGCCCCGCCGCACGCCCTGCCCCGCACCGGCATCCCGCCGTCCATTGAGGCCGCCCTCTCCTCCACCTTCATCCCCGCCACCGCCAACCTGTTTGGCCACGGGAAAGGCGTGGTGTACGGGACGCGGTCACAGACGGGGGTGGCCGTGTACGGTAACGGGCGGGCGGTGCTGGTGGAGCGGTCGGCGGCGGTGGTCGGGGATTGTGCCCAAAGGCCCAGCCCTCCGCCCACCTCGCCCTCCCCCGTCCCCGTGGCCTGGACCGAGGTGGTACACGAGTTCGTGGTGCAGGAATGGAAGGGCGGCAGAAGCGAGGGCGGCGCCGCCCAGGTGGTGGTGGATGCGGCGGGCGGGTGTGCGGACGGGCCGGAGGAGGAGGAAGGGTTGGTTGGGGGGTCGAAGTCGTGAAGAGAGAGATAGAGAGAGAGGTAGCAAGGTAGAGAACAAGCTGCACTCGCGTTTTGGTTCACGGCTCCGCTTCCTCGTCAGCCCCGAGCTTGACCCCGCGCTAGGTGGCCAGCACTTCATGTCGGCCTGGTCATCGCAGGCAGCCGGCGGGCGAGTCGGGCCAGCAAGGTCGCAAGGCCGCGCGTGCGCCCGCCGATGCGTGGCACCACCCCGAGCGGGGCCACCACCACCACCTCCTCCTCCTCGAATCTCCTACAACCCGCTCGCCGCCGCCGTCGACCTGGCCCGCGCCCGGTCCACCCACCCCTCGCTCTGCCCGGCCGACCCGTACGCAGAACTCCTGGTCAAAGCAGCACACTGTGAGAAGGAGGAAAGCCCGCCCCCACCTCCCCCCTCCTCCTCCCTTCCAACCTCGCCTGCCCTCGACGCGGCGGCGACCGCCTGGATCGACACGCACGCCCTGCGCGCGGTGGACCTGGTCAATCTGGACGTGCGGGCGGACGGAGTGGAGTACCGCCAGGTCCTGCTCATCTCACCGGGGCTAGACACGCGCCCGTTCCGGCTGCCCTGGCCGGAAGGCGGGGCGCTCCAGTTTTTTGAGCTCGCGCCCGCCGACTGCCTGGCCGTGTCGGCAGCAGCCCTGAAAGGGGCGGGCGTGGCCGTGCGCCGGGGCTGCCTGCTGAGGGGGGTGGTGGCGGACGTGGCGGCGGGCGATGGTGCCTGGGTGGAGGGCTTGGCCGCGGCCGGCTTCCGGGGCGACCGCCTGTCCATCGTCTGCTTCCAGGCGGGCACGCCAGGGTGGGGCGGCCTGGACCGGCCGGCCCTGCGGACCGCCCTGGCCGCCGCCGCCCGGTCTTCCGCCCGGGGATCCTTTGTGTTTGGGGACCTACCGGCCTGGGTGGGGAGCCGCGACCAGGCCGCGGACTTGTTGGCCGAGGCCGGCCTGCTCGTGGGCGCCCTGGAACGTCCGGGCGAGTCGGAGGAGGGCAGCGCGGGCGGGTGGGCCGAGGCAGGGTGGGTGGGCGGGAGCGGCGTACCCACCACCGCTGACGACCGCTGGTTTTTCGCGGCCCAGCAGCAGGGGCGGTCCGACGCGGAACTGGACATCCTAGACCAGGCGGAGTGGGCGGTGGATGAGGATTTTGACGGCCATTTTAGTTAGATGGGGGGGGGAAAAACGAATTTTTTCACTTCCTGTTGTAACCTCCGTTCTTTCGTCTCATACCGCCACCGTCGCCGCCAGGGGGTGGCGGCTCTACCGCCCCAATGGCAGGCACCTCAGGCGACACGATCCTCATCACCCTCACCGTGCCCGCCTGGGTGGGCGTGGCCGCGCTCTTGGGCGCAAGAAGGCCGGCCACCAACTTCAGCCAGCCAACCTCGCCCTGGCTGGTTGTCGCCCAGGCCACGTCCCTGGGCGCCCCTCTCATTGGCGTCCTGACACGGGCGGTGACGCCCACAGCAAGCCTGATGGCGGCGCTGGTGAGCCTGCTCGTCCGGTCCGCCCTCGTCTGGTGGTGGTGGGGGCGGTGGGCGGGTGCGGAGGCAGGCATCAGAAACAGCCACCCACCATCCATTTATCTCCCAGTCCTCGCCCGCCGGTGGCAGCGGGCGGGCACAATGGCCGTCGCAACCTTGGCCATCGCGGCCGTGAAGTTCAAGGCCGCATTCCCCCCGGGCTGGGTCGAAGCAAAGACCTGTGCCGCTGCTGCCCGCGGCGGCTTGACCCTGATGGACGCCGGCATGGGCGTGGTGATCGCAGGCGCGGGCGCTGCAGCCGCCGCGACCTGGCACACCCCGCCGCGCCTGGGCAGCTTGGCGCCACTACTCCTGGCCGGCCTGGCGTGCCCCCTTTTTACGCAGGTGGTTGGCGGCTACCACAGCGATGATGGTGGGCCGCACTGCAACACATTTCTAATCCTGGCCGCCATCCGCGCGAGCGGCAGGTGGGTGGTCAGCGTGGTGCCAGCCGCCCTGACGGGGTGGGTCGTCCCGCCGGAACCACCGGCGGCGGGCGCGCTCTTAAAAGCGTCACTCGTCAGCCTGGGCGTGCATGTTGTGGTACTGGCGACGGACGGCACCCGTGCGTGGGAGCCTCCTCGGGATCACCGCCGCACCACCGGGCTGGCTGCCCTGGTCGGCGCCAACGCGGAGGCCGCCCTCACCGCGCCGGGCCTGTGGTCGCTCCACGCCGCCGCGGCAGCCCTGGAGCGGTGGCACGCGGCTGTGGAGGAGAGGAGTGTGGAGCGGGCGGTGGCCGTGCGGACGGCCCCACGGTCCCTGACGGCCACCGCTTTCGCGAGGGCGGGCCGGTCGGCGGCTGTAGCGGCCAGCCTGGGCTGCGTCGCCTTGGCAGCCGCCCGCCTCGCCCCGCCGTGCCGGGCGACCGCTAACCCGCCCTACCTGGTGTGCTGCCTCGCACTGCACGAGGCAGGGTCAGCCGCCAGCTGTGCCGTGATCGGCCTCATCAGCGCCGCAACGGGAGGCGTCCCCGCCCCTGTCTCACCGCTCACCCACCACTTCCCGCTCCTCGCGGGACTGGGCGGGCCCGGCGCGCTGGTCGCCCTGCTGACGGCCTCCACCGTGGCATCGTGCGTGTCCTGGATGGCCTCTCCTCACAGGGCGGGGCCAGGGAAGGCGCGCGTGTGCTTGTTGGCGCACTTTGTTGTGGTCGTCACGTCTGGCCTGTGGGCGGCGGCTTGGAGGGTCAAGCGACGGGGGGTGGCAGCGGCGGAGAAATGAAAAATCAAAATATTTTTGATATTTTTGCACATCGTTTCGCACATCGTCTCTCCATCCACCCATTCCCCCCCCCCTCCTTTTCACGCGACCCGCGTCGGCAACCCCCGCGCCGCCATCGCCGCCTTCACGTCACTTATCGGCACCTCCCGCCGGTGGAAGATGCCCGCCGCCAGGGCCGCCGACGCGGGCGTGGCCTCAAAGACCTCAGAGAAATGGTCGGGCGTGCCCGCCCCGGACGAGGCGATGACTGGGATGCCGACCGCCCCCGCCACGGCCGACACCAGCTCCAAGTCGAACCCCGTGCCCTGGCCGTCCCGGTCGATGCAGTTGAGCAGTATCTCGCCCGCGCCCAGCGCCTCCACCGCCTGGGCCAGCTCCACCGCGTCCAGGTCCCGCCCCTCCCGCCCGCCCTTGACCGTGCACTGCCACCAGCAAAATTGTTCGCCGGCCGGGCCCGGCGTGGCGGTCCGGACGGTGGGGCGCGGGGTGGATGCCGGGTCGGCCACATACACGCGTCGGGGGTCGATGGAGACGACGACGGCCTGGGCACCGTAGTTCTAGTCAGAAAAGTGCAAATGAGAAAGAGAGGGCACGGGGGTGAGAGGTTGAGGTTTTGAAGCGCGCTGTGCGCTTGGGTGGTCGCCACTTCTCCCTCAATCCCCCAGCAACCAACTCACCCACGAAATCTGTTCAATGGCCGAGCTCCCGTCCGCGACTTTACCCCGGGCATACCAGGCCAGGGCCGCCTCCACCGCGTCCGAGCCGATGGAGACCTTGTCGGCCCCGCTGCGGAAGTATTCGGCCGCGACAGCCAGGGCGGTGTGGACTGTGCCGTCAGGGTCGGTCGTCCCGCGAATACCGCCCCCTACCGTCAGCGGCACAAAGACGCCCTCCGACGCCTGGCGCAGCACCTCCAGCATGGGCAGGTCGCCCAGGGGCGTCTCTCGGAAGCCGGTGATGTTCAGGAAAGCCACCTCGTCCGCGCCCTCCTCATAGTACCGGCGGGCCAGCTCGACCGGCTTGCCCAGGTTGCGCACGTCCCCGCCAGCATCGCTGCCGCCTGGAGGGCCGCCTGCCGCCACGTCAGCACTCTCCCGCACGTCGTACTGGTCGCCCTTGGTGACGACTAGGTCGCCCGCATCGTTGGCCCGCACGTCCAGGCAAGCGATGACCCGGCGGGCCAAGCCACGGGCGCGGGGAGGGGGAGGCGAAGAGGTCGAGGAGGAGGCCGGCCGGCCAGGGGGTTGGGCAGGGTCCCCCCCGTCCTCTAAAAAGCCGCGCAGCAAGTCCAGCCCCGCCCCGCCGCTCTTTTCCGGGTGGAACTGGGTCGCACACACGGCGCCTCTGCGCACGGCGGCAATGAAGGGCCCACCATAATCGCTCGTGGCGGCCACCCAGCCCGCGTTGGACGGCGTGGGCACCGCCCGGTAGGAGTGCACAAAGTAAACCCGCCGCCCGTCGAGGCGGGAGAGCAGGGGCGGCGTCGGCGACGCCACCTCCAGGTCATTCCACCCAATGTGGGGGACGGGCAAAGGGTGGGCGGCCTTGTCGCAGGTGAACCGGCGCACCGTGCCGGGGATGAGGCCCAGCCCCGCCACGCCCCCGTTCTCTTCCGACCCGTCAAAAAGGAGTTGAAGGCCAAGGCAGATGCCAAGGAAGGGGCGCCCCGAGCGGACGTACTCGGCCAGCGGCCCGTCCAGGCCGCTTTTCTTCAGGGAGCCCATGGCCTGCTCGTACGCGCCCACGCCCGGGAAGATGAGGCGTTCCGCGCGGGCCAGGTCAGCCGCGGACTCGACCTAATGAAATGAAATGAAAGAGAGAAATGAAGGTTGAGCGTTCCCTCGTCGTCGCCCTGGCCGCCGCGACAATCGACGCCTCTCTCTTTCACACTCCCTCTCCCTCCCATCAACACTCACCTCCTTCAGCTCATACCCACACGCCTTGATGGCGTTGCGGACGGACCGCACATTGCCGGCCCCGTAGTCCAGGAGCCAGACGGACTTTGACGACGCAGCCGCGGCGTCGACGGCGGCGCGGGCGAGTGGTGTTGTTTTTGCGGCTGCGGTGCGCGCCAGCGGCTTGGTACTTCCCGGTGAGGGCAGGGGCGTACAGCGAAGGGTCATAGTGGAGCGCCTGAGCGTAGATTGAGTGTGCAGCCCGAGGGGAGAGAGCGAGAGGGAAAGGCGCACGAGACGCAACGTGTTTTGGGAGTGTACCCGCTCTCTCACAGCTAACTTTTTCTATTCCGTCCCTGAGGAACGCTGTATGCAAGATGGGCGACCTGAACCCGTCCGCTCCCTCGTTTTCGTTCAACCCGACGGCGTCCACGTGGACGCCGGGTGGTGGTGGTGCGGCGCCGGCGGTGGCTGCGTCTCCTGCACCCGCGGCCGCGGCCGCGCTGCCCCCCCCGGCTGACGCGGAAATGGCCGAAGCAGGTGTGTGTTCGGGGGATAAGAAGACCCGGGGCGCGCTTGGATGCTCAGGGAGGGCGCGCATACGTGCACCTACAACCTGACCATCGCGGGTGTGTGCGCGGAGGCTTGGGTCGAGCAGGGAGCCGCACGCCGTTTTTTTTCTTCTCCGCCCATCAACTCCTTTCGCAAGTCGATCGACCAGAGAGGGACGGCCCCGCTCGCTCTCTCCCCTCCGCCTTTCCGCCCCGCCCACCCACCCTCGCCACCACCTGCCTCACTCAGGACGGCCCTCTCTCTCTCTATAAACACACCTTCCAGGCACCTCCTCCATCGCCGACGGCGTGGCCGCGATGAAGGTGTCCGCGCCTGCTGCCCCCCCACCTGCTGCCCCGCCTGCCCCGCCCGCCCCGAAACCAAAGCCGCCTCCGCCGCCCGAGCCCGAGGTCGAGCCCGAGCCGGAGGAGGAGGTGGATGAGGCCGCCCGGGCGGAAGAGCTGAAGCAGATCGCGGCCGACTTGGCCAAGGAGGACGGGCGGTGCGTGCGATGAGGGCAGGGTCGGGGTCGGGGCACCACAGCGTGCGCGCGGCCCCCTCGACCCACCCATCTAACTTTCACTAAACTCCCC
>Ga0315289_10002157_pt1 | contig 30436 bp, 24 predicted proteins | sample YL17G11_40_MG_FD_203452 | JGI IMG/M metagenome (GOLD analysis project Ga0315289, IMG submission 203452) | Sediment microbial communities from Yellowstone Lake, YNP, Wyoming, USA - YL17G11_40 | ecosystem: Environmental > Aquatic > Freshwater > Lake > Sediment | place: USA: Wyoming | collected... | reverse complement strand
ACGGGCCGTGGGTCCTCAAGCGGCTGGGCGTAAAGCGGGCCGAGGAGGGCGCTTATGTCTGGCGGAAGCTCATGGATACGGGCGCCGTCATCGCCAACGGGACGGACGCGCCGGTCGAAGACGTCGACCCTCTGCCGAGCTTCTACGCCAGCGTCGCCCGGAAGATGAAGAATGGCGAGACGTTCTTTCCCGATCAGAAAATGACGCGTCAGGAAGCGCTCCGATCATACACTTTGAACGCCGCGTACGCCGCATTCGAGGAGACGATCAAGGGCTCACTCGCGCCGGGAAAGCTCGCCGATATCACGGTCTTCTCCAAGGACATCATGACCTGCCCCGAGGACGAGATCCTGAAGGCCGAGGTCGTGGCGACGATCGTCGGCGGCAAAGTGTTGTACAGAAAGTAATCTAATAAATTGCCGGCAGTCCTTAAAGCAATAATTTTGCTGTAATTAAGGGCAGCCGAATCCTGTTGCAGTCTTTTAAGAAACAGACCTATAATATAAAAAATAAGTTATGGAGAAGCCCATGCATTTTACTCACCTCAAACTGGAAAATTGGCGCAATTTTGTGAAGGCCGAAGCAGATTTGGAAAATCGTAATTTTTTGGTTGGACCCAATGCGTCAGGAAAATCGAATTATTTAGATATATTTCGCTTTTTAAGAGATATTACTTCTATAGGAGGCGGTCTTCAAGAAGCCACAAGAAGCAGAGGAGGAGTCTCTCGTCTGCGTTGCTTGGCAGCAAGGCGATTCTCAGATCTAGTGATCGATGTCTGTATTCAAAATGAGCAGACTCATTGGCGTTATTTATTACAGTTTAAACAAGACAACAGAAGACGTCCTTCCGTAAGAAAAGAGACTGTTTGGAAAGACAGTCAAATGATACGCGATCGGCCTGATAATGATGACAAAAATGACCCTGAGCGTCTTACTCAAACTCACATAGAACAAGTGACAGCTAATCGTGACTTCAGAGAGTTAGCAGACTTTTTTGCTTCGATAAAATATCTCCATCTGGTTCCTCAGCTTATCCGTGAACCTGATAGATCTATTGGACGACATCAAGATCCATTCGGAGGAGATTTTATCGAACAGATAGCGAGGACAAATAAAAAAACACAAGAATCACGATTACGAAAAATTCGTGAAGTCATGAAATACGCTATCCCTCAACTTAAAGAATTAGAACTCTGGTCAGACGAAAGAGGAACCCCTCACCTGAGAGGATTGTATGAACATTGGCGTCCCAAAGGAGCCTGGCAGAACGAAGACCAATTTTCGGACGGCACATTACGAATGGCCGGATTTTTATGGGCTTTATTGGACGGCCGAGGACCTTTACTGTTAGAAGAACCCGAGATGTCTTTACACCCTGAGGTTGTCGAATTTATTCCTCAAATGATGGCAAGACTTCAAAAACATATATCTCGGCAAATCTTTGTAAGCACTCATTCAACGGATTTATTGAAAGATGAAGGAATCGGCTTGAATGAAGTTCTCTTGCTTATCCCAACGGACGAGGGGACGGAAGTTCGCCCGGCAAAAAAGGATGAAGAAATTATTCGGTTGTTGAATGGTGGATTAACAATGGCCGAGGCCGTTTTCCCAAAAACCAAGCCGGCTAATGCCTCCCAGCTCCTCCTAAATTTTGGGAAATAATAATGAGGCCGGTCGTTTTTTCTGCGGCTGTTGAAGGAGCAACCGATGAAGCTGCTCTGCGTCGAATAGTAAAATTAGCAGGAGCAGAGGTCGGAACAGTTTATGGCAGAAACGGAAAAGACTTCTTACGGAGAAAAATAACCGGATTTAGTAACGCTGCTCGCTTTTCCCCATGGATCGTGCTGGTGGATTTAAATTTGGAGGCGGTGTGCGCGCCCGCTATGCTTCGATCCTGGCTTCCAGATGCCGCAGAAAAAATGTGCCTTCGGGTTGCCGTTCATAAAATTGAATCTTGGCTATTAGCGGACAAAGACAATATCGCGAATTTCTTGAAGGTTTCTCCCGCAAGATTGCCTCATAATCCCGATATGGAACTAGATCCAAAAAGAACACTTGTGAATTTAGCTTCCCGATCCCGGAGCAAATGTGTGCGTCGAGATATTTGCCCTCATCCTGAGAGCGGGCGAAGAGTGGGTGCCGCCTATACATCAAGGCTCATAGAATTTATTACTGTAGCCTGGCAGCCAAACAATGCGTTACAACATTCGCCAAGTCTAAAAAAATGCATAAATGCTATTAAACGCATAAGCGAAAATATCAACAGTATTTAACACGTCATTTCGTCCTATGATGATTAAATGATGGGAACAAAAGCAAAAATTCAATATTAAGCATTATAGCGAGGAAAAAATATAGACAAAATGTTGGATGTTGTGGTTTGACCCCGATTCTGCTTCGCCGCCGTCTTCCGAAATCAATTAGGGCGGCGGCGCCTGCTTGAGTTCGAAGCGGTAGCGCTTGACGAATTTGTATCCATCCTCGGTTTTAATGGCGTAAGCTTTGCCGTTGTTGAAGAACAGCCCTTCGGATGGTACCGGTGCCTGGAAATGAGAGACGTACCGGCCGTCCTTATCGAAAAGGTCGAAAACCGTGTCCCCGTTATCCGCCTTCTCTATGATGACGGCCAGTCCGCCGTTTTCCATCAAAGCGAAGGAGGTATAGGCGCATTTGAATCTAGGGAATTGGACCCGGTCGTAGATCTTATTTTTCAGAGCTCGGAGCCTCGGTCGATTCAAGAGAAGTTCGGCGTCTTCCTTACAAAACCGCTCTTTATCTTTTCCGGTGACCGGCCTCGGATCATATTCCCGCCGGATGGTCCGATCGAGACGCCCGTCCGGAGCATAGACGCGGATTTCGTATGTCTCCGGGTAGCCGAACCAGACGAAATCATCCCGATCCATGAGATAATGTGCCTCAGGTTTGAAGGCGCTGTCGCTGAGGAGGCCGGCGACGAGATTGACCATGCGTTCCTCGCCGCTTCCGGAAGGTTCTTTCGGGTTAAAAACGGTTCTCTGGAATTCTGCGGTGATTTTGAATTGACCGTCGAAGAGGCCAAAGACGTACGTTAATTTTGAACCCGACGGACTCTCTTCCTCGATGGTCCGCCTCCCAACGAAAAATCCACGGCTATTGATCAAAGCGTGTTCGACATCTGCGGTAAGCAGGATCTGCCGTCGAAACTGCCCTGCGCTATCGAAGAAAATGATCTTGTGGGCGACGTAATCCGACACATAGAGATTCCACTGGTGGTCGAATTCCGGACGCCAAATATTCTGGAACTCGCCCGGCCCCTGGCCCGGCCTGCCGATGTTAAGCAGATGCTTTCCTCGGGGATCGTATTTCCGGATCGTCCTCCGATCCCAGTCCGTGATATAGAAATTTCCGTCTTTGTCAGTGTTGACAAAGATTTGGTTTCCGAACATGTAGTTCTCGTCGCCCTCGCGAACGCCAATAGTTAGCTCCTCGATGAAGCTAAGCGAAAATGGCTTCCCAGCCTGCGGCCGCGGCGTCTTAGGATTGGAGATGATTTTTGTGGCTGTCGCCTGGGCGGCAAAAAGGATTTGATCTTGGCTGCAAAGAACCAAGCCGACGGCCACGACCATCCAGCCTAAGGAAGGTTTAAGGGTTTTCATCAAGTCCGCCTCTCCTTTCGGGTTGACGCCTTAAGAATCATCAGCGATCCATCTATAATTTACACCATATAAAGACCCACTTTACAATATTTTTTCGTTTGGCTAATCAAGTCCAGGTGAAATGGTTAGGGTGCTTCCCGTTATTCGTCCGCGGATTCTTATCAAAGGTTTATTGGACGCTATTTTTTTTCGAGAGCCGGCGCTTTTTCGTTATAGAGTCGGACGACAGTCTCGAAGTCCCAGCGCTTTTTCTGGTCGGGGCGGTAGAGGATCTTGACGCCCTCGGGCTTTCCTCCTAAGGGCCGTGATTTGGGAAGATGCAGGTTCATCCCGGCCGCGGTGGAGATCATTCATGGTCGTATAAGCGCCCATGTAAGGATGGATGGCGGGCTTACAACACCACTTTCTTCTTTCTCCAGCGGAGCTTCATAGTCAGAACCCTGTCCGTGGAGAAGATGCGGGCCGCGATCACGACCATGACGGTAAAGAAAAGCGCCATATAGAGAATGCCGAACAAGACGGCCCCGTAGTTTTCAAGAAAAATATTCTGCGTCGCCAAGAACGGATGAGAAAAGGGAATGGCCAGGAGGAAGATCTTCACGGGCAGAGGGAGGGATTTCAGATCGGTGAACATCGAGATAAAATAAGGGATCATAATTAGAAAGATCATGGGCATGATCAGGCTCTGGGCGCTGCGGAAATCTTCGGCCAGGACACCAAGAATGGTGGCCAAGGCTAGCGCGCAAAGAATGGCGAAGAAAAGCGACACCCCGAGGACAACGAGAGCTTTGGCGTCGAGAGCCAAGCCGAGCTTCTGAACGACCTGGGAGACGCCGGGTGCGTTAGCTATGCCGCCCATCACGCCGCCCATATAGCTGCGGAACCCCACCATATAGATCGCGGCCGAAAGCAATCCGGCCAGTCCGGCGGCGAGCATTTTGGCGGAGACGATCGTAGCCCGGGAAATGGGCACAGTCAGCAGCGTTTCCAGGGTTTTGTTCTGTTTCTCCATGGCGATCGCGGAGATGACCATCTGGGACGAGTAAATGAGAATCATCATCAGGATGACGGGGATGATGATGGATTGGGAAGCGACGAAGCCGGCGATCATCGCCGCGGAGCCTTCGGCCATCCGGCTCTTGATGATGATGAAATCTTTGCTCTTGATGGGATTTTTCAGGTTTTGGGGGTTGAATTCGGGGATTCTCTTCTTTAGGAAGTCGTCGGACAGGTAGGTGTTGATGGCCGAGATGACGCCCTTGAGGATGCCGGACGTCCTCGTTCCCATGATCGAGAAGTTCCTCATGAACGTGTAGGTTTGAATCTCCTTGGTTTCGAATTTGGCCACGGATTCCCCGAAACCCTGCGGAATGACGACGAGGAGATTGGTGTCCCCGGCGCGGGCGATGTCGACCGCAGCCGCTTGGTCGGCGGCCTTGATCTTTTCGACCTCGAAGTTCATCGTCTGAAGCCCGGCCAGCAGCTGCTGGGAAAATTCGGAGCTGTCCTGATCAAGGATGGAAATCTTCTGCTTCCCCGCAGCCCGTATGGCTTCTTTTTTGGTGATCCCCCCGATGAAGTAAAAAATGGCCATCATGAGAAGCAGAGAGATGATCAGCTGGGCGGTGAGCATATCCTTGATTTCCTTGAAGAGAAGATTGCGGAAATTTTTCATCGGACGGCGCTCCTGAATACTGTTTCGAGATTTTCGGCCTGATATTTCTCCTTCAGTCCCCGCGGCGTTCCGGCATCCAGGATCCGGCCCTTGTCGATCAAGGCCACGCGATCGGACAGAAACTCGATCTCCAGCATGTTGTGTGAGGAAAGGAGGACCGAGATGCCCTCACGCGCATAGCGCTTGATGATCTCCCGGACTTCCAGGGAATTGATGACGTCCAGGCCGGACGTGGGCTCGTCCAGAATGGCCAGGGCGGGGCGGGTCATCAGGGCTCTCCCCAGCAGCAGCTTGCGGACCATGCCTTTGCTGTAAGTGCCGACTTTTTCGCCGAGCCGGCTTCCCAGGTCCGCGACGTCCTCAGCTCTTTTGATAAATTGCGACGCCTCATCGTCCGTATGGGCGTAAAAGTTGGCCATAAATTTTAGATAATCCTTTCCCTTGAGGTTCCTGTACGCCCCGGCCTCTTCGGGAAGGTAGCTGATGTTCTCCCGGATTTTTTCAGGCTGCTTTTTAACGTCAAAACCGCGGAGCTCGACCTTCCCCTCCGAAGGGGATAACAGCGTGGCCACGATTCTCAAAGTGGTGGTCTTGCCCGCCCCGTTCGGTCCGATCAGGGCAAAGATCTCGCCCTCCTCCACCTGGAAGCTAATGCCTTGGAGCGCTTCCAAGCGGCCATAGAACTTCTTCAATCCTTCGACTCTTAGAACAATAGCCATCCTAGTCTCCTTTTTTCTTCATCTTTATAGCATTTTCCCGGCGGCACCGCAAATTTCCCGAGAGCGATTCAGGCTCACAGCCGCCAGAGGTAGGATGCTTTGAAGAAGAAGCCTATTTTTGATTCCAGGAAGCGGTCGGCGCTGACATAATCTCCGTCTCTCCACTCGATCTTTTCGTAGAGGGAGCCGTAGCCGACGTGAATGACGGTCCCCGGGATATAAGTAAAAGAGACGAGAAAATCCGTCATCAGCCGCTTCCAGAACGAGTTGTATTCGACGATGGCCCGAAAGAAGAAATACTTGTTGACTTGATAGATGTTCCGGCTGCGGAGGATGGTGTAGTCGAACTCCTTGCCGCCGTCGACGGAGCGGGTGAAGTCCGAGTAGGCCAGGCTGAGATCGAAGTGGAGGTTCTCCGAGGGAAGATAGGTGGCCGCCATCTGGGCGTCGGTCCCCCGGCCCTGGTAGGGATCATCCACATATCGTATCTTTTCGCCGTACCTGTAGGAGGCGCCCAAGGCCAGTTTCTTTGTGATATAGCTGTTGGCGACGATCCTCAGGCTGCTGCGGTCGAACTTCCGGCCGAGGTAGATTTCCGTGGCGTATTTCCCTCCGAGGGTGAACGTGGTGTTCCGCGGCAGAAGGAAGCGAAGATCGAAGGAATTGTCTGTTTCATTCTGCTCGCTGAACCTGTCCCGGATCTGCGTGCTGTGAATCATGGGATCGATCCGGAAAATCGTCTTGGACTTCGGATGGAGCATCGGCATGATCCCCAGCCTGAGCCGGGTCAGGCCGTTCCGTGTCAGGTAGCCGACTTCGGTATCGAATTTTTCGCTCAAGTCCTGGAAGGCGGCCATGATGACCCAATTGCGGGTCGAGTATAGGTATTGGAGCCCGAGGGCGTGGCCGTCGACGGCCTCGAGAACCGTCCCCGGCTTCGTCTGCGACAGGAAGGCGTGGAAGCCGAAGATGCTGGAAGGAGTGAGGCGGATCTGACCGTCCGTCCCGGCCACGGCATTGTAATGGGATCCTTGGAACCTTCCGGTCCAGAATCCGCCCAGATGGCTGTCTTCTCTCAAGGCATGCTTATAGCGGACGATGGTGAAATGGGCGAAGTCCTCGGCCGCGGCCGCGGGAAGCTCGTCCATGGCGTAAATGGAAGCGATGGCGTCTTTTGCGGAGACCTTTCCGTTGAGCTTGATGCCCAGGAGCGGGTCGATGATCGACCTGGTGTAGACGATGGCGCCGAGCGGATCGCCGTCCTGGCTTGCCGCGAAGAAAAACTTCTCCTGGCCTTCGAGGAAAAAGGGCCGCTTTTCGGGATAGTACAAAGAATAGCGCAGGTTGAAGTCCACCTGGCCGGCATCCGATTCGACCTGGCTGAAATCGGGGTTCACCGTCCCGTCCATAATCAGCTGAGAAGTCAGGCCGTACTTGGCGGTCAGGCTTAGATCGGCTTCTCCCTTTTCGGCCTTAAGCGTCCCCTGGTCCAGGGCGCTCCTGCTGCTGTAGGTCATGGCGGGAAGGATTTCGAGTAGCGTGTAGTGCTTAATGTCCGTGAACAGCAGCGTCCGCGTCTGGGTCAGGAAGTTCATGCCCTGGGCGGGGTCGAGCGGCGGATACGTTCCGGACTGGGAGAGCCGGCTGATCATGCGCTCGAAGATGATGCCCATTTCCACGGGCTCCCTCCGGGCGTAGCGGATGCTTTTGAAAGGGACGCGCATCTCGATGGCGTAGCCCTCGGCATCGATCTTTCCGGCCGAGTACCAGACGATATCGACGCTGAAATCCTCCTGGTTTTGCTCGAATTTCGAGTCGGCCTGGATGCCCAGCGGGTTGACGTAGAGGGCATAGAGGGATTGCTGATCATTGAATGTGCAGAGGTTGATGCAGATCCAGTCTTCGGGCCGGATCGTGTCCCGGGCTGCGATCGAGGCTTTGATCTTGCCGGGCAGGCTGTCAAAGCAGCGGAAGGCGAAGTAGAGGTTTTCTCGATCGTAGGCGTAATAGACGATCGTGTTTTCCTTCATGTCCTTGCCGTAGTCCGGGTGATATGTCTTGAAGCCCGTTTCGGAAGGGGCTCGCTTCCACATGGCATCGTCCAGGACTCCGTCGATGACCGGCGGTGTGTCGGTTTTGTACGGCTTGAGCGGCGGGAGTTTTTCCGCGGCCGATGAAGGCACACATGTCAAAACGAACCATAATCCCAACAGCCCTGCTACGGCCGCTGCCCGCCGTCGAAAGATGTCCGCCGCTTGCATCTCTTCTCTCCTTGTCAACGAGAGGTCAAATTAATATCAACGTAATAGTTAAAATGACATCCCCGTTCGGGCGGCCTAAGCGCCGCCCATACATTGTCACTTTATTTATCGCGTTTGTATTAATACGCCCGGGCGATTTTGTAAACAAAAAAAATGGGGACATGTTCCGAATTCCCCAGAGGTACAATATATATCCTAAAATATTCCAAAAAAATTAAAAAGGCGGGCGGTTTGACTTGTGAATTCGGAACGTGTCCCTATTTTTTCTTCGGACCATGTCCCCGTTCTTATCACATATTCCAGCGATAGGATACCTTGAGCAGGAATATGTTATCGCCGGGGGCCGTTAGAAGGTCGCCCAGGTCGCGGCGGAGCTGGAAATCTCCCGGATGGGCGTAATCGGCCCGGTTCTGGGTCCAGACGAAATACAGCAGCGATCCGGGGAAATACTCCCATCTTAAGACAACCGTTCCGCGGAGGGACTTCATGTTGAAGTCCGGGTTGCCGATAAAAAAGGCCGCGGCCGGCCCCTCGCCGTCCAGGTCGACGGCATAAACACCGTCTTCGAAGCGGATGGTCGATGCGCCCTCGCCGTAGATGTTAAAGTCAAAGGTCTTGGGCCGCGCCAGCTCCCTGAAACGGCTGTAGGTGCCGACGCCGATGAAGGGCTGAAGGTAAGCTTGGAGCGACAGCTTCGGGGTGAACGTCCAGTTGAGGCGGAACTCCAAAGAGATGATCTTCTGCTCGATGTGGCCGAAGATATACCTGGTCCCGTACGTCTCGGTCATCAAGTCGTCCTTGACACGGGTGACCCATTGGTTATTGGTGGATTCCTGCATGATCTGCGGACCCAGGGACAGGCTGAGGTTCGACCGCGGCTTCCAGCGCAGGGTCACCTGCGCGCTCCACTCCCTGCCGTTCTCTGGCTGAGTGTAGACCGTGCTGTTGCCCTCGATGACGATGGACTTCCGGCTGTCTGTGGCAAGCTGCAGGTCCAGTTGCCAGCCCCAAGGCCTGAGCGCGAGCGGGCCGCCACGGGTCATGTTGTTGCTCAGGGTCGGCGGATTATAGGCAAACATCGTGTTGAAGTTCCAGAAGTTGCGAAATACGCACTGAAACGAGCCCAGCCAGCCTTCATAGATCCTGTTGCCGCCGAAGTCGTAGTTCCTGGCCACGCCGGCGAAGACGAGCGCCTGCTGGAAGATCTTGCCTGGTTTTATCCATTGATAAGCGGGGAGGAAAGAGAGATTGACCAGGTCCGAACCCCCGTATTGGAATCCCGAGTCATTCGGGTCGAACCCGGGCGAAAGCGCTCCTGCCTGGAGAAGAAAAAGGAGGTTGCCGTTCTGCTTGGCGAAGCTCAGCCGGCCGCCCCAGCCGTTGAGCGATGTGGCTGCGGGGTCTATGTCGACGTGCGCGGCGTCGGGCCGCTGGAAATAATGCATCGAGGAATACTGGAGCCGAAGAATGTCCTGGGCGCTTCCCTCGATGCGCGTTCCACCGACCCATCCCCCGACGACATAGTTCCGCTTCTTGTCGAGGAATGACCAGCCGTCAAAGGCCAGGCTGAAGGCGTTCTTATTGAGGATGCCGTTGAGAGAATCGGTCTGGAGGTCGCGCGTGACGCCCGTGGCCATAAACCCGAATCCGTGCTGGCCCTGATTGATATCCTTCTGGGCGCGGAGGACGCCGTAGTAGGTGAAGGGTTCGACCTCTTCTTTAAGGCGAGAACCGAAGGTGTCGACCTCGGCGTACTCGCGGGCCGTCAAGGCGTTGACGAAGCCGACGTTCCAGCCGCCGAGCTTGCCCGTGATCTTGGCTGCCCCGAGGATCGTCGAGCGGTCGGGGAAGTTCACGAAGCCGTCCTGGGTGACATAGCCCTGGGGAGACCTGCCGATTCGGCGGCTGTAGAAAAATGTCGGGTTGGGCCAGTTGATGTTGGCGTTGAGGTAAACGCCGCCACGGCCGAAATTATTGAAGTTGGAGGCCCCCTCGATGAAGAATGGCCGCTTTTCTTCGTAGAACGTCTCGTAGGCTGAGAGATTGACAACGGCCGGGTCGACTTCGACCTGACCGAAGTCGGGATTGACGGATGTATCCAGCGTCAGGTTGCTCTTGAGGCCGATTTTGAGGTCGAAGCCGATGTTCCCGAAATATTTATGCCCCAGTTCGAAGGGGTTGCCCTGCTGGGAAGGCCGGAACTGCGCCTGTCCGACGGAATAGGGAAGGAATTCGATGTGCCGGCCGGGGCTGATACCGCGGATGCCTTCGAGCCTGGCGAATTTCGAGACGAAGGCCGCCTCGCTCTTCGGCACCCAGGAGAAGGCGGCCTTCTCGTTCTTCCGCTTGATAACCCGCATAAAGTTCACGCCCCAAATGCACTCGTCCTTTTTTGGGAAGCGGATCTGGTTGAAGGGGATCTTCATTTCCACGATCCAGCCGTCGCCGTTGACGACGGCCTTCCATTCCCAAACGCCGTCCCAAGACGTGTCCTCGTTGACATCGTTGGAGAGCACTTCATCCAGGACCGAGCCGGCCGGGTTGACGCCGAACAGGTAGCCTGTCCTCTTGTCATAATAGGGGTCGACGGCAAAGAAAAACCAGTCGGAATCGGTTTGGGAGTCCCGCCGTCCGAGCCGGCCGATGATCTGTTTGGGCTGGGAGTCATAGCAATAGGCGGCCACGTACAGGGCCTTGTCGTCATAGGCTACCCAGACATGCGTCTTTTCCGTGGCCGGCGCGCCGTCGTTGGGGTCGTTCTGGGTAAAGCCGTCGGCGGGTTCGGTCTGCCAGACTTTCTCCTGAAGTATGCCGTCGATGATGACGGCCTCTTCGGTCCGCACGGCCCGCACGACTTTCTGTTCAGGGGCCTTTTTTTCTTCCTTGATCTGTTTGTCCTTGGCCGCCAGGATGAGTGGCAAAGCCAGCACAAGGAGCCAGAGGGCTGTTTTCTTCATCTATATTCTCCTCAAGAATTTTCGTATCGCCAGAATCCATAAATGAATGGCGTCACCTTAAATAACGGGCGAACAACGGATTTTTCAATAGGAAAATAGTGCTGTTTATGAAAATAAGACTTTTTTCCTACCCTGTCCAAGCCCATGGAGCCTCAATTCTCTCCTTTTTCTCTCCACGTACAGATACGTAACAGCTCCAAGGAAGGTTGCACGAAGGCCGTTTTTTTAACAAATTTTCTTCTCATTTGGGGAAAAATTGTCCTGGAAACGATCCGGAAACAGCCTCGCTCCCCATCCGGGTTTTTCACTCCGTTCCCGAGCCATCCTTCTCGGCCGCTCAGAACTCGCTTCCCGGCATCGATTTTAGGGACGTTCTTAGGGCAGAATATTTTGACGGAAAATGGAAATGCTCGATATCTTTTTGGCCTATTATTTGCGGCGCTCTTGGCAGATTGAATGAAAGGAAGGATGATGTCCAATGAATCTGGAAATCGTCTGAGTGGGTTGATCAGAAAATGTCTTTTGGCGATTTTATGGGGGGCCTGTTTCCTATCGCTTTCCCCTATGCCTGGAATCAGGAAACCTCCGAAAGAAGAATCGCGCCCGCTATGCCGGAATCACCGACTTTGAAGGCTCGGAGAAATTCTCTCACGAAGTATCCGGCTGACCGACCATCCGGGAAGAACAGGGATCTCTGTACTATATCGAAGGAGAAAAATATGCGGAGCTGGCCATCCTTCCGGACGGAGCTTCCAACGGTCATAATGCCAGAAAGGCCGTCTTGGATTTTACGGGCATCAGCCTCTTGGCCGGATTGAGATTCCGGTTTTAGAAGGAGGACGGGCGCGGGAATAGGCCAAAAAACTGATCGAGAAGTTGAAAAAATAAAAATCTCAAGCTGAATGAAAGCAAAAATCTGGAAAAATTGTTGACACGAGTCCGATGGGGTTGTTATAGTAGGCAACCGATAAATGCAGATGCCGTCCGGGTTAAAAAGGAAGCGGCAAAATGGCGAGGAGAAAAGGGCTCTGCCCCCTAAATTTTTTCCGTGTCGCTGCGCTTCGTGCGACACGATGATGATTTTATATTCGACGCAAGGAGGCAATCATCATGAAAAGGCTCCGCAAAATCTCGGGGAGCGACGTTAGGCTCCTGCTGGCCGCGGTCCTGTGCGTCGCCGTCCTCGTCGCCACAGACGATTCAGGAACATGCGAGGAGACAGGGAAAATCAACGTCCAAAACAATTCGGATTTTTCCGTCAATGTGAAGTTTTCAGGTCCGCAGAGTACATCCGTTAACCTCGGGGGCGGGGGAAGTACATCCTTAAGTGTGAAAGTCGGCACTTACCAATGGGTAGCTGTAGAGACAGGCATCATCGGTGGCCAAAGTACCAGCGGAAGTTGCAAGGTCACAAAGGACGTGCCGGGGAGTGTCGTCATCAATTTTTAATCGCAGCCAGGCCCAGAATTCAACTCCACCAAAGGAAAAATGGTTCGTTTTTTCGTATCAAAGGTGAGATAGAATGAAAAAAAACCATCTCTTTATCTTGTTCCTTCTTCTTTTTGGCTTCGTATGCGCTTTCGCGCCGTCTCTTTCCGGACAAGTCAAGATCATCAAGGTCATCGTCGGAAGCGCCAATGTCCGCCTCAAACCGGATTTCAACAGCCAGGTTGTTACAACAATTCCCTCGGGCACTCTTCTTGAGCCGACGTCAAAGACAGGGGAGTGGTACCAAATCTCGATTTCTCCGGACGAGAAAGGGGCCATCGTCACGGGATACATTCACCAAAGCACGGTCCAGGAGGTGCAGACAACAGCCAAGCCTGCGGCTGAGACCCCGCCGCCGGCAAAGGCCCCGCAACCTGTCCCTGTGCAAAAGGAACCCCAGGAAATCGCGCCGCCGCCGGCGCCTACAAGATACAGACCGGAGGTATCCGGCGGAAATCTCTTTTCCGGATTTTTCATCAAGCTCGGCTGGATGGTCTCTCCCGATGCGGGAGGGTTCGGCAAATCCTGGCTATCGAGCTTTGGCTTTGATCTCGGGTTAAGCCGGAATTTATCATTCGGCGTTGAGCTCCAGCCGGCCTACCGGAGCTACCCCGACATCGACCTGACGATCATTCCTATCATGGGATTCGTCAACGTCAAAGCCGGCGAGAACGCAGGCAGGTTGATTCCTTTTATGAAATTCCTGAATGTCGTCGGCGGAGCCGGAATCGGGTTGGAGGCGTCCTATGCGAGAACCCAATTCGATAATCAAACGTATACGAATTTTCGGACCCTGCTCGCCTTTCACATCATGCTGAGCGGCGAGATCGAGTTGAAAAGCCTTCGACTCCTGCTGGATTATCAACTGACGAGGATTTCCGACCCCAACGTCAGCCCGAATTTCTGGAGACACTTTATCCTGTTCGGACTCAGGTTCTAAGCAGGAACAAAAATAGGGGCTCGGGCCGCCACATCCGACAGCTTTAAAAAATGAGGATGCCGCGCAGCGTGACCTTCTTGTCCTTCGTCCATTCGTTGTCCGGCACATTCCAGGAGCGCAGCTTGTCATTCACATTTTCGTCCAGGTTGAGAAGACCTTGTCCGACGAAATACAGCGCGGCCATGGCAGAGACGGGCTTGCTGATCGAAGCTGCCTGGAAAAGCGTTTCGGGCGTGACGGGGCTGATGTCGTCCGCTTCTGTCAGGGCGATATGTTTTCTTCTCATTTTCTAACGACCTCCAGTGCTTTTTCCAAGAGCTCATCCCGGCCTTCCAAAATGCCCTTGATCGTCCGGTTCATCGGCACGGTCGGCCGGATTCCGATAAGATGGTGTTGCGAGCCGTCGTGCTTGACGACCTTCATGCCCGTCCAGGCGATCCGGAAGCCGCCGGGCAATTCAAAGGCATTCACGTTTCCGTTCGTTCCCGCCGTGGGCTGCCCGACGATCGCTCCGAGTTTGTAGTGCTCGACAAAGCTCAGCAGGGATTCGGCATAACTGATCGCCCGTCCGTCCGTGATGAAGGCGACTTTTCCTTTGATTTTCGGCTCGCGCGATTCTAGAAACCATCCCATTTTCTGGTGGCCGGGAATATTCTCCCGGTCGGGATAAATGAATTGCGGGATTCGCATCCAGGCGTCCGACGTGTCTCTGGTTTTCAACAGGTAGCAGAGGATTTCCTGATTACCCCTGGGATAACCCCTGAGGTCAAAGACGACGCCTTTTGCCGCGGCCAGGTCTTTGAGCCGAAGATTGATGACATCCCAGGCGGCCCGGTCCAGGTCCACGTAAAGAATGCCCTCCGGGAAATTGTAGATCGGAGGCCCTTTTGTTTCAAAGACCGGCTGTTTCCAATCTCTTTGGATGTCAATGGCCAGAATTTTCCCGCCGCGCTTGATCCCGAGCTCGGCCGTGGTGCCTTGGTCTCCGGCCCCGAAAAGGCTGAGCGCCCTGGTGCGCTTCCATTGGACTGAGCCGGAGATGAATTTTTCTGCGTCAATCAAGGCTTGCTCCGCCCGGACGCCGTCGATCGCGACAATGATATCGCCTCGCTGGAGATGAGCCGGACTGCGCGCGGCCGTCACGACCACTTCGTTTTCCACCCACTCCACGGCGATGGGAAGGCCGGCTTGAGCGGGCAGGGTCGTCGAATAGACGTTGCCGTGTCCGTCGCGGAGATGGGCGACCATCAGACTCAGGGTGTTGAAAAAATCCTTTTCCGTCTGATCCCTGAGCGATTTTCGCAGGGCGAGCGTCAGCTCCGCATCCCAGTCGCCGCCGACGACATCGAAGTAGGGATAAAAGTGTTGAAAGACATTCCAGGCGATGATCACATCGGCCAGGCGGATGAATTCATTTCCGGCCGACCAGTCCCCGATCTTTTTTGAGGCAAGAGCTTTCGTCCATTTTTCCAACGGATATCGTTTGTTTTTGCCCAGGGTTTCTTTGCCGTTGCTGTACAGCGCCAAAGGGATCGAGCAGGCGAGGCCGTGAGCCAGTCTCTTGTCGATGGTTTCGCCGATCGCCGGAATCTTTTCAAAGAGTCTTTCGGATAATTTTACGGTCGGCGGTTCGATCACCAGGCTTTTATTGCCTTGGGCCGGGTTTTGTTCGGAGACCTTGTAGAGATACCCCCGGCTGAGAGCCGTCCAGGCCGCCGGCGCCTTTTCCGGTCCGGCCTCTTCAAAGCCGGGATTCTGGATGGTCACAGGCTTCCATCGGCCTTTTTTGTCCTTGGCCAGAAGCTTGAAATCGTCAAGGGCCATCCTTTCGCCGTTCTCCAAGATACCGCCAAAGACAACGGATAGGGCATCGCGGTCCACGGCCCCCTGAATCTCGTATTCTTTCCATTGGCTGGAGCGTATGGGATGGTCCCTCATATTATTAAAAAAGCCGGGTCGGTTGTTCGGCCTGTCCACGCGCAGCCATAGATAGCCCCGCCTTTGACTCTCTTTTCCGTCGATCCGGGCGGCCGCCTTGAGCTTGATCTCCCGGCCGCGCCAGGGAGCGGCATCGATGCTCTGGCTGATCGTGCCCATCGTCATCGAGGCCTTGAGCACATTCTCCCTGTTGACGCGGATGCTCATATAAGGGGAGTTGGCGCTTCCGAACCCCACTCCTCGATGTTGCCAGGCGACGACCTTCAGGCCGGCTGCATCTTTTGGCAAAGAGGCCGAATAGTTTTTCGGCGTTTCGCCGTTGAGATAGATCTGGACTGTGGGAGCAATCGGCAGAAAGAGCTCCTCGAGAGCGGCCTTGAGCTCTCGGAGGGTGCCTGATTCCTTGACCTTTTCGGCGCCGTAGATGGCGAATTTTTCCCAATCGATTTGAGCGGCTTCATCGCTGGGGTGAAAGTAACGGATATATCCGTAGAGCTTGGCAAAAGCCCTGAGGTTCTGAATGACTTGAGCATCAGAATCAGCTTGACCCCTGAAAGGTCCAAACAAGCTCGTGACAAGGGCCGTCAGGACGAATAACCTTATAGCCCTAGCCTTCATCTATGCCTCCAAGGATCGTAGCGAGACGGAATGGCCGAGACCCTTATCATAAAGAAATTCGGGGTCAAACCTCAACAATTAACATTTAAAGCCTCGGGGAAAGCCCGAATTTTAATTGATTCTCTTCCATTTCCTGTGGGGAAAAATTGTCTGGGAACCGATCCGGAAACGGCCTCGCTCCCCATCTGGGTTTTTGACGCCGTTTCATTTTCTGTTGAATGTTGAGGTTTGACCCCGGGCGGTTACTTGCGGAGCGAGGCCTTGGAAAAGAGCGCCTCCGGCATGGAGACGTCAAACTCGATGTTTTCAATCTTGAACTCCGTTCCCTCGCCCGCTTTCAACACGTCTCTGAACACAGCGACGTTCTGGACCCACCTGTTCTGGACGCGGATGACGCTTTTGACTTCGAGCGTTTTCAACAACTTTCCGCTCTTTGCATACCGCTCCTCTTTGAGCAGGACATAGCGTTCTTTGTCCACCCAGACCTTCCGGGAATAGTAGGCGACATCTTCTTCTTTGGCCGTCAGCTCCAGCACCCAGCAAGGCCGCTCAAGAACGGTCTCTTCGCCGGCCACCTTGGCCGCATAGATCTTGCGCAGCTCCCGGTCCTCCATCATGTCTTCGTATGACAGGTCGGACCCCATAACGGACTGACGAAGCATATGGCCGGAGATGCTGATAGTCCGGTCCGTGTCCGGGGAGTATGTCCAAAGCTGGTCTCCCAGCTTCAACATTTTGATCCCTTTTTCGCGAGGAGGCTCGAGATATTCCGTAAAGGCTTTGTCCTTTCCCTCGACCCATGACTTGGACTTGATCGAGCGGCTGTCGCGCCGGCCGTGGATGGTCATTTGGCTGAGGATGATTTTATTGCCGGAGACGGCATTCTGATCCGCTTTTTCCAGAATCAGGTCGGCCGGTGGACGATCCTGGGCCCCAGCCGAAGAGACGATGGACGCCGGCCAAACCAAGGCCACGACCAGAAAAAATTTGACGCCGATAGATCGTTTCATGTTTCCAGCTCCTTGAACAACTGGGCGGTCTGCCTTTTGAAGATTCCGAGGCCGGCGATGGCGGTCCCGATCAGGGTGGCCAGCAGGCCTGGGATAAAGCCGATGATAAAGGCGAAGGGTGTGATCCGGGAACGCAAGACAGTGGGCATCAAGAACGTGACCTTCCTCATCATGCCGCTGATATCAATGCCTTTGACCTGGAGATAATAAGAAACGGCCAGCCCGAGGATGGTCCCGGCCGCGGCGCCGAGAACGCCGATCATCAGGGACTCGTAAATCATCGATTGATAGACATGAGTATTGTCTTCGCCGATGGCCAGCCTGACGCCGATTTCTCCGTACCGTCTCAGGCTCCCGATCAAGCCCGCATTCCACAGGACAAGAGACATCGCCACCAGAAAGATGCCGACGACGATGGACACGACAAATGTCAGTCGGCCTAACATTAAGTCCATTCCGGACTGTTCTTTCAGGGTCTGCATGACCGGCAGGAATTCGTCCTTCTGGTCCATGAAGCGGGTGTTGAAGGCGGTTGCCATTTCATCGACTTTTTCTTGGCGGTAAATATAATCTTCGGGGAAGCCCAGGATTTCTCCGGCGGCGTCCATCATATCGAGGGCGTATTGAATATCCGCAAGATCAGCGATTATGCCGGTCCGGTCCATGGCCGTTACACCAAAGCGGAGGGTGCCGGCAATCACGAAGTTCGTCATGCTCATGCTGCCGTGCATCGTTGTACTGAGGAGCGTCGCCTTTTCGCCCGGCCGGACACCGAGCTTCTCTGCCAGCTCATCGCTGATAAGGATCTCGCCGGGTTTCCGGGGAAGCCGCCCGCGGACCAATACTTTTTGGAGGTCGAGGAGTTTCGGCTCCGGGCTGGATGGGGTCAGCAGGTCCGCGGCCATTCCTGAGACAGGGCCCTGGGCCTTTGTTTCACCTTTTTCATCCGGGATGTCGATTAGGCCGCCGAACTGAATGCGCCGGGTCCAAAAAAAATCCGGAAATGCGGATTGAAGGTTCTTGATCAAAGCCGAGACATTCATCAGGGCCAGGTCGTTGGGGATCTGCTCGGTTTCTTTCGTATAAGCCCGCGTCATTATTTTGACATACCCGTGTCTCAGGTTGGCGTTGGTGCGGATGATACTCGTTTCTGCGCCCTTGATATAGCAGTACAGAACTACCGTCAGGAATACGCCGGCCAGGACGATCAAAAAAGGAAAGACACTCCTGGACCGGTCGCGAAGGATTCCTTTGAGTAGAAATTTCATCATCGGAGTTTTCCTCTTAATGCGTCCGTCGGCTTGAGCCGGGCGATCTTTCGCGTCGGCAGGAAGCTGACAAATGTCGTGATGATGAAAACGAGGGCCGTCGTGCCCAGGACGAGGCCGGCGCTGTATGTCGGATAGAGCTTTTCGCTGATGGCAAAGCCAAAATTGTCGCCCTGGTTGCCCGGCAGGCCATAGCCATGGATCGCCGTATAGGCCAGAAGAGGAATGCCGTAAACGGCGCCGACGAGAGCAGCCAGGATTCCCTGCAGGGCGCCTTCGAAAGTAAAGAGCTCGATGACCTTGCCGCGGGAGAAGCCCAGAGCCATCATGGTCCCGATCTCTTTGCGGCGCTTGAAAATCGAAAGGACCTGCGTGTTGAAGATGGCCAGCATGGCCAGGAAGAGAAGGATCGTATAAAGGATCGAAGAGCCGATGGTCTTTCCTTGAATGATATCCTTGATGTCCTTCAGAAGATAGTCCAATCCCTTGAAAGCCCAGCCGAAGACGGCTTCGGCGGCGCCGAAATTCTTCTCGAGCACCACGATCGTGGCCTGGGATGTCATTTTCGCCATTTCCTGCAGGGTTTGAAGGGGGAGCCAGACCTGGCCGGCGTCGATGCCCTGGTCGATCGTCGTCATGACTTCGACGATGACAAGGTCCTTGGCGTCGAATGTCCCGTTGGCGTCGCGCCAGCGAACCGTTACGAAATCGCCTTTCTTCAGGCCGCTGGTCTGGGCCATCCGGCTTCCGATCAGGGCGGGCAGCTCGTGATCCGTCGCTTTCAAGACGGACGAGGCAATGCCCAAAAGCTTTTGCTCTGGATCGATGCCCTTAAGGAGGACCGGAAGGAGGCGGCCGCCGGGATAGAGCGTTCCCTGGACGATCAGGATGGGCGTGGCCTTTCCCTGGTCGACAAGAGTCTGGAGAGGCCCGGCCAGGAGGTCGTGGGCGTCCTGCAGCGAAAACGGGTCAAACGGGTCGTATTTTTCCATCCAGTATTGCCCGCCGCCGTATTCGGTCTCGATCATGACCCGGGACACATCGGCATCAAACCCGATATACAAACCCTGGGTCCAGATGATCGTCACATAGGCCATGGACAGGACGATGGCGTTGAGCCACGTTTTCATCCCGGCGCCGGCGAGGTTTCGGAAAGCCAACTTTGGAATGATCATGGGAGTGCCTCCTGCCCGGCTCTCGTGATTTCGTCCTTGGCCACTTTGCCGTCGAGGAGAGAAATCTTGCGGCGCAGATGCTGGATGACTTTGTCGTCATGAGTCGAGAAAATAAAGGTCGTTCTCAGCTCCCGGTTGATATCCTCCATGGTGTCCAGGATGTGATGGGAATTCTCCGCGTCCAGGTTCGCCGTGGGCTCATCGGCCAAGACGATTTCAGGCTTTTTCACGACGGCCCGGGCAATGGCCACCCGCTGGCACTGTCCGCCGGAAAGCTGATTCGGTCGGGATTTCGCCCGCTCGGCAAGATGCACCCATTCCAGGGCGTCCGTGACCGCCTTTTTCCGCGCCGCTGGCGATAGGCCGAGAAGCAGGAGCGGAAATTCCACGTTCTCGTAAACCGAATAAACAGGCAGGAGGTTGAAGGTCTGGAAGATGAACCCGATGTGCTGATTCCGCAGTTCCGCCGCCCTTTTATGGGACAACGTCTCGACTTTTTCTCCAAGCACTTCGGCGCTGCCGCGGGTCGGCGTATCGAGGGAGCCGAGGATGTTGAGGAGCGTTGTCTTGCCCGAGCCGCTCGGGCCGACGAGGCCGGCAAATTCGCCCTTCTTGAAGGACAGGTTGACATCGTCGAGCGCAACAATGGACTGCTCGCCCATGGGATAGATTTTCACCAGGTTTTCCGTTTTGATCAGGATCGAGTTTTCCATGTTCACCTCATTGTCCATTGGCCTCATTCAATTGTAATCGCGAGGAGCGAAGCGACGTGGCGATCTCGTGGTGAGATTGCCACGGCCAAGAAGCCTCGCAATGACAAATTTATCTTAATGATTAAATACAATCATGATCTGGATCCCTTTGCCGGCAAAAAGATTCTTTCCCTGCTGGCTCGTGTATATGCGGTACTCTTCCGGATTCCAGAATCCGATCAGATAAAAGCTCCACTTGTCGTAGGTCCTCTGCCAGGTGATGAAGCGGTACCAGTCTTTCGTCTTCCAGTTGAAGAAAACCATACCTTTGATGCTGTCGAGCAACCCGAGGGAATAACTCAAGGAGATGACGGAAAATCTGACCGTTTCTCCGGCCTCGAAGACCTTTCGAGCGGACTCGGCAACCAGATGCTCGGTCAGAAGATGGAGACCGTTTCCGACCGAAAAGGTGTAATCGAGGCCGATGTTCAAATATTTTTGATATTTTTTCGGATAGAGCTCGAAATCCTGGTGGACCAGGACCGCTTCGAACCACACACCGGCCCCGATGTCCCATTTTCCGTCCAGGCCGAACCGGTTTTCCGGAACTGCCTGCTTTTCCTCCGCGGGGAGCGCAAAAATACTTTTCTGCGGATCCATGCGCCGGTGATGATAGGTGAGGGCCAGCTCTCCGGCGAGAAAGGGGATCTCGAAACGGCCGCCGTACTCCGGGGATTTCCGCTTCGACGGAATCGCTTCCCAGCCTTTGGCCTCATCATTCCCGTAAAGACCCCAGAGCCAGATATTGGCGTTGTTTAGGAACGTGTATTTGACGAGGAGGCCGGAGACGCCGTCCGTCAGCTGCAGGGGGTCGTTCGGGTCGATCCTGTCGAACCACATCAGGGGTCGGAGGAGCATGGCGGATCCGAAGTTGATTTTCTGAAGGCCCAGTCGCGCTTCGAACTGGGGCGTGGAAAACCTCACCCAGAGGCGGTAGGGCTTGAGGTCGCTGCTGGTTTGGACGTCGTCCAAACGGCGAATCCGGGCCGAGCCGAAGATGTTGAATGAGGCTTCGGCATCGAAAGCAAATTTCTCCTTAAAACTCTTCTTGAGCGAGAAGGAGGGGATATAGCGGATGCCGAGTTGGGTTTTTGCGGGCTGGCGATCATTCGCCATGAGCCAGCCCGAGAGCTGACCCTTCCAATCCAGGCTTTGGCAGGTTCCAGAGTTCGGGTGGATCAGGGTCGATAGACCGAGGATCAGAATCCTAAAAACTTTTGCCTTCATGGCATTTCTCGGACGACGCTTGCTCCTTCTCAATGTACACGAAATCTTATTTTGTGTCATCCCCGAAGGATATGACATTGTCCAGTGCTTTTCAGACTTTTGTCAGGTCGTGATAGGCCAAGCCTCCGGCCATGAGGGCTAAGGGAAGCTCGACCAGCCCGAAGACGAGATGATAGAGTGCGAGCTTGTCTCGGTCAGTCTACTTTTTTTTCGGGTATCCGACGGACTGGGCGAGCATGACCTTTTGGTCGGTCCTGAGCTTCATCAGCTTGGCCATGGATTCCCGATCGATCAGTCCGCGGACGACCGTGGCCAGTCCTTCGGACGCACAGTAAAGATACACATTTTGGCTGATAAACCCGGTGTGGGCGGCGGAGTAAAAATTCTTGTCCTCGTCCGTTCCCCTGTTGATCTTGGAAAAATCTGCGACAAAGACGAGGTTCACGGGGACCTCTTTCACAAAATCCTGCCTTCCGGTCGCCGCCCGGACATCATCCGTGAGAATGGCTTTCAATGCGTGATCTGACGGCTGATAGAGATAGAGCCCGCCGGATAGGGCGACATAGATGTCGATATTTTGCCAATTCACCGCGGACGGGGCCGTCCGCTTTCCGTCTGGGCGGTTGATCCCATCGGCGGCCCAGAGGAGATTGGAAAGGACCTGGAGAGGGAGTTTCTCCTGGCTGAATTCCCGGGAAGACTGTCTTGCCTTGAGAGCCTGCATGAGGGGCATCCCGCCGTCGGTTTGCGGCTTGGGAAGCATGATCTCCTTGGGCTCTTGGGCCGGGGAAGATGAAAAGCCGGTGAGCAAGATCCATACACTCAGGAATGACAATGCCCAGATTTTTTTGATCATAGCCGTTCCTCCTTGATCTGCCGGATATTTTACTTTTTTTCTGGCTCTCGGAGAAGAGACGAAAAATCGGATTGACGGAGGTGACGAAGTCGAGAGGCTATTGACCGTCAATAATCCGGCGCCGTTCCTTCTCGCTCGCCTCTTATAATGAGCGGGCGGCGCAGCGATTATGGCCGATCAGCGCGGAGCTCGCCAGCCTAAAAAATGATGCATTTTCCCTTGATTTCATGTCTTGACATTGCTTCGATTTCTGCCTAGAGTTCTTTTCAGAGGGAACTCATGGGATTCGTTCCAGACCCATCTCCCAGACGCTCTGGTCATTTTTACAGAATGAACGAGGAGGGAGTCATGAAAGCCTCAATGATATGGTTTTCCTTGGCCGCTCTGATTTTGATGTTCGTCCAACCCGGCCGTCCTATAAACCAGGCTGGGGCACGTCAGGCCTCCCGATCGGCCGCAAAATTAAAGCCCGAGCTTGCCCAGAAGCCGCCCATGGGCTGGAACAGCTACGACGGCTACGGGTTGCTGGTCACGGAAGCTGCCCTCCGGCCCACACCGGAGGAGATGCTCATTGACTTCAGTACCAAGTTTGAGATCGCCTCCGTCGAAACACGTGACGCCAAAATCAAGGTTGAGGGGGGCAAAGACGGCGGCGCTCTCCGCGTTACGACCGGCCATAGCCTGCCGTATCCCGGCCTGACATTCAAAGCTTCCCGGGGCGAATGGAACCTGACGGCCTTTCAACATATCGCCTTCGTTTTAAAAAACCTTGAAAGCGTGCCGTTCGCCATCCGATTCCGGATCGAAAATCCCGGAGCCGAGGGGATGAAGGGCAGCCTGGCTAAACAGATCGATCTTGGCCCGGGCGAAAAAAAGAATATCAAGGTGTTTCTGCCCCGTCCGCTTCCGGCACAATTGGCCCCCCGGCTGTTCGGGATGAACGGCTTTCCCGGCGGATTGTTAAAAGAAGCGGATTTCGATATCGGCAAGGTCAGCCGGCTCGTCCTGTTTGTCTCCAATCCCAAGGCGGATTATGTTTTTGAGATTGGCCAGATTCGTGCCTCGGGAACCTTTACCCCGCCGGCATGGGTATCGATGAGCGAGAGCGAATTCTTCCCGATGATCGATGAATTCGGCCAGTTCATCCACAAGGAATGGCCGCGAAAAACCCACAATGTCGATGACCTCAATAAATACTACAAAGAGGAGGCCGCGGACCTCGCCCGGAATCCCGGTCCCGATGACTGGGATAAGTTTGGAGGTTGGAAAGCAGGCCCTCAACTCACGCCGAGCGGATACTTTCGGGTTGAAAAATATCATGGGCAGTGGTGGCTGGTCGATCCGGAGGGGAGGTTGTTCTGGTCTCACGGGAGCGACTGTATTCGTTCCCAGACAGGCGTGACGCCCATAACCGGCCGCAAGCATCTCTTTCGCGGGCTCCCGGATCAAAGATCTCCGTTCGCCCAATTCTACGGCCAATCATCATGGGCCCCTCAAAATTATTACAAAGGCAAAGGAACGTACGAGACCTACAATTTCCAAGGCGCCAATTTGTTGAGCAAATACGGATCGTCCTGGCCGGAGGCCTTTTCGGAGATCAGCCAACGCCGCCTCCGGAGCTGGGGAATGAACACGGTCGCCAACTGGTCCGATGAAGAGATCTATCTCAAGCGGAAGACACCCTATGTGGTTCCGGTCGGATTCGGAGGGAAACTCCTGGAAGGAAGCCAGGGGTATTGGGGAAAATTCAAGGATGTCTTTGATCCCGGGTTCAAGCAAGAAATCCGCAAGAGCCTCGCCCGGCAGAAGGGAAAATCCGCGGGGGATCCCTGGTGCATCGGATACTTTGTGGATAATGAGGCCGGCTGGGGGGATGACGTGTCGCTGCCCCTGGCGGCTCTGATGTCTCCGTCCGATCAGGCGGCCAAACACGTATTTGTCTCGGACTTGAAAGCCAAGTACGCTACCGTGGAAAAGCTCAACCAAGCTTGGAGCGCTCGGTATGCATCCTGGGAAGATATGCTCGAAAGCCGCCGGGCGCCCGACAGAACAAAGGCCTCCGAAGACCTGAAGGCTTTTTACACAAAAACGGCCGAGACCTATTTCCAAACGATCCGCCAAGCCGTGACGGAGATCGCCCCGAACAATCTCTACCTCGGCTGCCGCTTTGCCTGGGTCAATCCGCTGGCGGTCAAAGCCGCCGAGAAAACCTGCGATGTGATCAGTTATAACCTCTACATTCGGGACATCGAGAATTTTCGCCTTCCTCAGGGAATCGATCGGCCGGTCATCGTCGGCGAATTCCACTTCGGAGCGCTGGACCGGGGGATGTTTCATACGGGCCTTCAAGAGACGGAGAGCCAGGCCGAGCGGGCTGCCGCTTACAAGCGCTATGTCGGCGGCGCCCTGCGCAATCCCTTGATCATCGGGACGCACTGGTTCCAGTACAGCGACCAAGCGACGACCGGCCGTGGCGACGGCGAAAATTACCAGATCGGATTTCTGGACATCGCGGATACGCCGTATCTTGAAACCATTGAGGCCTGCCGCACGGTGGGCTACCGGACGTACGAGATCCGGTCCGCCGTATCATCCAAGTCCGCGGCGGCTCGGGGAGGAACCCAAAATGCCAGGACGAACTAAACTCGCCCATGGATTTCTTTTATTGACAATTCTGACAGCCGGCTTGTACTCCGTTGGGGGCGAAGGGGCGCGGCGGCCCGGCCCAGGAAGCTACGATGAGCTTGTCCGATTGTTCAAAGAGTGGAGGGAGTTCCAGAAGCCGAAGGTGATCGACGGCTTGCCCGATTATTCGGCTGCGGCGATGAAAAAGCAGCATCAAGAGCTGAAGACATTCCAGAGGCGGCTGGCCGGGATCGACGGCAAAACATGGCCGGTCCGACAACAGATCGACTACTATCTCGTCCGGGCCGAGATGAATGGGCTCGACTTTGACCATCGCGTTCTCCGGCCCTGGGCGCGCAATCCCTGTTTTTACGCTGTGGTCACCGACTCAGAGCCCGACGTGCCGGCCAGAGAGGGGCCGGAGATGTATGGAACGATCGAGCTTTGGAAAATGAAGTTCCCTGTGCCGGAGAGCGAGATCGCGGAGTTCAAGGCGAAGCTTCAGGCCGTGCCCCGGATCCTCGAGCAGGCCAAAAAGAACCTTGTCGAGGATGCCAAGGACCTCTGGTCCCTCGGCATCCGGGTGAAAAAAAGGGAACAGGCTATTCTGAGCAATCTCGAAAGACGCCTGGCCGAGATCCACCCGGCCCTCGTTCCCGATGTGGGGAAAGCCGCAGCCGCTGTGAATGAATTCGGCGGCTGGCTCGAGAAAAAGCAAGTTCGGATGAAAGCGCCGTCCGGGATCGGCGTCGAGAATTTCAACTGGTATATGAAAAACGTTCATTTGGTCCCCTACCCGTGGAAAGAACAACTGGCGATCGTCGAGCGCGAATTTGAAAGGGCCATGGCCGCCTTGGATTTTGAAAGGCACCGTAACCGGAAGCTCCCCGAGCTCGTGCTGCCGGCGACGGTCGAAGAGCTCCGGACCCGCTATAACCAGGCGGTAGATACGTTCATGAAGTTTCTTCGCCAGGAAGAGATCTTCACGGTCCCGGACTATATGCGGCTTGATCTTTTTCGCGGCCGGCTCATCCCGCCGGACGGACCGCGTGATTTCTTCACCGAAATCGAATACCGCGACTCGCTTCCCATGAAGTGTCACAGCCTCCATTGGCTGGAAAAACAGCGAATGGCCCGGGATCCCCATCCGAGCCCGGTCCGGAGCGTTCCTCTCCTCTATAACATTTGGGATTCCCGGGCGGAAGGACTGGCGACCGCCTGGGAAGAGATGATGATGCAGGCCGGATTATTCGATCAAAGGCCGAGGGCAAGGGAGCTCATCTATATCCTTGTCGCTATGCGCTGCGCCCGGGCGATGGGAGACCTGAAAATGCATAGCAGGGAGTTCAGTCTCGAGGAGGCCGTGAAATACGCCGTCGACCGAACGCCGAACGGCTGGCTTCGGCCGGACGGAGACACCGTCTGGACAGACATGAGGATTTACCTGCACCAACCGGGCTACGGAACCAGCTATGTCGTGGGCAAAGTCCATATCGATAAGTTGCTCGCCGACCGATCCCGCCGGCCCGGCGAGAAATTCAGTCTCAAGCGGTTCATGGACGATTTCTTTGCCTCCGGCATAATCCCCGTATCGCTCATCCGGTGGGAGATGACGGGCCTGGAGGACGAAATCAAAAAGATGTGGTAGCCAAATTTTTCTGACATCAGTCAGAGCCCCTGAGGTCCCCGTCCCCTGATGTTTAGCGGATAAAAAGGATCTCCGTTTGGGGGGTCGTCAGCCAATCGGCGCCGTCGTTGGTCACGACGACCATTTCCTCGATGGTGACGACACCCCGGCCGGAGACCGTCAGCCGGGGCTCAATGGTGAAGACCATTCCCTCTTCGAGGCGCTGGAAGGGCTTGTGGGCATATTTATCCCATTTAGGCCCGAGGAGTGCCGTCCCGTCATGAGCGAATCGGCCGACCTGGTGGCCAAGGGCGTGGGGAAATTCTTGGTAGCCGTTTTCAACAAGGATTTTTCGGGCGATGGCGTCGATTTCGATCCCCTGAACGCCCGGTTTCATCGCCTGCTTCGAGGACTCGACGGCCCGGACGATTGTCTCGAATCCCTTCCGGACATCGGCCGGGACGCTCTTTTCGTCTTGGCCGAGGATATAGAATGTCCTTTGCATATCCGAGCAATAATGGCTGACCTTGACCCCGAAGTCCATGTTCAGGACGTGTCCGCGCTCAACGCGCCTGTCCGTCGGCGTGTAATGGGCTCCGGCTGTCTCAGGGCCGGTGAAGACCGCCGGGCAGGTGGATTCGCCCCAGGCCAGCCGGAGTTTTTTCCGCTCGACCTCTGCTTGCATGTACACAGCGATTTCTTTTTCCGTTTTGCCGGGCCTGATGAATCCGGCGGCTTTATCAAAAATCTCCTGCGTCTCGCGGATGGCGTCTTTGATGGCGGCAATCTCGCCCGCAGTCTTCCGCTCCCTGAGGGCCGAGACGATCTTCTCGGCCGAGACCAGCCTGTCGGCGAGACCGATCTCCGAAAGGAGCCCATGAAGGGTTAAATACATGCCGTGGGTCAGCCCGTCGCAGATTTCGCTTCCCTGGGAATAGTTGATGGCGATCGTTTTTGGGGAGAGCTTTTTCATAGTTTCCTGAAAGGGCTCTTTGAAACTTGTCACGAACCCGACCACGTCATCGTAGGCCCCGGTTTCCTGGATGGTTTTTTGGTCATAGAGCCCGACGACGGCATGGGTCTTTCCGTCGGCACTGATGATGAAAGCGGAATGCCAGGTGACACTCGACGGCGCCAGGAAAACCAGCGTCGGGTCGCCGTTGATCTGGCTTTCCCGGGTGAACGTGATCCAGCAGTCGGCCCCGAATTCCTTGAGCAGGTTGACGGCCTGTCTGACTTTTTCTTGGATGAGCGTCATAGCCCGACTCCTTATGCCGAAAATCTTTTTAATCGCTTCTTAAAAATGAGGACGAGGATGGCCATGAGCGTGGAAAAGCCGACCCCCTCCCACATTTCTGTGAAGAAAATAAAAACAAGATCCTTGGGATGTTTTTTGAGCATGTGTCCGCCTTCCCTCGCCTGTATGCTAATGAAAATCCTGCGGATTTTCAATCGGCTTTTTAAGGCGATGGCTTGACAGAGGCATCATTTTTTTAAATGATAAGGCCATCAGAAAGATTTTCCACTGAAAGGAGAACAGGATGCGACCCCTCCGGTTCCCAAAAAGAGTTTTTCTTTTCCTCGGACTTGCCTTTCTGCTGCCGACCCTGGCTGCGGCCGGCCAAACCTCGATCTTTAAGCTGAAAGTCATCGTCCAGGCGGCTAATATCCGGTCCAAGCCGGATATCGCCAGTGCCATTCTCAAGACCGTGCCCGCCGGGACTCTGTTCGAGTCGCCGGGCAAAGAGGGCCGTTGGTACAAGGTGAGCCTGCCGCCCGATGCCAAGGGGACGGCCGTCACCGGCTATATCTATGACAGCCTCGTCGAGATCATCGAAGAGATCAAAGCGGAGGCGGCGAAGGTTGCGGCTCCGACGCCGCCAAAAAAAGAGCCCGTTGTTGAAAAAGCGCCGCCTGTTGAAAAACGTCGGACCCAGCCTGAGGTCGCCCTCCCCGTCTCCCGGAAACGATCCTTCTCTTTCAGACCGTACGCCAAAATGGGGATGTTGCTGACCCCTCCGTCGGCGGCCGATTTGGGTTATATCGAGGTCGATGGAGGAAACCTGGATGAACTTCTGGACGTCGCCACGGCCAATTTTGGCGGCGGTGTACAGCTCCTGTTTTCCTTGAATCCCGAAAAGACAATGCATGTCGGGGTCGACCTGGGCGCCCAGAAATTGTTTTCATCGGTCTTTACTCTGGATACGAGCGACATCGTCTATGAGGATATCCATCATGAGAATGAATTCGCCTTTTATCTGCTCGCGCTCCTAGAGCTCCGCTCCCGCCGATCGCCCGTGTTCTTCCAGGCCGGGGCGGGGATGCACCTTGTCTCTTGGTACTGGGATTACACCTACAGCGGGAAGTATCACGACGAGTATACGGAAGAATCCGGGTTAGAGGTCAACATGGGTTTTCTCCTAGCCGGCGGTTTCGATATCCCGGTGAACGAAAGAATCTCCGTGCCGATCATGCTGCGCATGGATGGCTTGATGCGATACGGCATGCTGCTCAACCTGAGCCTCAGTATCGGGCTATCCTTTCATTGATCCATTTTTGGGGTCAAACCTACTCATTACGCATCCTCCCCTGGTGAATTGTGCGTAACGAGTAGGTTTGACCCCGTTTTTTTCTATGGCTTTGACAGCTTGGCCTTTCGGAGGCTCTGCTGCTTGCGGATCAGGGCGAATAAAGCGATGCAAATCCAGACGGCGTTAACTCCCACAGAGGGCAACGCGCCGAAATAGAACGAGTTGACGATGAGCAGGGCGCTTCCCCCAAGGTTCAGCGCTTGGTAGAGGATGGAATCCCCTTCCAGTTTTCGCGTGGAGACGAGAATATAGGCGGCCAAGAGCGCCACCACGCCCGACCAGCCGAAGATGTTGATCAAAATTGTCTTGCTCATCAGGATTTGATCCTCAACTCTTTGAGCCGGCTGTCTTCGACGAGGCCGTCCTTGGTCCAACCTTGATGTCCGTAATAGGCGTCGAGGATGGCTCGATAATATTCGGGATCAACGGCTTTGCCTTTATGCGCTCCCTGGGTCAGCGGCGCGGTCAGCTTCGGCGGCACATAGGAATCATAAACGCGGCTCCGGCCCTGAAGATTGTTGATGTGGCGTTCGAGGTTATAGATTCTCTTGCCGCAGGCCTTCATCGCCTCGGTCGTGTACTCCAATCCCGTCAGGGCATGGTAAAGTGAAAGGAAGAGATCCGAGGTGACGTCTTCCGTGAAAAAATCACAGAGGCCCAAGGAATCGACGAGCGCTTTTACCTCTTGCCCCCCGGCGACATAGGCCGCCAAGTTGCCGGCGCCTTGCAGCCCTCCTTCCTCCGCCTGAATCGTCCAGGCATAGGTATGGTCGCCCCTGCCTCTGTTCGATGTCCCGTAGGCCGTGAACATGCCCGGGAAAACCTTCGGTTCGATTCCGGCATAGCCCAGCCCGCCGAACGCCGTCGTGACGCTGCGGGCGATTTCCTGAAGGTCGCCGGGTGAAAAACCGGCGCCGACGTCGGCGATGACCCGGTCCGAATAGTTACCGAGCAGCTTTCCCAGCGGGTCGGATTGATAGGCAATCGCCTTGAGCGTCCGGATCATATCAGGCGCGCTCCCAAAAACCGGCGCGCCCTTGTATTTTTTGAGGTATCCTTTGGTCGTGAGCTCCA
>Ga0315289_10002156_pt1 | contig 30436 bp, 26 predicted proteins | sample YL17G11_40_MG_FD_203452 | JGI IMG/M metagenome (GOLD analysis project Ga0315289, IMG submission 203452) | Sediment microbial communities from Yellowstone Lake, YNP, Wyoming, USA - YL17G11_40 | ecosystem: Environmental > Aquatic > Freshwater > Lake > Sediment | place: USA: Wyoming | collected... | reverse complement strand
CGAGGTCACCGTGGTGGCGCCACAGGAGCGACTGGTGCCGTGCCCGATCGCCAATCCGTCCTACCGGCTGGTGCGGTTCCAGCGCGCCCATTACCTGCGGTATGCCAACTTTTTCGTTGAACTGGGGTGTGCGTTGGTGACTATCCTGCGCGAGGCTCGCGCGTGTGACGTGTTGTTCGTCAACGGCCTGGGATTGCCTGCCGTGCTGGCCAGCCGGTTGGCGGGCAAACCGATGGTGGTCAAGGTGGTGGGGGACGGGGCCTGGGAGTTGGCCCACGCGCGGGGCTGGACCACGCTCGACCTGGACGAGTTTCAGGGAGTGCGCGACTGGTGGGTGCGGCTGCTCCGGTGGTGGTACCATCAGGCGGCCAGCCGAGCGCAGGCGGTAATCGTGCCCAGCCGTTACCTGGCCCGCGTCGTCGAGCGGTGGGGAGTGCCTGCCAGCCGGGTTCACGTCGTGTACAATGCAACGGATGTACTCATCCGCTTCGACCCGCCCGCTCCACAGCCGGATGTACTCATCCGCGATGGCCTGTCGCTTGGTCTGGGACTGGAGCCGTACTTTAACCGGGGCTTGCGCCTGGTGACGGTCGGGCGGTTGGTGCCGCACAAGTGCGTTGACGGCATCATCGCCGCGCTGGGCAGGATGGAAGATGCCACGTTAGTCATCGTCGGCGATGGCCCGCATAGACAGCCCCTGCAGGCGCTGGTGCAAAGGCTGGCGCTGACAGATCGCGTGTTCCTGGTCGGCAGGCTGTCCCAGGAGAAGGTGTGGGGGTTGCTGGCCCGCTACGCGGATGTGCTTGTCCTCAACTCGATCTATGAAGGGCTGCCTCATATCTTGCTCGAGGCGGCAACCTTCGGTGTACCGGTGGTGGCCACGGCGGTGGGGGGAACCCCGGAGATCGTGCAAGATGGGGAGACCGGTTTGTTGATTCCCCCGCATTCTCCCGGCGATCTGTTGGCTGCTTTGCAGTACCTGCAGGCCGATCCAGATTTGCGGCATCGTCTGGCGACCGGTGCGCGGCGCAGTATGGTGCGATTCTCGTTTGAGCGGATGGTCGAGGAGACCGAGCGAGTGCTTGCAGGCAATCTATGAGGATCTTGAGCTTCAGTTACGATACCAATCTGCTGTTGCCAGAGGACGCGGCGAATGAGAGCCAGTACCGCCAGCGGCGGTACTGTGAGCTGCTTGACCAGGAAAGGGCCTTCGTGGTCTTGAACTCGGGTTTTCCGCACCAGGAACGCACCCTGGCAAATGGACGCATCTGGGCGATCAGCGCTTCGGCCAAGTCGAAATGGCGCCGGGTTTGCCTGGCCTACCGGCGTGGAATCAGGACCGGCCACCGGTTTCGCCCACATATCGTCGAATATCAGGACCCCCAACTGGCTGGTTGGGCCGCTTACTTAGCCGCGCAGGCGTTCCACGTGCCGCTGGTGGGCGGCGTGTTCAACGATTTCCTGGACAACCCCACCTGGCTTAAGGGAGCAGTATGGCGTCGTTTTTATAACCAGGTGGGCAAGTTTGTGTTGTCACGGTCGTTCCGAGTCCGTTGCGACTCGGCCGAAACCACGCGCTCGCTTCACAGCAAGGGCTACACGCAGGTAAGGTACATTCCTTTCTTCGTGCCATGGTTGGAGAGTTTTGCAGTACCGGACGAGGTGCAGCGTGCCCGGCTGAAACGCTGGCAGGATGATCCGCTCATCCTTTGCGTGGCACGCCTGTCGGAGGAGAAGAATATCGCCCTGTTGCTCCAGGCGTTTGGACGCGTAACCTCTGCCAGCCCACGGGGGCGGTTGGTGGTTGTCGGTTCTGGACCCCTACGAGAGGAACTGGAGCACCTGGCTTCGGGACTGGGTATCGCACAGCGGGTTTCCTGGCCGGGCGCGGTGGAAACCACTGCCTTGCCTGGCTATTATCGCGAGGCAAACGTGTTCGCCCTGTCTTCGAATTCTGAAACTTCGGCCCGCGTCCTGATCATGGCCCAGGCCTCCCGGCTACCCACCCTGACCACCGCGACTTCCGGTAGCCGCGATATCGTCAGTGACGGCCAGACCGGGTGCGTGACGCCTGTAGGGGACGTCGGGGCCTTTGCTGAGGCCCTCGGCCGTCTGCTCAACGATGAAACAGCCTACTGGCGCTTGATGGAAGCCGGTGAGTATGACGTGCTGGAGCGTTATGGGGAGCGGGTCATCACTACCGAATTGCAGGCGTTTTACCGTGATTTGGTGCCTGCCAGGTGACTGTTGCTAAAGTCGTCGCGGGTGGGTACACCCGTGAGGTTGCGAGCCAAGCGTGAAGATGCCCACATCCAGTCCAAGAGAGGAAATACCCGACGTCCCGGCTGGTGACGCTGCCCAAGTGAACTACCAGCAGGCACGCCTGGCCCACTGGGACTCGATGGCTCGCCGGATGGACGTCCGAACCGGATGGGGCGGAGCCTATCACCGCCGGCTGATCCAGGTCTATCAGTCGCTGGTGGCTCCGGGACAGTGCGTGATTGAGATTGGCTGTGCGCAGGGAGACTTGCTGGCTGCACTCAAACCCGCCGTCGGGGTGGGCGTGGATTTCTCGAGCGAGATGGTCCGGCGTGCGGAACGGCGGCATCCCCATCTGCATTTTATGCAGGCCGATGCGCACAGCCTCCATCTGGATGAGAAGTTCGATGTGATTGTCCTATCCGACCTGATCAACGATTTGTGGGATGTGCAGACCGTTCTCCAGCAGGTCGCGCGGTTGGCGACGTCCCACACTCGCCTGATCATCAATTCGTATAGCCGGTTGTGGGAGTTGCCACTGGCGCTGGTGGAGCGGCTGGGCCTGGCCAATCCGACCCTGTACCAGAACTGGCTGACGGTGGAGGACATTTACAACCTGCTGGTTCTGACCAGCTTCGAGGTGGTTCGATCCTGGCAGGAGGTTCTGCTGCCCCTGCCCATTCCGCTCCTCGGCCCGTTCTGCAATCGCATCCTGGTCAAAGTCTGGCCGTTCCGATACCTGGGGCTGACCAATTTCGTCGTCGCCCGGCCTCTCTGGCGGTGCAGCGAACCGTGGGCCGGGCAGCCACTGGTCTCGGTGGTGGTCCCGGCACGCAACGAGGCGGGCAACATCTCCCAGGTCTTTGAGCGCGTGCCGCCGATGGGGCAGGGGGTAGAACTGGTGTTTGTGGAGGGCCACTCCCAAGATGGCACCTACGGCGTGATCGAACAGGCCATCGCCGACCACCCAGAACGGCGGTGCCGGCTGCTCCGGCAAACCGGTGTCGGCAAAGGGGATGCCGTCCGGCTGGGCCTGGCTCAAGCCAGCGGAGATGTGTTGGTAGTCCTGGACGCCGATTTGACCGTGCAGCCGGAGAATTTGCCCCGCTTCTACGAAGCGCTGTGCTCGGGCCGGGGAGAGTTTATCAACGGAGTGCGGCTGGTCTATCCGATGGAAGCCGAGGCGATGCGCTTTGCCAACCTGGTGGGCAACAAGTTCTTCAGTCTGGCCTTTTCCTGGCTGTTGGGGCAGCCGGTCAAGGACACCTTGTGTGGCACCAAGGTATTGTGGAAGAGGGATTACGAACGGATCGCCGCGAACCGGGCCTACTTGAGCGATTTCGATCCTTTCGGTGATTTCGATCTGCTGTTCGGTGCAGCCAGGCTGAACTTGAAGATCCTGGACTTGCCTATCCGCTATCGGCAACGCATGTATGGGACCACGAATATCCAGCGCTGGAGGCACGGCTGGCTGTTGCTCAAGATGGTCCTGTTCGCTGCTGGGCGTATCAAGTTCGTGTGACACTGCAGAAGTGAGGTTCTCACGGGAGTCGTTTACGCGATGCATCATACGGCTTCAACGCGGGCAGAACGTGAGGTTGCACATGGCAGGAAGTTGGCTCAGGGTGACCCAGAACGGATCTGGGGCTGGGGAACACCCGCAGGGCGGTTACGTGCCAGACGGCGGGCTGAGTTGATCGCTGAGGGTGCTCACCTGGAACCAAGAATGCGTGCTTTGGAGATTGGTTGTGGTACCGGGATATTCACCGAAATGTTTGCCCGGACTGGCACCAGCTTGATTGCTGTGGACATTTCAACAGATTTGTTAGAGCAGGCACGCAGGCGAGGTTTATCTGTCGGTCAGGTGCAATTCCTCGAGCGTCGGTTCGAAGATTGTGAAGTGGATGGCCCATTCGATGCCGTGATCGGCTCATCGGTGCTTCATCACCTTGATATTGAAGCGGCATTAGCCAGAATCTATGGGTTGCTCAAACCCGGGGGGGTGATGAGTTTTGCTGAACCGAATATGCTAAACCCACAGATCATGATCCAGAAAAATGTGCCTTGGATTAAGGAACGATTGGGAGACTCACTGGATGAAACTGCTTTTGGGCGCTGGAGATTGCGCGCCCTTTTGCTGAAAACGGGTTTTGTGAATCTAAAGATCGTGCCATTTGATTGGCTTCATCCAGTTACACCAGAGTCATTGATCGGACTCGTTGATGCTGTCGGTCGTTGGTGTGAGCGGGTTCCCATTGTGCGCGAGTTTGCTGGCTCATTGTACATTCGGGCCTATCGTCCGCTGTCCGGCTAGCCCTGCTGGCAAGTTTACCGAGTTGATTCCTCTGTGGGGTTTGAAAGAACTGTGCTCCAACCGTGGATGGACGATTGGGCGATGTCTGTGTATGTCAGGCCATGGCTGGTCGTGCCCGGGGCCAGGTAATTGGAGAGCCTTGATATGCCACGTGCGCTGCCTGTGCTCAGGAAGCTGCCGATCTGGAAACACAAAGGCGTCAGCCGTGATGACCCCATCCGTTTTTATCGTTGGCCTATTCTCGGCACCATGTATCGTCGCCGGGTTGAACTCTGCATGGCTGAGTTGTGGGGTGGCGAACGGATCCTGGAAGTCGGTTTTGGCTCGGGTATAACGTTTCTGAACCTTCATACGCGGTATCGGGAGATTCATGGGTTAGACCTGACGGCTGCGGTCGAGGCTGTGAAAACCGCGTTTGCGTCCGTGCAGATTGAGGTGCATTTACAGAATGGGGATGTGCTGGACATGCCATACGCCAACGGTTTTTTCGACGCGGTGCTGTTGGTCAGCATCCTCGAGCACCTCAGGCCGGAGCAGTTACGCCCGGCCTTTCAGGAGATCTGCCGGGTCCTCAAGCCTGGCGGTCAGGCAGTATATGGGGTGCCGGTCGAGCGGCCGCTCATGGCCCTGGCGTTCCGGCTGTTGGGTTACGATATCCGCAGGTACCATTTTTCGACCGAAAAAGACGTGTCGGCCGCTGCCGGCAGCGTCCTCGAGATGGTACGGCTCGTTCAGATGCAGGGTATTCTCCCCATGTTCGGGCGGGTGTATGAAGTGGGTCACCTGGTAAAGAGATGAAGCAGCCACGCTCCTCCTGGTATATCCACGTTTCTTTCATTGTGGTCGCAGCGGTGCTGTCGTTTGTACTGCACCAGGCACCTTACGTTTTCTCATCCATGCCGTACAGCATTGGCGCTGATGGCGATAGCGCCTTTCATTTCGCCATCCAGATGAAACTGCGCGACCCGACCCTGTTTCCCAAAGACGTCGAGCTGAACGAGATGTACCTGTCGTCACGCCCGGCTTTCGAGTTTGCGATCCATCGTGCGGTGATTTGGCTGGCCGATCACCTTTTTCGGGGCAATTTGTTCGTCGCCAATAGTGCGACGTTCTGGTGCTATCACCTGGTGTTTCTGGCGGGGTGCTATCTCCTGGGCCTGTCCGTGCTGCGGTCCTCGGGAGGAGCGGCGCTGTTTAGCATGGCCTCGATCGGCCCTTCCAGGGCGTTCAACGCCTGGTGGGGGATGGCGTACGGAGCGGTGATCCCCAAGTATGTCGGACTGACCTTCGTTCCGTGGTTTCTGTTGGGATACTTGAGTTGGTTCCAGCGCCCCCAGCGGCTCGTGGCTCTGTTCTTCGCCCTTGGTTTGGTCGTGAACGTCTATCCACTCTTGCCTCTGTATCTGGGGCTCATTCTGTTAGCGGTCACCTTGTGTCGGCCCAAGCCGCCTTGGAGGCTGTGTGCGGTGATGGGGGTCGCATTCTCTGGCGCTGCGTTACCTTCGGTGCTTGCATTGGCGACGGGGGTATTCGAGAGGGCGGGGACGCTCAATGCGCAAGGCCAGGTCATACTTGAGACATTGCTCAGGCGGCATTACGACTACGCACTGCTGAACTTGAAGCACGCGGCCGTCTCCCTGATCTCGCCGGTTTGGTTTATCCTGGCTATAGCGGGGGTAGGATTCATCCTGAAACGTCGCCAAGCGGACTCAGACGAGGCGGAGCGTCCACTCTTCTTGCGCCTGAGCGGGTGGGCGGTGATTGTGGGACTGCTTGGCGTCGCTGCGAACCTGGCCAATCGCCTCTATCTCAGCCTCGCCCATACGTCCCTGGTCTTGGTGTGCGGCGTGGGGGCTGTCCTGTGGGCTGTGAGAGCACGCTTGCTGGGCAAGTGGAACATGGGTCTGAACACGGCGGAGGGGCAATTGCTTGCCGTGACCGCGTGGACCATGGTGCTGAGCCTGGCCGGGTTTTTCGTCGGTGCCGTGTACCGTCCCCTCCTCGCGTTTCTTTTTCATCGCGCCTCCGTCTTTCTCTACGTCCCGGCATACTTGGGATGCGCCTGGTTGGCGATGGATTGGATGAGGCGTCGCGCTGCGTTGGGCACGGCGCTTGGGGTGGGAGTCGTGCTGGTGATGGTGTTGAATGGGGCGATGAACACGGCTCTGTTTGACCGGATCCGTGGGGCGCCGATCACCCAGACTTCAGCGCCTTACTACGCTCTGTCCGACTGGGCTGCCCGGAACACGACAGCCAGCAGCCTATTCATGGTGCCATACGGCCAGCACGCCGAACCCTTCTTCGCCTTTCGTGTGTACTCTGCACGAGGGGTGTTGTTGCATTGGGTGGCGGGTGAGATGGTGATCTCTAATCCGCGCCTTGTGACACAGTTTTGGCAGATGTCGCGAGACGTTGAGCCGTTGTATGCGCAGGCGAGCGACACCGCCGATTTTGTGCGCGTAGCGCTCAAGTATCGCGTGGACTACATCGTTACCGACCGGACCACTCCGCGCCCCCCCGATTTGCCTGTAGCATATCATAATGAAGGGTACACGGTTTTTGTCGTCCCACCGGAGTAGAGCCAAGCCCGGATAGGAGTCCCATATCGCTATGACCCTTTCGTTCGTCAAGTCGTTCGTCTCTCTCCCGGTTCTTGTGGTGTACGTGTGCTATCGCCTGGGTGTATTTGAGTTCGTGACCGTTAGCCGGCTGTTAGCCTTGCTGCCCGGCCGCGTCGGCCGCTGGTGGCGGGCCGCCTGGTATCGGCGTACGCTGGCAGGGTGTGGCGAGAAACTGTACGTGGACTGGATGGCCGCCATCCGCACACCCCAGACCCGGGTCGGCCATAACGTGTTCATCGGCACCTTTTGTTGGCTCGGTTGGGCCGACGTTGGCGACAACGTCATGTTGGGAGGACATATCACCGTGTTGAGCGGGAGACGCCATCACGGTATTGACCGCCTCGACGTGCCGATGTCCCAGCAGCAAGGACAGCATACCCAGATCAAGATCGGCCACGACGTGTGGATTGGCGATGGGGCGATCATCATGGCCGACGTGGCCCCTGGCAGCGTGGTGGGTGCAGGTGCAGTGGTGACCAAGACCTTTGAACCGTACTCTGTTCTGGCCGGCGTGCCCGCTCGCCCTATCCGGCGGCGTGGTCAGCCAGCGTTCGATCAAGATGAGGAGTCTATTGTCTCAGCCTAGTCTCAGGCTGTGGCTCACGCCCAGCCGGTATCTGGCCTTGATGAACATCGCCACCGCGGGGGTCGGCTTTCTGGTTGGTGTTTACGTCGCCCGCATTCTGGGAGCGGATAAACTGGGAGTGACGGCGGTGATCTCTGGCATCAGCACTTCTATCGTGGCCTTTGTTGACGTGCGCTTTACGGACGTGGCCGCCAAGGCATTCTATCAGGTCGAGGGGCAGGCTCCAGACCAGGTTGGTGCTTACCGGGCTGGAGTCCTGTGGGTGGCGCTGTTGGGTACCGGCCTGCTGGCCGTGGCGACTGCTCTCCTCTCTGCCTTGGTCGGCAATTTTTTCGTACCTTTCTTTACCGAAGCGACGGTGGCGGGTTGGTGGTTGCCGGCAGGTGCGTTAGCCATCGCCCTCAACACCATCTCCGGCACCTCAATGTTTCTGCTGCGCTTCAGCGGAGCCTTCTACGCGATTGGCACGTGGCGATTGCTACTCCAGGTAGTCAGTGGCGGGATCACAGCGCTGCTCTTGACCTTGAGGCCGGGCATTGATGCGGTGTATCTGGCCGGTATGCTCAGTGCGTTGATCAACCTGCTGCTTGTGTTGACTGTCTCCTGGAACTTGTGGATGCGGAGAAGCAAGTTGCCCATGCTCCGTCCCGCCTGGCGGCCGGCGTTCTCGGTGTATCGCCGCAGCCTCAACATGGTTTTCTACGGCAACCTGCTTGGCTATGCCAAGCTACTCCAACGCAGCGCTGATGTGCTTGTGGTCGCCTATTTCACCGGCGACCGGGAAACGGGCCTCTACAAGTTGGCGAGGACGTTGATTGACCAGGGGTTGGGCATTCTACAAGATGCGCTGTATCAGGTATACTATCCCAGTTTTCTGGACGCCTTTGCCCGCCGGGCGAAAGCCGAGTATCGTCGTTTGGCAAGCCGGTTGCTCAAGGTCTCAGGCCTGATCACGTTGGGACTGCTAGCAGGGGAAGCGTTGGTATTGCCCCTGGTGGTTCGGGTGATATTTGGAGCCGAATATGCCGGCGCTGAAGGCCCCATGATGGTTCTGACGGCGACCTTTGTGTTCATCGTAGGTTTTTACCCGTGGCTGTGGGCGCTATTCGTGGGAGCGGGTAAACTGTCTGGGTATACAGCCGCAACCTTCGCCGGTGTGGGGGTGCAGTACGCGGTTGCGCTGGCGCTGTTCTATCTCGTCGGTCCGTCGGCGTTGACGGCGATGGCGGGTATGTTCGCTTACTACGTTTGGTTGATTCCAGCCACCTATTGGCTGGCCCGCCGTGAATGGGGGGACTTTATACCTCAATGGTGTGGTCGAGACTGCGCCTAGCGGGAATGCGTAGCAGCGGGAGCAATACCCCGATTGTCATTCCGAGCGCAGCGAGGAATCTCACCGAAGGGAATCAGAGCCTGCAAGTGAGGAGGACAGGTGAGGCTGCTGGTAGTGAACTTTGAGATGGACCGGCTCTCGCGCACGATGGCCTGGTCGCAGCAGGTTGTCAACCTGCTGGCCGAGTTGTGCGAGGAGGTCGTGGTGCTCACTTCGCGGGTGGGCCACTATGAACCGCCGTCCAACGTCCACGTGGAGGCCATGCCTTTCCCCCGCTTGATGGCCGTGCCAGGATTGCGCCTGGCGGTGATTGGGCTGGTGAACTGGCAGGCTTACCGCCTGGCACGACGCTATCGGGTCGAGGCCTGTTTTGTGCACATGGCCGTGAGGTGGGCCTATTACCTGCAGCCCTGTTTTCGCCTGCTGCGGCTGCCGGCGCTGGCCTGGTATGCGCATGGTACAGTCAGCAAAGAGCTGCACTATGCCCATCAAGCGGCTACTCGCATCGTCACCTCAACGCCGGAAGGCTTTCGCATCCCATCGGACAAGATGCGCGTCATCGGCCAGGGCGTAGACACGGACATCTTTGACCTGCTCCCACTGGAGGCTGAGCGAAACGATATTGTGGCCGTCACTCGGATTTCGCCCCGCAAGCGAATCGAACTGCTTGTAGCAGTGGTACAACGGTTACGCGACTTGCCCGACGCGCCGCCTCTCCGGCTCAAAGTTATCGGCACCACGATTACGCTTGCCGATCAATACTATGAGATCGAGTTGCGTGACCGGGTCTGGCATCTGGGACTACAGGACCGGGTCGAGTTTGTCGGTTTTGTTCCTCAGCCCTACATCCCGGTTTACTATCGCAGCGCTTTTCTGCATCTCAACGTCAGCGAGACCGGCAGCATGGACAAGGCTGCCGTCGAAGCGCTGGCGTGCGGCTGTCCGGTCTTGACCAGCAACGAGGCTTTCCTCAATATGCTGCAAGACTACCCCGAGTTCATCATCCGCGACGAAACGCCGAAGGGCATCGCCAGGCAGATTCTGGAGTTATACACCCGGCGAGACCAGTACGATCGGACGGCCCTGCGGGCGTTAGTTGTGGGGCGCCACGATGTGCATAGCTATGTCCAGAAGGTCTTGGCGAACTTGCAGGAAATTCGGCGGAAATGATGGCCTGATGAAGATACCCCGAACCTACGTCATTCGCAACAAGTACAGGGTAGTCGGAGATATTCTCTTGGATGCGGAAGGTAGTCTTCTGGATGTCGGTGCACGCGACTGCCGTCTGGCTGCGGAATTGGATCCAGAGCGGCTGAAGTATTACTCCGCCGACGTGAGTGGGGGGCACGATTGTCGCCTCGACCTGGAACAGAAACTGGGTCTGCCAGATCAGGCATTCGATTACGTTGTGGCGCTTGACGTGTTGGAGCACGTCGAACACATTCATCAGGCCTTTCACGAACTGGCCCGTATCGCCCGCCGGAGCCTGATCGTGGGGCTGCCTAACATGGCCACGCTGTCCAGGCGCTGGCTGTTTCTCTGGCACGGCCACCTGGACACCCAGAAATACGACCTGGGCCTAGAGCACCCCGGAGATCGCCACCGCTGGTTGACCGTCTATCCACAGATCAATGCCTTTGTCGAGGCGAACGGACCCCGAGCCAGTTTCAACCTGGAACGGGTGGTGGAACAAATTGAAGGCAGGTATGTCTTCCGAGCGATGGCGCACCTGGTAGTGCGGGCTGGCCTGTTGCCTGCTGGTTGGTTGACCGGTCGTTGCATCTATGTGATGACCAGGAGATGAGCCTTGTTTACCCGGATGTCCAAGTATCAGATTGTCGGTCAGCAGGTGGCTGGGTTGACTGGCACGCTGGTTGATGTGGGAGCGCGGGACAGAATACTAGAGGAGTACTTGCACTCAGGCTTGAATTATCTGTCCTCGGACATCGTGCCTGATCACGATTTGCAGTGGGATCTGGAGGAGCCAATCAACGTTCCAGACAATGCTTATGATATTGTCGTGGCTCTGGACGTGCTGGAGCATCTAGAACACATTCATCAGGCCTATCTCGAAGTATTGCGGATTGCGCGACAAAAGCTATTCGTGTCGCTGCCCAATATGACTTGCCTATCGTTGCGCTTACAGTTTCTCAGAACAGGCCACTTGGGCGGCAAATACGATTTGTTGCCCGAGTACCAGGGCGACCGGCATCGCTGGGTGACCAGTTACCTGCAAATCTGTGCGTTTATCCACTATCACGCCCGAGCGGCAGGTGGCACTGTGGTACGATACGATATCTTGACTGGTTACAGCCGGCCGCACGAACTGATTTCGCGTTTGCCTCTCCCGGCTGCCCTGCGTGCCTATACGGTCCTTTTTGAGATTACGAAATGACGTTTGCACTCACCGTTCACACAGAAAGATTGAGCTCCGATGAAGTGTGGGGCTATGTACGGCGCATGCTCGCCCTTTGGGAGCAGCACGGCATTCAGGCTACCTTTTTCTGTGTCGCGCCGGTCCATCCCTACTATCGAAGCCAACCCGGCTTTTCTGAGGCGAGGTGGGCCCGCCGCATAGACGAGATTGCCGGGCGTGGTCATGCGATCGGTCAGCACACACATTTCTACGGCGCCGAGGGGAAGACGTGGGATGTCTCTGCGGAGAATCTGCACGAGCGCCTGGACGAGGACCGGCGGTGGCTGCAAGCGCAGGGCCTGGCCCCGGCCGGGTTCGTCGGAGGGGGGTGGACGATCAACGCGGGGGTATTCCGTTTCTTGCTGGCCCACGGCTATCGCTACGATTGCTCGGCCCGCAGTTTCAGCCTGGCCTATCTCGAAGGCCGGGGCCAGACGATGGTGGCCCAGCACCCGTTCTGGGTGGATGCGGGCAGGCTATTGTCATTCCGAGCGCAGCGAGGAATCTCACCGCGGCTGCTGGAGATTCCCTCTACGGCCCCGGTCATCCACCTGGCGTACAGCCTGCTTCCCTTTGCCGGGCAGCGGACCTGCGTGGACGTTCCGCGCTGGGGAAAGTACACATTGATCTATCTGCACGATTACGACCTGCTCAACCCCCGGTTCCGCGTGGTGCTCTGCATGGCTCTGCATTTGCTTCGGTTGCGGCACGCGGAATGGGTGACGGTTGACGTACTCTGTGACGCGCTATCGGGCATTGGACTGCCGGTGCGTACCCTGGAGGAGGCGGATGAGGCGGATGAGTACATCCGTGAGTACATCCGATGGAATGATGAACCTGTTTGATACCGATCAGCCGATCGTGGGCGACGTGGCCCGAGTGCATCTGCTTGAGCGCGTGCTGGCGCTGGCAGCGGAGAAGGCGGATGGGCGGATGGGTACATCCGGCATCCGACAACATCCGACGGTGGTCCTGCTGGACGTGGGGTGCGGGACTGGCGATTTGTGGCTGCCCTTGCTGGGCCACGAGAACCTCGAGTTCTGGGGGATTGACATTGACCCGGCCCGCATTGAGCGGGCCGCAGAGAGGTTTGGAGGGGGGCGAGCGAGCGTACTGAACGCCTATGACCTGGCCAGCCATTTTTCCGACCAGCGGTTCGACGTCGTCGTTTCGACGCAGACCCTGATGCTGTTCCGGCGGCTGGACTGCATCCTGGAAGGCATCCACGCAGTCCTCAAACCCGGAGGGCGGCTGCTGTTCACCATTGGGTGGACAAAGTATCGCCCGCACGACCAGGTCAAGCGGCAGATCCGGGGATTTTTCGACGAGAGAACCTATATGCGCCGGTACGACGAGCACGAAATCGAACGGTTGCTCCGGCAGGCCGGGTTCAGGCTCGACCAGGTCCGCTTTGGCACCATTGACGTGTTGAAGGCGATCCACAGCGGTATCATCGGCGAGGAAAGCCGGAATCGGATGTTGCAGCACTGGAAAGCGATGGAAGACGTACTGGTTCGTGATCCCCACTTTGTCGAGCAGGGGAAAAAGTACTGCCTGACCATCTACTTCGAGGCCGTCCGGGATGGGTGATGGCACCGATGGTTGCTGGACGGCCGTACCCTCTCCTGTTCGTTGCCCCTAACCTGGGCGGCGGCGGCGCCGAGCGCGCCCTGGTCCACATCATCAATGCCCTGGACCGGGCGCGCTTTCAGCCCCACCTGGCGCTGTTTCAGCGGGAGGGGGTCTTCTTAGGGGAGTTGGCTTCCGACGTGCCGGTGTACGAGATTCAGCCCACGGATCGTGGCCCAGTGCACCGCAACTGGGTGCGCGTCCTTGCCCTCAGGCGGCTCTACCAGAAGATACATCCCACGTTGGTGATGGGCCTGCTCTGGCAGGCGAATGCGGTCACCTTACTGGCCGCCGGCCTATGGCGTTTCCCCGCCTCCGTCGTGATCAACGAACAGACGGCTCCCCAGGCTAGCCTGCGCGCCGACGCGCGGCGTCGCTTGCTGTGGCCTATCGCCCGCCGGCTGTACCGGCGGGCCAGCCACGTGGTCGCCATCTCCCAGGGCATCGGCGCCGAAATAGTAGATCGCCTTTCGATCGCCCCCGGGCGGGTCAGTGTTATCCATAACCCGGTGCCCGTCCAGCAGGTGGTGGAGCAGGCGCGTGAGCCGGTGAGTTTCAAGATCTCGCGTGCCCCCGCTATCATGGCGGTGGGCAGGCTGGTGCCCCTCAAGAACTATCCGCTGCTGCTGCGGGCCGTAGCCCTGGTATTGCGTGAGCAAGACGTCGAACTCTACATTCTGGGGGATGGCCCGGAGCGAGAACCCATCGAGCGTCTGGCGGCTACCCTGGGCATGGCGGCCCACGTGCACCTGTTGGGGTTTCTGCCCAATCCGTACCCGTACATTGCTCAGGCGGATCTGTTTGCACTGTCTTCCGATCACGAAGGGTTCGGCAACGTGCTCGTCGAGGCCATGGCGCTGGGAGTGCCGGTGGTCGCCACCGATTGCCCGTATGGCCCGCGCGAGATTCTGGCCGGTGGCCAGTACGGGCTGCTCGTGCCTCCCGGCGATGAGCGCGCGCTGGCGGCTGGCTTGCTCTCCCTGCTGCGAAGCCCGCATGCACGGAGCAGGTTCAGCGTGGAGGGGCGCAGGCGGGCGGAAGACTTTTCTATTGAGGAGATCGTACCTCAATATGAACGCCTCTTCTGGAGCCTGATTGCAGGTTAGGGCACAACTGTGGTATACTATCGTGATCATGAGCGTCGCCGTTTTTTACCTCATTACCGAACTCGACACGGGCGGGGCGCAGATGGCGCTGTGGCGCTTGCTGGCCGGCCTGGACCGGCTGCGTTTTTCCCCTACCGTGGCCTGCCTCTACAACGGCGATAAGGCCGTGGCCCAGGCGATCCGCGCGCTCGGCATCGAAGTGTGGGACGCGCGCATGTGTCACAAGGGGGACGTGGCCGCCCTGTGGCGCCTCTACCGCCGGATATACCGCCTCCGCCCGACGATCCTGCACGCCAGCCTCTTTCACGCCAACCTGCCCGGCCGCATCCTGGGCCGGCTGGCCTGTGTGCCGGTGGTCATCTGCTCTGAGCGCACGATGGCGATGGAGAGCCAGTGGCGGTATCGCCTCAACCGCTGGACGATTGGATTGGTGGACCGGGTGACCGTCGTCTCGGTCCTGGTGCGCGACTTTTGCATTGCCCACATCGGCCTGCCGCCCCGCAAACTGGTCCTCATCCCCAATGGGGTGGAGTTGCCACGAGCGCCTCTCGCATCGCACCAGGAGGTCCGCACTGAACTGGGCCTGCCGCTCGACGCGCCGGTGGCCGGCGCCGTCAGCCGGCTCGACCCGGTCAAGGGCGTCCGCTTTCTGATTCAGGCTCTCGCCCGCCTGGACGGGGTACACCTGGCGATCGCCGGCGATGGGCCAGAGCGTGCGGCGCTGGAGGGGCTAGCCAGGGGCCTGGGGGTGGCGGGTCGGGTCCACTGGCTCGGGCAGCGGGGCGACGTCCAGCGCCTGTTGCCAGCGTTCGATCTCTTTGTCCAGCCTTCGCTGCACGAGGGGTTGCCGAACACCGTCTTGGAGGCCATGGCCGCCGGGCTGCCGGTGGTCGCCACCGGTGTCGGCGGCACGCCGGAGGCGGTCGTGGATGGCGTCACCGGCCTGCTCGTCCGCCCAGGAGATCCTGAGGCGCTTGCTCGGGCGATGGGCCTCCTGCTGGATGATCCCGCTACGTGCCAGGCGATGGGACGGGCAGGACGGGAGCGGGTGGCACAGAACTTTACCGTGGAACGCATGGTGGCGCAGACCGAAACGCTGTACGAGCAACTGCTGGTGGAAAAGGGAATCGTTCCAGGTGGGAAACCTCCCCGATGATCAGACGGCGACTTTTCCACCCCACGCAGTGGGCATGCTTCCTGTTCGCCATCAACCTGGCCTTGTGCCTGGGCTTTTGCTTCGTTGCCTTTCCTCGCCTGGTGGGGGGTGACGTCGCGGCGCTCGACCCCGACGGCTACGGGGAGGCCGGGCGCGTGTTGTATGAGACCGGCCGCTTCGATTCCATCGAGAAGGCTCCGCTCTATCCGGCCTTCGTGGCTGCAACGTTGCGCCTCGTCTCTTTCCTGGCAGGCGGTTACCCCGTGTGGGCGGTGCAGGCGGCCCAGTGTATATTGAGCGCTTTCACCTGCGGGCTGCTCTACGCGGTCTTCCGGCGCACGCTGGGGGAGCCAGCCGCACGCTGGGCCGGGCTGGCCTGTGCGCTCTACCCGCTGCTGGCCTGGTACACACCGCGCCTGTGGACCGAGACCTTCCTGACGTTCGTGCTGGCCGGGTTCACCCTGGCGCTGGTGGCGCTCTTGCAGCGTCCAACTGCGGGGCGAGCGCTCCTGGGCGGGGCGATGGCGGGCGTGCTGGCGTTGAGTAAGGGGATCGGACTGGTCTTCGCTGGCCTGGCCCCGCTCGTGCTCCTGCTCCGCTGGCGTGGGAAGGCGTGGCGCTGGTGCTTGCTGTTCGCGCTGGCCGTGGTGGCGTTGGTCGCGCCCTGGACCTGGCGCAACTGGCGGCTGACCGGCGCGTTTCTCCCGGTCCACGCCGACGGTGGGTACAACTTTTACCTGGGCAACGGCTTTGCGCGGCACTGGCTGCAGGCCCCCCTTTCCTACACCGCGTTGAGGACCTATACGTTGCAGGACATCGAGGCCCTCTACGCTTCGTCTGGCGCCGAGCCTCCGGCCGACCCATTGGCCGTGGACCGCGTCCTGATGCGCGCGGCGTGGGGCGAACTGTGTGCCCATCCACTGCTCATCCTGCGGAAACTGGCCATCCAGAGCCTGACGTTCTGGTACCTGGCGGCTGACGCGCCCAGGAGCCTGCTGACGGGAGCGCTCCAATTCCCCGTGACGTTGGCGGCGCTCCCTGGCGCGGTCCAGGCGTACCGCCGCCGGTCGTGGGCGCTGGCGTTGGCGGTGCCGGTGGCGGGCATTATGGGAGCCAGCGTCGCCATCTTTGCGTTTGCGCGCCTTTCAGCGATAATTATGCCTTACCTGATCGGACTGGCCGTCTATGGATTGTGGCCAGAGCGATGGAGATGTCGGCAGGGAGATTCTTCGCTGCGCTCAGAATGACAGCGAGTAACTGGAAGGAGGACATTGGGGATGAGTACATTGCGTACGAGTACGTCCGTGGCTTTCTACCTGGTCACCGGTGGAGCCGGCTTCATCGGCTCCCACATCGTGGAAGAGTTGATCCGCCGGGGAGAGCGCGTGCGCGTGTTGGACAACTTTAGTACCGGCCGGCGGGAGAACCTGGCCCCGCTCCTGGAGCACGTAGATCTCATCGAGGGGGACTTGTGTGACCTGGCCACCGTGCGCCGGGCGGTGGAGGGCGTGGACTGCGTGTTGCACCAGGCCGCGCTGGCTTCGGTCCAACGCTCGGTGGACGATCCACTCGCGGCCCACACTGCGAACGCAACCGGTACACTGCACCTGTTGATGGCGGCCCGGGATGCGGGCGTCAAACGGGTGGTCTATGCTTCGTCGTCCTCCGTGTACGGCGACAGCCCGGTCTTGCCCAAACAGGAGGACCATCTGCCCCGGCCCAAGTCCCCTTACGCCGTCTCCAAACTGGCTGGAGAGCACTATTGCCAGACCTTCACCGAACTATATGGGCTGGAGACGGTGTCTTTACGCTACTTTAACGTCTTCGGCCCTCGCCAGGACCCCACTTCTCAATATGCAGCGGTGATCCCCCTGTTCATCACGGCCATGCTGCGAGGGGCAGCCCCGACCGTCTATGGCGACGGGGGCCAATCGCGGGACTTTACCTACGTGGCCAACGTCGTGCGCGCCAACCTGCTGGCCGCCACCGCCCCTGGCGTGGCCGGCCGGGTATTCAATGTGGCCTGTGGGCAAAGGTGCACTCTCCTGGACCTGATCGCCGCGCTCAACGAGACGCTGGGGACTCACGTCACGCCCGTCCACGCCGCTCCCCGCCCGGGTGACGTGCGCCACTCGCTGGCCGACGTGACTGCCGCGCAAGAAACGCTGGGGTACCGCACCGAGGTGGACTTGCGCGAGGGGCTGCGGCGGACGGTGGCGTGGTACAGGCAGTTCCTGGCAGAGTGAGGGCGGATATAGGGATGTACTCATCCCCTACATCCGATCGGCGTGCCACGAGCCAGGTCCGTGTGCTGCAGGTGATCACCCGCCTCATCGTCGGTGGGGCGCAGGAGACCGCCATCCTCATCGCCGATATGCTCGACAAGTCGCAGTGGACGGTGCACCTCCTCTCCGGCCCCCAGACCGGCGCAGAGGGCAGCCTGATCGAGAACGCCCGCGAGCGAGGAATCCCGCTGACTATCGAACCGGCGCTCAGGCGAGAGGTCAGCCCCGCCAAGGACGTGCAAGCGCTCGTCCGCCTGACCCGTTTCATCAAGCGCGGCGGTTACACCATCGTCCATACCAATAGCTCCAAGGCGGGCATCCTGGGCCGCTGGGCGGCCTACCTGGCGGGGGTGCCCATCATCGTGCACACGGTGCACGGGTGGGGCCATCACGACCGCCAACACCCCCTGGTGCGCCACTATTACGTCACCCTGGAGCGGCTGACCCAGCGCATTACCGACAGGCTCGTCGTTGTCTCCCCCCGCAACGCCGAGAAGGGGCTGGCCGACGGCATCGGTACCCCGGAGAAATACGTCACCATCCGCAGCGGCGTCGAACTGGATCGCTTCCGGCAGCCGGTCTGCCCGCGCCAGGCCGTGCGAGCCGCACTGGGCATCCCACCCGAGGTGCCCATCGTAGGCACGGTGACGCGGCTTTCGCCCCAGAAGGCCCCGCTCGACTTTGTGGAGGCGGCGGTGCAGGTGGTAGCAGCGCGGCCGGACGTTCACTTCGTCGTGGTAGGAGATGGCCCGCTGCGCGCCGAGGTGGAGGCACGGGTGGCTGCGCTGGGGCTTGAGGGATGCGTGCACCTGACCGGCCTGCGGAGCGACGTGCCCGACCTGCTGCACAGTTTCGACGCCTTCGCCCTGACGTCGCTGTGGGAGGGGTTGCCGCGGGTGCTACCCCAGGCCATGGCAGCGGGGCTTCCCATGGTCGTCACGGCGGTAGACGGCAACGCCGAGGCGGTGACGGATGGCATCAACGGTTTCTTGGTTCCCCCCGGCGACCCTCCGGCCTGTGCCGCTGGCCTGCTGCGGTTGTTGGGGGATCCGGCGCTGGCCAGGCGGATGGGCCAGGCGAGCCAGGCCAGGGCCGAGGAGTTCAGCGCCGACAAGATGGTCCAGGACGTTGCGGCGCTGTACGAGGCGCTCCTGGCGGAGCACGGGCTGCGAGTGGCCGGGTGATGATGTACGTGCTCATGCTTACCTTCCCGAAAGGTGCCCCACCGCTTACCTTCCCGAAAGGTGCCCCACCGAAACTTTCGGGAAGGTTCCGCACTTGGAGTCGTTGCGGGTGAGTACACCCGACTACGAGCCTTCTGATGCAGGTGGCCGGGCGATGATCTACCTGGACGTTTCCGCCGCCGTGCACCGGCGGGCCGGGCTGGGGCGGTATGCCGAGAGTCTGACCCGCGCGCTGGTGGCCCAGGCCCCCGACCGCTATGGGTTGTTCTACAACCGGGAGTGTGGAGTGGAGCCTTTGCCTGGCCTGGAGCACCTGCCAGTGCGGACCGTCGCGCTGGGGTACAAGCCGTGGCGCATGCTCGTCTGGGGGGGACAACTGGTGCGCCTTGGCCTCGACCGCTGGCTGCCGGAGGCCGAACTGTTCCACGCCACCGAACACCTCTTGCTGCCGCTCAGGTCTATTCCCACCGTTCTCACCGTCCACGACCTCATCTTCCGCCACCTGCCGGCCCACCACAAGCGTCTCAACCGGTGGTATCTCAACCTGACGATGCCTCTGTACTGCCGCCGGGCTACCCACGTCGTCACGGTCTCTGAATGCGCCCGGCGTGACCTGATCGCCGCCTACAGGCTGCCGCCGGAAAAGATCACGGTCGTCTACGAGGCGGCCGATCCTCGTTTCTGCCCCCAGCCGCCGGAGCGGGTCTCCGCCGTGCGGAGCCGCTATGGCCTGCCAGGGCGCTACCTGCTGTTCGTCGGCACCATCGAACCGCGCAAGAATCTGATCCGGCTGCTAGAGGCCTTCGAGACCATCCACGAGGGGGGATTGAGCGACGGGCTGGTCATCGTGGGCCGGCGGGGGTGGTTGTATGGCGACTTTTTTGCGCGGCTGGAACAATCGCCTGTACGGGACGCGGTCATCTTTCCGGGCTACGTGCCGGATGAGGACCTGCCGGCCATCTACGCCGGAGCGCAGGCGCTGGCCTTTCCCAGCCTGTACGAGGGCTTCGGCCTGCCGGTGTTGGAGGCGATGGCCTGCGGGACCCCGGTGGTCACCTCTAACGTATCGAGTATTCCCGAGATTGGAGGGGAGGCGGCGCTGTACGTGGATCCCCTGGACGTGGAGGGGATGAGCGAGGCCATACGCTGCCTCCTGCGTGACGCTGGCCTGCGGGACCAGTTGCGGGCACGAGGGCTGGCCCAGGCGGCGCAGTTTTCGTGGGAACGGGCAGCGGCCCAGACGGCCGCGGTGTACGAGGCGGCGATCTTCCCGAAGGCAACCTTCCCGAAGGCAACCTTCCCGAAGGCAACCTTCCCGAAGGCTTCATAGTTGTACTGTGAATGCGAAGAATATCCTGCCGAAGCCTTCGGGAAGGTAGGGGAGAATATCCTGCCGAAGCCTTCGGGAAGGTAGGGGGAGGGTAGAAGGCTTGACTTTTGACTTGCCTGGGGTATGATATAGGCAACCTTCCCGAAGGCTTCATAGTTGTACTGTGAATGCGAAGAATATCCTGCCGAAGCCTTCGGGAAGGTAGGGGGAAGCCTTCGGGAAGGTGGAAGGTAGGGGAAAGGCCAGAATTGATGCGTATCCTTGTCACCGGCGGTGCTGGCTTTATTGGCTCCAACCTGATAGACGCTTTGATGGAACAGGACCACGAGGTTACGGTCATAGACAACCTCTCTGTGGGGAAGGCCAGCAACATCGAACACCACCTGGAAAGCGATCGTTTCCACTTTGTCAACGATTCGATTTTGAACGTGGGCACGCTGGAACGGCTGGTCCGCCAGGCCGATCTGATCTATCACCTGGCGGCGGTGGTGGGGGTCAAGTACGTGGTGGAAGACCCCCTGAGTGCCATCGTCACCAACGTGCGGGGTACTGAGAACGTGCTCGAACTGGCGTTCAAGTATTGGGTCAGGACGGTCATCGCTTCCAGTTCCGAAATCTACGGCAAATCTACGGAAACCCCGCTGTGGGAAGATAGCGACCGGCTGCTGGGACCCACGACCGTCGGGCGCTGGTCCTACTCCGATGCCAAGGCGATTGACGAATACTTTGCGCTGGCGTATGCCAGGAAGGGCCTGCCGGTGGTCGCCGTGCGCTACTTTAACGCCTATGGCCCGCGGCTCGATCCCAAAGGGTACGGCAGCGTCATCGCCAGGTTTCTCACCCAGGCGCTGCGAGGGGAGCCGTTGACGGTGTACGACGATGGACAGCAGACCCGCTGTTTCACGTACGTGGCCGACACGGTGGCCGGTACCGTGCGGGCGGCCACGGTGCGGGAGGCGGCCGGGCAGGTCTTCAACATCGGTTCCAACCGGGAGACCAGCGTCAACGAACTGACCAGGTTGATCCAGCAATTGGCCGGTTCCCACGCCGAGGTGGTCCACGTGCCATACAGTTCTGCCTACGGTGCGCATTTCGAAGAAACCCGCCGCCGTGTGCCAGACGTGACCCGCGCACGGGAGGTCCTAGGCTTCGAGGCTCACACCTCTCTCGAGCAAGGGCTACGGCGAACGCTGGAGTGGTTTCGAGGCCAGGGCGGATGAGGTGCCGATGGGTGATAGGCCCTGAGGGGCCTTTTCAGGTTTAGACGGCGAATTCTATTCGACGGCGAATTCTATTCGGCGGTAGAGAGGGGTGTGCGTGAAGTACATCCGAGTGAATTCGACCAGGCTCAGCGTGTTTTGTGACAAGGTTCTGGAGGTGGGCTGGCTCCTGGCGTTGGTCATCACGCCGCTCTTCTTCAACGTCTATTCCAGTCGCGTCTTCGAGCCGGACAAGTTGACCACGTTGCGCACGTTGGCGGTGATCATGGCGGCGGTATGGATGGTCATGGTCATCGAAGAGCGCAGCCTCACGGGTGTACTCACCCGCAGTGGCCGGTCTGAGGCGCAGCCTCCATCAGTCTCGGCGGCGATGGGGATCACCTGGCGCACGCCGCTCGTCTTCCCCGCGCTCTTCACGGTGCTGGTCTATCTCCTCAGCACGCTGCTGTCTGTCACCCCTCTGGTCAGCCTGTGGGGTTCCTACCAGCGGCTGCAGGGCACGTATACGACGCTGGCGTACATCGTGATATTCTTCATCGTCTTGCAGAGGCTGCGCACCCGCACCCAACTCGACCGCCTGATCACGGTGGTCATTCTCAACAGCCTACCCATTGCGCTGTACGGCCTCATCCAGCACAACCGGCTGGATCCGCTGCCCTGGGGTGGAGACGTGACCCAGCGGGTGGCCTCCAACATGGGCAATCCCATCTTCGTGGCGGCCTACCTGATCATGGCCGCGCTACCCACACTGGCCCGCGTGATCGAAGCATTCCGCTCCATCCTGACTGAGGATGCGGACGAGGCGGGTGATCCGATGTACCCATCGGCGTACACCCGTGTGCGAACCCACGTTGGTCAGGAGACGGGGGGGGCCGACATCTTTCGTGCGGCGGCGTATATCTTTATATTCCTGGTTCAGTTGATCGCCATCTGGTACACGCAGAGCCGGGGGCCGCTGATGGGGCTGCTGGCCGGGTTGGGCGTGTGGGGATTCCTGGGCCTGTTGGCGCTCCAGCGGGCGGCCCGGCAGGAGCAGCCTTTCCATCCGGAGGATCTGATTGGGGACGTGGGCCGAGGGCTGGCGTTTGGGCTGGGCAGCCTGGCCGTGGCGGGGGTGGTGGGGGGACTGCTCTATCTTGCAGCCGCGCGCCTGGCCGGTCCGGGGAGCAGCCTGCCCCAGGGGATTGCCATGGCGGGGGCCGTGTTGGCCTTGTTGGGGGCGTGGCTGGTGTTCATCGTCAACCGCCGGGGTTGGCGCTGGATGTGGATCAGTGCGCTGGCGCTGGCGCTCCTCTTCGCGACTGGTTTCCTGGTGGCGAACCTGGTCGAGCCGGTGCGCGAGTGGAGCGTGGAGCGGCTGGGGCTGGGCCGGTTGGCCAGTGTACTCCAGTACGAAGGTGGGACGGGCATGGTGCGCAACCTGATCTGGGAAGGCGCGCTCGATCTGATACAGCCCCACGAGCCGATCGAGTACCCGCCGGTGCAGGGGCATCCGCAGGGATATGCCGATCCCTTCAACGCGCTGCGCCCGCTGGTGGGCTACGGGCCGGAGTCCATGTACGTGGCCTACAACCGATTCTATCCCCCGCTGCTGGGGCACTTTGAATCGCGGACTGCCTCGCCGGACCGCTCGCACAACGAAACGATGGACTCTTGGGCCGTCACGGGCCTGTTGGGCTTCGTCGCCTACGTGTGGCTGTTCGGTGGCATATTCTACTTCGGGTTGCGATGGCTGGGGTTCCTGCCGGCTGACTGGCGGCGCACAGTCTTCCTGGGGTTGCAGGTGGGGGGAGCAGTGGCTGCGGTGGCGGTGGTCATCCCCACCATCGGTCCCCACTTCTTCGGCCTGGCCATTCCGGTGGGGATGGTCGGAGGGTTGTTTCTCTACCTGATCGTCTACGCGTTCTCGGTGTATGGGAACGCGGGAACGGCCCTCGAGTTCCATCCCTACTTCATTCTGCTGGCAGGCATCCTGTGCGCGGTTGTGGCTCACTTTATCGAGATCAACTTTGGGATCGCGATTGCCTCGACGCGCACGACGTTCTGGGCCTACGCGGGGGTGTTCGTGGCCGCCGGGCTGGGGCTGGTGCGCGAGCAGGAGGAGGTGGACCAGAGGGCAGAGGGGAAGGAAGAGGCGGGCAGCAGGAAGCAAGGAAGCAGAGGGCACAGGAAACGCCGCAAGATCACTGCTTCGATGCCATCCCCGGCCCAATCTACGCTGCTGGCCTGGCTGTGGCAGGTGCTGGCGGTGGCCGTCATCGGCGGCTTTGTGCTGGGCACGCTGGCCTTTTGTTTCACCACCAACGCGGAACACCTATCGCAGCCCCTGTTGATCGTCTGGCGTGCGTTGACCGTCCTGCCGGCCCAGGGGAGCCGCACTTCCTACGGCGCGCTGATGATCGTGGTGCTGGCCTGGTTGATGGGGGCGGCGGTCTTTATGGCGGAGATGGCCAGAGGAGGGGCATTCCGGGAACGGCCGGGGGACTGGGGGCTGGCGACGGTGCTGTACCTGCTGGTATCGCTGACGGTGGGGTTGGGGTTCGGGCTGGTGCTGGCTGACCGGCAGGCGGTGCTGACGGCCCTCCAGGCCCAGGCCAGGACGGTGGAAGAAGCGGTCCGTATCGCCGATCGCATTGCAGGCTTGTTGACCACCTATTACTGGTTCGTTCTTTTCGTGCTGGCGGCGGGGGGGGGGGCGCTCTGGCTGGGGAGCCAACGGCAGCCGCCGGCGCGTACGCCGGTAGCGGTGGCGCATCCGTGGGGGGTGCTCGGGCTCATCGTTGTGGTAGTGATGGCGGCGCCCACCATCATCTTGACCAACTTGAAGCCCATCCAGGCCGACATCGTGTACAAGCAGGCCAGTCCGTACGACGAGGGCCAGCAGTGGGTGGTGGCCATCGAACACTACAAGCATGCCATCCAATTGACCCCGCGCGAGGACTTTTATTACCTGTACCTGGGGCGGGCCTACCTGGAGTATGCCTCGGCCGTGGAGGACGCGGCCTTGCGGGAGGCGGTGCTGCGCGAGACGGAGCAGGTATTGCTCGAGGCTCGCGAACTAAACCCACTCAACACCGACCACAGTGCCAACCTGGCCCGCATGTACCACCGGTGGGCCAACTTTGCATCTGACGATGCGACGCGCCAGGAGTTGCTCGGACGTGCGTCGGAGAACTATGTCATCGCCACCTCGCTCAGCCCTCAGAACGCCATCCTCTGGAACGAGTGGGCCACGCTCTACTTCTACGGCATGGGCGACGTAGCCAGTTACGAGCGCACGCTCCAGCATTCCCTGGAGATTGACTCCGGCTTCGATCAAACCTGGCTGATCTGTGGCGACGTAAACCGCCAGCAGAACCAATTGGAGGAAGCGGCCCGCTGTTACGAGGAAGCGATCACACTGAACCCGAGCAATCCGCAGGTCTGGAGAGTGCTGGGGGACACGTACATCACCATGCAACGGTGGGAAGATGCCATCCACGCCCTCACCCAGACCGTGGAGTTAGAGCCGGAGGCGGGGGACGTGTGGAACATTCACCACGTGCTGGCGCGGTTGTACAGCCAGACCGGCCAGCGCGAAGAGGCGTTCCTACAGGCTCAACTGGCCCTGCAACTGGCGCCCGAGGACCAGCGCGCGATGCTCGAGGAATTGATCGCCCAGATTCAGGCGTTGGGGGCGTCGTCGCCATGATGGTCTACATGCTGGTCTTCGTCGGCGCGCTGGTGCTGGCGATTGGCGCGACCCCGGCGGCGCGCTGGCTGGCCCCGCGAGCGGGCTTCGTGGATCGCCCGGAGGCTCGCCGCATCCATCGGCGCCCCGTCCCGCGGCTGGGAGGGGCAGCCATCTACCTGGCCGTGATCGTCGCCATGCTGATCCTGGGAGAGCGCCGCAATTTCGCCCAGTTTGGCAGCATCCTCGTGGGTGCGACGGGCGTCTCCTTCATGGGACTGGTGGACGACCGGTGGGGGCTGCGCCCGTTGGTCAAGTTGGTCGGCCAGATCCTGGCCGGGCTGCTCCTGTACGCCAGCGGCGTCTCGGTCGGCATGTTCCCCTACCCGGTCCTGAACCTGATCGCGACGGTGCTGTGGGTGGGGTACATCACCAACGCGATCAACTTTCTCGACAACATGGATGGCCTGGCGGGCGGAGTGTCTGCCATTGCGGCTGCATACTTTGCCTTGATGTGCTCGTTCAGCGGGCAGTACCTGGTCGGTGCGCTCTCCATCGCCGTGTTGGGCGCTTGCCTGGGCTTTCTGTCCTATAACTTTAACCCGGCCAGCATCTTCATGGGGGACTCGGGGGCCCTGTTCCTCGGTTTCGTGCTGGCCGCCACCGGCATCAAATTACGTTTCCCCGACAACGTCACCTTCGTCACCTGGATGGTGCCGGTGCTGGTGATGGGGCTGCCCATTTTCGATACGACGCTGGTCATCGTCTCGCGTCTGCGGCGGCGTCTGAATCCGGCCACCACGCCGGGCCAGGACCACACCTCGCATCGCCTGGTGGTCGCGGGGATGACCCAACGCGAGGCGGTGTTGACCCTGTACGTGGTGTCTTTCGTCTTGGGCCTGCTGGCCACGTTCGTCACACGGGCCTCGGTCCTGGAGGGCTATATCGTGGGTGGCCTGGTCGTGCTGGTGGGGTTCTATGCCCTGTGGCGTGTAGAGCGGCCTCCCTTCTTCAAGCCCCGGAACCCAACACCCAACGCCCAACGTCCAACTTCCAACTTCCAGCATTGAGACACGAGGAGTCATCATGAAAGGCATCATCACTCTCGCAGGCTACGGCACGCGCTTCCTGCCGGCCTCCAAAGCGGTGCCGAAAGAGATGTTTCCGATCGCCGGGATTCCGCTGATCCAGTACCACGTGGAGAGCCTGGTGGCGGCGGGCATTACCGAGATCATCGTCGTCGTGCGGGGAGGCGGGGAGATCATCCAGAGCCATTTCGCGCCCAGCCCTGAACTGGAACGGCACCTGGAGAAAGCGGGCAAGACGCGGCTGTTGGAGGAGGTGCAGCGCCTGTCTCACATGGCGGACATTATCTGCGTGCGCCAGCCGGAGAGGCTGCCCTACGGCAACGCTGCGCCGGCGCTGGCGGCGCGTCCGTGGCTGACACCTGGCGAGCCGTTTTACTTCATGTTCGGCGACGACATCATGATCAGCGACGTGCCGGTGCCGAAGCAAATGCTCGATGCGTTCCGTAAGTTCCAGCCGGCGGCCGTCCTGGCCACGCAGACGGTGCCGGACGAGGAGAAGCGCCTGTACGGCTGCATCGAACTAAAACCCGGGTCGGACAACGTGATGGCGCGCATCGTCGAGAAGCCGGGGCCGGACGTTGCGCCTCTGCTATCGAACTGGGTCCAGGTCGGCCATTTCATCTTCACGCCCGAACTGTTCGACGTGTTGCACGGCGCGGATGAGGCGGATGAGGCCGATGAGTACATCGGGTCGGAGTTGGGGCACGGGGGGGAGTTGTGGATGGCCGACGCAGTGGGGCGGCTGGCCGCCCGTTCGACCGTCGTTGTGCACCCGATTCAGGGGCTGTGGATGGCGGCGGGCGATCCGTTGCGCCAACTGAAGGCCAGCATCGAGATGGCCCTGCGGCGCGACGACATGCGGGACGAGTTGGTCGCTTATCTACGTTCCTTGGAGTTGTAGGTCGTAGTGCGGATGCTCACCCTCACCCCCGGCCCCTCTCCCTGGGAGGGAGAGGGGCGCGTGCTCCCTCTCCCTGGGAGGGAGAGGGGTGCGTGCTCCCTCTCCCCATCGGGGAGAGGGTTGGGGTGAGGGGCGGTCACTGACCTGAGCGGTCGCGGGTGAGTACACCCGTGAGCTTGCGGTATTTCAAGTGACGACCGGTACTGTTGTTGAGTGTTATGCAGGCACCCGCTACCCGGAGCGCCCGCGTGCCTTCCTCTGGGAGGGGGAGCGGGTGATGGTGGAGGCAGTCGAGCACCAATGGCGCACGCCCGCTGGCCCAGCCTTTCGCGTCCGCGCGGCCAATGGCCGCCGCTTCACGCTGGCCTACGACGAGGCCGCCGACGCGTGGGACGTCCAACCTGCCTCGGGCACGTCGGGCGAGGCGGGGTGAGCCCAGGGTGGAACCGCTCCAGGCACGTGGCTGCGTGGCTGTGTGGTCTATACATCTTTCGATCTGGGTAAAGGAGCCGCTCTATGGCGATTCTGGTCGGCATCGCTCTCGTGCTTGGTGTCGGCATATTGCCGATGCTCGTCTACGCCCTCATTTTGTGGTGGTTCGACCGCTATGAGAAGGAGCCGGTGGGGCTGCTGGTCGCCGCTTTTCTGTGGGGCGCGATTCCGGCTATTATCTTTTCTCTCGTGGCTGAATTGGTCCTGGATATCCCGATCTCCTCCTTCGTCGAGCCGGTGGCCGCCAACCTGATCGGTGCGGCGGTAGTGGCGCCCGTCGCCGAGGAGATTTTCAAAGGGGGGGCACTGGTGCTGCTGTTGCTATTCTTCCGCCGGGAGATTGACAGCCCTCTCGACGGCATCCTCTACGGCGGGTTGGTGGGGTTTGGCTTTGCGGCGGTGGAGAACGTGTTCTACTTTGCCAGTGCGTTGACGGAATCTGGCCCGGGCGGGATCATCATGTTGGCGATCTTCCGGGCCTTTCTGTTCGGCCTCAACCACGCCCTGTTCACCGGGCTGACCGGGTTGGGGCTGGCGCTGGCGCGCAGCGCCTCCAACTGGCTGGTGAAGGTCGGCGCGCCGCTGGTGGGGCTGGGGGCCGCGATGGTCGCCCACGGCATCCACAACGGCAGCGTGACGCTGGGGGCCGAACTGGTGTGGCCCTGCCTGTTCACTTTCGTGGCCGATTGGGGTGGGGTGTTGGTCCTGCTGGTCATCATTCTGTGGGCCACTGTGCGGGAGCAACGCTGGATCGTCACCTTTCTGGCTGACGAGGTTGGGCAGGGCACGTTGAGTAAGGAAGACTATACCGCGGTCTGTTCCTACTTCAAGCGGGTGGTGGCGCGGACGGCCGCGTTGTTCAAGGGGGACTTGAGAGGCTGGTGGAACCTGGGCCGCTACTACCGGCTGGCGACGGAACTGGCCTTCAACAAGCACCGGTTGAGCGTATTCCCGCAGGAGCAGGACACGCAGACACGCGTCCTGCAACTGCGAAAACAGGTGGCGCACATGAGCCACGGGTGATGGGGTGAGGCTCGCAGTGGGCTCGACGTTTCAAACAAGGGGCGTAGTCGCGGGTGAGTACACCCGTGAGTTAGTCCTATCGTGGCGGATGAGTACATCCGTGTACAAAAAGCCAGGGCCGCCGGGTTTGTCCGGCGGCTCTGGGTCGTTCTTTGGCGGGAGTGGATGGGAGTCGAACCCACCGCGGCCCGCTCTGCGCGACCCGCCACCGGTTTTGAAGACCGGGGAAGCCACCGGGCCCCAACCACCCCCACAGCGGTTCTAAGGATAGCGCAACTGGCGCAATTAGTCAAGCCGGTTGAGATGCCGGGCGGACTGAGATTCTTCGCCGATGGGTGATAGGCCCTGAGGGGCCTTTTCAGGTTTAGACGGCGAATTCTATTCGGCGGTAGGCTGCGCGGCTCAGAATGACACACGTATGCCGATTCTGATTGACGGGCACAATCTCATCGGGCGGCTGCCCGACCTGCACCTGGACGATCCCGAAGACGAGGCCAAACTGGTGGCCCGCTTGCGGGGCTACGCGGCCCGCACACGTAAGCGGGTCACGGTGGTCTTTGACCAGGGTCTGCCAGGAGGACACTCGTTGGCACTCTCCGGCGGGGGGGTGGAAGTGGTCTTTGCTTCCGCCGGCCACGCCGCCGACGGCATCCTGCGCGAGCGCATCCGCCACGCGCGTGACCCCCGCGGGCTGACGGTGGTCACGTCGGACCAGCGCATCGTGGTCGCGGCGGAGGCGCGCGGGGTGCAGGTGGTGTCGTCGGATGAGTTCGCGGCCCGCCTGGGAGTGCCGAAGCCTGCTTCTGTTGGACGGGACGTGGCACTCTCGGCGGAAGAGGTGGAGGAGTGGTTGAGGGTGTTCAGGGGGGGGAAGAGGAAGTAAAAGTTGTTTCAATGAGCCGCCGCGCGCCGGGCCTGCCGGACCTGCATCAGTTTCTTCAGCGCGATGGTGGGCAGAAGGAATACCGGGTAGAGCACCCGCTTGGGCGGCTGGCCGGCGAACCAGAGCAGGACCGGCAGCAGGCCGAAGCAGATGCCGCAGGATAGGTCCCAGTTGCGGGTGAGCAACAGGGTGGCGGCCAGGGCCAGCAAGGCGATCCCAATCTCGCGCGGGAAGAGGACGCCGAAGACGCCGATGATGGCGGCCATGCCCTGCCCGCCCTGGAAGCGCAAGAAGATTGGAAAGTCGTGCCCTAGCACGATGCAGGCCCCGGCCAGCATGATGACGTTCTCCGGCAACTCGAACTGGCGCGCCATCACCACGCCCAGTGCCCCTTTGGCCAGGTCGGCGGCCGCGACGACCGTGCCCGCCAGTTTCCCTACCGACCCAAACGTATTCTTGGCGCCCATGTTGCCGTCGCCAATCTTGCGGATATCCACCCCGGCTATGAGGCGAGCCACCAGGTAGGCCGAGGGGATCGAACCCAGCAGGTAAGCGCCCAAAAGAACTGCCCAGGCCTGTACTGTCATCGGTTCCTCCTCTTACCCGCCCGCGACTACGGCGATCAGCCTGACTTTATCTTTCTCCTCTAATGTGGTATCTTCGGTGAGCAGTTTGCCATTCCGGACTGCGAGAACGGTGTGCGGGACGAGGCCGACCTGTTCGATCGCGTCCCGCACACGCCACTGCCCGTGCAATTCCCACTCCTGGTCACGGTAGATGATCTTCATGACCGTCCTCGCCTCATGAATACCCCGATTGTACACGGAAATGGAGAGTAGACAAGTAGTGAGTAGATGAGGGCGGATGAGTACATCCGGGGGGGTAAATGGGAGACAAGGAGGGGCATCTCCTTGTCCCCCTGTCTCCTTGTCTCCTTGTC
>Ga0315289_10002154_pt1 | contig 30442 bp, 26 predicted proteins | sample YL17G11_40_MG_FD_203452 | JGI IMG/M metagenome (GOLD analysis project Ga0315289, IMG submission 203452) | Sediment microbial communities from Yellowstone Lake, YNP, Wyoming, USA - YL17G11_40 | ecosystem: Environmental > Aquatic > Freshwater > Lake > Sediment | place: USA: Wyoming | collected... | reverse complement strand
TGGGTGTGGGACGGAGCCGCGCGCTCGAACCGGGCGCGGCTTCGCTGAAGCCGCGAATCGCGGGGTCAGGCGACCCCGCGCCCAGTGCACTCCTCCGTCGGCGTTGAGCACGGAGTTGAACTGCGATACCCACTCTCCGCGAACACACCCTACGCAGTTCCAACCCTGCGAGCAGCATTCCTTGACGGCGGCAAAGCGAGGCGCCTATAATGACCGCGAAGGTGGCGCAGCCGACGGCTGCTTTATCGGTGGAGTCCTCGCGCTAATGGGCGGCTACGGCATATTCCTCATCGCGGCGCTGATCGCGGCCAGCGGCATCATCGCGTACGTCGGCGATGTTATCGGGCGCCGCATGGGCCGCCGGCGGCTCACCCTGTTTGGGCTGCGGCCGCGCCACACCGCGGTAGTGGTGTCGGTGTTTGCGGGGATGCTCATCGCGGCCTTCACCCTGACCGCGGCGATGATGGTGTCGCAGAACGTGCGCGACGCGTTCCTGCACGTGGCGGCGATGCGGCGGGAGACGGTGCGCCTGAAGAGAGCGACGCGCGCGTTGGAGGCGGGGATCCTCAGGAGCAAGCAGCGGGCGGCCACGGCGCAGCGCGAGCTTAAAGACGCAAAGCGGCGGCTGACCGCGGTGATGCTGGCACTGAAACTTCAGACCGAGCGCCTGGAGCACCAAAGGCAGGCCCTGGCAGCAGCGAGAAGCCGGCTGGGCACCGTCTCGACGGAACTCAAGCGCAAGATCGCCGATCTGGCCCAGCAGAGGAAGAATCTGCAAGCGACGGCACGACGCCTCAGCCAGGTCACCGCGGAGCTTGACGCAGAGCGGCGCGAGCTGGCGGCCCAACGCCAGGAGCTCGAGACCACGCGCGGCACCCTGGCCGCGACCCAGGAGAAACTGGCGAGCGAAGCCAAACGCTTGGCTGAGGTCGAGGCGAAGCTCGACGATGCCAACCGCCAACTCGATAACGCGACCCGCGTGGTGCGCGAGACGACGCGCACGCTTTTCGGCCTCGAGAGCCAGCGCGATCAACTTCAGGCGCAAATACAGGATCTGTCGCAGTGGCGATCGCGGGCACTCGAAACCTTTGGCCAGATCCGCAGCGAGCCGGTGATTTTCGGGGCCAATGAGGAGATCCTGACGGTCGTGATTCCAGGAGCGCGTCCCCCGGAGCAGGTGCGCGCCGACCTGAAGGACTTTGTCAAGCTGGTGAATCAGGTCGCGCTCAACGCGGGCGCTGGCGAGGGCGCCGATGGGCGAGGCATCGCGATCTTCCGCCCGGTGGCCGATGAGACCACCGGCCAGGTCCAGCTCTACGGTGAGGACCAGGTGTTGGGCGCGTTGGCCACCGCCATCGGCAGCGCGCAAGGCAGCGTGATTGTGCGCGCGGCCTCCGCGGGCAACGTGGTGCGCGGCGAGACGGTGGTCGTTGATTTTGAGCTATTTCACAACGACCTGGTGTTTCGCCAGGGCGAAGAACTGGCCCGGACTGCCCTGGACAGCTCGCGCGACCAGGCCAGCCTGCTGCTTGACCTGGTGGAGTTCCTGCGGAGCAAGGTCGCCAGCCGGGCGCGGGCGCGCGGCGTCATGGCGCGGCCGGCGGCAACCCTGGGGCAAGGCAAGGAGGCGCTCTTTCCGGGCCCGGAATCGGTCGTCGGCGAGATGGCATATCCGGAGCTGCTCGCGGTCATCCGCCAGATCCAGGGCCGCAGAGGGATGGTGCAGATCGTCGCCCGTGCGGCCGGCGACACCTGGACCGCGGGCCCGCTCCGGGTAAAGCTGACGGTGGAGGGCCGCGCCTGAAGCGCGCCGCCGCCGCGCGGCCCGACAGGAATGCGGCCGCTGCCAGCGTGCAGGTGAAGACGGCAGGGACCGCCGCGCCGCACGATGACCACGAGGCGATGGAGCCATAGTGCGGGCCATCGTATCCGGATACTACGGCTTCGGCAATGCGGGCGATGAGGCGGTGCTCGCCGGCGTCATCGCCGGGATGCGCCAGGCGGCCGGTGACGTGGACTTCACGGTGCTCTCGGGGCGTCCGCAGCTCACCGCCCACAACCACGCCGTCCATAGCATCGGTCGCTTCGATTGGCAAGCCCTGGGGCGGGCGCTCGCCAGGGCCCATCTCTTCATCAGCGGCGGCGGCAACCTCTTTCAAGATGTCACCAGCGCCCGCTCGTGTCTGTACTATCTGGCGGCAATAAGGCGGGCGCTGAAAGCCGGGACGCCGGTCATGGTCTTGGGCCAGGGCATCGGGCCGCTGCGGCGGCGGTGGCTGCGCGCGCTGGTTCGTCGCTGCCTCAACCAGGTGCAGGGCATCGCGGTGCGCGATTCGGAGTCGGCTCGCGAACTCGCGCGGTGGGGGGTGACGACAACTGTGCGCATCGCGGCGGACCTCTCCCTGGCCATGGCATTGCCCGATGCGCAACAGGTGACACAGGCGTACCGTGACATGGGCGTGCGCGAGGGCGACCTCGTGCTTGCCATCGTCCCGCGCACGTGGAGAATCCGCGGCTTGGGCAGTGAGTTCCTGCCGCGGCTCGCCTCGGCGATCAGTCGAGCGACAGCGCGCGCACGGCCCGCGTACCAGATCGTGCATTTTCCCATGCAGCGGCCTCATGACGATGAGGCGTGCGCCGCTCTGGCCGCCGCCGTGGGCGGGGTTGTCGCGCAGCGCGAGCTGCCGGCCCCCCTGCTCGCGGGCATGATAGGGAGCGCCCGGGCGGTGGTCGCGATGCGGCTGCACGGGCTGATCTTTGCGGCCATGGGCGGGGCGGCGCCGGTCGCGGTGAGCTATGACCCGAAAGTCCAAGCGTTCATGGATGACATCGGAGTGGCCACTGTCGCCGCCGCGGCCGCTCTCGACGAGGAGCGCCTGGTTTCGGCGATTGCAAGCGCATGGGACGCAGACAGCGAGGCTCGCGCGGCCCTGCGCCGCACCATGGAGCAGCGGCGGGAGGCGGTGCGCGATGTCTTTCATTGGGCGGCATCGGTCGTCCCTCGACCCCGCTCGGGATGACCCTGAGCCTGTCGAAGGGTCGCCCGCCAGGACTAGCGGCACGCGAGCGCTAACCGCCCCCGGAGGCGATAATGAAGCACGAGTTCACGGTGTCAACCCGCGCTCACGCCCAGCTTGTTGACATAACGGCCCAGGTGCAGGCCGTGGTCCGGGGGTCCGGCGTTCGCAGCGGCGTGGCCCACGTGTTTGTGCCGCATACGACGGCGGGGATCACCATCAACGAAAACGCCGATCCCTCGGTGGTTGCGGACCTCATTGCGGCGCTGGAGCGAGCGGTGCCGGAGGATGCGGCCTATCGTCACGCAGAGGGCAATTCGCCGGCTCACGTCAAGGCAAGCCTCATGGGGTTCTGTCAAACGGTGCTGGTGGAGCAGGGCGAGCTGATCCTCGGCACCTGGCAAGGCATATACCTGTGCGAGTTCGACGGCCCGCGCACGCGGCGGGTCATTGTCAAGGTTCAGCCCGACGGGCAAGCGTAGGCCGGCCTTGTCTCGCCGGGCCCGTGATGTTTGTCGTACGCAACGCCTACGGGGGTCACGTGTTCGCCGGCCGCCAGCCCATATTGACGCCGGACGGCGATTCGGGTATATTAACCACAGGACTTTTGCTCCCGCAAAAGTCCTTAGCGTCTAGGCGGACGCAGCGCAGCTTGGCAAAGGTGGGACTTTGCGGATGCGAAGTCCTCGGTATCTTGGCGGGGCGTAGCGCAGGTTGGCAGCGCGCCTGTTTTGGGAACAGGAGGTCGGCGGTTCAAGTCCGCCCGCCCCGACCAGCGGGGGCAGGCTCGAACGCGCGGGAGTAGCTCAGTTGGTAGAGCGTCAGCCTTCCAAGCTGAATGTCGCGGGTTCGATCCCCGTCTCCCGCTCCAGGGCGCCTGTAGCTCAGCGGACAGAGCGGCTGCCTTCTAAGCAGCGGGCCGCAGGTTCGAGTCCTGCCAGGCGCACCAAGGGGAAGATGCTAGAGCAAAGAGGCTAGAGGAAAGAAAGGCGGGACGCAGGCGGCCATTTCCTCTTGCATCTAGTGTTCAGTAACAGATAAAGCTTGACATACCAATGGCCGCCAAAATGCCACCCAGGAGCGGGATCGCGGGCTATTTGCCGAGGTTTTCATGTCAAGCCGATTGCGTTACTGAACACTAGCATGTTTCATTTATCATCGGGTGGACGGCGGACGTAGCTCAACGGCAGAGCACTGGACTGTGGATCCGGGGGTTGTGGGTTCAAATCCCATCGTTCGCCCCAAATTCGCGCCTGTAGCTCAGCGGAATCAGAGCACCAGACTTCGGATCTGGGGGCCGGGGGTTCGAATCCCTCCAGGCGCGCCATAAGAAAAGAGGCTAGAGAAAAGAGAAGAGAAGAAAGAACGGCGCGACTCGTCGCGCCTGGGAAGCGGCTCCGCCGCTTCCGTCTTTCGTCTGTCTTCTTTCATCTAGCGACTTACCGCGGGCCGTTAGCTCAGACTGGCAGAGCAGGGGACTCTTAATCCCAAGGTCGAAGGTTCGAATCCTTCACGGCCCACCACCCTTCGCCCTTGTCGCTTCGAGGAAGCGCCAAGGAGCTTCGGGTGGCAAGCCACTTATCGCTGAGTTGCGTTATCCCGGACTTACTGGGCGAAGGGTGCCCCACATAGCTCCCCGACGCCGCCAGTCCACCGTAGGCTTGCGCGAAGGTGGATCGCGGAGGGCGCGACGTGGGGCGGGCTACCACTCTGATTTCGGTTTCAGGCTCTCTAACACCCGCTTCAGTTCAGCGAACTCCCGCCCCCACTTCGAACACACGTCGCGGCGAGCGGAATAGTGGGTAATCTGGAAAGAAACCGGCGGACGCCGGAGCCGGGGGAGAACATCTTGGCGAAGGGTTCGATATGCGTTCCCTCCCACCGCAACCGCCACCAACGGCTCGATGAGTTCAAGCTCGCGAACAAGGAAGCGCCGACAAGAGGTCAACTCGTGTTCTGTGTGGCGTCCACGTCTGCGGGGGCCGCATTTCACGGTGTTCGTGATGTAGCAGTCTATGAATCCGTGCTCCTCTCGCGCCTGTCGAAACCGTTCGTCCCGCCACCTCTCGGCCCAGCAGCGCAAGGACTCGGCATCGTCCTTTGATGGGATCTGTGGCCCCGGGCTCTCGCACACGAAGACCACCCGTGGGTCAATGCCCGACAAGTAGACGCGCTCCTCTTGCCACTTTTCCGCAGTAGCGGGGTTAGGTTCGAAGTAGTAGCTCCGGGAAGTAAGCGATGGGCATGTGCGACCTTCCTTGCATGCCCGGATCTCGGTCATCAGGTCGTGAAAAGGACCTGAGCTGGCCCGCGGGTCGGCTCGTGGAGCTGCTTGGTCAGTCATATCAGGATCCCTCAGTCCGCCCAACAGCGGCTCGAATGTCTCACTGCATCCTCGGCATACGATATGCCCATCCGAAAGGACTGTCAATAGTTGGGCGGCCTGGTGTGACGGTGTGGTCGGACGGGCTCATTTTTCGGTCGCTCCGGCGGCTTGCTGCAAAGGCGAGTCTAAGTTTCGACTTCGTTGCCTCTGCTCAGCAAACTGATCCGGCATCGAAATCCGGCACCTCGTCCGCATCCCTTTCGACTGCCCTTTGACCAGACGCGGGGTAAAACGCTCAGGGCAGGCCCCATGGTTTCGAGGGGTGGTGAGCAGAGTTGAACCATCACCGGCCGCGGCTAACAGGGTGTGTTCGTTTCCAGTGGGTGTGGGATGGAGCCGCGGGCTCGAATCGGGCGCGGCTTCGCTGAAGCCGCGAATCGCGGGGTCAGGCGACCCCGCGCCCAGTTCACTCCTCGCTCGGCGTTGAGCACGGAGTTGAACTGCGACACCCACTCTCCGCGAACACACCCGGCTAGCAAGCCCAGGAGCTCCGTTTCCAGCCGGCAGAGCATAGAACCAGGCTCGGTGCTTGGAAGGACACAGCCGAGGGCGGCTGTGTCACATGCGCTTGCGGCCCCGGCGCGGCTCAACGCCCCCCCCCACGCCCGGCCCGGCGACGCGATGCCCACACCTGCGGAGATCCCCCAGAAGCGGCAGGAAACCGGGCAGGTAATCCCGTATCCTTCTCGCGCACGCGCCGATTTTGGCGGATTTGCCACACATGGAAGCAAAAGTTTCTGCGCCACGCCGCCGTTCGGTTGCCGTAAGGTAGTATCATGTGCACGGTCTCCGGTTGGTGTGGATTGTGCCTGCCCACGGGCACCAAAACAGCGGAATGAGCACATCTGACGAGGACTGCGGCGCCGTGGGCATAATGGTGGCCCATCCCGACGATGAGACGCTCTGGGCCGGCGGCGCCATTCTCCTGCACCCGCAGTGGCGGTGCAGCGTTTACACTCTGTGCCGCGCCAGCGACCCCGATCGCGCCCCCAGGTTTTACCGCGCGCTCGAACGCCTCGGCGCCTCCGGGCGTATGGCGGATCTCGACGACAGCCCGCAGCAGACGCCGCTCGCCAAGGCGCAGGTCGAGCAAACCGTGGTGGAGGTGGTGGGCGGCGCGCGCTTCGATCTCCTCATCACCCACAGCCCTCTGGGCGAATACACGCGCAACCGCCGGCACGAGGAAGTTGCCAAGGCCGTGACCGCGTTGTGGCAGCAGGGCAGGATTCTCGCCGACGCGCTGTGGCTCTTTGCCTATGACGGCAGCAACCGCTTGCGCCGGCCCGGCGCGATCGCAGACGCAGATGTCACCGTGACCCTGTCACCTGCGATCTGGCATGAGAAGTGCCGCATTATCCATGACATCTATGGCTTCGCCGCCGACAGTTGGGAGGCGCAGATCGTTCCCAGGGTCGAAGCATTCTGGCGCTTCCAATCTCCGGAAGACCTCGGGAGGTGGCCGTTGATGCATCGCGTGCGTAGTGAATCTCGGCACCCTATCACAGCCTCGGGCTTGCGAAGGGGGCATCGGCAATGAGAGTGCTGATTCTGTGCGAGTACCCGCCCTTGCCTGCGGGCCTGGCGACGCAGGGTGACTTGCTTTTCAGAGGGCTGCGGCAGCTCGGGGTGGAGGCGCAAGCCGTGCACCTGGAGTCAACCGAAGAGAAGGAATGGTACTACCGATGGTTCCAGCCGGAGGTGGCGGTGGGCATCGGTTACTGGGGCTATGCGCCCGATATAGTCCTGCATCCTCAAAGCCACGGCGTGCAGCCGGTGCCGTGGCTGGTGGCCGACGGGTACGTCGCGGACTACCGGGAGATGCTGAACAGCCTGCCGCTCATCCTGGTGACCTCCAACTGGGTGAGACAGGTATATGTTCGCGATGGGATCAACCCCGACATTATCGAAGTGCTCCCGGTGGGCTGTGACACTGATACGTTTGTGCCGCGCGACGCCAGCGATCCCAAAGTCGCTGCGGCGCGGGAAATACTCGGGATCGCGCCCGACGAGGTCATGATTCTGACGGTCGGCGGCGACGCAGCGTCCAAGGGGGCGCAGGAAGTCATGCCGGCGCTGGCTCAGATCGGCGACCAGGCGCCGCCGTGGAAATACGTCTGCAAGGTGTGGCCCCAGCCGCGAACGGAATCCCAGAACAGCGCGGATCACGAGCTTGCGCAGCGGCTGGGCATAGAGCAGAACGTGGTGTACGCGAATGGCAAAGTGTCGCGCAATTTCATGCCTTATCTTATGGCGGCATGTGACATCTACGCCGCGCCCTCGCGCCTGGAGGGCTTTGGCATGCCGCAAGTGGAGGCCGGCGCGTGCGGTAAGCCGGTGATCGGCATCAAGGCGATGGGCATGCTTGACACCCTGGTGCATGGCGAAACCGCGCTGCTCGCGCGCGTCGCGCAGGAGAACCGGGTGCGCGAGACGGTCATGGACGAGGAAGCGGGATACCGTCCGCCGCGCCGGTTTGTCTTCGATCCGCCGCGCATCGCCGATTATCGCGCCAGCGTCAGCGACATCGCCGAGTATTTGCTGCAATTGATGCGGGATTGCGAGCTGCGCAAGCGCATGGGCGCGGCCGGCCGGAAGCGCGTGGTCGAGCTGTTTGACTACCGGGTGGTCGCGCGGCGATTCGTCGAGATCTTGTCTCGACGCCTGTCCGCATCGTCGAGGCCGGCGGAGCTTGAATTGAAGCACGCGGCCACCGATCACCTGACGCCCGTCACCATGAGACGTAAAGAGCAAGAGCCAGCGCTGTCCCGGCACGCCAGTGCACATAACGCCTCGCAATCCGGGCGACCCACCGCTTGACATGAAAAAAACACATTACCTCCAGGTCGAGGAGGCGAAGAAGGCCGCCCTGGAGGTGCTCCTGCACAATCGTCGTGGCCCGTGCCACTCGCTCCCGCGCGCCGCCGGCTGGGGGTATCCCGAGCCGTACACGCGCGACCTCATGATCTCGGCGCTGGGCATTCTCGCCTCGGGCAACGAGCAACTCGTCGCCTCCCTGCGGCGGGTGCTCGAGACGCTGGCGCGAAACCAGACCTCGCGCGGGCACATCGTGTCCCTGGCGCACGATCCGCTCAATGTCGGCGCCAGCGACACCACCCCGCTTTTCCTGCTCGCGCTCGCCCTTTTCCGCAGAACCACGGGGGAAAAGGATTTCCTGGAGCAGGCGGCCCGCAAAGCGCTCACCTGGATGGAATATCAGAGCCCCGGAGACCAGGTCATCGTGGGGCAGTTGCCCACCAGCGATTGGCGTGATGAGCAATGGGTGCTGGGATACGGGCTCTACGTCAACAGCATCGCTCATGCCTATCTCCGGCTTTTCGGCCTCACTGAGAGAGCAGCGCAACTGCGGCGCCGGATGAACCGCTTCGCCAATATCGCGGAGGCGCCGCCCTATCACTCCCATGAGGGGCTCGCCTTACCCCACAAGCCATACTACGCGCTGTGGGGGTACAAGGTCTACAGCAGCGACCGGTTTGACTTACTGGGCAACAGCCTTGCTATTCTCTCGGGCGTTGCCTCCCGTTCCAAGGCGACGGCGCTCATCAGATGGGTAGAAGGCGAGTGCCAAGCGCTGCGCGAACGCGGCGAATTGGCGGTGCCGCTTCCGCCGAGCCTGCTGCCCTACATGAAGCGCACCGACCCCGACTGGATGCCGCGGTATGATATGTTTGGCGCCCCTGGGGATTATCACAACGGCGGCATCTGGCCTTTCATCTGCGGCTTTTATGTTGTCGCCGCGCTCGCGGCGGGGTTGCCGCGGCTGGCGCGCAAGCGCCTGGCCGCGTTAACTGACCTGGTTCGCCTGGCCCGCGATCAGTCGCTGCCCTTCGGCTTCAACGAATGGATTCAAGCTCAGGATGGGAGGCCGCGAGGCCAGGACTGGCAAACGTGGTCGGCGGCGATGTATCTCTATGCGGCGACATGCGTCGAGCGGGGGCAGGTTCTCTTTTTCGACGAACTGCTTGCTCGCCGGGCGCAGCGCAGTAAGCCGCGCACGCGCCGCTGAATCGCGATCTATTTGCCCAAGCATCCCGGGCTTCGCGCAAACGCTGGATTGACACGCCCACGCATGGGTGCTACACTCCGCGCCAACGTGGGTTGGCGTCAGATTGTCGGATCCCGGCAGACTTCGGGAGGGTGACATGCGCGTACTGGCCTTGTGTCTGTTGGCCTCGCTCATCATCGCCGCGCCGGTTGCGGCGGAAGCGCTTGACGAAGTTCCGGTCGGGCACTGGAGCTATGCCGAGATTAGCGCACTGATGCAGCGGGGGCTGGTGCAGGGCTATCAAGCGGCACCGTACAACGGCCCGGTGCCCATGACCCGCGCGGAGATGGCGGGTATGGTGGCCCGCGCCGTGCGCGGGGTGGGCCTGGCGATGCAAACCCAGGGCCGGCGACTCGAGGTGCTCGCCCAGGCCCAGGCGCAAAGCGGCGCCGGGGCCGAGCCCTCGGCCGAGACTCAATTGCAGGCGCCGCCTCCCGTGACGCGCGAGGATCTCGCGCGAATCGAGAAGCTCCTCGCCGAGTTCCGCAACGAGCTGGTGACGATGGGCGCCAACGCCGACCGCATCGCCGCCGAGGTTGCCGATCTGAAGAAGGCCCTGGGCGAGACGCGCAAGCAGGTGGATAAAGTGTCGCGGGAGGTGACGCGGCATCGCATTTCCGGCTATGCGCAGATGCGCTACACGATTGACGGCTCGGCGACGCCAGAGTCGCAGTTCCTGGTACGCCGCGCAAAGATCGCGCTCTCCGGCCCGCTGGGGAAGACTACGTCCTACAAAGTAGAGTTCGACGCGCCGACGCAATCGAGCGCGACTCAAAGCGCCTTGATTCTCAATCAGGCCTACGGGGCGCTCAACGTGCGCAAAGCGACTGTGCTTGTCGGGCAGTTCTATGTGCCCTTCGGCTGGGAACTGTTTACCTCGAACCGCGACCTCGAGGCGCCCGAGGAGGCGCTCGGAGTCAGGCGGCTTTTTGCGGACCAGAAGTATGACCGCGGGGTGCGGGTCGAGGGCGACCTCGGAAGTAAATGGCGCGCGTGGGCGGCGGTCATCAACGGCACGGGGTTCAGGCGGGGCGACACCAATGACCGCAAGGATATCGCGCTGCGCCTCGCCCGGGTGGACAAGTCGCTGGAATATGGTGTGTCCGCATACTATGGCAGAGATACGGCCCCTGCCTCCGGTTCAACACCGCGCGCCGATGCCAACCGTCACCTGTTTGGCGCGCACATACTGGCCGCGCGCGGAAAGGCCGTGTTCAAGGGCGAGGTGATCGCAGGCAAGGCTGCCGCGCCCGACGCCATCGCCGCCGGCGCCAAGGAGGTGCTTGGCTGGACCGTTCTCGGCGGCTACCTGCCGTGCCCCAAGACCGAGCTGGCGGTGCGATTCCACCAGTTTGATCCCGATCGTGATCAGGCCAATGACAAGACCGACGTGACTTCGTTGGTGTGGATGCACTGGCTCGACGAATCGGTCCGCCTGCGCGCGGCGGAGGAGTTCGTTCGCCCCGACGCCGGCGCCAACTACGACATCTTCACCACCGAACTTCAGATAGTGTACTGAGGACCCCCACATGCGCCGCCACGTGGCCCAATGCCTGCTGGCGCTTGCCATCTTCGCGGGCGCAGCCGCCGCCGCGCCGCGTCCGGTGACCCTGGCGACGACCACCAGTGTCAATGACACCGGGCTGCTGGATTTCATTTTGCCGGAATTCGAGCGCCGCAGCGGAATTGACGTAAAGGTCGTGGCGGTCGGAACCGGCCAGGCGCTGGAGCTGGCCCGGCGGGGCGACGCCGACGCGGTGCTGGCGCACGCCCTGGACCTTGAGCGTCAGTTCGTGCGCCAGGGCCATGCCGCCGGGCACTGGCGGCTGATGTACAACCATTTCATCATCGTGGGCCCGGCCGCGGATCCGGCGGGCGTGCGCTCGGCATCATCTGCGGCGCAGGCTTTCGGCCGCATCGGCGAGAGCAAAGCCACCTTCGTGTCGCGCGGCGATAACTCGGGAACCCATCAGCGCGAGCTGGCGATCTGGAAAGCGGCGAAGATCGAGCCGAAAGGCGATTGGTACCTCGAATCGGGATCCGGCATGGCCGCCACTCTGCGCCTCGCCGATGAGAAAAACGGCTATGCATTGGGCGACATTGGGACCTATCTCGCGCAGAAGCGGAACTTGCGACTGGCGGTACTGTACGACCAGGGCAACGAATTGCTGAACGTTTACAGCCTGATGGCGGTCAGTCCGAAGAAGCACCCTTCGACCAACTACTCGGGGGCCATGCAGCTCATCCGTTATCTGCTCGCACCCGACACCCTCAAGCGCATCGGCTCTTTTGGCGCCGACCGCTTCGGCCAGCCGCTGTTTGAGGTTTACGGGCGCCGCCGGCCGGGGTCCGCTTCCCCGTAACCCCGGCATCGCAGCCCGCGCGCGACAGCCGCACATCGAGCCAGCGACCGCTCAATGCACGACATAACCCTCGGGTTCCAACATGCCGCGCGCTTGCTCATCAGCGGCGAACACGACGTGTGGGGCATCATCGGGCGCTCCCTGCTCGTCTCCGGCCTCAGCACCATCCTCGGCTGTGCCATCGGCATCCCCGCCGGCGCCGCAATCGGCCTGCGCCGATTCCGCGGCAAGCGCGGTGCGGTCGCCGCCCTCAACGTGGGCATGAGCCTGCCGCCGGTGGTCGTCGGGCTCTTCGTTTACCTTCTGCTGTCGCGCAGCGGCCCGCTGGGGTTCATGCGGCTGCTGTTCAGCGTGCCGGCGATGGTCATCGCCCAGACCATCCTCGCCGCGCCGCTGATCGGCGCCCTGACGCTCTCGGCGGTGGAGTCCGTGGACCGGCGCGCGCGCACGGTTGCGCTGTCATTGGGGGCCAGTCAATTGCGCGCCACCGTCACGCTCCTGGGGGAGGCGCGCTTCGCCATGGGCGCGGCGATCATCGCCGGATTCGGCGCGGTGATCTCGGAGGTGGGCGCGGTCATGATCGTCGGCGGCAACATCGCCGGCCACACCCGCGTCATGACCACCGCCATCATGCTCGAGACCGGCAAGGGGAGCTTCGATATCGCCATCGCGCTGGGCATCATCCTTCTGGTGATCGCATTCATCGTGAACTTCGGGCTTGGCTTCTTGCAGAGGTGGCGGTGATGGGCGCCGACCTTGCCATCCAGGTGCGCGGTCTGACTCATCGCTACGGCTTGCGCGAGGTGCTGCACAACGTCAGCCTCGATATAGCGCGCGGCGGAGTATTCTGCATCTTCGGCCCCAATGGCGCGGGCAAGAGCACGCTCCTGCGGCTGCTTGATTTGCTGGAAACGCCGGCCAGCGGTGAAATCATCATCCTCGGCGCGCGCGCCACGCCGAGCCTGCGGCCGGCCCTGCGGCGCCGCATGGCGATGGCGTTCCAGTCGCCATACCTGTTTCGCGCGAGCGTCGGGGCGAACGTGGCTTACGGCCCGCGGGTGCGCGGCTGGCCCCGCCGCGAGCGTGGGGCGCGCGCGCGGGAGATTCTGGAGCAAGTGGGAGCGCTCGATCTGATTCGCCGGCCGGCGTGGAGACTCTCGCGCGGCGAGGCGCAACTTGTCAGCATGGCGCGGGCGCTTGCGGTGCAGCCGGAGATACTGTTCCTCGACGAACCTTCGACGAGCCTCGATCCGCCCAATGCAGGAAGAGTCGAAGCGCTGATCGCAGAATATGCGGCCGGGAGCACGGTGGTACTGGTGACCCACAACCTGTTTCAGGCGCGGCGGATGGCTCACCGCGCGGCCTTTCTGCATGAGGGCGAAATCGTGGAGCAAGGAATGGCTGACCAGATCCTTACCGCGCCGCGCGACCGCCGCACCATCGCGTTCATCAGCGGCGAGATGCCGGGGTGAAAGCGAGAGGAAAGACGACAGCGCAAAGGACAAAGAGCACCGCCCGTCGGCGCGACTTCGATTCGCGCGCGCAGGCGGCAGAGGCCGCGTGACCGAATCTATGAGCACCGCATGACTTCCCGCGAGCGGCTCGGCGTAGTCCTCCACCGGGGCCTACCGGACCGGGTGCCAATGGTAGAGATCGCCTACTGGCCCGCGACCATCGAGCGCTGGCGGCGGGAGGGATTACCGGCCGATGTCACCCCTGAGGATCACTTCGGGCTCGATGTCATCGGCCAGGTCGGCTTCGATTGCAGCTTGCAGCTGCCAGAGTGCACTGTGGAGCAGACAAACGATTATCGCATCCACGTTGACCGCGACGGGGTCACCACCAAATCCTGGCTTCAGCACTACGCTCCCCCGGCGCAACTCGAATTCACCGTCACCGGCCGCGCGGCGTGGGATGCCCATCGCGAGCGGTTGTATCCTGACCCATCGCGGCTCACCGAATCAACCTGGGACAGCTATCGCGATTGCCGCGCCCGTGACCTCTTCACCATCATTAGCCCCGCAGAGCCGTGCTGGCAGGTGATGCGCACCGTGGGGCACCACAACGCGCTGATGTGGATGGCCGCGCAGACAGACCTGATCGGCGCGATGATCGCTGACTATACCGATTTTGTCATCGCCATGTGCGAGATCGCGGTCGCGCAAGGCATGGCGCTCGATGGCCTATGGATGTTCTCCGACCTGTGCTATAAGAACGGAATGCTGTTTTCGCCAGCGATGTATCGCGCGCTCATCCAACCGCAGCACCAACGCATCGCCGCGCTCTGCCGCAAGCACGGCTGGCCGCTGATCCTGCACTGCGATGGCGATGTGCGCGAGTTCATCCCCTTGCTCATCGAGTCCGGCTTCGACTGCATCCAACCGCTGGAGGCCCGCGCGGGCAATGATGTCCGCGATCTGAAGTCCCGTTACGGCGATCGCATCGTCCTGTTCGGCAATATCAGCGCCGATGCGATGGCGCGCGGCGGAGCGGAGCTGGAGCTCGAGGTGCGCAGCAAGGTGCTGGCGGCCAAGCGCGGCGGCGGGTACATATATCACAGCGATCATTCAATCCCGCCCACGGTCAGCTTCGACAGCTATCGGCGCGTCATCGAGTTGGTGCGCGAGCACGGACGATATGAGGGCTAGCGAATGAGGTTACCCCAGTTAATGCCAGTGCGACAGCTCTTGCCGGGGCGGACGCTGGCCGATGTCGCGGCTGCGGTGCGCGGGGAGCTCGTGGGCTCTGGTATGCTGCGCAAGGTCAGACGCGGCGCGCGCATGGGCGTGGCGGTGGGCAGCCGCGGGGTCGCGAATCTGCCGATGGTCATTTCCACCGTCGTGGGCGAGCTGCGCGCCGCCGGGGCCAGGCCGGTCATCATTCCCGCCATGGGCAGCCACGGCGGCGCGACGCCGGCGGGGCAGCGCGAAGTGCTGGCCAGCCTGGGCGTGACCGCGGACGCGGTCGGGGCGCCGGTGCGGGCGAGCATGGCTGTCGAACGAGTGGGCGAAACCCCGGCCGGCGTCCCCATCTGGTTCTCCCGCGAGGCGCTGCGGTGCGACGGTATCGTAGTCGTCAACCGCATTAAGCATCACACTGATTTCCGCGGCCCGATTGAGAGCGGCCTGATGAAGATGATCGCGATCGGGCTTGGCAAGCGCCGGGGCGCGGCCGCGCTTCATTCGCTGCGCGTGCCTGGCCTGCGTGACCACATGCCCGAGGTCGCGCGGGAGATCATTCGCCGCGGTCATATCCTGGGGGGCATCGCGCTAATCGAGAACGGGCGTGGTGAGACGGTGCGCGTCAGCGCCGCGCTGGCCCCGGACCTCGAGCGCGTGGAGCGCGGATTGCTGCGCATCGCCAAGCGCCTGGCGCCGCGTTTGCCCTTCGACGAGCTGGACGTCGTCATCGTTGACTGGATGGGCAAGGAGATCAGCGGCGTGGGCATGGATCCAATGGTGCTGGGGCGCATGCGCATGCCCGGTGAACAGCCGGAATTTCCGCGCCCGCGGATACGCAACGTGGTGGTGCTGCGGCTGACGCCCGCGAGCCACGGCAATGGCCTGGGGGCGGGGCTGGCCGAGTTCATCCCGCGCGCGCTCGCCGATGCGATTGATTGGGAGGTGGTGAAGGCCAACTCGATGACCAGCGGGTTCCTGGAGCGCGTGAAGCTGCCGCTGGTTATGGATAGCGACCGCGAGGTCATTGAGGCCGCGGTCACTGTGGGCCAAAGCCGGCCCCGGGAAGCGCTGCGAATCCTGCGCATCTGCGACACTTCCCACGTCGGGGACCTCTGGATATCGCCGGCCCTGGAGAACGAGGCGCGCCGCCGCGGACTCGAAATCCTTGGGCCGCCGCGCCCGCTGCGCTTTGACCGACGGGGCAACTATCTCGGTATCTCATCACGGGGATAGGGCCGCGGTCGGACCGGCGGGAAGATCGCGCCCCGCAGGTCGTCCGCGCGCCCAATCAGCCTGGCTGCGTTGACAGTGCGGTGGGTGGAAACTATAATCTCGGTGTGCGTGCGCCGAGACGCGATCGGCGCGCACTTGGGCGCCCCTGTGGTCAAGAGGATAAGGCGCAGGCCTCCGGAGCCTGAATCGCAGGTTCGAATCCTGCCAGGGGTACCAACCACGCCTACGTTGGGTAACATGCGATTCCCTATTATGTTTACATCCTGAGAAGCCGGTCCCAGGGCACGTCGTATGTGGGCACAACTTGTGATATTCGCAGGCGCCTGCGGCAGCACAACGCCGGCTACACTCAGTCCACCAAAGGTCGCGGTCCCTTCGAACTTGCCCACGTCGAAACATTCGACACCCTGGAGCAGGCCAGGAAACGCGAATGGTACCTGAAGTGCACGCCGGCCGGAGGTAAGGAGAAGAAGCGACTGCTCGCAGGCGGCTAGGCCTGAAGGGCCGCCGTGGCGGTTCCCGCTTCGCGGGAACCTAGCCATTCGAATCCTGCCAGGGGTACCAACCATAAGAAGCTAGTGAAGAGAGGCCAGAGGAAAGAGAGCTGCCGCACGCATGAAATGCGCGCGGCAGCGGATAGCGCGACCGGCGAACGCGATTACGGCGATGGGCTACCCGCAGGAACCCTCTGCCACTGGGTACCTCAGCCGGGGCCAATCCACGCCGAAAACTACACCCGCCTAGCTCTCCTCCTCACCCTTGCAGCACCTCGAGGCAAGCTGTTCTTTCTTCTCGCGCAGCGCCTCCTTGCCTTTTTGGACCCACTCCGAGCCCTTCTCGACTGCCCGGTCCTTGTAGTCGCCGGTGCGTTCCTTGATGCGCTCCCTGATCTCCTCGCCCGCCTCGGGCGCAAACAACAATCCCAGGGCCGCGCCGATGAGCGCGCCGACCAGAATACCGGCGACGAATTCGCCACTCCTCATGTTGGGGGAACCTCCTTACGCCTGCGATTGGGGCGGATTATAACAACGGCTATTATCGGTGTCAAGGCGAATGGCCGCTTGGCCGCTGGCGCTTGTAGCGCTCGGGCGACAAGCGACTCCGCCGCCATTGAACCGCTGCGTCACCAGGGCGGGGTGTGCGGCTAACGCCGTGTGTGCCGCCCGGAGTCCGCATTCAGAGCCGCGAGCCTCTATTCCTGCGCGCGCCAGGGCGAGGTGCGCAGACTGCCGACTGCCCATCCGGCGTTGAACCCTGCCCAGATGAAATTGCCGCCGAAGACGAGGAAGGGTATCGCCACCTCGCGGTAGATGAAGGCGAAGGCGAGGGTGAGCAGGGCGCTGATAAACAGCGCCATGGAAATGGCGATGGAGGCATGCTCGTCGAGGTAAGCGACGATCGCGTAGAAAGCGACCGCGACCCAGAAGCACACCAGCCCGGGCAGCAGCACGAACACTGCCACCGGCGCCATCTGCACGCCATAAGCGGCGACGGAGTAGGAGATCATCTCGTCATCATATGGGTTCAGCACATCCGTGGCCGCCAGCGCGATACCCCCCAGCATCCCGTCGAGGAAGGCGATAGCGAGCATCTCCGCCGGCAGCCCGAAGAAAAGCGCCGGCCCTCTTCCCGCCCGCAGCAGCAAAATGGAGGCCTCGACAAAGACCGCGGCCATGCCCAGCATCAGCCATACCTGCAACGGGCGGTGCCAGCGGCCGGTCTCATCCTCCAGCGAGCGGGGGACGCGGCGGCCCTCGCGCAGGGCGGTGGTCTCCTCCATGAGCTGCCAGTAGCGGCGGTTGTTGGGCTCCATCTGGATGGCGTAGGTGTACATGGAGATGGATTCGCCGTACTTGCCCTGCAAGCGCAGGATGTCGCCGAGCAAGGCATAGGCCTTGGCGTTGCGCGGATTCTGCTCGAGGGTCTCCTTGGCGAACTGGGCGGCGGCCTTATATTGGCGGCGCGCGGCGGCGGCTTCGGCAGCGAGCAAGAGCTTCAGGTCGCGGGGCAGACGAGTGTAGAGGTCGGGGATCTCGATGGGCGCGCCGCGGCTGGCGCGCACCTGCTTGGTGTAATCGCCGCGGCGCGGGGAATCCAGCAGCAGATAGGCCCTGACGATGGGCAGGAACCGTTCGTCCTGGAAGAGCTGCTCGGGCTCGAGGTCGGGGACATAGCGGCGAACCAGTTGGCGGTAGCGGGTGCGCACCTGGCTCGACGGCGCGTCATACGGCAGGCCGAGGACATCGTATGCGGATTCGGCTTTGGGCATGGGCGCGCCGCCTCGTGAGCTATTGTAGCAACGCATGAAAGCAAGCGCAAGCGCGAGACACACAAGGGCTTACTCAAGTTCTTCCCGCACAACAAAGACGGCCGCGCCGAGGATGACAAACCCCAGGGCGCGCACCGCCGATGGAGCGCGATGTGGGCAGGAAGCCCACGCTGCGGCCGCGAACCCAAAATCGCCGAGCATCATTCCTCCGATGGAGGCTCAGATGAGCACCGACCTAGTCCCTGTTGAGCGCGACGAACTTTCGCCGCTGCTGCGGCTGGCCATCCCGGGCCTGGCGGAATGGCTCGGCTGGGGGATCCGCGGGCAGATCGGGCACGAGCGCGGGGCGATGATTCCAGGCTCATTGGTGGGCCTGTCGCTGGCGCTGACCGCGTCCGACCCCGAGATTCGCCGTCGGGCCGGGCTGATGGGGGCAGTGGGAGCGATGGGCACCTCCTTCGGCGGCACCGAGACCTACGGCCAGACCATCGGCCTGACCATGGACGAGACGCGAGACCAAACCTACTGGTGGGGGATGCTTGGGCTGGCGATCAAGGGCGGCGCATGGATTGGACTGAGCGGCACGTACCTGGGGATGGCGGCCAGCGATAAGAACTATTCGCCCGCCGAGCTTCTGTGGCTTACCGGTGTCATGAACGCGCTGTGGCACCTCGGGGTCAGCACCGTCAACCGGCCGCATGAGCCGCCGCACGCTTTGCCTCGTCTCTACTTCTCCGGTGGCTCACCGAAATCACCGCCGCGGCCTGAGGTGTGGGCGGGGCAGTGGCTCGCGCTGCTGGGGCTGCTGAGCTATGTGTTGCTGGTCAAGGGCGACCGCAGGGCGGCGATCATGGGCGCCTACGGGATTCTGGGGGGCGCGGCGGGATTCAGCGGGGCGCAGGGGATCCAGGCGTGGGCGCGGAGCAAGGGCTTGGCGAAAAGCGAGGGCCTCTATCGCTACCTGGACTGGTGGAAGGTGATGGAGACGACGTATGGGCTCATCGCCGGCACCTACCTGGGGGCGGGGATGATGATGGCCGAGGCGGCGGGCGGACCGCTGCCTGCGCGCAAAGATGTTGCGCCGTTGCAGGGGCTGATCGGCCGCGCCGCCGGCGGATATGCACTGATGTCGCACCTGCAAGACCGCCCCTGGACCGGGCCGGCCATGGATTCAATGATCATTGCCAACGCAGCGATCGCGAACGCATTTGCCTGTGATGTCTCGGCGTGGATGGAGACGCTGCCGCTGATTCACGCCTACACGACCAAGGACACCATCGAGTATTATCGCAACGAGGCGGGGTTGCAGGGGGCCATACCTGCGGTCAAGCGCTGGTCGTGCATTGCGGGGGCGGCGTTGAGTGCGCTGTCGCCGCTGCTGGCGCGAGCGGAGCGCGGTGGGAGCAGACGAGCGGCGGCGGTGGGGCTGCTGCTGGCGGCATGGGGGCAGACGACGCTATCGCACGTAAAGATGCTGCTCGACCGGCAGATGCTGGAGCCTGAAGAGCGCGGGGCGAAGGCGCTGCCGGCGCGGGAGATGATTAAGCGGGTGATCAAGGGCTCCAAGGAGCGCCAGCCGGGGCAGTTCGGGACCGAGACGGCGTTCACGGTGGCGGCGCTGGTGCTTACCGGCTTGGTGGCGTATGTGCTGTGCCGGCGCAGGGATTGAAGGGGGCTGGCCGGCGCCCGCGCCCCTACGCATCTATGCGATGCGACTACGCGTTAAGGAGTTGCCCGTCCTTCAGAACCTGATAGACGATAACCGCATTGCTCCTGGGATCGAAGACGTAGACGATCCAGAAGCGGCCGAGAACCAGCCGGAAGGGCCCGGGAGGCTCGCCGAGCGGCCGCGCGCCCGCTGGCACAGGTTCATCAGCGAGCGAGAGAATCGCTGCAACGACCTGTCTCCGTTCTTCAGGCGGCAGCCCGCGTAACCCCTCGGGGACCCGGACGTCCCATCGCACATCACACGTCATTCTATACCTCCTCTGAGCATATCCGACGATACTGGACCAAGCTTAGATGCAAGAAGTGGTTTCTCACAATAATCAGGGTTAGCTTGGAAGAATATTCGTCTATCTGGTAAGTTGTGTGATGTCTCTGGTAAGCCCGGTATTGGGGGACCACCGCCTACAAAGAGCGCACCTTGTCAGTGCCCGGCGACGATGCAATCGCTCGCTCTAGCAGACGCGCGCAATGCTCATCCTCGAGAGCCCAGTATCGCTCGAGCTCCGCGATGCTCACCATGGCAACGAGCGGGCGGCCCCGTCGGGTAATAACTACCGTCTCCCGCGCATAGCCGACCTGGTTGCATAGATCCGAGAATCTCCTCTTCGCTTCGGCAACGGAGACCTGTTCAGACACTGCTCCCCCCCACGTCGGGTGACGTGAGGACTCCTTGCGCTCGATCTCACTTCGCGGCTCGTGTACTATACTTGTCATCTTGCGGTTTCCTCCTGCCTGACGATGCGGTAGCGGCTAATCATTAATATACCACGTATTGTCTCTTTTGTCAATGCGGGCTTTCTAATCTTTATGACATTTATGCCTATGTAGTTCCATTAGGCCGTTATGCCAGATCGTCTCTGGAGACCGGCGGTTAGCTAACGCCTGGCAACGGTCAGCATAGCCAAATGCGGCCGCGGCTCACATGGGTGAGATAAGGGCGAAAGACGAGCCATCATGCCCGCCGTTTCTCATCCGGGCTTACGCCGGCGGGCTGTGCTGGAGGTAGATCTCCGTCTCGCCGCCGGCGAGGCGGTCCAGGATTTCCTCGATGATCGGGATATGCCAGAAGTAACCGGCCGCCGCGACCTGGTATTCGATGATGACGCATCCCTGCCGACGCACGGTCCGGCCACGGAAGGATTTGTGCCGCGTCCGCACGCCGCGCACCCGCACCGGCACGCCAAGCGCCTGCTCCGCGCGGCGGCGTTTTGGCTCCAGCGCCGGCGGCAGGTCGTCGGGTGGGGATGATGGGCGCCGTCTCACGGTCACTCCTCTGTGCGCGCCTTTGTAGTAGGGGCACGGCCCTTCGACTCCGCTCAGGATGAACATGCCGTGCTCCTACCTTCGCCGGTGGTTTCGACGAGAGTCAGGTGGTTGTCCTGCGGGAAGGGCCGCTCCTGCAACCCGGCGAGGCCCTGCATTCCGGCTTGTGAAGGATTGCACAGTGACGGCGACGAACTTCAGTGAAGTTGCGTTGAGCGGCGCATTGTGCCGCACAGGCGATGCCCGAGAAGTCTTCAACCATGCGCTATTCAGCTCCCCGCGGAACCCAGGACATACTGCCGGAGGCCGCCTGCCGCTGGCAGCGGCTGGAGGCTTCTTTCCGCGACCTGTGCGCGCTTTATGGCTATCGCGAAATCCGCACCCCGGTGTTTGAGGAGGCGGCGCTCTTCAGCCGCGCGGTGGGCGAAGAGACCGATATCGTCGCCAAAGAAATGTACGTCTTCGAGGACCGCGGGGGGCGCTCGATGGCGCTGCGTCCGGAGGGCACGGCGCCGGTGGTGCGCGCGTACTTGCAGCATAAGCTGTGGGGCCTGCCGGGAGCGCAGAAGCTGTACTACATCGCGCCGATATTCCGCTACGAGCGCCCGCAGGCGGGGCGCTATCGCCAGCATCACCAGGTCGGCGTCGAGGCCATCGGCGCGCCGGGGCCCGATGTTGATGCGGAGGTCATCGCCCTCGGCCGCCGTCTGCTGGACGACGTGGGCATTGCGGGCGGTCGCCTGGAGATCAACAGCGTCGGCTGCCCGGATTGCCGACCACAATATCGCCGCGCGCTCCAGGAAGCGCTGCGGCCGGCGCTCCCTGAGTTGTGCGAGGTCTGCCAATGCCGTTTCGAGCGCAACCCGATGCGCATTCTGGATGACAAGAACGAGCGCTGCCGCGAGCTGACGCGCGACGCGCCAAGCATACTCGATCATCTGTGCCCGGCCTGCCGGGGCCACTTCGAGGGCTTGCAGCAAAGCCTAACAGAGCTCGGGCTGGAATACGAGGTGAATCCGCGGATCGTGCGCGGTCTCGATTACTACGCGCGCACCGGGTTCGAGATCATACATGACGCCCTGGCGGCCAAGGACACGGTGATCGGCGGCGGCCGCTATGACGGCCTGGCGCAGGAGCTCGGGGGGGCGCCCACACCGGGCGTCGGCTTCGGGGCCGGCGTCGAGCGGATGCTGCTCATCATGGAGGCGCAAGGGGCGGCGGCGCCGCCGCCGCCCGACATGGTGTATGTTGCAGCCGCGGATGAGCGCGCGCGGGGGGCAACGCTGCGCATCCTGCGCGATCTGCGGCGCGCGGGCATCGCGGCGGACGCCGACTACAATGGGCGCAGCCTCACGACGCAGATGAAGGAGGCCAACCGCCTGGGCTGCCGGCGAGTGGTGATCCTGGCCGAGGAACAGCTTGAGTCAGGCGTGGTAACGATGCGCGACATGACGACCGGGGAACAGAGGCAGATCGCGCCGGGCGACCTGCCGAGGTCGGTCGCGGCAGCGAAGGCAGGGGTGTAATGCGCACTCATCACTGCGGCGAGCTGCGGCCGGAGCACGTCGGGCAGCGCGTGGGCCTGGCGGGGTGGGCGCAGACGACGCGCGACCACGGCGGGCTTATCTTCATTGACCTGCGCGACCGGTCGGGCGTGGTGCAGGTGGTTTGCGACCCGGCCAAGGCGCCCCAGGCCCATGAGGCGGGCAAGCGGGTGCGCTCGGAGTTCGTGCTCGCGGTGCAGGGAGAGGTCGCCCGGCGGCCCGAGGGAACCGCTAACCTGGAAATGCCGACGGGCGAGATTGAAGTGCGGGCGCAGGAGTTGGAGATTCTGAACATCTCGCGCACCCCGCCATTCGAGATCGCGGATGAGAGGCCAGTGGATGAGATGGTGCGGCTGCGCTACCGGCAGCTCGACTTGCGCACCCGGCGCATGCAGCGCAACCTGCGCCTGCGCCACGAGATGGCGCAGGCGGTGCGCGGCTACCTCAACGCACAAGGCTTCTGGGAGGTCGAGACCCCGCTTCTGATCCGCAGCACGCCGGAGGGAGCCCGCGATTTCCTGGTGCCCTGCCGCTTGCAGCCGGGCAAGTTCTATGCCTTGCCCCAATCGCCGCAACTCCTCAAGCAGTTGCTTATGGCAAGCGGCGTCGAGCGCTATTACCAGCTCGCGCGCTGCCTGCGCGACGAGGACCTGCGCGCCGACCGACAGCCTGAGTTCACCCAGATTGACCTGGAGATGTCCTTTGCCGACGAGGATCAGGTCATCGCCGTCAGCGAGGGCGTCACCGCAGCGGCGCTGGCGGCCGCGGGGATCGAGGTCCAACCCCCCTTCCCCAGGCTCACCTATCGCGAGGCGGCGGATCGGTTCGGCACCGACAAGCCGGACCTGCGCTACGGCATGGAGTTGAAGGAGGTCTCGGACTGCTTCCGCCAGACGGAGTTTCGCGTTTTCCGCCAGGCGCTCGATCAGGGGAATGTCATCAAGGCCCTTGCCGCGCCGGGCGGTGGGGATTTCCCGCGCGCGCGGTGCGAGGCCCTGGTCGAGGCGGCGACGAAGCTCGGCGCGAGAGGGCTGGTGTGGATGATGGTCGAGGATGGGGGGCTGCGCTCACCGGTGGCGAAGCATCTATCGGCGGAGGAGCAGCGCGCGCTGATCGCTGCCGCCGGCGCCGAGGTCGGCGATCTGCTGTTGATCGCCGCTGACGAGCGCGACCGCGTGTCGGCGATTCTGGGGGCGCTGCGGCAGCGCCTGGCCCAGGAATTGGGGCTCGCCTCGAAGCCCGGCTACAAGCTGGTGTGGGTCACCGATTTCCCGCTGTTCGAGCGCGGCGAGGGGGGCGTCATCCAGCCGATGCACCATCCGTTCTCCAGCCCCAAGCAAGAGGACCTGCCGCTGCTGGACCGCGACCCACTCGCGGTGCGGGGCCGGCTTTACGATCTGGTGCTGGATGGCAACGAGATCGCGAGCGGGAGCATTCGTATCCACCGGCGCGAGCTTCAGGAGCAAGTGCTGCGACTGATCAACATGCCCTTGCCAGAGGCGCAGCGGCGTTTCGGCTTTCTGCTGGAGGCGTTCGAGTACGGCGCTCCACCCCACGGAGGCATCGCCTTTGGCTTCGACCGCCTGGTGGCGCTGGCGGCGGGAGAGGAGAGCATCCGCGAGGTCATCGCTTTCCCCAAGACCGCGGCGGGCAGCGATCCCCTCACCGGCGCGCCCACCGAGGTCGAGGCCGACCAACTCGCAGAGCTCGGGCTGAGGCTGGCGCCAGCGGGCTTGCCGACGCCCGCCGGCGGCGACACGGAGGTGTGACTATGACCTTGGGCAAGATGCTTGATGAGAGCGCACACAGGTTTCGTCACCGGGCGTGCCTGCTATTCCGCGGCAACCGCATAACCTACGGCGAACTTGCCGATCTGACCGACCGCTATGCCAAGGCGATGTACGACATCGGTATCCGCCATGGCGACCGGGTGGCGATCTGGGCGCTTAACTGCCCCGAGTTCATGATCGCCTACTACGGCAACGCGAAACTGGGCGCCATCAGCGTTCCCATCAACACCATGTTCACCGCCGAAGAGGCGCACTACATCCTGGCCGATTCCGAGGCCAAGGCGATTGTGGCGCACTCGTGCTACGAGCCACCGCTGCACCAGATCTGGCAGCGGCTGCCCGAGCTGCAGCACGGCGTGATGATCCCGATGGACGGCGCCGAAACCGCGTTTCCGAGCTGGTCCGACCTGATGCGCCAGGGCGCTGAGGCCCTCGCTTACGCCCCCTCCTCGGCGCTCGATTTCAAGGATCGGCCCCAGGCCCGCGAGGTGGCGGTCTTTCTCTACACCTCCGGCACCACCGGGCATCCAAAAGGGGCGATGCTTAGCCATCGCAACCTGATCTGGGACAGCGAGGCGTGCCACCGGGTCATAGCGCTGGACGAGAACGATATCTGCGTGTGCGTCCTGCCCATGTTTCACAGTTTTGCGGAGCAGGTGTACATCATCTTCCCCATCAGGTACGGGCCCTCGGTGGTGATCCTCGACCGTTTTGTGCCGGCGACGGTGCTGGAGGCGCTGCACGAGCACAGGGCGACCATGTTCTGCGGCGTGCCCAGCATGTTCGCGATGCTGCTGCAAGTTCCGCGCGAGCAGCGGCCGCCGATCACGACGCTCAAGTACTGCATGTCGGGAGGCGCGGCGCTGCCGCCCAAGGTCTATCACGCGTTCAAGGAAGAGTTCGGGGTGCCGATCCTGGAGGGCGATGGGCCAACGGAGTGCTCGCCGGTGGTGTCAGTGAACCCGTTGCACGGCGAGCAGAAAATGGGCAGTGTGGGGCTGCCGCTGCCGGGGGTGCAGGTCAAGATTTTCGATGAGCATGATCGCGAGGTGCGCACGGGCGAGATCGGGGAGATAGTGGTCAAAGCGCCGAGCGTGATGGTGGGCTATCACAATCAGCGGGAGGCGACCGAGGAGGCGCTGCGCGGCGGGTGGATGCATACCGGTGACATGGGGCGCGTGGACGAGGAGGGTTATCTGTACATAGTTGACCGCAAGAAGGACATGCTGATTTGCAGCGGGATGAACGTCTATCCGCGCGAGGTCGAAGAGGTGCTATACCAGCACCCGTCGGTGGCGGAAGCGGCGGTAGTGGGCATGCCCGACGAGCTGCGGGGCGAGGTGCCCATCGCCTTCGTCGCGCTTGCTGCCGGCAAAAGCGTCACTGAGAAGGAGCTGCTGTCATTCTGCCGCGCCCGGCTGGCGCGGTTCAAAGTGCCGCGCAAGATCGAGTTTCGCGACCAACTGCCGAAGACCGCCACCGGCAAGGTCCTGAAGCAAGATCTGCGCAACTGGCACTAGCCGAGCGCATGATGGATGCAGACTACCCGGCCGCAGAGCAGCTCGATGAACTGGAGCGCCGTCTGGGCGTGCGCTTCCGGCGCCGGCGCTTGCTGGCGCAAGCCCTCATCCATCGCTCCTATCGGGCCGGAGGCGAGCCGACCGACAGCAACGAGCGGCTCGAGTTTTTGGGGGATGCCGTGCTGGGGCAACTCGTGGCCGAGCATCTTTATCGCGACTTTCCCCGGTGGACCGAGGGGGAGTTGACGAAGCTCAAGGCGGCGGTGGTGAGCGAAGTCACGCTGAGCGAGGCGGCGCGGCGCATCGGGCTCGGCGACTTCCTGGTGATGGCCAAGGGGGAGGAGCAGAGCGGGGGGCGCGAGCGGGCCTCGCTGCTCTCGGACGCCCTGGAGGCGATTATCGGGGCGACCTACCTGGATCGAGGGCTGCGCGCGGCCCGAACACTGGTGGTGCGACTGCTGAGAGAGGCGATAACGGCGCTGGAGCAGGACGAGCAACGGCGCGACTTCAAGACCTTGCTGCAAGAACTGACCCAGGGGCGCCACAAGCAGCCACCGGCTTATCGCGTGGTGGCTGAAGAAGGGCCCGACCACGACAAGACGTTCGTGGTGGAGGCGCGGTTGGGGCGGCATCTTCTGGGCCAAGGGGTGGGCAAGAGCAAGAAAGAGGCAGAGCAAAGGGCGGCCCAAGAGGCGCTGGAGGATCTAAAGCGACGGGAGCAGGTAGTCGGAGGAAATAGTCGCTAGCCGGCGGCGGCGGCCAGCAGGCGTCGGTTGGTCGGTCGGTGGGTGCGTGCGGCCCTATGAGGCACCATGCCCGAAGGAGGGGACTAGATGCGGTTGCGTATCTTCCCGCGCAGTGAGCAGTTTTTCGATCTCTTTGATGCGGCGGCGACCAATGTGCTCCAGGGCGCGCGCTACCTGCACCAGATGGTGGAGCACTTCGACCGCGCCGAGGAGCTGCAAAAGCGCATCGAGGAAACGGAGCACGAGGGCGACATCACCACCCACGAGATCCTGGAGCGGCTCAACGTGACCTTCGTGACCCCGATTGACGCCGAGGACATTCGCCAGCTCGCCTCCACGCTCGACGATGTGCTCGATTACATCGAGGCGACCTCGGATCGCATGATCCTCTACGATGTCGCCGCACCCAGCCCCTACATGGCGGACCTGGTGCGGATCCTGGAGCTCGCCGCGGCCGAGGTCGTCAAAGGCGTCGCCGGGCTCCACGACCTCAAGCGGCCGCGGCGCCTGCTCGACCACTGCATCGAGATCAACCGGCTGGAGAATGACGGCGACCGCGTCTCCCGGCGCGCCCTGGCCGAGCTCTTCAAGACCGCAACCCCCATGGACGCCATCAAGTGGAAGGAGATTTACGAGCACGTCGAGGTCGCGATTGACAAGTGCGAGGACATCGCCAACATTATCGAGAGCGTGGTCGTGAAGTATGCTTAGCGGATGGCCACCAGAAGCAAGCGGCAGGCCGCGGCGACGACAGCGGCCCCCGGGATCGTAAGCACCCAGGCCCACACCACCCCCAAGGTAACCCCCCATCTCACCGCAGACAGCCGGCGCGTGGCTCCCACCCCCACAATGGCGCCGGTGATGGTGTGCGTTGTGCTGACCGGGATTCCTGCGGCTGCGGTGCCGAAAAGCGACACCCCGGCGGAGGTCTCGGCGCAGAATCCATCAACCGGCTTCAGCTTGGTAATGCGCACCCCCATCGTCTTCACTATGCGCCAGCCGCCGGCGAGGGTACCCATTGCAATGGCGGCATGCGCCGTGAGTATGACCCATGTCGGCACGTGGAACTGCGGGCCCAAGTAGCCGTTGCTGAAGAGCAGGATAGCCACAATGCCCATCGTCTTCTGGGCATCATTGGTGCCGTGGCCGAGACTGTAGAGGGCAGCGGAGAGCAATTGCAGCCGCCGGAAATAGCCCGCCGTGGCACTGGGGCGACTGTGCCAGAAGAGACGGTTCACCAGCGTACGCGACCCGTAGCCGAGCACGATGCCGATGACCGGAGCCAGGACCATAAATGCCGCAATCTTGAGGATTCCGTGGAGGTACAGTGCCCCAATGCCATGTGTCACCAAGGCTGCACCCATCATCCCTCCGACGAGGGCGTGGGAGGAGCTGGTCGGCAGCCCCAGATACCAGGTGATGAGATCCCATACGATCGCGCCGATCAGGGTAGCGAGGATCATGTCGTTGCTTATCACTTGCTGGTGCACAACGCCCTTGCCCATGGTGGTGGCAACATGCACTCCGAACCCAAATGCGGCTACGAAATTGAAGAAGGCTGCCCACGCCACCGCTTGGAGCGGCCGCAGGACTCGCGTGGACACCACCGTCGCGATCGAGTTGGCGGCGTCATGGAACCCGTTGACGAAGTCGAAGGCGAACGCCACAAGGCAGATGCATATAACGTACACGTAATTGCTGCCCATCAGCAGGCCTCAGGGCGCCGGAAGCAGGACATCGTCACCTGCGGACCGTGGACTTCGCAATGGCACATTGGCATCCGCAGACAGTCTCCATGAGGGCGCGGGCCGGCGCGGCCGACGGCGTAGCGATCTCTAGCTGCGGTTCTCTCGCACGCGGCTAGACCACGAACTGGCGCAGGAACTTCAGCCCCAGCCGCAGTCCCTCGTCGCGGCGCTCGCCGGAGAAGACCGGGTCCTCGTGCTCGATGATAATGTCACCGGCGTAATTGATATCATCGAGGACGGTGAAGACGCGCTTCCAGTTGATGTCTCCGTGCCCCGGAATGCGAAAGCGCCACCAGCCGGCGCCGTAGATGCCGCCGTAGCTGAGCCTGTCGGTAAGGATCTCGGTGTCCTTGGCGTGGAACGCGTAGACGCGGCTGCCGAAGCGGCGCAGGGCGGCGATGTAGTCTATCCCCTGCCAGACCAGGTGCGAGGGATCGAACTCCAGGCCTACGGTCTTGTTGGGCAGGTCATTGAACATGCGCTCCCAGTTGGCCGGGCTCCAGGCGATGTTGGCGAACCCATGAGGGCAGTTTTCGATGGCGATGAGGCAGCCCTTATCGCGGGCGACCTTGGCCAGCTCGCCAAAGATGCGCTTATATGACGCGAACTTCCCCTCGAGCGTCGCGTCGCGAGGCACCCAGGCATTCACGCTGACGACTCTGGCGCCCAACTCGCGGGCGATGTCACAGGCCCGGCCAAAATTGGCGCGGGCCTTGCGCGCCGCGGCGGCGTCGGCGGCCGCATAATTCTCGTAATGGAACACGGTGAGGGTCGCGATGCCGTTGCGCTCCATCGTTTCCTTGATTTGCCGAACTTGGGACTTGGAGGGCATGGCGCCGCCGGTCGAGATCTCCAGGCCGTCGAAGCCGGCCTCGGCGGCAAAATCCGCCTGCTCCTGAGAATACCCGGTCGTGAATCCAATGCGCATCTGAGCTCCTTTCAGATCCCGCGCTATGCGAGTGAGCCTTGCTATTCTGTGCGGTGGCATACTTCCCTGCCGCCGCGCCCGCTGTGCAAGATGACCACTGCGGCGCCAGGGCGAAGCCGCGCATCGCCCATGCTCAATCTGCGACAAGGATTGCCGCGACGGCGCATGGAAAACCTGCACCGCGCAGCAGGAATGCGATAGTCACCTGGAGGCCCGTCATGGCGATCCGTGCCACTGCCCCTAGCCGCATTGACCTGGCCGGGGGGACGCTCGATATCTATCCCCTTAACGTGTTCGTTGACGGCGGCCTGACCCTCAACATGGGCATCACCTTGCTCAGTCACGCCGCGGTTGAACCGCGGGCGGATGCCGAGATTCACCTGCGATCCGAGGACATGGGCGCCGCGCTTGACGCCCCCGACGTGGCATCGCTGCCGGTGGGGCAAGAGCTGGACCTCGTTGCGCGCATCGTCAAGTTCTACGCGCCCATGACCGGCGTCAACGTCACCACCCGCAATACGGTGCCGCACGGCTCGGGCCTCGGCGCCTCGTCGTCACTGCTCATCGCCCTCACGGGGGCGCTGGATAAGCTCAATGGCACCGACCTGACCCCCGACCGCTACATTGACTGGGGCGCCAATATCGAGGCCCAGTGCATCGGCATCCCCACCGGCAAGCAGGACTATTTCGCCGCGCTCTACGGCGGGGTCAGCGCGATCTGGTTTCGCTTGGACCGCAATGAGCGCCAGCCGCTAGTTGCTGACGAGGGATTCCTGCGCGCGCTCGAGACCTGCGTCATTCTGACCTTCACCGGCGAGAGCCGCTTCTCGGGCACCAGCAACTGGAACATGCTCAAGGCGTATATCGAGAACATCGGCAGCAACCGCGCCTGCATGCACGCCATCAAGCGCACCGCGCTGGCAATGCAGGAGGCCCTGGCGCGCCAGGATTTAGGGCGCTTCGCTGAGCTGGTGGATGAGGAGTGGCAGAATCGCAAGCAGCTCGCCGAGGGCGTGACGACGCCCCACATCGAGCAACTGATGGCGGCAGCGGCGGGCGCGGGAGCGTGGGCGAGCAAGATCTGTGGCGCCGGAGGCGGCGGCTGCATGATCACCGTCGCCCCCGAAGGGAAGCGGGCCGCGGTCATCGCGGCGCTGGAGGCC
>Ga0315289_10002152_pt1 | contig 30465 bp, 59 predicted proteins | sample YL17G11_40_MG_FD_203452 | JGI IMG/M metagenome (GOLD analysis project Ga0315289, IMG submission 203452) | Sediment microbial communities from Yellowstone Lake, YNP, Wyoming, USA - YL17G11_40 | ecosystem: Environmental > Aquatic > Freshwater > Lake > Sediment | place: USA: Wyoming | collected... | reverse complement strand
GGAACGTAGTAAAGTCATTAAACTCTCCTGGTACACCTGTGGCTTGACGAAAATGATCTTGATGAAAAGCTCTTGGTTCTTGTACTATTACATCTATATAATTATAAAACCGCCTATAACCCATTGTATAGAAGTCGATCATCGCATGACCTCTAAAGGTTGGCATATCTCTAAATATACCGGCATCTTTATGTCCAGATGCACAGAACCAAAAAGGAAAATAAATAAATGTTGCCCAATAAGAATTAGGTTTATAAGATAGCCCATAATTTGTATTCCAAAAATTGGGCATATTTTTTAGATTATCTAAATTTGTATGCCAATCATAATGATCTACTATTCTCATCATATCAGGACTAAGATGGAATGGTTTGATTGTTACCCAAGTTTGTCGATTATTTATCTCATCAAATTTGATTAATTGTTCTGATACCCCAATCCTGGGATTGTATAAAACAATATTAGAAGGTAACTCTTTTCGATGACCTTCGTATAATGTTCTACACACTTCGGGATAAAGCATCAACTCAGGTTGCATAATTGCCCAATATTCACCAGACGCTATAGGGAACAAAGTCCTAAATGCGCCGGTCGGGTCTACACTAAACCCAACAATTTCCCTACGAGTTGTTTTAATTCTAAGGTATGGTTCAAACTGCTGGAAGATGGATGTGAGGTCTGTACTATCACCATTATCACAAATTAGAACTTCGAACTCTTTCCAATCTTGTCTAGCTAAACATTCAAGAGAACGTTGTAGTTGAGAATATCTATAGCAAGTACTCATCATTATTGATAAGTTAATAGGTAAACTATCATCACATTTTGGTAAATCTTCTAAACGTACTTCTGCTCGTATATTAGCAAAAGGATCATTAGGATGGCTCATTTTCTAATATCCTTATCGCTTTATCCAAAACTTCGGCACGTTTATGTTGTGCATCATTCATTGCTTTTATAAGTGGGCTGTCCTCTTTAATCTCCGATGATGAAGATGACCAAATAAAATCGCAATCTTTGCGATATGCTTTTAATATTCGTAATGGATAATTTTCGTCTGGCGTCGCATCAATAAATTTATATTCTTGCCTATTCATTCAATCCCCCATTCTGGTAGAGGTAATATTCTTCCACCAACGTTCTTTGGATCATTTGTACCAGGCGTTTCATGCCGATAATATTCTAATTTCTTCTGCATATATTCATCGCTTTGATAAAAATAATGTAGAAGGGCATATGGAGGCCAAAGATTATGAGAATGATTTACTTCGGGATGTAAATTCATCTCAAACTTCCAATCCCCTATAGGATTAGCATGAACAGGTGCAGTACCTTTCCATGCCCATAAAGATGGAGTAAATGTTCCATCGGGCTTTGTCCAACCTTCAAAATATTTATCTTTACCATAAATATAAATACGATTGACTAAAACCAACTCATCTTTACACCCTTCCAAAAGTTTGCGCCCATCTCGCTTGAGATACATATTTGGCACGCAGTCACAATCATCAAAGATAATCCAATCAGCTTCATGAAATCTTGCCCGCTCAAATAAAAAGTTTATGTGCCGGTCAATGGGATTACCCCATACTGCCTTATCTCTTGACCACACTTTTTCGGGAAAGTGATATAGTTTAGTATTGGGAAATGTACGAATAATGTCTATTGTCCCATCTGTACTTCCACCGTCGGCGATAACAATTTCATCTGCCCATTGATAGGAGGCACAGAATTTACCGATATTTATTTCCTCGTCCTTAGTTCGAACTGTTACCACTATCTTTAATAGGTTCACGTTCACTCCTTAGTTTTAATAATACTTCTTCTAATCTCAATATGGATTGTTCCCAATTTCTGTCCTCTACATATTTACGCGCATCTTCAATATCAGAGTAAGTTACATTAATAGAAGGATAGATTGTTTTATCATATACATTTTGTAAGGCTTCTACCGCTAGTTTTTTATCTATCCACCAACGTGTACCATTTCCGAACGGATCGCGATGAGTATATTCTGAGGGAATTAATATTCCTCTATCATTTGCTAATAGTTCGGCCATGCCTGTACAATCTGTGGCAATTGTAGGAATTTTCATCGCCATAGATTCTAGCAAACACATTCCGAGTCCTTCCGATTTTGAAGTTAGAAGAAAACAATCTGCACAAGCATACATCATCCAAAGTTCCTTGAATGGCATTCCTCTCTCGAATAACATAAATTTATTCGTAATACCTAATTCTTGTGCATAATCCCTCAATCGCCAACCTACAGGGCTATTTTCTCTGGTCACTAAAACATATAAGGCTTTCTTATCTTTAGAAAATTCTTTGAATATTTCCATCGCCGCTGCAAGGTTTTTACGTTCCTGATTGTCCGCAATAGTCAAAACAACAAAAGTATCATCCTCAATTCCAAGCATAGCAGAACGAAATGTTTTCTTTTCCTCTAATGTTGCTGGTTGCCATGTTTCCGTATCTATACCAATCTGTAAATGTTCTGCTTCTATTACACCAACTCTGCGGGCTTCTTCTGCCCCAAATTCAGAAATAATAAATGCCTTATCTGCTTGACTAAGCACCATTGCCCAAGTCATACAAAGAGGAGGAGCTTCGATAGGGGAAATGCCTACATAACTAAAAGGTTTCTTGTTTTGTAGTATCTGTAGAAAGGGGTTATGAACATGCAAATCCATCGCCACAATCAAAGCATCATAGTGCCACATATTATAAATATTTTGAAACATCATAAGAGATTCTTGAATACTGGTACAAGGAATAATAGAGAAAGGATAAAAATGTTCTTGCCCTTTATACCCAATTCCAATCGCTTTAATATTATGACCTTTGTTTGCTAATCCTGTACATAATGGTACAGAAAGATTCAAGTACCCACTGCCGATTATATCAAAATCAGAAATCCAAATTAAGTTAAGGGGTTTTATTTCTTCTGTCATTTAAATACTTTTTCATCCCATTCTTGTAATATTCTTTGTAAAGATAATCGCTCTCTTGCTTTTTCTTGCACAAGTTTTCTCTGAATTGCAAGTTTCCATTGATTATTACACATCTCAACAGTCTTGTCTATATACAATTTCCTTCCCTCAGAAGTGTCTGGGTTTACATCAATAATCATTCCCATATTCGTTGTAGATAATGCGCCAGCAGATGACGTAATTGGATACACACCTGCCCACATTGCCTCTGCTACAGAGATGCAAAAAAGCTCAGGATAATTGCACGGGTACACCATAAGACTTGCTTTGCATAGTTCTTCAACATATTTTCTACGTGGTAATGCGCCACGAAACTGAACAGTATCCATATATTTTATCCATTCTATTCGATATGATTCATTCTGTGGAGATGCCCCCCACAATCTATAGTCCGATGTAATTACTAAGGATATATCGGGGATTTCTCGTAACAAATCTGGATAAATGGCAAGTAGATTTCGTAATCCTCTATCAGGGATGGAAGTAAAAATAAGTCTATTCTTAATCTTTTCACTGTCAATGAAATCCTTCTCTCTAATTGGTATATCAATAAAGAAAGCATTTTCAATTCCATATCTAGATTTGAAGAAATCTACATGATGTTGAGAGATACATACAATCTTATCCATATGAGGCGCAAATGCTTTGTAATCACCATGAGAATATTGATCTGTCGTTAACCAAATCCGCAATCCATTTGCATTAATAGATGCTTCACTAGGAGTTCTGAAATTAATTATTACATTTCTGTTATCACATGGATTGAATGATTCTATAGATAATTGTTCAAGCCATTCAACAGTTTTATAGTTTTCATGGGGGGAATTATATAAACGTACTTTATGCCCTTGATTTGCCCAAGCCTCACAGAGAGTAAAAAGGAATAATTCACTTCCTCCAACTCCGAATCTGTATTCATCTCCATATAAACATTCTGGACATACCAAGGTTGGACTGCCATCCGATGTGAGAATGTCTATAATTATTCCCATGAGCATCCTTTTCTTACTACTTCTAGTAAATAAACAGCACAAAGAACTTCTTCGAGATTATCTATATTAATAGGCATACCAAATAATCTACCGCCCCTAACTTTATCCTTCAGAATAATGACCAAATCTCTTACCCATTCATCATGATATTCTTTTAGACTATTCATAATAAGGTATTTTCCTTTCTACTTTTATTGCATGTATCCAGATTTCGTATTTGTCTATTTGATCTCTAGTTATTTGCCATCCAGAACGTTCCAAATAGAATTTAAGTTGTGTCATATTAGCTACGGCATAATGATTTCTACCCGCCCATCCCCAATAATCTGGATTAGGATTAACAATAACAAGATGTTGCTTTGATACTCTATGCCATTCCATAAGACTTATTACAGGAAATGGGCTATGCTCCAACGCATGTCGAGCAAATATCAAATCATAAGTATTCGCATTGGCATTGATAAAATTATAATCTTGCATATAAACATTTCTGTTTTCTTCCTTGGCGTCTTTGTAATCATCTGAATCCAAGGTAATGCCTTTATATTTTATGTCATATGATTCAAACATCAATTGACAGAAACCTACTCCACATCCAACATCCAAAACATCTTTTACGCCTAATTGAGATACCCACTGGTCAATGATATTCTTAGCCCAAATAAGATGGTCGTCACCTTTCTGAGGCTGATAATAAACATCTTTCTCTAATTCATTCAAATATCTATCTATATGAAAATAATTTCTCATTCCCATCTCCTACCACCAGTTTGGTGTATTCCATTATCCATATGCCATTTACAAACTAACATTTCACCTTTATTTGTACCTTCTGTAGATGGAGACGCTTCTTGTTTATATGCGTTATATCCAACAATCACCGCAACGCTACCGCAAGTGCAGAGGGCAAACCATCGACCGACAATTTTTTTCCACATTGGATCAATATACACAAAATGATTGTCATAAGGACAGCAAGCAATAAATCTTCCATTAATCGGATAACCTTCATCATCATATTCTGCATACCAAATTTTTTCCTCTCTATGTACTTCTTTGCCGTCTATAGTAATAGCACTATTAGGACTATTATAGTGATGAATAATTCCAAAACTGGCATAGGTTTTTGATTGTTTCTTGTGTCCATTATTACTACTCTTCATCTGGTTTTCTCCGCTTCTTCCAATAACCGTGCCTGCGCTTCTGTTTTGTAATTATAACCGTAACCACTTGAAATTAGGATTTTGTTATGCCATTGATGGTATCCCCTCACCACGGGAATAGGTGTTGCTGGTATCCCTAAACATTGTTCACGATAAAACAAATCATTATCCGTCAATAGTTGGGAATCATCTTTATTCCTTAGTCCACCAAACCATTCCCATCGTTTCCGTTCACATCCAAATACATATGCAGTACGTGCTACATGATGTTCTATGTTTTGTATTCGATGCCGATTAGTTTCGCCTTCTTCAGATCGCCAATTCCAAAATCCTGGTGAAGTTTCAAGTTTCGTTGGATCATTTTCCCATTCCACTATAGATAAATATTCTGTGGCTACGGGGGATAAAAAGTATGTTAGTAACCCAACTCGATTTCCAACATAGCAATCTTGTATATGCTTCCAAATATCCTTGCGAGAGATAATAATATCGCCCATAGCGAAGATAAGAAAATCACCTTTGGATTCTTCTAGTCCAACGTTCCAGGCAATATTAGGTATTCTATATCCAGTATTCTCTAATCGAATATAACTCAAAGAGGGAAAATTGATAGACATACCTGCTACAAAATGTGCAATTTTATTATCTTCATTACTACCATCGTCTATAACAATAAACTCATAATTGTCACATTCTAAATTAGACCAGGATTGTAAAGTATTGCGTAACGCAATTGGTCGATCTTTTACAGAAAGAATAATACTTAGATCAGTCATACTAATCCTACCGTTTCTAATATTGTCTGTGCGCGTTTATCGTAAGTTTCTGCCTTAGCATTTTCATGTCCTCTTTCGGCTAAATTATCACGGAACTTTTTATCATTGAGTAACGTCATTACTTGTTGTTCTGCTTCATCCACAGTATCAAATCCTAAGTAATGTTCACTTTCATTAGCGAATAATTTCAAATCAGGAACACGATTAGTTATTAAAGGCAATTCCATGCCCCAAGATTCCCAGCAACGTGCGGGAAGATCATATTTAGATGACCAACTTAAAGCAACTTTACTTTCATTGTACTTTTGTCTGTACTCGGAATAAACTTCGCCTATTGAATAATAAACATTTAGCCCTCTATCTCTCAAACGCTTCACAAGTGCGTTTCGATGCTCATAATGTAGACCAATTAGACAAGCATCATAGATTTTCTCTCTATCTTCATGGAAATGTATCTCAGGGTCATAAGCATAAGGCAATAAAATTTCATTCCCATCTCGATAAAAATCCTGCATACAAAAGTTGAAATCAGAATATTCAATGGGAACTTTGTAGAAATCTTTCAGCACATGCGGGTCTGTTTGAATGTGTGCCACAATCTTTGCATCTGGTTTTGTGGAAAAGTGAAATCCGGCATTAATCTGTATCCATAAATCTGGCTTCCAAGGGATAACAGATTTTACTATAGAGTATGGAGGCATGAATTGGGATGTACTTTGTGGAAGGGCAAAATCGGGAACTTTGACATATTTCCTAGGAAGTCTCATACCCATATTCCAGGGAATATAGTTATCTGTATATGGCCCAAGAACAAATAATTCTACATCTTCTCTGCGCTCAAAAGCCATCCAAAAGAAGTGCATCATTGTAAATGGATAAATTAAAGCAGAAATTACTATCTTTAGTTTTGACATATTTATCTATGTTTTAGATTCCAATCATAAGGTATTTTCGGATCAAATGGATCAAGCCTGATAATCTCATCTGGATCATAAGGAATATCGGAACAATTTGCAACGATAGCAGATCGAACACCAATTCCTTTAAAGCCATTCCAAATATTTGGAGGAATATGAACCAAACAATAATCACTGTCGCCAATGAATATTTCTTGGAAATCATATCTCGTAGGAGAATTTTCTCGCTCATCATAAAGCACAAGTTTAACCATTCCAGATATACATGCGTAATTCAAAGCCATCTTGAGATGAAGATGCCATCCCTTGATTACCATGGGATAAATAATGGAAAAATAAATCTCCCCAAATTTATCAAACCAGGGATCATCTCTACGAAGCATACACATCACTTTACCGCGTTCATCTGGAATTTGTTTTAGGGATTTAATCCATACACCATCAATCATTTTATAATATCCTTTACCAGATTTTCCATGGCGCATTATCAGATTTCCAAAGCGATTCTAAATCAATTACATCTCGCATTGTATCCATGCAGTGCCAAAATCCTTCATAGGTATAAGCCATTAGTTGATTATCATAAGCAAGATTATCTAATGGCCCTCTCTCAAGTGGTGTAGCATCACCATCAATATATTTAATGATTTCAGGATTAAAAACAAAAAATCCACCGTTTATCCATCCAGCTTCCATCGGTCGTTTTTCTTCAAAATCAGTAACTAACTTATCATTATTTATAATCAGTTTACCAAATCTGGCTGGCGGTCTAACAGCCGTAATAGTAGCAATCTTTCCATGAGATTTGTGGAATTGAAGCAATTCTTGAATATTGATATTTGCTACTCCATCACCATAAGTTAGCATGATTGGTTCATCACCTATATATTCCATAAGTCTCTTCACGCGTCCACCAGTCTGTGTATCCAAGCCGGTATCAAGTAAATGCACAATCCAGTTATCCTTAGATAACTCCGAAAAGATTTGCTCTTCAATTATTCCTGTACAGGTATTTATCTTTAGATTAGCTTGATGGTGATAATAATTTACAAAATAATCTTTAATAATTTCCCCTTTATATCCCAAGCCAATTACAAACTCATTAAAACCATACCATGAATATATCTTCATAATATGCCACAAAATTGGATGTCCCCCAATTTCGACCATTGGTTTCGGTTTTGATGTGGTTTCTTCTTGAAGTCTGGTTCCTAAACCACCCGCTAAGATAACTACTTTCATATCTATTTTTCTTCTATTTTCTTATTTTATGGAATCACTTTGAACAAATACACAAAAATCAGAATTATTTGTCCTACAATAGCTCCAATAATTAAACGTTGGAACCAAATTTGGCTTTCTACCCATTTTTCTATTGTAGTAACTTTTCCTACTAGTCCTAATTGACCATTTCCATATGTTACTTCTTGTATCTTTTTAATGTCCTCCACTAAGGTTTTAATAGAATCCCCCAAGGAATTTACTTTCTCAATTAGAACACTAATTTGTGTTCCTTGACTATCATGGCTAACTAATTCTGTTGACATATCTTTGTTCCTCTTGTATCTGATAGATTTGAAGTAGTTTCCCTTTCCATTTATTGATATATAATTCCCGATGCTCTCTCGTATACTTTGTTCTATCTATTCCCATAGAATTTATAGTTGCTCCACCCATGTGGTGTAGATATGGACTATTCAAAGCAACTAAATTATACCCCATCTCAGTGAACCTCGTACTAATATCAACGTCCTCATAATCAAACTTTCCATATAGAGGATCAAATCCATCAGATTGTTCCCACGCTTGTTTAGTCGTAGAGAGTAGCCAGCCATTACAATAAGCAATATGAATGTGTTTATTATCAATATCAAACTCATTCCATCCAGCAGGCCAATCAATCATTTCCCCGCCCAATAACATTTTGTTATCTTTCTGCATCAATGTGACTAATTGTGTCACAAAATCGCCACTTACAATTACATCATTAGAAAAAAATATTAAAATATCTCCATTAGCATGTTTAGCCCCCTGGTTCATCCCACCTCCAAATCCAAGATTTTCCTTGTTCGCATGATACCTAATCTTATGGGGATTATCTACTTTGTTCTGCCACCACGCTATATTACCTTCATAATCCCTATCGCCAGGACTGGCATTATTGATAACTATAATCTCGAAATCTGTTCTTGGAATATATTGCCAGAGTTCTTGAAGGCGTTTGTGTACTAGTTCGTAACGCCCATAAAAAGGCATAATAAGGCTAATCATTTCGGATCATCTCTATCCCCAATAAATATTGTATTTGTCTTATCACTAAATCCAAGATTATGTGGACTTCTTCCAGTTTTATGCATTTGAACAACTTCGCGTTCTGCCTCAGGATCATAATAATCATGATCGCCTAGTTGAATAATAACAAACTTTAGGCTTTTGCCCACATGAGATATAACACTTCTAATTCCCATTTACTTTCCTCTAAGAATTTTAAACTCATCTAATAATTTTTGTGCATATCCCCTATTAATATGGATAACTCCAACATCCAAATCATTCAACTTCTTTACACACCATATGTCTGAGTTGCCCGTTTTTAGGAAATCCATCAACAAGACTTCTGGCTTATCAGGGAACATAGTTTCAAATATTTCCGCCGTAACTTCCCCCGATTTCCCATCCCTAATTTTCTTCATGCCTTCCTCGTATCATTCTTATAATGTTGAATACCATCCCATACAGTATAGATAGGTAAACATAGTTTCTTTGCCAAAATCGTTTTTAGTCCGCCCTTCTTTGGTCGTTCTGCTATCCATCCCATTATATCTCGATTATTACAGGGATGAATGAGGTCTTTATTCAATCCATATACAGAAGCAACTAGAAGCGCAAACTCATATCGACTAATAATGTCGGAACTTCCAATATGAATTATTTTGTGCGTCCATTCCATAGTTGCTAATTTCAATAAGGCCTCTGCCAGAAATGGAACATAAGTCTGATTGCCTATCAATTCATTTGACACTAAAATTTCTTTGCCGGCAGATAGATATTCGATAACCGCATCTGCAAAATCTGACTTATGCCCAAATCCACCAAATAACCCTGTAGTACGCACGATGCAAGTTGGATTTGTACTCATAGAGTGTAAAAGTACAATTTCGCCCCCTAGTTTTGTGCTTCCATATAAATTTACCGGAGATGTATCTTTGTGGCTTTCTGAATATGGGCCGCGTTTACCATCAAAGATATAGTCTGTGCTGATATGAATTAATCTACCAGAAAATACATTGCGTAATTTCTCTATTCCGTGCATATTTACCGCAATAGCTTTCTTCCATCCTTCATCCGTTTCACAGGCGTCTACGTTAGTAAATCCGGCACAGTTTATAACCACGTCTGGTTTAGTCATTACCAAAGCCAATTCAATCTCTTCCGGTTTGGTAATATCACATTCTAAGGGCGTACACCCCATCAATACAAGTTGAGAACCCAATCTACCGTTTGGGCCAGTAACAGCAATTCGTATCATTCCATCCATTCCTTTTTGATTTCTTCCCGTGACATCCACCCAAAATAATGATGTATTTCCATTTCTCTATCAATACAATATTCTATATAACTTCCATCGGCAACGCATTCGGGACAGAACCACAACTTAGCATACATACGCCACCCAGCTTTTCGCGCCTGGATATAAGTACCAATAAACATATCTTTACGTTCATGTGGTGTTGGTGGAATTTCATTAATTAGCGTTGGCAATACCTTGAATCGACAAGTTTCGCAAACAAAAACTTCGTGCCACTCTCTCATTTATATCCTTTCAATTTTACTAGTCATAATTTTCTGCTGTTTTTACCTCAACATCTAAATTAAATACCCCCTGATTTTCAATCTCAATAACAAAATATGATATTTTTACGATTTTGAATTGCTTACCAGTCAAATAAATAATATCTCCAACATGATAGTTAGGATAAAAAGTAGAGTTTATCCTAAATATCAAACCAGATTTTCCCCAAAAACTAATTGTAACTGTGTCATTCATATTTATTCCTTTTTATATTCTACAAATCGACAATGATTTTTAGAACAGTAGGTTATAGTACGTTGACGCATTCTATCTCTCTCTACAACTTCATCCTCTACAGCTACAAAACCAACCAATTCTGGATTTTTTATTCTTCGTTGATAAAATCTTTCCTCTTCCCAATGAAAGAATATTAATGGATCAATCATAGCATTAATTTCATCTAAAGATGTACAATATCTATCTCTATATAGATTAGCTCCATCATCAACCTGCCATTCACCATATTTCTGTTTAAAACATATCATAATATTTATATCCTTTCAATTTTAATAGTGCATAGATAATATGCTCTATGCACTATTTTACATTCTAATATAAGATTTCAACATTAGAGTTGAATTAGAGATTACTGTAAAGCCTGCGCCAGTTTTGCTACAACCTCAATTCCAAGCAAACTCAAAATATATATCACAATCACAGGTTGCAAGTAGGTCAAAATATTCTTTGCCACATCTACCCAAGGAGCAGGTACATATTTACTTAGAACATAAACCAACACTAAAATTACACTATCTACCAATGCTACCACAACTGACTTGTCCATTTATTTTCTCCTGTTTAGAATTTTACTAATTATATCACCGCTCTGCCACACCTGTCCAGATACGAACATCACCCGCATTAGCATAACGAAACATGGGAGCTTGACTATTACAACATCCACCCATTATCTTCAAAACTTCTGGAACATCGGATGGAATTATCCATGCCATGCTGATACCAGCAGCACCAACCTTGAACATATATTCTCGATAACGAATCTCTCCGCCTACCCTAACATATTTATCGGCGGGTTGCATATATTTCATGGCTACATCGCCATTAGCGTTTGTCTCTGGCATAGTTACTCTGCATATAAATAAGATTTTACAGATTTGATTGCATTGACAAAATTGGGTGGGTAAAGCAATCTTTCGCTTACCATTAGAGCTTTTATTTCGGGAATTGCGGAAACTTTCTGTGAGATTACTTTATCATCTAAAAATACCCAAACAACAACAGGAAGGGTTTTGAATAAGAACATTTGTCTCTTGATGTCGTCTCGATTTACAGTGTCTATTTCTGCCCCATAAGCTACCAAGGTTGCGGCTAAATACATATCTGATGTCTGTTTTTCATTCATAGTCTTTATCCTTTCAGAATATTATACCGCAAATGCAAGACGCTACAGTGAAAGGAGGAAAAGACTGTAGCGTCTCTAGGGGGAGGATATGAAAGAATAATTGTGAGCCGATTTCTACGCTCTCGCCAGACTATGAAAAGGGCAAAACAGTCCCGATACCACTATTTTACTGGTTGTCAAGGACTAACCTATGACTGTGCACGTTGAGACCACTCTTCCCGTATATTGCGAAATGTACCTTCCGTGCATACAGCAAGCCTTAATTACCAGAGCAGTCTTAGCCCAAATCTGGAATTGGATTGCCGTACAACCTGGGGTTAGATCAGTCAATCCCAAAGGAATTTGAGTCATCTTGTACACCAACGGTTCTCCGTTATGTACCATTCGGAATGCCCAAATGTCTGCTTGGAATGTGGTTGAACTTGATGTGGTTCTACGGAAATTGTTGTCCGCTACGACTTGCAGCAAACCAACACCCGTATTCACCTGTCCTGCAAAGTTATATCCAGGGGTGAGGCGGGTTCCAGAAGTAAAGTTAATTGTCTGGGACTGAGCAAAACCTAACTGGAAATATGCAGCCATCACTTCTTGTAAAGCCTGAGGGTGTCCAAACAAGTGGGTGGGTTTAGCACAACTTTCTGCTAAGAAACGATCAAAGCTAAGAGCTGAGAAAGTACCTGAAGCAGAGTTGTCGTTCGTGTGCATACAAGCACCGGCAGAAGTGCCGGAAGCCCAGTTCTCGATACCATTGAACTCTAAAGCGCGAGTGGCGGCGTCACCTTGAATTAGAAGGCGATCCCAACCATTCATCACCAGAGTCATGCCCAAACGAACTTCTTTTTCCTTGAGATTGGCTACATGCTCACGTGTGAATGTCCCTACGGGGTCTCCACCAGGAAGTCCAGCAGATGCGGCATTAGGCCCAACGAGCGTATTGATACCATTCCAGTTTGCACCGGCAATAGCAGCAGAGTGCATAATATCGGAAACGCCGAGAACTTTTCTAGCACCAATATTCTTGAGGGTTACGGAACTGTTTGCACCTTGATGAACATAATGTTCTGGACAAGCACCATCAGCGAAAGCAATATCTGTCTGTCCGCCAAGTGTGCCGGAGAACTGAAGATTAGTCATTTCCCGCCAGGTATAAGTATGTAACTGAGTTCGTTGTTCGGGAATTGCCCGCCAAACACCTAACTCTTCACACATATCCAAAATTTCTGTTACATCGAGCGGAGTAGGATATTGTGCAGTAAAATCCTGAGGCGTTAGCGGAGTTGTAATAGTCAATACAGGGTCAGCAATCCGCTGAACTTCACCCTGAATAAATGCTTTTGTTACGGCAGCATCTTCGCCTAAATTTAAAATGGGTTCAGGCATTGTGTCCTCCAAAATTTTTTAGTCTCTTGTCCGACACCTATGCTTGACCGAACCTATGTTCGACGCAAACGGCTTAACCAGACGTTATATGTCTATTTTATCACTTTTTACTACACTGTTTTCATAATAATATCATGTAGTTTCGGTGTAATGCTTTCAGTTTTCTTGGCAAGCAATTCTGGCGGCAGTGAAATGTTTCTGCGTTGTGGTACAGCAGGTGTAGTTACCACAGATTCACGCTTTACCTGAGGATTGCTTAGTTGAGTAGAAATCAATTCCATTCTTTGCGCTAAAGAAGCCACAAGTTCAGTCAATTGATTCAGTTTGTCTGATTCAACTTTCTCAGGAGTAACTGGCTTTGATTCTGCCTTTACCACAGAAATGACGGTATTACCTACAGCATTAATGGGGTCTTGCAGAGAGCGAAGTTTCTCTTCGACTGTAGTATCAGAAAGCATAACAGAATCAAAATCATTCTTGAATTGATTAAAAGATTCATCCAAAACATGAGCAGGTTTTGGTTCTTCTGGCGCAGTAAGAATAGATAACATCTTGTCAACTTTGGATTCTAATGGAGCAAAATCGTAATCGGACTTCTTTTTCTTCTTATCGCCGCAACCCTCTTCAACTTCTTCCTTACTACATTCAGGGCATTTGCCATCTACTAGTTTCTTACCACATTTAGGACATTTATCTTCTTCGGCCTTGAAAACAAGACTATTAGTATTTTCAAGGGTTTCACTCTTGCCAATCATTGCCTTTTCTTTTTCATCCAATTCCTTAGCGAGTTCTTCACCAATAATGGATGTGGCGTCTTCTTTTTGTGTGGTCATAGACCTATCTACCTCCATGTTTGTGCGCTTATTTACTGGCACACGTGTATGGGCAAGATGAATCAAATGACCACGTAAATATTCTTTCCCATCCGATTCCTTGCCATCTAAAAACTTATCTACCGCTTCTCGTAAACATTCTTTGCATGAATCATCCAAAGATTTTCGCTCAAAAATAGTGCCAGTAGATTTGTGTTTGTGCATATAATCATAAAAAGCAATACTTATTCGTACAGGCTTTTCGGGAGTAGTATGTAATGATTCACATACAGATTTGAAACATGCCCTACCTAACGGAGTATCAAAGTATTTACCCTTTGCTTTTAATATTTTACCATCCATATAAACTACATCAGGAATACCAGGTACACCATCTCCATTCAAATCATCATAATGTGACACAGAAAGATATGGCATACCTCCCGACCAAAACTCACTACAAAATACTTCTGGTGGTCTTTCTTTACTTTCAATACGTTGAATAAAGTCACCAAACAATTCAAACGTCATATTATCATTATAAGTATCGTTATCTATATCGCTTGCATCTGCTTTCCAGCGCATTTCCTGTGTTGCTTCATCAAAATGTGCCGCACGAATAGTCAAAGAGAACTCAACGATGTTAGACTTTGCTACTGCCGCATTAGCTTGTCTAATAGCATGAGCATCACAATCTTTGCCACCCTTCGCCTCACAACGCTTTAAAGCATCATTAGCAACGGCAACCCATTGTTTTTTCTGGTTGGGAGACAAACCTTTATTATGTTTATCAACATCTCCAACTGACCAAGGCATGTGTTACTCCTGTGACTTGATCCAAATAATTTGGAATTTTCCCTTGAATCCATCTACGATCAGCCACACTAAGAAACTTGTAATTATTCCAGTTACTATTCCCGATAGCACCGAAACAGATACATATTCATATAACACATTTATATTTAGCCACCATGCCAAGATGGTGTAAATCCAAACCCCCAAGCATAAAGCACATCCAAATAACTGCGTCAGAAAGTCTTTCCATTTTTCACTCTTTATAAGAGGTAGATAGGACGGAGAGGCTTTCTGGATTATATAAATAAGTATCCTACCTACCACACAATAGATGAAATAATCCGTCATGTTTCTTTTTGCATAACAATCAAAATCCCATGACCTTCCGGTGCATCACCAATATAATTTGATGTAACTATTCGGTATCCTTTTTCATACCATTCAGTTAACCATATATCCAAATCAGCGCCAGAAATTTCCCCCGTCTTATCATTACTACGATTCATCCGGCTCAAAAATCGAACTACAACGTGTACTTTAGTTTCCATTACATTAATCTCCTTAAGAATTGTATTTTCATCAGTTATTTTTCTTGGTCTACCTCGTGCCATATTATATCTCCTAATCTTGTTCAATTATAACATCTTGTTCTGTTACTATTTCATCCAAAAACTTATTAATCTCGCCTAAAGCAGAATTTTGATCCTCCTCAGATAAATTCTCCCAATTATTATCTAATTCATCATAGATAGATTTGAAATCGGGAACTTTCAATGCCGCTTCTAATGCTTCTGATTTGGCCTCTCCATGTCCACCCGCAGACGGAGGAACAGGTTTTCCTAACATCCCAGGCCGTTTGTTGGCAGTATTTCCACCGCCCAACGGGGGGGCAGATACAGGCAAAATATCAAAGTCTTTTTCTGGTATTTTCTCCGGCACAGAAATATCAATCAAACCATCAGCGATTATTTGTAACCTACCCTCTTGGGGAGTAAGAACACGTTTATCAATCCATAACCCCATTGCAGTAGCCGTCGCTAATCTTGCTCTACCCAGTGCTACACTAACTTCATCATCCATATCAATGAATTTGAGTTTCAATTCTGGATGAATAATGCGATTGAAAAAGGCTTCCGTAGCCTTCTTCGCTCTACCAAATCCCGTTCTCTTAGTTTTTCGTTCCTGGCGAATAGAACCAGCCAAAGTTTCTCCACCACTAGATACTGCTTGAATGCCAATATCTGATAAACTCATTCCATATCCGGCGCAACAGATAGAAGCATATTTCATTGTCGCTTTATCGAACATCAACTCGGTTGGTGAACGAGTAAAGGATATAAATTTTGCTTCAGTATCATGTTCATATAATACAGGCACTTTGAATGGATCAATCCCAACCAACATCGTTTTCCAAGATTTGACCCAATTCTCCGCACTTTCCTTTGAGATATTGCCTAAATCAAGGATACCCACTTCTGGTGTATCCAAGAGTAGATTTGCATAATATCTATCACCACGATTGAGCAATTCCAAAGACAAAAATATCTTCTCAGGAGGCGCACAACCCCAACCTTTACGTGTAATCAAAGTACGAGGGGTCATATAGAGGCGATTGATAGCGTAATAGGGGAAGAAAACCACATCTGCAACATTTTGATATAAAGACTGACCTACGGGATAATCTTTATTAGGCCAGGGAAATAATGTTCCGCCATCCAAAGGTTCGATCCACATTACCTTCCCCTCAGGGCTATCACCCTCACGTCCAATTTCCGCGCCTGCACCAAATGGAATATCAAGGTAATCTTGTAACAACCACTCTAAACGGGTACTCCAATCAAAATCCCCATCATCCGCAAGTAATTTTTCGTAATATTTGCGTTCTTCTGCTAACTCATCTCTACGATTAGAATCTCTGGCATCAATCTTATAATCCAGATTGAGGATATTAGCCATAATAGTTTCACGGCAAATCATGGCAAAGGGTTGATTGACAACCACCTGCCGCCACGCATTAGCATGAAGCCAATCAGGTTGCCTCCATTGAGGCAAAACACGATTAAACCAAATTTCTGGCAGTTCCAGACTTCTTTGGCCTTTTTCATGATCAACTGCGGGAGCTGTTTTTTTAGTTCGAGGCATAGTTCACCTTAATAAATCGGATAAATCCTGTGCATATTATAACGCACTCAAACGGGCATTTGAGACATCTACATACTTCTGTTCTTTCTCAATACCAATAAATCTTCGATTTGTGTTCATACAAGCAATTGCGGTAGTTCCAGAACCCACAGCAAAGTCTAACACAATGTTATTTGTTTCTGTATATGTTCTAACTATATATTCATATAAAGCAACAGGCTTTTGTGTTGGATGAAACCCAACCTCAACATTAAATTTTTGCCAGCTAGACGGAACTCGTAACTTCTCTATTTTGTGATGTGGCACACCTTCAAACTCTCTTGTTCCTTCCCTAGGCTGAGAATTAAACTCCACAGGATATTTAGACCGCTCTATGCCTCCTCCACTGCGCTCCTGCATTTGTTTATGATATTTCCAACAATTATGGGCAAAAACAAGAATGCTTTCATGTTCTTTCATAGGTTCTCTGATCGTATTAGCAAAATTACTTCCTCGATTCTTAATCCATATCCATTCATGCTTAAACATTGGAAGGTTACTCGTTATTAACTTGCTTGTAAATGGTTGGCTCGCTGTAGTAATAAACACTCCGTAGGGACTTAACAAACGGTTTATTTCTTTCCACATAGGCTCAAATGGGATAACCTCATCCCATTTACACTCGGTTGTTCCATAAGGTAAATCTGTAATAATTGCATCAATAGAATTATCAGGTATATCTTTCATTATTTCCAAACAATCCCCACAGATAATCTTATTAATGAAATCATCTGGATATTTCATATTATCTCCTTTTAGGGTGCAATAAACGATCTGCCATTCTTTTCATGTTATAAATGGTGATATAATATGCATTGGAGACAACAATGAAAAGACTTTTTGATTTATCACAAGAAAAAGAAATTTGCTCTCTATATGAAGCAGGGAAATCTTCAATAGAACTATCCACAATAAAAAACTGTGATCGGTCTACCATAAGAAGAATATTACAAAGAAATGGTATAGATCGTAGAGAATGGGTTACTTCTGAAGATGGGCGTAGAAAACGATCAGAGTCTCTCAAAAATAGATGGAAAAACGGAACGATGCATAGTGGAATGTTAGGCAAAAAACATTCTGACAAAACTAAAGAACAATCATCCAAAATGAAGATGCGAGAAAACAATCCAGCATGGAATGGTGGAATACATAAAAGTGGAAGTAAAGATAATCCATACATATATATACGTATGCCTGAACACCCAAGTATAAAAAATAAAACAAATAAATATGTTGCCGAACATCGTCTGATAATGGAAAAGCATTTGGGTAGATATTTAGAATCATATGAAGTAGTACACCACAGAAACGGAATAAAAAGTGACAACAGAATCGAAAATTTAGATTTAGTCACGCTTAAAACTCACTATGGAAAAGTAGTATGTCCTTATTGTAACAAAGAATTTTTAATACGATAATCATAAACTAAGAAATTCTAAAGACTTCCAAGTTTTGAACGGCGCGATAATTTGTCTTGCACCAGACATGCTATCTATGCCATCATCATGTACACCAACAGGAAATGATGCGACTTGATTTAGAAATTTTGTATTCCACATTCCTTTCTTCAAGTAAATAAAACCATTTTTTGCTTCTTCAAACCAGGGAAGCGCACGAACTACTTTATCCCCTTCAGGGCGATGCCCTTCCACTATCACATGAACAGGACAATTCTCTTTAATATAGAGTTTCAATTCTTCGACTTGATTTACGCCACCAGCACCAGGTTCTTGTTCTATATAGATACGGACTAGAGAACCATCCTTCTCTGCTATACGAACAAGATGTTTCTTGAAAGCCGCCCAATCCTCTCGCCAATATTCCTGATCTTCTATACAAAATTCTCGTTTACCACTCCAAGATAGTAATGTGCCTACATTCTCATCAGGATCATTCTTGCGCCGAGTAATCTTTAGTTTCTTTTCAGAACCGGCTAAATCGTAATATCGTATCTTACTAACAATATCAAAAGGAGTTATATCTACAATTTTATTATCAAACCATTCTCGATGACCTAATGCGCCACCTTCATCTGCCACATTACCATAAACCTCCCTCTCTTTCATATATACAGTATTTGGATCATTATATGCCATCATCATAGCAGCATAAAAACCTGGATCAAGATTATCCTTATTACCAATCATAGTTTCATGAAAAGTCTCTAATAAAGGTCTGGTTTCACCTAAATCTTGAAATAACGTTAATACTTCTAATGGAATTTCCTCATTCAAAAAGAATTTAGTTGTCCAGTGTTCTGAGCCTCTAGGAGTATAAGTAACCCATGCTTGCGGGTCTATCCCAATACGAACACAAGCCACAGCGATTTTCCAGGCTTCACCTGTTTCATCTCTTTGTGCCTCATCATACCAGAGCCAATTCATATTGGGGCCTCTAGCTGAGTTTGGGTCTTTTAGACCTTTACACAATACTCTTGCCCCATTATTAAATACCATAACAAAAGGTTTCGCTGGTTCCCAAGTTATGTTTGCTCGATAAAGATGCGAGGGTACAACATTCTTCCAAGGTATCCAATCTCTAAATTCAGGCCATGTCGAAGTCTTGAAATTCTCAAAATCTGGATTGAGAACCATTCCAGGTTCGCCACGATCAATTTTATCTAGGGCTTTCTGCGCCCCGCCGGAACTTTTTCCACAGCCTCTACTACCCCAAAAGGAGACAAACCTTGCGATACTCTGATTGAAACCTCTTTGCGCCTCTGTAGGATTATATTGTCTTCCATCTCTTTTTGGAAAATATCCATTTTGATCGCGAAAGAAAGGAACTTTAGTATTATCATCTCTTGATAATATGTCCTTCAAATCAATATTAATACCTCTACGTTTTGATTCTTCTATAAGGGTTAATAATTTACGTTTATCATCAGGAGAAAGTTTATTACTGGCATTAATTATCGGCACTATCTTCCTCAATAAATTCAGCATCTATGCTCTCACCTGGCATCAATTCTACAGGCGCACGCTCAATAATTTTCTGAATTTCGGCGTTTAGTTGCGAATCACTCATTTTATCAAACTTCTCGAATGTAGTAGCGATGCCACGACTGTTACGTTCAATCTCTACTCCCGCTACCAGAAGTCTGACAGATGAACCTACACCCAAATCTTTATCATGTTCTTTGAGATATGCCATTGCCATATCCTGCATCTTAGAACCGATAACGGCGTGGCGATTTAGCATTTCTACTTTCTCTGCCACCATCTTCTGATTAATTTGAGCCATTACCTGCTCATCAAGGATTGCCGCCCGCTCTTTGAACTCTGTACTCCATGTCCAATCCTGAATAGTATCTATAGGCGGTTTAGTGCCAAATTCCTCATAAACTGGTATTTTAAGATAAAGAACTCTCGCAATAGGTTTACCCATAGAATACCAAAGAGTAAAAATTTGATCTTTATACCCAGGCGGATATATAATCTTTTTACCAAGTAGATCAACCATAATATTCTAATAGCCTTTTTTCTCTCAAAAATGTTAATTCCTCAGCAGAAGCCCTCGCCCCACGTTCATGCGCCCAAGAGTGACATTCAGAGCAAAGACTTACTCTATTTTCGGGGGACATCCAAGTTTTAGGGCGTCTTGAACGAGGCACAATCTCATGAACAATTTCGGTAGGTCTTGGACATTTAATACATCTATGATGAAATAATTCTAAAACATCGTTGTGATAAATATCATCCACTTTGACCATACCATTTATTATAATCTGTTTCATATTGTTTTGCCCACGGGTTTTCATCCGCCCAAGATAAGAAACGTTTATATTTGAATACTCTAACGGCATAATACAAAATTTTCCCTTGAATTGCTTCTACAGGGACAGTAGGATTATGTATTTGGATCAGTTCAATTGCTTCAGACACATGAAGAACCATCCATACCCTGACACGCCTGGAAAGCTCATTACTATATTTAATTTTATGGTCAGGATGATCAGAATTGTAGTAAGAAATAGCTTTAGTCATTGAACCAACTTTAAGCCATAATTCTAATAATTCTTTACCGGTCTGCTCGGCTAACCATTGAAAATCCCACATTTCACCAAATCTTATTGCCATAAGTATTATCCTTTAGTATTATAATAATTATAAGTCTATATATCCAGTTTCGTCAAGACATACAAAAAGATGAGAAAACATTAACTTGACGTGACTTATAACTTCTGATACACTTTATTAGAAATGGAGGCGAAAGATGTGTAAACGTTTTGAATTTATTGTTGAGAATATGTCCGATGAGGATGCCAACGCTCTTTGGGATGTGATCGTCAATTTTGTTGAAGATCGAGGGCTTTTTTGTGGCGGAATATCTGTTCCCTGGGATGGGAATGTTGAGGAGGTAAAAGATGTCATCAAAGCCGATTCATAATGGTCAAGACATTACGAAACTTCTAAAACATAATGAATGTCCTGTTCGTATGGGAAAGGGTTCTCATCGTGTAGGGGAATTACCTAATGGAGTAATTTTTACGTATTACGAACATGGAAAATATCCAAAAGGAACACTTAAGGCTTTTCTAAAGATTTTGAAAGCTGCTGGTCTATTACTTTTGACTATTGGAATTTTAATAATGATTTTCTAGGAGATAAAAATGAATACAAACGCATCAGTATGTAAAGAACCGGGATGTAATATCCCATCGAACATGAAAAACGTAGAAGAAAAACTTAATATATTATCAGATGAAACAGATAAACTGGCTAATCAACTTAATAGCATTCTCTTACCCTCAAGCTCACCAATAATATCATCTGAAGAAAAGAAAAGTGATTGCCGTTCTGAATTTGCATCTCAGTTGGAGGGGTTTGCGGCACGTATCCAAAGTGTTATCTACAGATTACAAGATATAACAGAACGATTAGATTTATAATGGGTGTTGGTTCAAGATTGAGATGTCGGCTAATGGCAGGCCAGAATATTTTGGGTATTCTTATGGTGGTTCAAACCCATCCGTCTCAGTTTGTCCCACACTACGCACCTTATAAACTGTCTTATTCAAAAATATATCTTGTGGGACGTAAATAGACAAACCCCCGTCATGCCTTGCAGCAGGTATCCCTACAGGGGCATATCAATGGCGGGGGACTACGTAGGAGGTAAAAATGACTAAATTATCAATTGTTTTACTTATTTCTGCCGGAACAGCTACATTTTGGAGTTTAATGAGTTTATTATTTCACTTCTCAGGGATTTGTACTGGTGCAATAGCACTTATTACATTTATCGGAGCGTTTGCTGGATTATCTATTTGCACGGTCTCAGAAAACTAATATGGTGCAAACCAAAGTTACGTCCAAGAAAGGTAGAAAGATTGGCAGAAACAAAGAGAAGTGTTCCACATATCGTAATGGCCATCCCAAGGGCAAAGGCAAAAAGATTGTAGGATCGAAGGCACACCGTCACTGCGGCCCTCTTGGATATTATATGAGACATAAAGCATATTTAGATTTATTAGAGAAAGAACGGAAAACATAACGGAATGAAATATGCTTACTAAGAAGGAATATTATATCAAAAATAAAGAGCATATATTGAAAGCTCGAAAAGAATATTACGTTAAAAATAGAGAAAGCATATTAAAATATACAAAAGAATATCAGATAAGAAATAAAGAACATATAACGGAACGAACAAAGAAACATCGCGAGAAAAATAAAGAGCAAATATTGAAAACCAAAAAAGAATATTATTATAGCAATATAGAATACATACGTAAGAAAATGAGAGAAAGTGCCGCCAAACGTCGAAAAGATGTAATAGACCATTACGGGGGTATTTGTGCCTGTTGTGGTGAAACTATTTTTGAGTTTTTAGGCGTTGACCACATTGATGGTGGTGGCATAGAACATCGTAAGGCAATTGGTATGAGTGGTGGAAGTAATTTTTACGCCTGGATTAGAAAGAATAATTATCCGGGGGGGGGTTTCAAATCTTATGTCACAACTGCAATATGGCGAAAGGTTTTTATGGGATTTGTCCTCATAATAAATTAGATATGAATAGTGTACAAGAAGGAGCATAACAAGATGTTAGCATTAGGCGCAGGCGCATTTGTATTCATAATGGTATTAATTTCCTTAAGTATTATAAATGCCATACTTCCAATATTTTCCGATAATACTATAACAACTATTGCCCTTGTCTTAGGAATTGCTATTGCCACATACAACTGGGTAAAGAAATGAAACTAACTAATCGGCGCAGAGAGATTATTACCCACATGGCGCACGGCAAAACTACTAGGCAGATTGCAAGCGAAATGGGATTAGCAGAAGGAACGATTAGAAGATACCGACAAGAGATGTATAAACAGATGGGTCTAAAGGGAACAAAGCGACCTAACGTTGGATTAGTTACCTGGTTTATAAATTTATTGAGAGGATAATAAAGATGAGTGAACAAAGTAATGCTGAAGTAATTCAAGAAGTATTATGGTCTTTCCAGCGAACCACATATTTTCAAGACTCAATATCAGAGAAAGAATCACAAGATAGACTAAAAAAATCTGTGGATATTTTACTTTCCAGGATGATAACGCCTGAAATCCGGGCGGTGTTGACGGCGGCGAAAGAGTTGATGCTACCCATTATCCATATTGGCGTGGAGAAGGCATATCCTGAATTTTATAAATTGTGGGTTAGTGTCCGTGACCTCGAAGAAATGGAGAAGAAAAAATGAGAGATATATTAGTAAAACTATATACAGATGAAAAGGAAAAACAGATGATCGACGCAATGGCTAAAAAGCGTCATCTTTCAATAAACAGATATTTGAGATTAATATTGCGGGAAGAGGCAATATTCTTGGGATTTTCATATGAGGAGGCCCAATTATTTATGAGAACCTATACAAAGAGGACAGAATGAGCATATATATTGTTAGAGCGTTTAGGAGTACTAAATTAGCACTTACGGCAGCGTTTAGTGATAAATCCGCCGCAGAAATGTTTCTCAGTTTACGATTACATAACGCTGGATATATCGAAGAAATGGTGTTAGATAACGAATGCCAACAACTAAAAGAATATATAGGCGTTCTAAAAGAAATGGCAGATAAGATATAGAATATGTTTGGGGATGCAGTAAAATCTTTAGAATGGGCGCAAAGTCATCCAGATGAGATTATCATAGGAAAGAAAGACCGGGCCCTCATCAAGGACTGTTTTGATCATTGGACACCATATGCGCGATTTGGAGACCGTTATATCTGCATGGGATGGTTTGTTCAACCTACCGAAGAGGAACGCCAGAAATGGTTAGATGGGGAGGAAATAGAATTATTAACATGAGCACAAATACACCTTTTACTCAAGATTGTGAAGACATCAAAAATTCTCTTATGAGGATGGGTTATATTATAAATGATATGCCAGGGATAGCCCTTTCTTTGGTTTTCTGCGTAGAAAATGAAGATGATATAGATATAGTTCGAACAGATTTAGAAAACGCAATAAAATCTTTTGAATATTTTTATATAAATAACATTAGAAAACAAGAACTCGGAATTTTGTGCATAGTTAGTTTGAATATATCTAAATGGCGGGAACTATCAGTTTGATCAAGAAAGGATTTTTAGTTTGCTCCACTTGCGTATCTCCCAAAATCCAAACCAAAACAACCATTCATAGATATATTTCATATCAGAAACTGTACCTCTATAATCAGTAAATCCAAAACCTTGCCAGGATGGAAACCAAAAAACCAATTGAAAACCCGTAGGCATTTTATTATTCATATAGAATAGTATAACATAGAATAAATATAAAGTGTTGTGGAATTATTGTATATAAGATAAAAGTACAGTAATTTTGTAATATTATTTATTGCGTATAGTTGAGCCTGTTTAACGTAAAATCGGGAACTATAAATTTGTTGATTGGCGCGTAGGTTCGTTGCGCCTTCCTGCGTTCCCTATTCTCCCCATCCCACATATAGAACATATATTCTAACACATAGCCACATGTCGATGTCATATAATAACATATTATAAATAAATAATATGATTACATAATACTGTATAGTCATAGTATACAGTACACACTAACATATATACCACTATAGGATGTCGGCGCACGCTGCACGTACATAAATATAAGTGAGCCGTACGTTGATCTATGACAGACACACTGTAATCTATGACACTGGTATCCAGTACGGCTCACTTATAGCTATAATTAGAACATAAAGGCTATCACCAGAATGGCACTACAGCCGTTTTGACGGCATATGTGTATTAGATTGCCTTGCTATCGTGTAGAGGCGTTGTGGCATGGCTAGATATGGGGCATATATATAGGCATATTAGGGTGTACTCTAACATAAAGTAGCACATATAGGGGTTTGGGTATAGCTATATATAGGTAGTTATATATTAGGGCATTATATATCTTATTTATATTATTAATAGAATATGAATAGTAGATTAGAGTATTTGACAAACATGTTATTTATTGGTAAAATGAGAGAAAACGTTCGACCAAGAGGAAAGATATACAATGAAACATTTAACGCAAGGACAAAACATGATTAACCCGGCCAAAGCAATTTATGGGACATTTTACTTTATCATATCTGATAATGAAGAAAACGACCCGTTATGGTTTTATTCCACAATTGAAGAAGCTACACATAATTTAGCCTATGCTAGATTGATTGACCCTAACCATACATACTCATTACTTGACCCATACGGTTACATTGTGCCGTCAAACATAATCGAAAGTGCATATTTGAAAGGATAAGTGTAAAATGGTAATCAACTTGAATTCTCTTATGAATTTGAATTTAGGGGCATGGCAGGGGATTTTCATTATCTTCTGCCTAGTTATCGCAATTTCATTTGTTCGGTCAATCCTGAAAGGACTAAAATAATGTATTCACTTAAAGTAAACGGCGGAAACGTGGGGGATTTTAGTACACTTCAAATTTGTCTTGCCTGGTACAGAATTAATCGGTCTGATACTTGGCTATCAGTCCAAGTCTACCGTGATAAGTGTTTTTTATACACTATCATCTAACCTGTCATGTTTTCAGACAGATGTACAATAACAGACACGATATTCATTATCATACAATCTGTTCACTATCTTGAAAGGATAAGATATATGTCTAAAACACGTTTACCGAATAAACCCGCCGGTAAATCCAAATATGCTCTTAAGGTTGCGCGACGCAAAGCATTGACGCAAAAATTAGGTGTGCCGGTTGCGCCATTTCCCGTGCTAAATTCTATGACGTTCACAGAAACGTTAGAATCGATCATTGAATCAGATGAGGCTCTCTCAAATATGATGCAAGGAATTGACCCCGAATAATTGTAATCAAATAAAATGCGCTTCAATATTGATTAAAATATCTTTGGAGCGCATAAATTTGAGGACAATTTCACCCTCAAAAGGAGGATAAATAAAATGTATCACGATATGATCGAATTTTTACGGAACAAGCAAAATAATAGCCTAACGATAAAAAACATCGCGTGGTTATTAGAACAAATTATCATGCACACTCATTTTAGCGTCACCCCCGAAGAAACGCGGGAAGCTTTGGAAACGGCTATTGACGCGTATGATTGGCTGAAGTGAAGATGCACCAAATAACTGATAAAACTAATCTATTACAGCCCATGAATTTGATAACAATTTCACCCTTAAAAAGGACGAACAAAATGATAATGTACATTTTCGATCATAACAAAGATGCTTGGGAGTTTTGTAAGGAATATGCGAGTGACGCCGCACAATTTGCTTTTCTGTGTGCCGGTTTTATGGCAATTGACGGTTATGATGTGGTAGTTGTCAATACGTCAAATTCCCATTTTGAGTACTTTTGGGGGCTATAATGGGTAAAATCGAATATCAAACAGATTACGCTTTTTATAATTCTAACGATCAGCCTGTTTATCATCAGTGTGAAACAATAAATAATGTACATCGGTGCGGAGGAATGTCTATGTACATTGTATTTTACGTTGGTCAATTAACTGACCGGCGCATTTCAAAGCATGTCTGTGATTTATGCTTTTCACACTATGTAGAACGGTATGGGTTAGAGAACATGATTAATCTTGATAAAGGTGTAAAATGATTGCTTTACTTGTAAACGACAAAATCCTCTGTTACACATCCGATACTAGCCTATCCGATATGTTATGCCTAGCAGATAAAATAATCGCTGTACATCCTGACTGGCATTATCAGATTAAGTCTATTGTAATCCGTTCTGAAATTGAATTGAAAGGATAAAATAAAATGAACATCAACGTAACAAGTTTTAAAGTGGAATTTCGAAGGAGCGATTTTATCCGCTTTACCATGAACACAATAGAACGTGAAAAAACAGACTCATATCCAACCTATTATGTCATTTCACGCGATGAAATTCCACTTGTATTGGATTGCATGAGGGGAGAATCTAAATTCAATCCATTATTTCAAGACGGACAATATAAAATTGCTTTTTATTCGGCTGAAATTTACGCTCTTGAAATGTATAGTGAAAATGTCAAAGAATACCATTTTGTCCTCCCGTTTAAAACGATGTGGGAATTACAAACTAACCTACAAAAATGGTATGAACAACCACAAGTGTTTACTTATGAACTATCAAAAGATCAACTTGATTTTATCCGCTTTGAGAATCGCAATCAAGTGAAATGGAATTACCAGGATGTTACGAATGGAAAATGGGATAATTTCAAATATACAGAATGGGTAGAATACGCAATTATCCCACGTGTTTTAGCGGATTGTAAACGTCAACCGGAATTAAAAAGTAACCTTGCGAGATTAACCAAGATCGCTGCGAATCATTCCCTGTTTGGTGAGAAAGTTTTCGTTGACCTATCATTTGACTCATGGAATGACGCAAAAAACGAAAATGAGCCCGCATCTTATTATTTCAATATTCACACACAAGACAACAAACGGATTATGAACGGCGGAATCATCGCCCATAAGCGAAATGATGGCAGTGTCGAATATTCCACCCATACTTAATCCTTTACCCTACAACTTGCCCGCTCAAATGAGCGGGCTTTTTGTTTTAATCTTCTCACCCATTTTATACCCTAATATCAGATTGCCTTAATCCCTATCGGCTACAATTTCAGTATGGTCTACCATCACTGGATACCCGCTCTCCCACTTTCTACCCTCCCCATAGCTATAATTGCTACCTATTTTATTGGGCGGCTTTTTATTGCCGTGGTAACATCTTGTTATTATTCTGCCAGTCCTATAATTGGATTCTGCAATAGTGCAATGGGCGATTTACTGCAATCAAATATTTTCATGCAATTATTATTTTATTTTCACATTATTTTAATGTGCAATTGATATACTGCAATCATAGAGAAAGGATTAAATAAAATGAATATCAGAACATATCACGTAGGAATAAGAAAAGATTATGAACATCCCGAAAGAGTCGTTGTAGAATTGCGACGGAACATAGATTATCTATCTTGTGAATTATGGGAATATTGGGGGGTTAGAATGTGTACTAAAAAATACATAAAGGAGAATAAATCAGGTATATTGAATCTAATCAATAAAATGTATAATGCACATTTTACAAAAATAACGATTGATTGAAAGAAGGATTACATGAAAACGATCAAAACAGTATGGGAAAAACGAATTTATGAAGTATGGGGGAATAGTAAAGATGGTTATCAGGTTAACGATTCCTTTAACGATGGCGAAATTGTGCTACGCTTAAAAATTGAACATGCAAACACTTTTACACCTCACCCATTTGATTATGCTTTTCCCTCAGACTGGCAACTGAAAACGATTTTTGGCTATACTGGCATGATCGACACTGAGGGCGATGATACTCATATCTATGTCAATACTGCAAAAAATAATTATCCTTTGGGCGAATTGAAGTGCATTTCTCACGAATCACTTTCACCTATTCGATCATGGGAGGAACCATGAAATATAAATCGGAATTGAATCAATTAATCATTGTAGCAAATAATCGTTTACAAAATCACTGCAAGACATCCATCAGGATTAGATTGGGAGAGTTTGTCATAATTCAGTATAATCTACAAAATCCAGAATATACTTATACTATATCTCCCCATTTATCTTGGTCTAATCTTACCATATGGCTTAATGGGTTTATCGAAGGATTAGACTTTTAACCTAACCCTAACCGCAATTTCATATTCTATTAATAATATTTTGCCACAATAAAATAAAAAGGATGGCAATAAAATGAAATACACTAAACTGCAATTACAAGAAGCAAAAGATTATTTACTCAATATCCTTAATCCAGGGGATACAATCTATACCAATATACTCCACGTTTCACGCTCTGGAATGTATCGGGTTATTTCTTTGCACGTTGTAAAGGATAATCAACTCGTCAATATTTCCTGGAATGCCGCAAAACTACTTGAGGGATACGACGAAAAACACAACGGGTGCAAAGCCTCTGGATGTGGTATGGATATGGGCTTTCACCTGGTTTATAATTTAGGTTATGCACTATTCCCTAATGGGTTTACTTGCACGGGTAAAAATTGTCCTTCGAATGATCATAGAAATAAACCCTATCCAGAATGTGATGGTAAAATGCTTCACACTTCTGGCGGATATGCCTTCGATCAATCTTGGGTGTAAAAAGGATAAATAAAATGTGTAAACGTGCCGTATTAGTTTATCAGGCAGGAATTGCAAATGTATTTGAAGTTGATTGCTTTAATATGGCATCGTTTGGCAGAAATGCTAAACGAATTATGCAAGCTGATTTTAGATCGTGTGAAAACTTTGCGCGTGGTTTAGCTTACGTAGGCTATAGAATTGCTTCTGCCGTTTGCACTCAAGCGGGTGATATTATAGATTCTATATGGAGTGACGATTTAGATGACGCCTCATTTTCAGATAAATTTTGTCCTGTTTGGAATAGAGTAAATTTCAAAACCAACGTATAAAAAAGATATGCAATGAAACGACTAACATCTAAGAATAAAGAACTTATTAGAACACGTATTGCATGGAGATTACGAGAAGTTTATGATAATTATGATTTATGCGCTCATTTTTATTGCGAATGGGTTTGGTGCAATGTACATAAACCTTTCAATTGGGCACGAGATGAATTTATGATCCGTCTTTCTAAACGCATTATCAGGGAAGCTTCTAGGAATAATCCTGAATTGCAATCATTATACAAGGATATATTGAAATGAATATGCAAAGGAT
>Ga0315289_10002151_pt1 | contig 30466 bp, 27 predicted proteins | sample YL17G11_40_MG_FD_203452 | JGI IMG/M metagenome (GOLD analysis project Ga0315289, IMG submission 203452) | Sediment microbial communities from Yellowstone Lake, YNP, Wyoming, USA - YL17G11_40 | ecosystem: Environmental > Aquatic > Freshwater > Lake > Sediment | place: USA: Wyoming | collected... | reverse complement strand
TGATTTCGAGCCCTGTCAACGCTGCCACAACTGCACCGTTGCCTGCCCGATCTGCTACTGCAAAGAATGCCTGTTTCGCACCGATACCTTCCGGCACGAGCCCCGCCGGTATTTCGGCTGGGCCGAGCGTAAGGGCGCGGCGCGCCTGCCGGGAGACACGCTGACGTTCCAACTCACCAGGCTGTGTCATGTGACCGCATCCTGTGTGGGGTGTGGCATGTGCACCAGCGCGTGCCCGGCGGAGCTTCCGGTGGATCTGCTCTTCCAGACGGTGGCGCGGCGGACGCAGGCGCTCTTCGACTATGTGCCGGGCCGTAGCCTTCAGGACCCGCTCCCGCCGGCGACGTTCGAACGCAAGGAATTCGTCGATCTGGGCGAGGTCCACCGCTAGGCGGCGAGGAGGTGGCTACCGTGGATGTCGAGACCATCCCCGTCTTCGTGATGGGGCAGCGGGTGGAGGTTCCCCCGACGCTGACGATCCTGCGCGCCCTGGAGTACGCCGGCTATACGCTGACGCGGGGCGTCGGCTGCCGGGCCGGGTTCTGCGGCGCGTGTGCCACCGTCTATCGGCTGAAGGGCGACCCGAGACTGTACTTCGCGCTGGCCTGTCAGACGGTCGTCCGCCCTGAAATGTACCTGGCGCAGATCCCGTTCTTCCCGGCGCGCCGCGCCGACTATCGGATCGAGGACCTGGCCGCCGCGCCGGCTGCGCTCTTCACGCTGTATCCTGAACTGCTGCGCTGCCTGGCCTGTGGGACTTGCACCAAGGCCTGCCCGCAGGGGATCGATGTCCGGGGGTACATGGCGGCCGCCATGCGCGGCGACATTGCCGCCGTGGCCGACGCCTCCTTTGACTGCATCGCCTGCGGCCTGTGCTCGGCGCGCTGCCCGGTGGAAGAGACGCAGTACAACGTGGCGCTGCTGGCCCGCAGGCTGTATGGCCGCTACCTGGCCAAGCGCTCCGAGCACCTGGCCCGCAGGGTCGACGAGATCGAGCACGGGGCGTTCCGCGAGGGCCTGGCCGAACTCCGGGCTCTCGACGAGGCGGGGCTGCGCAGCCGCTATGACGCCCGGGACATCGAAGCCTAGGAGGCTCGGATGGCTTACACACCCGCCATGCTCGAATCGATCGCCCGGGTCGAAGCCAGCCGCCAGGCCAGGCTGAGCTCCACCTACCCGAGGATGACGCCGCAAGAGCGCGACGATGTGCTCCGGCGCTTCCACCCCGACTACATCGCACAGGCCGCGCGCGAGATCCGGCTGGGCGTCTGCAAGGGTGATCGGACGCCGCTCGAATTGGCCGACGTGCTTGAGGGGCCGCCTCAGCTCGACCCGGCGACATTCACACTATCGGGCAGCGATCTGCAAACCGACGTGTTGATCGTTGGCGGCGGTGGAGCGGGGGCGTCGGCAGCGTTGATGGCCGCCCAGGGCGGCGCTTCCGTGCTGCTGGTCACGAAGCTTCGATTCGGCGACGCCAACACGATGATGGCGCAGGGCGGCATCCAGGCTGCCGACCAGCCGAACGATTCGCCGGTGATGCACTATCTTGATATCATGGGCGGCGGGCACTTCTCCAACGACCCGGAACTGGTCGAAGCCCTGGTAACCGATGCGCCGCTGGTCATCCACTGGCTCGAGCAGCTGGGCGTGATGTTCGACAAGCTGCCGGACGGCTCGATGAACACGATCCACGGAGGCGGCACGTCGCGCAAGCGGATGCACTCGGCGCGCGACTACTCCGGGGCAGAGATCATGCGTGTCCTGCGCGATGAGGTGCGCTCGCGGCCCGAGGCGATCCGCGTCTTTGAGTTCAACCCGGTTGTCGAGCTGCTCACCGACGGGCAAGGGCGCGTCACCGGCGCCGTCCTGCTCGACATGGAAACCCGGGAGTACAGGATCGTCCACGCACGCGCCGTCATCCTGACCACGGGCGGCGGCGGACGGCTGCACTACCAGGGCTTTCCGACGACTAACCATTACGGCGCCACGGCCGATGGGATCGTCCTGGCCTACCGTGTCGGAGGCCGGCTGGCGTTCCTCCACACGATGCAGTACCACCCGACGGGCGTTGCCTACCCGGAACAGATCGTCGGCCAGCTCGTCACCGAGAAGGTGCGCGGCCTCGGCGCCCAGGTGTGCAACATCGACGGCGAGCAGTTCGTCTACCCGTTGGAGACGCGCGACGTCGAAGCGGCGGCGTTCATCCGCGAGTGCCAGGATCGCAAGACCGGGCTGATGACCCCGACAGGGCAGCCCGGCGTGTGGCTGGATTCGCCGATGATCGACCTGATCCAAGGACCGGGTACGATCGAGAAAGGCCTGCCGGCGATGGTCCGGCAGTTCAAAGGCTTCGACATCGACATCACCCGGCAGCCGATGTTGGTCTATCCGACTCTGCACTACCAGAATGGCGGCATCGCCATCCAACCAGACGGCTCAACCGGCGTCGAAGGGCTGTACGTGGCCGGCGAGGCTGCCGGCGGAATCCACGGATCAAACCGACTGATGGGGAACTCGCTGCTGGACATCACGGTCTTTGGCAGGCGCGCGGGAGCCGCCGCCGCCGCCCACGCAAGCCAGCATGAAGCGGGGACGATGACCCTCGAGCACCTGCGGGCCTGGAACCGGGAGCGGGAGGCGGCTGGCCTTGCGGACGGTCGTCCGTCGCCCATCCTGCTGCCGGACTACACGCGCCACATCCGCGCCGTCCGCAAGGAGCCGCTGGTGCCGGTGTCCGGGGACTGACTCAGGAGCGCGACCTGCGTCGAGGTAGGTCGAGCAGGCGGGCCGTCGCCCACGACCCATCGTCAAGTCGATACGCCAAGCCGCACGTCACGAGCGTACCAAGCGCCGCGTCCAGTTCGTGATGCGGCCAGCGGAACAGCCCGCGCAGGGCGGAGGCGTGAGCCACGCCGACGGAGTCAAGAACGAGCTGCGCCAGGTGACACTGAGCGCCGGTGCGGGGGATTCGTTGGGCTTGTCGGGCGATGACGGGGAACCACCGGTCGACGAGTTCGTAGACGAAGGCGTAGCGCCACGCGCCGGCCTCCACGACCCCCACCGGGAGGACCCACAACCCGCGCTGCAGGTCACTGAGGGCCTTGTCGAACCGCCCTTTGGATGCTTCCGACGACAGATGGGCCAGGCGGCGCAGGGCGACCGTGTGCTGGGCGCCGTGGTCGTGCAGGACGTGGGCGACGGCCCTGGCTTCACGGGTCAGCCGGCCTGCTTCGTAGGCCACCTCGTAGTCATCCAGATCTCCCACTCGCTCGCTGACCGCATAGAAGTGCGGCACCGTCTTGAGACTGACCATCATCGACTTGCCACGCAGCAGCTTGGCATAGAACCAGCGGCGCTGGCTGAGGAGCGAGTCCTTCCAGCCCCAGGTCACGTGCCCGGGGTCATCGTGCTCGGAGGCCACCGGTCGATCACCGGCGACTGCCGTCCACAGGCTTGGCAAGTCGACGCCCTCGATGGCCCAGAAGAACACGAACCCGCGCTCCTCGACGAAATCCAGGGCCTGGGCCGGCGTGCGGACTCGCAGGCGCGGGGTGAGGCGGAAGGTCCGGGCGCGGTAGGCGCGCAGGGCGGCCTGGCTGACGCGATGAAGGTGAGCTCGTGGGTTCATGGTGAGGGCAAGTCCCGGCGCCTCCCAGGCTCGTGTTTCCGTGGACGCCTCGCCGGAAGGGCGCGGGTCAAGACACTATAATAAGGCATCCGGCCGGGGCGCGGGTTCCCGCCGGACTGGCAGCCTATCTTCGGCGCCCTGCCACGGGCGCAGGCGAGGTGCAGACGCATGAGTTTGAGCCGACTGGCACGATCGATCGCCGAGTCTCCGACCCTGAGGCTCAATGAGGAAGCGCGCATCCTGCGGGAGCGCGGCGAGGACGTCATTAACCTGGGGATCGGGGAACCCAAGAACCGTGCCCCGATCACGGCCATCCTGAGCGCCGCCTCCAAGCTCAGCAGCGGGGATGTGAAGTACACGCCCACCGATGGGTTGCCGTCGCTCAAGAAGGCGATCATCCGCTATACCGAGGAGAACTATGACCGCCTTCCGGCGCCGGAGAATGTCATCGTGGCCACCGGCGCCAAGCAGGCCATCCATATGTTGCTCTTCACCCTGCTCAACCCTCAGGAAGAGGTGATCATCCTGGCCCCGTACTGGGTGAGCTACCCCGAGATGGTCCGCATGGTGGGGGGCGTGCCCGTGGTAGTCACCCCGGAGGACGGGACCTTCCAGCCGCGCCTGAAGGACATCGAGCAGGCGGTTAGCGGCTACACCAAGGCTGTCATCCTGAACAGCCCGAACAATCCCTCAGGCATGCTCTTCCCCGACGCGTTCGTCGCCGACCTGGTGGATTTCTGCGATCGCAAGAACCTGTACCTGATCACGGATGACATTTACCACAAGCTCGTGTTCGACGGGAAGCGGGCGACCCCGGCGCATGCGTTCAGCACCCAGGACATCGACTCCAGTCGCATCATCGTCATCAACGGGATCTCGAAGCTGTACGGGATGACCGGCTTCAGAATCGGCTGGGCCGTTGGCCCGCGGCCGATTATCGAGATCATGATCAATGTCCAGGCGCAGACCACGTCGTGCGCCTCGGCTGTGCTGCAAGCGGGTGCAGAGGGCGCCCTGACCGGCATGCAGAGCTTCGTCGAAAGCCTGCGCCTGACGATCCAGAACAACCGGGACGTGGTGATGCAGGAGCTGGCCGGCGTCGCCTCGGTCGTCACCGCCCGCCCGGAGGGCGCGTTCTACTGCCTGCCGGACTTCCGCTACTACAACGGCGACTCGGTGGCGCTTTCGGAGTTCCTGTTGAAGAAGGCGCTCGTGGTGACCGTCCCGGGCAAGGAGTTCGGCATGGAGGGCCACCTGCGGCTGAGCTACTCCGGGGGCGTGAAGGAGCTGACCGAGGGCGTAGCACGCATCAAGTGGGCCCTGGATCCCAATTCGCCCAACGAGATCTACATCGGCGACCGCAAGCTGGTCAGGGACTGGCTATGAACAACCTGCTCAACATCCGAACCCCTGCCCAGGGTCAGGCTCCGGCACGCAAGAGCGACTTCGGTCTCGAGAACCTGGGATTGGCCAACCTGCATCAGGTGTACTGGAACCTGCCCGATGAGGCGCTGTACGAGGAGATCGTCTTCCGCGGCGAGGGCCGCATCACCCGGCAAGGGCCGATCGTCGTCGACACCGGCAAGCACACGGCGCGCTCGGCCAACGACAAGTTCGTTGTGCGCGAATCGTCCTCCGAGGAGCATGTCTGGTGGGGCCAGTACAACCGTCCCTTCAGCCCTGAGAAGTTCAGCGAGCTCTACGACCGCATGCAGGGATTCGTGCAGGGGCGTGATGTCTTCGTGCAGGACTGCTTCGCCGGGGCCGATCCGGAATTTCGCCTGCCGATCCGCATCATTACCGAGACGGCCTGGCACAGCCTGTTCGCCCGCAACATGTTCTTGCTGCCGGCGACGAATGACGAGTACCGGCGGCACGTCCCGGAATTCACCGTGTTGTGCATGCCGTCGTTTCAGGGCATGCAGCAGATCGATGCCACCCGCTCGGGGACGTTCATCGTCCTGAACTTCGAGCAGCGCCTGTGTCTGATCGGCAACACCGCCTACGCCGGGGAGATCAAGAAGTCGATCTTCACCATCCTGAACTACCTGCTTCCCTTGCGCGGCGCGCTGTCGATGCACTGCTCGGCCAACGTCGGCAGCCGCGGCGACGTGGCGCTGTTCTTCGGGCTGTCGGGGACGGGTAAGACGACCCTCTCGGCCGACCCCCGAAGGAGCCTGATCGGCGACGACGAGCACGGCTGGAGCGACGAGGGGGTATTCAATTTCGAGGCGGGGTGCTATGCCAAGGTCATCCAGCTCTCGCCGACGGCCGAGCCGCAGATCTACGCCTGCACGGAAAGGTTCGGGACCATCCTCGAGAACGTGGTGTTCGACCCGGTCACTCGGCGGATCGACCTGGACGATGACTCGATCACGGAGAATACTCGCGCCTCCTACCCGCTGGAGTACATCGAGAATGCCCTCTCGGCCAAGCGCGCCGGCCATCCGGCGAACATCATCCTGCTGACATGCGACGCCTCGGGTGTCATGCCGCCCATCGCCCGCCTGACGCCGGACCAGGCCCTGTACCAGTTCATGTCGGGCTACACGGCCAAGATCGCCGGAACGGAGATCGGGCTGCGGGAGGAGCCGGAGATCACCTTCAGCGCCTGCTTCGGCGCTCCGTTCATGGTGCACCACCCGTCGTTCTACGCCGACCTGCTCAAGCGCAAGATCCTGCGCCATGGGGTGGAGTGCTGGCTGGTCAACACCGGCTGGGTGGGGGGGCCGTATGGCGTGGGCAAGCGGATCAGCATCGGCTACACCCGTGCGCTGCTGAACGCTGTGCTGGACGGGAAGCTCAAGAACGTGGCCTACACGACCGACCCGGTGTTCAGGTTCGAGGTGCCGAGCGAGTGTGAGGGCGTTCCGGCGTCGGTGCTCGACCCGGCGAGTTCGTGGCCCAGCCGCGAAGTGTATATGCAGCGCTATCGCGAGCTGGGGGCGCGCTTCGTCGAGAACTTCAAGAAGCTCGAGTCGGAGTCGCCGCCCGAGGTCGTGCAGGCCGGGCCTCGGCTGCGCCAGCCAACCTGAGGCAGGAGGGGAACGATGCCGCCCAAAGATGATGCCGAGCGATTCCGCCGCATCCGCGATAAACAGATCGCGGCCCGGGACCCGATGGTCAAGGCCCGCAAGCTGGACCACACGGTGTCGCAGAAGCAACGCCGCGCCCGCCAGTCGTTCTCCGTCCTGCGAATGTGGCTTGACATCCCCAAGATGTGGCGCGGGACCCTGCTCGGAGGGATCGTGGGTGTGGTGATCCTGGCGGTGCTGCCGCTTTGGGTGCCGGAGACCTGGGCGGTGTGCGGGGGTCTCGGCGCGCTGGGCTTCCTGGTGATGCTCGGGTTCTCCCTTGGGCGCTACATGGACTCGCGCGACGAGATCCAGGACCTGATGCGCCATTGAGTATTCGGGCGCGCCAACGGGAAGTGCGCGTGAAGGAGGGTCTCACGATGCCGGTTGAGGACGGGCCGACGCTCCCCGAACGCCTGCCTCCCTCCGGGTTGACCGTCGGCTTGTCAACCTGGTTCAGACGAACCCTCACGGAAGGCGACATGGCGATGTTCATCGGCGCCACGTGGGACGTGAACCCGCTGCACACCGATGAGACCTATGCGCGCCAGTCGCGCTTTGGCCGGCGCATCGTGCCCGGGCTGCTCGTGGCCAGCTTGCTGACCCACCTCGGTGGGCTGTGGGGCTTCATGGCGACGCGCATGGACTTCCGGTTCCTGGCGCCGGTCTTTCCCGGCGAGACGATCACGGCCGAGGGGACGGTTGTCGAGCTCGACGAGGACCGCAATTGGGTGCGGCTCCAGTGCGCGTGCCGGAATGAGAAGGGGCAGGCGGTGCTCGAAGGCCAGGTCGAGGGGTTCCCCGGCAAGATCGCGCCGCGAGGCGAAGCCGGGCAAGGCTAAGCGGCGGGCCACGTCGGGCCAGGAAGAGCCCGGCCTCTCTTGGATCAAGCTCGTTGTGGGGCTTCCTGCACCCTGATCCCTCGGGATGAATCAGCGCTCCCGCCGCAAGGCGGGAGCGACGCGTCGGATAGGTTTCGTGGGCCGCGCAACCACCAGGGTGTTCAGCTCATTGCACCGGAGGTTAGCGCCAGCAGGATGCCGCCGGCGACGACGCTGGCCAGTTGTCCCGCCGTATTGGCGCCCATGGCGTGCATCAGCAGAAAGTTCTGGTAGTCCTCCTCGCGCGCCATCTTGGCCACCAGACGCCCGGCCATGGGGAAGGCGCTTATCCCCGCGGCGCCGACCAGCGGATTGATCCGACCGCGCGACAGGGCACACAGAGCTTCGCCGAACACCAGCCCGGCGGCGGTGTCGAGCACGAACGCCGCCAACCCAAGTCCCAGAATGCTCAGCGTGTCCCAGCGCAGGAAGGTAGGGCCCTCCATCGTCGCGCCGATGGTCAGCCCGAGCAGCAGCGTGGTGATGTTAAGCAGCTCATTCTGGGCCGCCTGGCTGAGCCGGTCGACCACGCGGCTCTCGCGCAGCAGGTTGCCGAGCATCAACGAGCCGATCAACGGAGCCGCCTTGGGAACCAGCAACCCGACGATGACGGTCACCAGGATCGGGAAGAGCACCAGCGCCCGGCGGGACACCGCCCGAGGGGTGTACTCCATGCGGATGCGACGTTCACGAGGCGTGGTCAGTAGCCGCATCAGCGGCGGCTGGATGATTGGGATCAAGCTCATGTAGGAGTAGGCCGCCACGGCGATCGGCGCCAGGAGGCTCGGGGCGAGCTGCGAGGCGACGAAGATCGACGTCGGCCCGTCGATGGCGCCGATGACGCCGATCGAGGCTGCCTCGTTCAAAGGGAAGCCGATCGACGAAGCCAGCAGCAGCGTACCGAAGATGCCAAACTGGCCAGCGGCACCCAGCAGTGCCAGGTGTGGCTGCGCCAGCAAAGGGGAGAAGTCGATCATCGCTCCCACGCCGACGAAGATCAACAGTGGGAAGAGCTCGGTTTCGATTCCCGCCTGGTACAGGACAGCCGTCATCCCGCCGGGGCCGTTCAGGCCGGTGAGCGGGATGTTGGCCAGCAGGCAGCCGAAGCCGATGGGCAGCAGCAGGACCGGCTCGACCTCCTTGACGACTGCCAGCGCGATCAGCACGCCGCCGACGATCAACATCACGGCATGGGCCCAGGTGAACCCGGCCAGGCCTTCGGTCAGGGCATGCAGGACGTCGGCGAAGTCCATGGGTCGGCGCTCTAGGCTCTGCCGAGGTCGTCGGCAAACTCCATCAGGACCTCGCGGTGGCGCACGTGCGTGCCGGGCGCCACGTGGATGGCCTGGATGATCCCGGCCCGCCCGGCGCAGATCGGATTGCGCATCTTCATCGCCTCGAGGACGCACAGCTCCTGGCCCGGCGAGACGGATGCCCCAGGCTGCACCGCCACGGTCAAGATGACGCCCGGGATCGGTGCGCGCACTTCCCGATCGGCGCTGAAGGGTTGAGTCGACCCGGTGCTGGTCGCCAGTTCCGGCAGGCGTTGCGCGTCCTCGGGCCACAACTCGAAGCGCTGGCCATCGACCGTGGCCACGACCGGCTCGGAAGACGGGTCCTCGATGTCCACCACATACGTTCGATCGTCAATGCGGACACGCACCTTCATCGGACCGGACCTCGTTGGCGGAGTTGGGCCGCGCGCATGACGGCTTGCCACGGGCTGACCATGGCCGTGGGCGGAAGCGGGAACTCGCGCCGTTCCCGGCCGCGCAGCAGGTTCAGCGCGGCGGCTGCTGCGGCGGCGCGGCGCCGCTCTTCCTCGTGTAGGTCGTCGGGAGGAGGGGTCTCCGGGCGCGGCGCTGTCGCCCGCGCCAGCAGGCTCATCCCGGCCCACAGGAGCAGGATGGCGCCGAACACGAGCAGCATCCCAATGCCGGCCAGCTGCAGCGCAAGGAGGAACTCAGTCGTCACGATACCCTCCGGAGCCGAAGGAGCGCATGGCCGGCCGTCATACCGGGATGTTGCCGTGCTTGCGCGGCGGCGCGGGCGAGTACTTGTCGCGCAAGGCGGCCAGCGAAGCGATGACCTTTGGGCGTGTCTCCCGGGGCTCAATGATGTCGTCCACGAAGCCTGCCGACGCGGCGTGGTACGGGTTGTTGAAGCGTTGGCGGTACTCCTCCGCCAGCCGGGCCCGCTCCGCTTTGGGATCGGCCGCGGCCTCGATCTGCCGGCGGAACAGGATGTTGGCGGCGCCATCGGCGCCCAGGACGGCGATCTCGGCACTTGGCCACGCGTAGTTCACGTCGGTGCCCAGGTACTTGCTGCTCATCACGATGTACGCCCCGCCGTATGCCTTGCGCGTGATGACGCTGATCTTGGGGACGGTCGCCTCAGAGTAGGCGAAAAGGACCTTGGCGCCGTGGCGGATGATGCCGCGATGCTCCTGGTCCACTCCGGGCAGGAAACCGGGGCTGTCGACGAAGGTCACCAGCGGGATATTGAAGCAATCGCACATGCGGACGAAACGCGTGATCTTGTCCGAGGCATCGATGTCGAGCACGCCCGCCATCACGCTCGGCTCCTGGGCGACAATCCCGACGCAATGGCCCCCCAGGCGCGCCAGCCCGACGATCGCGTTGCGGGCGTAGGAGGGCTGGATCTCGAGGAACGTCCCGCGGTCAGCGATGTGCTCGATCACGGCGTGCATTGAGTACGGGGTCGACGGGTCGAGCGGCACGATGGCGTTGAGTTCCGCATCCATGCGCAGCGGATCATCCGTTGGCGCGTGGTACGGCGGATTCTCGACGTTGTTTGACGGAAGGTAGCTGAGGACATGGCGGCACAGCGCCAGCGCCTGGGCTTCCGACGCGGTGGCAAGGTGCGCCGTACCGCTGACGGAGGTGTGGACCGTCGTGCCCCCCAGGCTCTCCGGGTCGACGATCTCGCCTGTGACCGCCTTGATGACCTCCGGCCCGGTGAGGAACATGTACGAGTGCTTGTCGACCATGATGATCAGGTCGGTCAGTGCCGGGGAGTAAGCAGCTCCGCCGGCGCAGGGCCCGAGCATGATGCTGATCTGGGGGATGACGCCGGAATACTGAGCATTGCGCCGGAAGATCTCGGCGTATCCGCCCATGCTGCGCACGCCGTCCTGGATGCGCGCACCGCCCGAATCGATCAGGCCGATGATCGGCACTCCATTGCGCAGCGCGAGGTCCATGACCCGGCAGATCTTGTGGCTCTGCGTCTCGCTCAGCGTACCGCCGAAGATGGTGAAGTCCTGAGCATAGACGTAGACCGTGCGGCCCTCGATCTGGCCATACCCGGTTACCACTCCATCGCCCAGGTACCGCTCCGTCGACAGTCCGAGCTCGTCGATCTGGCCGGTGACATACGGTTCGAGCTCGTGGAACGTGCCGGCATCGAGCAGCAGTCCAAGCCGTTCAAGCGGCGTCATCTTGCCCTTGGCGTGCTGCTTGGCGATGCGGTCGGCGCCTCCGCCGAGGCGCGCCTGCTGGCGGAGCTCTCGCAGGTGCAGGATGCGTGGGTCTTCAGCCATACGCCCTCAATCGCTGCGCCCGGGTGAGGCGCGGCCCAACAAGCCTAGTCGGTAGGGCAAGAGACGGTCAAGGGAGGGGTTGCAGGGAATCACGGTGACCTTCCACCCCATGCGGCCGGTCTTCTTACGAGGGCGGATGGTCAAAAGGCCTTCCAGGCGGGCCGCGTCTATGGTCCTCTCTCGCTTCACTGGCCGTCCAGCCTAGCGCGTTGTCACTCTCAAATCCCCTCATCCTTCCCCAGGGTCCCCGGTAGCAGGCGGAGCCGCAAAGGATGCGCTTGTGGGCACGCGTGATGGCGAAGGGAGGCCGTTCGCCTAAGGCTCGTCGGGAACGGATTCCCGGGCACAGACGCCTTGTCAGCGGTCATGGCGAGGCGGGCGGTGCCCGACGCCGACCCTCTTTCGGGAGTCATGGCGAGGAGGGCGTAGCGGCATGGCATGCCGTGCCCCACAACGATCACATGAGGATGTACGTGTTGAGGCCCTGTCGCAGGTTAGGCGAACAGATACTCGGTGAGCGGATCATGCAGTGCGGCCAGCTCACCTCCCGCGCGCGGGGTAGGGGCGAAGCATGCCGGGTGGCAAGGCTCCCGCGGCGTGGCGCGGGCGGCATGCTTCGCCCGCAGTTCCACCCTGGGGGAATTCCCGCGTCCGGTACGGGTCCGGTCGCATGCGGCAGGAGCGCGGCCGGCCGTGACCCTTCCTGGTGTGATCTGCGCGTCGATGCCTTGGCGGTGCTTCTGTCGAATTCCGGCCCCATCCTTGCGCAGGCTGCCTGCGGTGCCTGGACGGCGCAGGGGCGACGCAAGCGTCACCCCGGCCGGGAACCTACTTCACCCACGAGCCGTGAGGCGGACGGAGGATGAGCTGCGCTAGCTCATCCCGGCGAGCTGGGCGACGACCTGCGCCAAGCGCCCGCGCAGATCACGAGCCAGCTGGCGCATCAGTTGATACCCCAGCCGCGTGTCTTCTTCGCACAGCTCGCGCAGGCGAGCTGCGTCGAGGCTGATCACCGCTCCGTCGGTACGTGCCACAGCGGTGAACAGGAACCCGTGCGGCTCAAGCATACTCGAGATGCCAAGTAGATCGCCCGGGACGGCCGTCATCAGGAAGACCTGCTTGCCGCTGCTGAGCACGGTCATCAGGTCGATCTCGCCCTGGGTGACCACCATCAGGGCATCGGCCGCCCGCTCGGGCGGGGCGAAGCGCTCGCCGGGGGGAATGCGGCCGCTTTCATCGAACAGGCGCGTGCCGGCCTTGAAGGGCTTCTCTTGACCGACCATGGCGATCTCGCGCAAGGTCGCATCCGGGAGCCCGCCGAAGGTCGGGTAGCGCCGTAGGGTCTCAGGCGAAATCATGCGTCCTCCTCGTGCCGCAGCCATTCCCTGACGGCCTCCACGGCCGGGGGAATGGCCTGCTCCAATTCGGGGCTCAGCGTCTCTGCAAACGTCAGGACATCGCCCGCCTCGATGCCCAGGATGGCGATGGCCTTGTTGGTGGGCAGGCTGAGTCCCGAGCGCCTTCCCATCTCCAGCGCCATGCGCAGGTTGATGCCGTGAGCAGTTGCGGTGCGCTGGGTGGGAACGGAGTCAACCCCCAGGTGGTGCAGCGTCCCGACAGGTGCTCCGGTCTGGATGGCGTCGATCAGGAGCACGCGGTCGAAGCCCGCCAGCTGCTCGAGAAGCGCCAGTCCGCCCCGCTCCTCCTCGGCGACCGTCACACCCCCGTCCGGCGCCAGTTGCTGGGCAACCTCGCGGGCCACGCGCAGCCCCACGGCGTCGTCGCCCAGGATGGCATTCCCCAAGCCCAGGATCAGGCTGCGCATTCCCGCCAACCGTCAGCAGCCAGCGGCCAGCCCGAGGCTGACGGCTGACTGCTGATGCGGATGTCGGGCGGGTGGACGCCTCACGCCAGGTTCTTCGTCAGCACCTCGAGGACCTCTCCGTTCGGCCCCCGCAGGCGAACCTCCATCGGCATCTGCCCCGGCAGCGAGTGCGTGGCGCAGCCGAAGCACGGATCGTAGGCCCGGAAGCCCATCTCGACCATGTTGAGCAGGCCTTCGGTCACCTTGCCCTTGTGGATCAGCTTCTCGGCGGCCTTCTTGCACGACATGGCGATCGGGGCGTAGTTGTTGGTCGTACCCACGATCAAGTTGACCTCGGTCAGGATCCCGCGCGAGTCGGTCTTGTAGTGGTGGGTGAGCGTGCCGCGCGGCGCCTCGACCGTGCCGACTCCCTCGTCGGGGACGGCCGTGGGGATCGTGCGGTAGTTGGGGCTGGTGATCTCCGGATCGGTGGCCAGCTCCACCCAGCGCTCGGTGGCATACAGCAGCTCGACCAGCCGGGCCCAGTGGGTTGCCAGCGTGGCATGCACCGGCTTGCCGCCCAGCGTCTTGAAGAACTCCTCGTAGGCCTCCTGGGCCTTCGGCGTCGCCAGGCTGTCGGCGGCGTTCAGGCGCGAGAGCGGCGTCGCCTTGTACACGCCCGAGTCCTTGCCATCGACGAGGCCCTTCCAGCCCACCTTCTTGAGGTACGGGAACTTCAGGTAGGTCCAGGGCTCGACGTGTTCGGCCAGCACGCTCAGGTAATCCTTCGGGGCGTACTTGACAAACTCCTTGCCGTCGGGGTCGACGACGCGGATCAAGCCGTCATAGAAGTTCGTCCGGTTGTTGGCGTCGACCATGCCCATCGAGTAGGTGTGGTGGTTGAAGATGTCGCCCAGGATCAGGTCGACGTAGGCCTTGTTCTTGAGCACGATGTCGCGGAAGGCCTGCAGGGAGAACAGGGCGAATTCGATGGCATCGCGCCCGAGCTTCTCGATTTCCTTGCGCTGCTCCTCGTTGATGCCGCGGCTGACGCCGCCGGGCAGGCCCCAGTTGGGCTGCACCCGACGAGCGGCCATCATCTGGATCAGGTAGTGGCCGTCGTGGCGCATCTTGAGCACCTTGCCGGCCACGTCCATGCCCACTTTCTGGATCACGCCCAGGATGTTGCGCTCCGCCACGGGGGCATCCGGCCCGACGATGAAGTCGGGCGCGCCCAGGGCGTAGAAGTGGGTAGTGTGGTCGGTGGCGTAGAAGATGCTGTACATCAGCTCGCGGAGCTTCTTGGCCGCCGGGGGCGGGTCGACGTGCCACAGGGCGTCGAGGGCCTTGGACGCCGCCATGTGGTGCGCCTCGGGGCACACGCCGCAGATGCGGTCGGTCAGGTTGGGCATGTCCTCCGCCGGACGCCCGACGCAGAACACCTCGAAGCCGCGCAGCTCCGGAATCTGGAAGTAGGCGTTGGCGACCTCGCCTTCCTCGTTCAGGAAGATGTCGATCTTGCCGTGGCCCTCGAGGCGGGTGATCGGATCGATTGAGATTCGTTGCATGGGTGCGCCTCCTCGGGCCTAGTGCCCGCGCCCGTTGCCAGCCAATGCCCCGCGACGGAGCAGGCTGCGGGGCAGGCTGAAGCGATAGAACGTGCCCACGGGGTCGGGGATGCCCTCCTGGATGATCCGGCGGATCTCGGCCGGATCATTGGAGTCGATCACCGATGCCAGCGAGGTCATCATGCGTGCCCCGAAGTCCTCGACGCCGGCATTGGCGCCGTGGCAGCCGATGCACGGTGAGTTGACCTTGGGGCACAACGCCCCGCATCCGGCGCGGGTGGCGAGCCCGCAGCATACCAACCCCTGCTCGAGCAGGCAGTCGGTCTCGTTGGGGATCATCTCCCAGGTGCGCTTGAAGGCCTTGATCTTCTTCTCGTTGCGCGTGCGCTCGCACTCGTCGCACACCGTCGTCTCTTTGCCCAGCACCGTGCCGGCTGGGGGCAGGGGGGCTCCGCCCAGTCCGGCGACGACGGCTTTGACGATAGCGTAAATGTTCTCGGCTTCCGGCGGGCAGCCGGGCACGTAGTAGTCCACATTCACCGTCTGATCGAGCGTCTTGACCGTGTCGTAGAAGACGGGGATGTGCAGCGTGCCCTCGGGCGCCTCGAACTCCGGCTGGGGGACGATCCCCTGCGGGTTGTCGACCGACGGGCTCCGGCGGTAGACGTAGTCGAAGATCGCCTCGCGCCCGGCCAGGTTGGCCAGGCCGGGGATGCAGCCTTCGTGGGCGCACGATCCGAAGGCGACCAGGATCTTCGACTTGCGCCGCAGCAGCTGGGCCATGTACTCCTGCTCGCTGTTGCGGATGCTGCCATTGAACAGGCAAACATCGATGCTCTGGTCGGCCATCTTCTCGATGTCGTGGACCTTGGCGTCGATGGCCACCGGCCACAGCACGATGTCGAAGGCCGCGGCCACCTCGAGGATCTTCTCGTCGATGGCCAGGACGGCGATCTCGCAGCCGCCGCAGGAGGCCGCCCAGTAGAGCGCCAGCTTCGGCTTGGCAGTCATGCGGACACCTCCAGCGCTTCGGCATGCTCATGGGGCAGGCGCTCGATGGCCGCCTGGTGGCCGCCGTTCTCGCTCCAGAAGCCCGGCCAGTTCAGCGGGCCCAGGGCGCGCACCTGCTCGATCATCTCGTTGATCGCCGCCGACAGAACGGTGCCCTCCGCGGCGGAGGCCCACTGCAGGCGCAGGCGGTGATCCTCCATGCCCATGGCCAGGAGCGTGTGTCGCAGCATTTCGTAGCGCCGCATAGCCTTGTAGTTCTGCTCCAGGTAGTGGCACTCTCCCGGGTGGCAGCCGGCGATCATCACGCCGTCCGCTCCCAGCGAGAAAGCCTTGAGCACGAAGGACGGGTCCACGCGCCCACTGCACATCACCCGGATGGTGCGGATGTTAGGCTGATACTTCATGCGCGCCGTGCCCGCCAGGTCGGCCGCGCGGTAGGAGCACCAGTTGCACAGAAAAGCGATGATCTTGGGCTCGAAGCGTTCGTCACTCATGGGCTTCCTCCGCTAGGCCGGTACGGCCACGGGCTTCGGCGCTCCGCCGTTGCCGCGCACCGCGTCATACAGCAGGCCCTCGATCTCGGCGTTGATCTGCTGGTTGTTGAAGTGGGCGCCGCTGATGGCCTGCGCCGGGCAGGCGGCGACGCACGTGCCGCATCCCTTGCACAGCGCGGCGTTGATGTAACTGACGCCCTTGTCGGCCAGGAACTCGATGGCGTTGAACGGGCACAGGTTGTTGCAGATGCGGCAGCCGGAGCAATGCTCCTCGTGGATCGTGGCCACGACCGGCTCGATCATCACCGTGCCGCGGGCGATCATGCCCTGGATCCGCGAGGCGGCCGCCGCCCCCTGGGCGACCGAGTCGGGGATGTCCTTCGGCCCCTGGCACACGCCGGCGATGAAGATCCCGTCGGTCATCGTGGCCACCGGGTCAAGCTTCGGGTGGCGCTCGGTGAACCAGCCGTCCATCGAGCACGAGATGCCGAAGCGCAGGCCGACTTCCTTGGCGTCGGCGCGGGGCTGCAGGCCCGACATCAGCACGACCATGTCGAACGGCAGCCGGCGCTGCTTGCCAACCAGCGTGTCCTCGACCTGGACGATCAGCTTGCCCTCTTCTTCCGGCCGGCGGGCGGCGTCGGTCACTTCGGCCACCCGGCCTCGCACGAAGTGCATGCCCTCGTCCTGCAGGCGGTCGTAGAACTCCTCGTAGTTCTTGTGCGGGGCACGAATGTCGATGTAGAAGCTGGTCACCTCGGCCTGCGTCTTCTCCATCACCAGGTGCCCGAACTTCAGAGCCGCCATGCAACACACCGCCGAGCACTGCGGGTTGGTCGTCTTGTCGCGGCTGCCAACGCAGTGGACCAGGGCGATCGACTTGGGCTCGGTCACGCCGTCGCGCAGGACGATCTTGCCGTCCGTCGGGCCGGCGGCGTTGCACAAGCGCTCGAACTCCAGGTTTGTGAAGACGTTCGCCAGGCGCCCGTACCCAAACTGGGAGAGCCGGCGGGCGTCGAACAGGTCCCAGCCGGTGGCCAGGATGATGTTGCCCACATCCAGGTCGAGGAACGTGTCCTCCTGATCGAAGCGAATGGCGTTCGTCGGACAGAACTTCTCGCACGCCTTGCACGTGCCGCGTTCGTAGAAGGTGCAGTTGGCCCGGTCGATCACCGGGAACTTCGGCACGGCCTGCGGGAAGGGGCGATAGATCGCCTTGCGGTAGCCCATGCCGGCCTCGAAGACCTCATCGACCACCTTGCGCGGGCATTTCTCGATGCAGATGCCGCAGCCAGTGCAGTCCTTCTCGTCGACGCCGCGCGCCCGCTTGCGGATGCGGACGTGGAAGTTGCCGACGAAACCCGTGACCTCCTCGACCTCGGCATAGCTCAGCAGGGTGATCTTGTCGTGCGTCCCAACGTCCGACATCTTGGGCGTCAGGATGCAGGCCGAGCAGTCCAACGTAGGGAAGGTCTTGTCGAACTGGGCCATGTGGCCGCCGATGGACGGCTCGCGTTCGACCATGAAGACCGGGTAACCGGCATCGGCCAGCTCGAGTGCCGCCTGGATGCCGGCCACGCCTCCGCCGACGACCAGCGTGTTCGGGTTGACGGGTACCGGCGTGGGCTCGAGCTCCTCCTGGAGCTGCACCCTGCGCACCGCGCCGGAGATCATGGCCTTGGCCTTGTCGAGCGCCAGCGCCTTGTCCTCCGTGACCCAGGAGACCTGCTCGCGCAGGCTGGCCATCTGCATCAGATAGGGGTTCAGCCCGGCGGTGGCGCAGGCCCGGCGGAAGGTCTTCTCGTGCAGGTGGGGTGAACACGCGCCGACCACCACGCGTGTCAGGCCTTGCTTCTGGATGTCCTCCGCCACCAGCTCCTGGCCGAGGGACGAGCACATGAACTTGTACTCGCGCGAGACGGTCACCCCGGGGAGCTCGCCGGCGAACTTGGCGAGCTCGACCACGTCGACCGTCCCGGCGATGTTGCTTCCGCAGTGGCAGATGTAGACGCCGACTTTCTCGCTCATGCTACGCCTCCACCTCGGCTGGGCATTGGCAACGACTTGTCATCCTTCTTGCGCCGGGCAGGGCCGGCGGGTTCTGGCTCGACGGCGGTGCCGATCTTGGTGAGAGCCTTGGCGGCCGACACGATCTCGTCCCCGATGCCGACAGCTTTCGGAGCCATCCCCATCGCCAACCCGATCAACTGGGTGAAGTACAGGACCGGGATGTGGTAGTTGGTGCTGAAGTGCCGGTTCATGGCACCCTGGAAGCCGTCCAGGTTGAGCTGGCACATCGGGCAGATCGTGGCGATCACGTCGGTCTGATAGTCGTCTGCCCCCTTGATCAGCCGGCGGATCATTTCGAAACCGGTGGCTTCACTGATCTGCGTCATGTGCCCGCCGCAGCAGTGGGCCTTCATCGGGTAGTCGACGACCTCCGCTCCCAGCGCCTTGAGGATCTTGTCCAGGCTGATGGGGTACTCGGGATCCTCGCCGCCGTTGTGGAAACTGGGGCGGACGATCATGCAGCCGTAGTACGGGGCGATGCGAAGGCCGGTCAATGGTTTGGTGACGGCCGCCCCGAGGGCGTCCAAGCCGATGTCTTGATAGAGCACGTCGAGCAGGTGCCGGATGTGCAGGCTGCCGGGCTTGTAGCTCAGGCCGCCCGCCGCCAGCGCCTTGCCGACTCGATCCGCCAGCCGCGCGTCCTGGCCGAGGACCTTGTCGGCCTTGCGCAGATTGAGGTAGCAGGCGGAGCACGGCGCGACCACCTGGTCCAGGCCGGTGTTCTTCGTTGCCTGAGCCAGGTTGCGGGCGATCAGGCTGTAGGCGGCGGTCAGGTTGAGCGAAACGTACTCCGTCGCTCCGCAGCAGTTCCAGTCCTCGATCTCGGTGAACTGCATGCCCAGCCGAGAGGCGACCGCCCGGGTAGAGACGTCGTAAGAGGCGGCGTTCTTCTCGAGCGAGCAGCCGGGGAAGTAGCTGTACTTCATGCTTGCGCCTCCAGCTCCTTGGCCTTGGCCAGGATGCGCTTGAGCCCGTCCATGCCCTTGATGCGCGTCGGGGCGAAGGCCATGCGTCCCTTGGTTACCATGCCGACACCCATGTCCAGGATCTTGAACGCGCCGAAGGGATTGTGGCGGATCATGTGCACGCCCATCAGGCCAAGCTCAAACGACCGCCCGTAGTCCTCCACCCAGTGGATGAAGGTTTTGGAGAAGTCCGGCGCGGTCGAGTCGTCGTAGACCCCGTCGCGCACCGCCAGGCGCTTCAGTGCGTACATGATCTCGGTGATGGGGATCTCTTTGGGGCAGCGTGCCGTGCAGTAGTAGCACGAGACGCAGTACCAGGGAGTATTGCTGCGCAGCACCTGCTCGCGCATCCCGCCGTTGATCATGGCGAAGAGCATGCGCGGCGTGTGGTCCATGTCGGGGCCGGAGGGGCAGGAGCCTCCGCAGGTCCCGCATTGCAGGCACGTGCGCAAGGCGTCGCCCCCCGGCGCGGTGGCGACGACCTCCTCCAGAAACGGGTTGCTGGCAGACTTACGATGCATGCGGCACCTCGGGAATCAAGAGACCTCGCATCGGAGCGACGCCAAGAGGCGCCGTCGGGCGCGAGGTCCTCAGCAGCCTGTCCGGACGACAAGCCATACTCCAAGCCTCTGAAATGTGGGAAGCGGCCTACGGAAGTGCAGTGTCCCAGGCGACCCTCGGAAGGCACCAACGCTGTGTGATGGTTTTCACATACCAGTATATACCAATTTCCCTTCGAGTATCGCCGGTAGGTCAATTGCGGCGCAGTGATAGAGGTCCCGCCGCCTCGGGAAGAATGTCAGAGAGGTGATGGTTGGGGGCGCGTGTGGGGACGGTTGGCGCTTGCCTGCGACGCCGACTGACGCCAAACTACCCCTAGGCCAAAAGCCAGGCCCTTCGTGCCTGCTCACAATGATGAGGAGATGAGCGACATGCCTAGCAAGCCCAAGCCCACAGCGTCCAAGCCGAAGAAGGCCGCCAAGCCGGCCGCCAGGCCGAAGCTGGTGGCCAAGAAGACCAAGGCCATCAAGCTGCCTTACAAGCCGATCAAGCTCAAGCTGCTGCGGCCAGTCCCATCCGACATCGATATTGCCCAGGCCGTGAAGCCCAAGCCCGTGACGCTCATTGCCCAGGAAGTGGGCATCAGGCCCTCGGAACTCGAGCTGCACGGCGCGTACAAGGCCAAGATCCGCCTGGAGATCCTGGACCGGCTCAAGGGCCGCAAGAACGGCAAGTACATCGATGTCACCGCCATCACCCCGACGCCGCTGGGCGAGGGCAAGAGCACGACGATGATGGGCCTCAGCCAGGCGCTGGGGGCGCACCTGGGCAAGCGGGTGTTCACCTGCATTCGCCAGCCGAGCCAGGGACCGACGTTCGGCATCAAGGGCGGAGCCGCCGGCGGCGGCTACAGTCAGGTCATCCCGATGGAGGACTTCAACCTCCATCTGACGGGCGATATCCACGCCATCACTGCCGCCAACAACCTGCTGGCGGCCGCCATCGACGCCCGCATGTTCCACGAAGGCGAGCAGGATGACGAGAAGCTGTTCAACGCCCTGTGCCCTAAGAACAAGCAGGGCAAGCGCCGCTTCTCTCCATCGATGTTGCGCCGCCTCAAGAAGCTCGGGATGGCCAAGACCGATCCCGAGACGCTAACGCCCGAAGAGCGCAAGCGCTTCGCCCGGCTGGACATTGATCCGGCAAGCATTACCTGGCAGCGCGTGGTCGACACGAATGACCGGTTCCTGCGGCGCATCACGATCGGGTTGGGGCCGGAAGAGAAGGGTAAGACCCGCGACACGGGGTTCGACATCACCGTCGCCAGCGAGATCATGGCTATCCTGGCGCTGACGGCCGACCTGGCCGACCTGCGTGAGCGGCTGGGACGGATCGTGATCGGCACCAGCAAGGCTGGCGAGGCCATCACGGCCGAGGACCTGGGCGCAGGCGGAGCGCTGACCGTGCTGATGAAGGACGCTATCCTGCCGACGCTGATGCAGTCGCTCGAGGGTACGCCGGTCTTCGTCCACGCCGGCCCATTCGCCAACATCGCCCACGGCAACAGCTCGATTATTGCCGACCGGATCGCCCTCAAGCTGGCGGACTATGTCGTGACCGAGTCCGGCTTCGGCGCCGATATCGGCATGGAGAAGTTCTTCGACGTCAAGTGCCGAGCCTCGGGGCTGATCCCGCAATGTGTCGTGCTTGTGGCGACAGTGCGGGCGCTCAAGATGCATGGCGGCGGGCCCAAAGTTGTGGCGGGCAAGCCGCTCGACTCGGCCTACACCGACGAGAACCTCGAGCTGCTCAAGAAGGGCCTGGTCAACCTGCAGCACCACATCAAGAACGCGCTGCGCTTCGGCGTGAACGTCGTCGTGGCGGTGAACTCGTTCGCCAGCGACACGCCGGCCGAGGTCGAGTTGGTGCGCAAGGCGGCCAAGGACGCGGGCGCCGAGGACGCCGTGGTCTGCACGCACTGGATGGACGGCGGCAAGGGCGCGGTCAAGCTGGCCGAGGCGGTCGTCAAGGCTGTCGAGAAACCGACGAAGTTCCAGTTCCTCTACCCGCTGGAGTGGTCGATCAAGCAGAAGATCGAGAAGATCTGCAAGGACATCTACGGCGCCGATGGCGTGGAGTACTCGCCGGAGGCAGAGAAGAAGATCGAGCTGTACACTCGGCTCGGCTTCGACAAGCTGCCCATGAACATGGCCAAGACGCACCTCAGCCTGAGCCACGACCCGGCGCTCAAGGGTGTGCCCAAGGGCTACAAGGTCCCGATCCGCGACATCCGTGCTTCGGTGGGTGCAGGCTTTCTGTACCCGCTGCTGGGCGAGATGCGCACGATGCCCGGCCTGCCCACGCGGCCTGTCTTCTACGACGTCGACGTCGATCTCAAGACGAAGAGGGTGGTGGGGCTGTTCTAGCCCTCCACGCGTAGACGAATCGCAAACGGGCCTCCCGAGAGGGAGGCCCGTTTTGAATCGATTGGTGCGGCATGGCGCGCGGGCAATGAACCTCGGGAATGGTGGCGCGCGGCTAACGGACCCTCCCGAACGGTGTAGGGGCGAAGCATGCCGGACGGCGCTTCCTCAGGCAGAAGGCGTCGTGGGGCATGCTTCGCCCCTACGTGTCCCGCCGCTTCTGCTGGGACCAGGGCGGGTCGGGGTGGGCGCGAGTTAGGGGCCACAAGTCGAGTTGCGCGAAGTGGGTGACGCTCTCAGCCGCGCCTCAGCGCTCTCCGGACCGCCTCGTAGATGCCAAAGGCGAGCACGCCGTCGATGACCAGAGCCACAAGCCCGAAGACGATCCGTCCCCCGATTGGATCCTCGCCACTCGTTGTCCAGCCACCGATGGTCAATTCGCTCGTGTAGCGGATCCCCGGTGCGAACGCGGTCCAGTTGCACACGACCGCCACCATCAGAAAGATGAGGAGGAAGAGTCCCTGCTTGACGATCGCCGGTACCGATTGGGGGATCCACAAGCCGAGGCCGAACAGGATCAAGCCGGCGCCGAGGGCGATGATCACCCAGGGCGGAGCGAAGAACCTCCCGCCCTCGGTCGGCACAATCCCGGCCAGGGCTCCGAGGATGACCACGCCCATGAGGATCGGGACAAGCCCGAAGAGCGCACGAATCCATGGGGAAGCTCCATCACTCATCGTCCACTTCTCCCCCAAGGCCGGCCGGCCTGCGGAATCCCAGTGACCTCACGAGGTGAGTTGCTCGGCGGCCGCCCGAGCTGCCCGGGCCTGGTTCGCGCGCGCCACAAGACCCTGGTGGATGTGACGCGTGATCGGGAAGGCGGCGGCGCACAGGATGGCCAGCAGCAAGATCACGACCGGGACCCAGCTGACGAGGACGCGCAGCCCGGTCAATGTGGCGTCGTTCTGGACCGCCACGCCCGGTTGGTAGCCGGTCAGCTCCAGAACCCAGCCGATGGCCAGCAGCGCCACGGATGTGCCCAGCTTCTGGATGAAGGCCATTACGCCGCCGAACACGCCCTCCTGCCGCTCGCCGCTGTCGATCTCGAGCGCTTCCATAACGTCGGCGGCCATCGATGTTGGCAGGATGTGGGCTGACGAGATCCCCAGGCCGGCCAGCACACCGACAACGTAGACCGGGACGACGGTAGCCTGCGGCACAAACCACAAGAGGACATGGGTGGCGGCCCAAGTGCTCGTCGCGACGACAAATGCCCACTTCTTCTCGAGCCGCGCCGCAAGCGCATTGACGACCGGTAGGAAGATCGCGGCGCTGCCCAGAATCACGGCCAGGACGATGGCCGAGTCCTCTTCGGGAATGCCCGACCAGTACACGACGTAGTAGGCGAAGACCGCCTCGACGATGGCGATCGCCAACCAGGCCAACCAGCCGACGAGCATCGCCAACCAGAACGGGCGGCTGCGCAGCACGATCCGGATCGACTGGCGGATGCTGAGCACGGGAGGCGCCTGGAAATCAGGGCGTTCGCGCAGCCGCGCGCCGATGAGCAGGAAGGGCAGGGCGCTGAGGATCCCGACACCCACCGCGGCCCACAGGAACCCCTGCCGCAGGGACGGCGCGGCGTTGAAGACCAGGGGCAGTGCCGCCGCCGCGCCCAGCCCGGCGAGGATCGACGTCGCCATGCGGTAGGTGACGATCGAAGTGCGCTCGTCGCTGTCCAGGGATAGCTCGGGCATCAGTGCGTAGAACGGTCCTGTCACGATGGTCATGAACAGGTCGTACAGGAAGTACGCGCCCAGGTAGTAGAGTGCCAGAGAGGTTCCGCTGAGGCCTGTGGGCACGAGCCAGAGCAGGATGTAGGTGGCGGCCAGGGGCACCGCGCCGGCCAGGATGTAGGGACGCCGGCGGCCAAGGCGCGTGCGCGTGCGGTCCGAGATTGCCCCGACGAGAGGATCGTTGATCGCGTCCCACAACCGGGCAACCAGGAGCAGGCTGCCGGCGACGGCCGGACGAATACCAGCGACGTCAGTCAGGAAGAACAGGTAGTAGAAGGGGATGATCGTCCCACCGGCAACCGAAGGTCCGAACTCGCCCAGGCCATAAGTCAGCTTGGTCCATCGCGAGAGGCGCGAAGCCGACGGCGCGGGTGGATTGGGTTGGGTCACAGGCTCCCTTTCGCCGCCGCGCTCACGGGACCGGCGGGCACGTGCCCCAACCGTAGAAGGTTGGGACGAACAAGACGTGGCTTCCCTGCCGGCGGGCGGACATCAGGTCCTCCCGCAGGCTGGCTTGCTCATCCGCCGGGAGCTCGCCCCGGAGATCGCCCGTCAACGTCTGCCACTCGAGTTCGCTCTCGGCATCGCTTCTTGCCTCCGTGGCAGACTGCCACTCTCCGCCCAACACGCCGGTCTCAACTTGCGTGAGGCCCGCCTGGTGCAACAGGTGGCGAAGCCGGCGGCCCAGACGTGTCTCGGCCCCCTGGCGGCGCAGGGCAGCCTCCTGCGATCGGCCAAGGGGCGCCAGGCTGTCTGGGTAGTCAATCCTCCCGCCATAATCGGGTTCTGCCAGACACAACACCGCGCCCCCCGGCGCGGTGACGCGCCGCATCTCATCCAGCACGACGCTTGGTTCGTCGACCCACAGCAGCAGGAAGTGACAGCAAGCCAGGTCGAAGCTGGCTGGAGGGAATGGAAGCCGCTCAGCGAGTCCGGTGACGAAGCAGGTGGCCGCGTCCGCGCCGCCGGCAAAGGCGTTCGACCTGCGATCACGATCGAGGCCGACGACCGTGCCGCCAGTCCCCTGTTGCAGCTCGGTCGTGATGGCGCCGGTCCCTGACCCCACCTCGAGGATCCGTCGGGCGGACTCCAGGCCGAACTGCTTGAAGGCACGCCGGCGGATGGCGGCCGTCCAACGTGCCTGTTGAGCGAAACGGAGGTGGAGTTGGTCTGGGGTCTCAGACATCAGGCGGACCGGCGTCGTCCGCCGCGCATCCTGGCGCGTGGCGCGCGCGGGGCGGGGGGCATGTCAGGCATCTTGGGCGGGACCCTGTGCGTCGCCCACAAACCCCAATGTGGCGGGATGGGTGGTATGCGCCGGGGAGACCGCGAGGGCCTCACGCCGCGGCACGTGCCCACAGGTCGGCCCAGGAGTCGCGCAGCACATTACCGAGGACCTGGTCGATGCCCTGCGTTGGCAGGACGTCTCCATCAGGCTCCACGTACAGCCAGGCGCGGCCGCCGCCTTCCGCCGGGGCATCCAGTTCAAGCTGGATTGGGTGGCGGCTTGAATACGGTGCGGGCAAGTCCCAGATCAAGTCGAGGCCCAGCGCAGCCATTGTCTGCCGCGCCTCCGCGAGCGTGCTGCGCCCTTGGGCTCCAGGGTCAGCCACGGTCAGCGAGACCGCAGGGACGCCCAGGGCCTTGAGGTCTGTGAGCAGCGTGCGTGCTTGAGCCGGCGAGCCCGAGAGCGTCAGGTGGACAGCGGTGAAGATGTCGGAGGCCAGGGCGGCGTGCAGCCCGGCCATGCTGGTCGACTTGGTTGGAGCGAGGGAGAGGAGGATGTGGTCCAGTCCGGCCGCCTCGAGTGACTTGAGGTATGCGGTGTCGGCGAGCCGGCGGCCTTCGGTGAGCAGGCCGGCCACTTGTCCGAGCTCCTGCGCATAGCCAATCAATGCAACCAGGTCCGGCCGCCTGGTCGGCTCGCCGCCCGTGAAGGTAACGTGGGGAATGCCGGCCGCCCACGCGCTGCGCAGGACGGTCTTCCACTCCTCGGTCGTCATCTCACGGTCGACGCGTTTGTGCGCCAGGGGGTCGAGTGCGCCGCCGGGGTCGGTGGCGTAGGTCAAGGCGAGGTCGATCCGGTAGGGAGCGGAGGGCCGGCTGGCATAGGGCTCGCGCCTCTCCATCCCCAGAAACACCACCGGGTCGAGATCCGGCTGCGTCGCCAGACGCAGGATTTGATCGCGCAGCTGCTGATAGTCGGCGAGCGCACGCTGCCGGCTGACGCGGAAGCGGCTGCGCACCGCGCTGGCCGCATCGGCGGCGGACGCATCGCGAATCAACTCGAGCGCGTACGCGGTGGCGCTGGCATTCAGATGCAGGACCGTGGCGGCATTGACCAACAGCACGCCCGATCCATCGGCCTCGACGCGCAGGTGCAGGCGATACGGGATGGCCGCGTCCGGCTTCGGCTGGGAGGCGTACATCCCCGGCTGGATCGGCTCTGCCGGCCGGGTGAAGGGGAACCAGCGCTGCAAGATCGACGTCATGGCAACCTCTTTCGACGGCAAGCGTATTCAGACGGCAGACAACTCGGAAACCACGCGCCGGGGCGGCTGGTGAGCGAGCGTCAACGGGCAGCCGCCGCCGCATTCCGCCAGTACAACACAGTCATGGCAGGCGGCGGGGACAAAGCGCCGTTCGCGCAGCGACCGCGCCAGCTCATGGTCCCAGATCAACTCCCACGCGTCACGCAGCATGTTGCCCAGCGGCTCGTAGTACGACTGGCACGGGATGACGGCGCCGTCCGGCTCGATGCACAGGTTGTACAGCGCGGCGGTGCAGCCCTTCACACCCAGTTCCATCTGGATCGGGTCGAAGTGGCAGTACTGCGTCGGTGTATACCAGATCAGCCGCTGCCCGGCGGCCTCGGTCTTGCGGCGCGCCAGGGCCAGCAGTGGGGCTAGGTCGGCTTCATCCAGTCCTGTACCGACGGTCTCGCCACGACCGGAGTAGATCAACGCGTTCAGCCCGACCGTCGGCACGCCGGACCGCGCCAGGAAGTCGAGCGTGGCCTCGAGCTGTCCTGCGTTCTCGGCCAGCAGCGTGGTGTTGGTCATCACGTACAGCCCGCTGTCGAGACAGTTGCGCAGGCCGACTACGGTTTCCTGCCATGCCCCGCTCGCCCCGACCATGCGATCGTGAATAGCTTCGTCGTGCGACTCAAGCGTGATCTGCACGTGATCCAGGCCAGCGTCGGCGAGTGCGGTTACGTACGCCGCGTCGCAGAGCCGGCGGCCATTCGACAGCAGGCCGGTGACCAGACCCTGCTGCTGCGCATGCGCCACAAGCTCGGGCAGATCGGGACGCAGCGTGGCCTCGCCGCCGGTGAAGCAGATGTGCGGAACACCGATCAGCCGGACCCGGTCGATGATCTGCTTCCATGCGTCCGTGTCGATCTCGGGGTAGGGGCGCGGGCGGGCGTTGTAGCAGTGGGCGCAGTTGTCGTTGCAGCGATAGGTCAGCGCCAGATCGATGCGGTAGGGCGCGCTGGGCACCTGACTGAACGGCTGGAGCACCTCGAGGTCGAGGTCGTGGACCGGGCACGCGCCATCGGGGGCCGCGAGGGCATCGACTTGCGCTCTCACCTGCAGCCAGTCGGCGCGCAGCTGTTGCCGAGGGGCGCGGTAGGCGCGCGACAGCCAGGCAAGCGCCTCGGGTTCGGGTGTGCCCTCCAGCGCCAGCCAGGCCATCGCCGTGGCCGTCGAGTTGAGGTGGACCACCCGGTTGGCGTTGACGATCAGCAGCCCGCGTCCGTCGGCGTCGACGCGCAGGTGCACCCGCGTGCGCTCGCCGGGCGCGCGCTGGCGCAGGTAAGCATGCAGCCCGGGCGACGGAGCGGCGGGCGCCTCGGGCCCACGCCGCAGGAACGGAAAGCTCACCGGCCGCCCCCGGCACAGGCGCAGGCACACCCGGCGCACGCGCAGGCACAGGCGCACGAATGCCCGCCTCCGCCTCCCGAGCTGCCGCGACCTGAGGTCGACGGCGGAGGCGGCGGGTTGGTCACCTTAGTAACGTTACCCGTGAAGGACGACAGGTTGGTGACCATGCTCCCGGCCGTATTCTGGACTCCCTGGACGACCGAGGCGGCGAAGTCAGCGCCCGGCAGATGCGGCAGGCTAGGGGACGACGCCACGGGGCCTCCCGAGGCACGCGGCATCGACACGGGGGCCGCCATCGCCTTCCCGGAGCCGGTCGACGGGCTGAACCCGCCCCACCAGTGCGGGAGAAAGACAGGACCGGTGCGGAACGTGCGCTGCGTCCGGTCATCGAAGTCACGGTCGAGCATCGTCCACTCGATCGACTCGGCGTACTTCTCGGATTTCACCTCGGGTGTGCTGGCCTGCTCGACTTCCTGCCAGGCCTTCTCCATGATCGCCTTGTAGTAATCGCGCGTCTCGCGCAGGCTGAAGCCCTTCATCTTGAGCTGCACGGCCTTGACCAGATCGACAACCACCGTCTGCAGCTTGCGCGAGCGTTCGCGCGGGTTGTCGTCGACGATTCCCTTGACGAACGCCACTTCGTACTCGTGCAGTTCCTTCGGCGCCGGTTCGACCGCCTCGACCTTGAGCGGCTTCTCCTGGGCGACGCGTGCGGCGCCTTTCTTGACGGTCGAGAACAGCATCATCGTCAGCACGCGATCGAGCGGCGTCTGGAGCAGGACGGCCGATTCGACCGCCGTCAGGCCGCGTTTGATCCCGTGACCCTCGATGGCAATCTTGGGCGGCAGGTAGGCCAGCTTGCGTCGTTCGGCCGACACGACGGCGCCGCCGATGATCAGCACGAAGAACCCGACAAAGCCGCCGAAGCACAGGATACTGAAGAGCGCCCCCTCCGAGATGCCCAGCCGCTGCAGGAAGCTCGGCCGGATCACGGCGGCGGTGGTCACGTAGGTTGCCGGGAACGAGGCGCCGAAGACATACTGCGTGTCGCCGCGCGCATCGGCGTTGCGCCACTGGTAGACGACGCGGCCCTCGGTGTCCAGGCCCGTCGTCGGCTCGGATGGGAAACCATCGGGGGCGCCGTGCCAGCGTGGCTCCTCGGGCTCGATCCCGGGCGGAAGGTGGAACGACACCGTCAGGTCCGTCGAACCGTGGACGAAGCTGCTGTCGAACCAGGTGGGTGAGAAGTTGACGCTGACCGTTTGGGCGTCGCCGGCCTCGTACATCACGTCGCGGACGCCGGCAATGGTCACGGCCAGAGTGCCTGTGCTTCCGGGCTGAATGGCCAGGTTGCCCAGCCCGATGGCTACGCCCGGGGTGACGTAGGGCGAGGTGGAGATGTCGGAGAGAGGCTGGCCTTCGATCGAGGCGCTCACCTGCGACAGATCGTAACCGTCGGTCGGCACGCCGACGTCGAGGAAATCCATCGGATCGGCGAACGAGTCGTTGGTGAACGTCAGGCGGTAATCGAGCGTGACCGTGCCGTCTTCTTGCCAGTAGACGTCGACCGTTTCGGCGTCCAGGCTGAAGGAGTAGGTCTGTCCCGCGGCAGGAACAACAAACATCCATGCGGCCACGACGACAAGCACAACGAGCGTCCCGAAGCGTCTCATGCCAATCTCCCTGGCCGGGGCCGGCGCATGCCTGGCCCTACCACTTGGGCTTCTCTTCCAGCTGGTAGCTCGTCTTGCAGTACGGGCAGTGCACAACGGGGGCGCCGGCGAGCATCGTGATGTTCTCGGGCGTCAGCGCGCCGCCGCAGCTCTTGCAGGTCAGCTTCTCGAGTTGGACGTCACCGGACAAGTCGATCTTCTGCACAATATTGACTTCCTGCGCCGCCTTCTTCCCCAGGCGTCCGGCGAACCAGATCAGGACAAAGGCGATCAGGACGAGGATGACTCCGATCAGGAGCCATCCTCCGGGACTCCCCGACGACGGACTGAAGGCGCCAAGGATGAACAGCCCGCCAAAGATGAAGGTCAACCCCGCGAGCAAATAGGCGATCGTTCGACCCGCGCCCATGATGCCTCCTGTGTCTGTGGGTTCGACGGCCAGTGTAGCAAAGCGGCAAGCCCACGACAAGCGACGAAAGACACAATCTACAGTCTGAGTTGTCGCAGTTCCGGACGAAGGCCCATCCCGCGCGCGGATGGTCCGGGATTACATCTCGGCCTTTGCAGACCGGGCATGCTCCTGGCGCAACGTCTCCAGGATTGCCAGCCCGCGCGCCCGGGTGGAGGCCGACAGAGAGCCCGAACGCCTGCGTTCACCATCTCTCCGCCACACGATCCTGACGAGCGGCAAACCCCCCGCCCACCGCCCCGAATGCTACCTGCCGGCCTCCAGGTCTTCGACATGCAGCCGGGGGATGACGAAGGAGTCGGGCGTCAGGTGCGTGTGGCACCAGATGCCGAGTTTGTCCGTCCACAACCCCCCGTTCCCGCGCGCCTGGAGGCCTGCGCTCGATGCTCACCTCCACCACCGACCACCACCGCCCCTAGAAGTCCAGCCGGAAAGCCGGTTGCGGCGGGCGGAATAGGGCTGGAATGCGAAGCCCAGGGCCCAACGGGCGCAACCGGATAGCGGGAAGGGCCTCGAACGCACGCCTGAGCATGGACAACAAAGAAGACGTGATGCCCTTCGCCCCGCTTCGGGGTCTCATCTTCATCATCTTCGTGGCGGTGAGCGTCAGGTTGGCCACGGTCGCGGCCAGCATCACTTGGAAGAGGGTCTTGGCTTGTC
>Ga0315289_10002150_pt1 | contig 30472 bp, 27 predicted proteins | sample YL17G11_40_MG_FD_203452 | JGI IMG/M metagenome (GOLD analysis project Ga0315289, IMG submission 203452) | Sediment microbial communities from Yellowstone Lake, YNP, Wyoming, USA - YL17G11_40 | ecosystem: Environmental > Aquatic > Freshwater > Lake > Sediment | place: USA: Wyoming | collected... | reverse complement strand
TCGGAAATCATGCTTTCAAGTTTGGGATCCACGGTTAACGCCGAAAGCTTCCCTTTTTCATCCTCATACTTGGAGGCAATCGTGGCCGAGAGCGACACGCGGGCCGTTTCAGTCAAGAAGTCCGTATCCTTCGAGACCGGAGCGAAATCGGCCAAAGTCTCAAGAATGGTCGGAAGATCTCGAATCGTCAGTCCTTCCCGCAGAAGATTCTGCAGCACCTTCTGGATGGCTCCGACAGAAAGCTGCGAAGGAACCAATTCTTCGACCAAGGTCTTGTGCTCTTTTTTGACGGCATCAATCAGCTCTTGGATGGCATCCCGTGTGAGCAACCGATAGCCTTCCTTTTTCAAAAGCTCCGAGAATTGTGTCACAAGCACCGCGGCGGCTTCAATAACGGTATAGCCGGCCATTTGCGCCGGCTCCCTTTGACTGGGGTGAATCCACAAGGCCGGCAGATTAAAACTCGGTTCGCGCGTCGGACTCCCCTGGATTGGTGCCGCTTTTTCCCCGGGCACCAAGGCCAACAGATAGCCCATGCGGAGATCATACCGTCCCATCTCCGCTCCCTTCATCTTAATGATATAGGTGTTTGGAGGGAGCTGAGTGTTGTCGCGAATTCGCACCGGAGGAATGACCAACCCTGTCTCAAGGGCCAGTTGCCGACGAAGCTGTGTAATCCGTTCGAGCAGATCTCCTCCGGGGCCGCCTTCGACCAACGGAATGAGACCGTAGCCAATTTCGATTTCGAGTGGATCAATCAGTACATATTCTTCAATCCGTTCGCGCGAAATCGGAGTCATGGTCTTCTTCGCCGTTTCTTCCGCTTCACGACTCTGCTTCTCTTTGGCGGCCTTGTCAGTGACGCGCGCCAGAAAAAATGCTCCGGCAGCCAGAGTGATAAAAGGCAATGTGGGAAGTCCGGGAGTGACGGCAAAGAAGAGCAGCACGCCCGCGGCGATATAGATGGCCCGTGGCTGGGCAAGAAACTGTGTCGTGATTTCATGGCCGAGATTGTTCTCTGATGCGGCCCGGGCGACAATCAAACCGGCGGCCACCGAAACAACCAGCGCCGGAATCGCCGCCACCAGACCGTCCCCCACGGTCAGAATCGTGTAGGTTTGCAGGGCATCGAGCAGCGTCATCTTTCGCTGAATCATTCCAATGGCCAGTCCCCCGAGGATATTCACCAGCGTGATGAGGAGGCCCGCGACCGCATCGCCCCGCACGAATTTGGAGGCTCCATCCATCGCTCCGTAGAAATCGGCTTCCCGCGCAATCTTGTCTCGACGCCGTCGTGCCTCTTTCTCATCAATCAACCCTTGATTCAAATCCGCATCAATGGCCATTTGCTTCCCCGGCATCGCATCCAAAGTGAACCGCGCCGCGACCTCCGCAATGCGCCCCGAGCCTTTTGTGATGACCACGAAGTTGATAATAATGAGAATGAGGAAGATGACGAATCCAACGATGTAGTTGCCCTTAACGACATAGCCGCCAAAGGCTTGGATAATATTGCCCGCATAGCCTTCGCCCAGGATGAGGCGGGTCGTGGCCACATTCAGTGAAAGCCGAAATAGCGTTACAATCAGAAGGAGTCCGGGAAAGACGGAGAACTCCAAGGGTTCCGACACATAGAGTGCAACGAGCAGCGTGCAAAGGGATACGGTGATGGAGAGGCTGAGAAGCAGGTCGAGAGCAAACGGCGGAAGCGGAATCACCATCAAAATGATGATGCCTACGATGGCTACCGACATCACGACATCGCTATGTCGAAGCAGCTTCAAGGCTATTCGGGAATTCTCTTCGCTTGCTTTTCTATGCATGATGACTACCGATTAGGAACACACAACCTGAATGATAAAGACTTTCCTATGCCAAGCCGAAATACTTTCGTTTCAAGCGGTAGACGAAGGCCAGGATTTCCGCCACCGCCCGGTAAAGTTCAATGGGAATCTCTTGCCCAATTTCAACCGTATAATAGAGCGCCTGCGCCAAGGGGGGATTCTCGACAATCGGAATGTCGTGCTCGCGGGCGATTTCCTTAATGCGCTCTGCCAGAAGCCGAGCGCCCTTCGCCAGCACAACCGGCGCGCGCTGTTTCTTGCCATCATATTTCAAAGCGACCGCTAGATGAATCGGGTTTGTAATGACTACATCAGCCTGAGGGACCTTTCGCATCATTCGTCTCAACGCCGCCCTCATCTGAAGTCCCCGAATCTTTGCCCGGATTTGAGGGTCTCCTTCAGACTGGCGCGCTTCTTCTTTCACTTCCTGTTTGCTCATCTTCAGGCTTTTTTCATGTTCATATCGGGTGTAGGCATAGTCAAGAAGAGCGATGATCAAGATGACGATAGCCGCCTTCAGCGAAACCAGACCAGCCAGGCTGCCAATTTCGCGCAGGAGAGCGGAGGGGGAGAGTGCGGACAGCTCGAGAATTCGGTGAACTTCCGCCCGAATGGCTAAATAGACAACCAGCCCGACAACACAGAGTTTCAAGACGCTTTTTGCCAGTTCGACCAGTGAGCGAGGCGAGAAGAAGCGTTGAAGGCCTTTCATCGGACTTAATCGGGACAAGCGTGGCATCAGCGGCTTGCCGGTCCATAGAAAACCTACCTGTGCCAAATTCGCCAAAATTCCCGCCGCCATAATCAACGCGAAGAATGGCAGAAGTAACGCCATCAGGAGAGAGACCCCCTTCCACAAGTAGAGCGGCAGAGCCGAGGTGGAGATGGAGAACTCTCCTGCCGCCTTAAAGAGGGACCGGCACAAATCTCCAAGTCCTGCCGCTATGCCCGCCCCAAAAAGGAAGAGAGCGATGGTTCCTGTCAGCAGAAGCACGGCGGAATTCAATTCCATGGACCGTGCGACGCTGCCTTCTTCTCGGGCTTTTCGCCGACGCCTCGGTGTCGGCTTTTCGGTCTTGTCTACATCCGCCATATTACAACACGGGACTGAGCAACTTCAGCAGAACGAAGAACTGATTTTTGAATTCGCCAAAATGACCTATGAAGAGCCACGCAAACGCACTCATCCCGCCGGACATCAGCAGCAGAACCAGGCCCACTTTGAGTGGAAAGCCCACCACAAAGATGTTCATTTGTGGAGCTACTCGGGCCAAAATTCCCAAGCCGATGTCCGTGAGGAGAAGTGCCACCATCACAGGGGCTGCAAGCATCACCGCCGTCTTTGAGATTCCCGTTGTCACGGTCACTACCCATGTCACCAAAGAGTGATCCAAATGCACCATGCCCAGCGGAATCGTTTCAAAACTGCCGGCTAAACCGGAAAGAAACAGGTGATGACCGTTGATTGAAAGGAAAATCAAGGTCACGAAGATATACTGGATTCGCGCCAGAACAATTTTCTGGTTCTGAGTCATCGGGTCTATCGAGGCCACGATCGAAAATCCCGTTTGATAGCCCAGAATGGCTCCTCCAAATTCCACCGCGTAGAAAATGCCTTGCGTGGCATAACCAATAAGCAGTCCGCAGACGGTCTCCTTCAGTGCCAAGAAGAAGATCTCGATGACCACTCCGCTTGGTGCAGGGAGGGGATGTGGAGCGGCACCAAAAAGCAATAGCGTCAGGAAGAAGCCGAGCCCGACTTTCAACGGTTTGGGTAGTGCTTGATGACCGAAAATCGGCATGGCAGCCAAGGCGGCCGTCACCCGCACAAGCATTAAGGTGAAGACTTCTATCTGTGCGATGTTAAAAAGCATGATTCAAACAAGCAATTGGACAGTGATCCTCTCCCATGAATCTCCGACATCCTGTTTTCATGCGGACTCTCAAATTCTCCGTTAGTATGCACATCTTCTCTCGCATTATGGAGTGAGGGTCGGAATAATCATGAACATCTGCCGCACGAAATCCATGAGCATGCCACTCATCCACGGCAAGAAGTACATCAACGCCAGCACCGTGACGATAATCTTGGGGACGAATGTCAGCGTCATTTCGTTAATCTGCGTGACCGCCATCACAATGGATATGAGCACGCCGACAACCAGGCCGGCCAACAACATGGGTGCCGAGACCAGCAGTGCGGTCGTCAAAGTGTGACTGGTTAGATAGATTGCCATCTGCTCCGTCATCTCGTCTCTCCTAATGAAAACTCTTGACCAAAGATTCAACGACCAAATACCATCCGTCCACAAGCACGAACATCAGAATCTTGAATGGCAGGCTAATCATCACGGGAGGCAGCATCATCATCCCCATGGCCAGCAGCACCGACGCCACGACCATGTCAATAATAAGAAACGGCAGATAGAGAATGAATCCGATTTGAAACGCGATGCGCATCTCGCTGGTGACAAAAGCCGGCATGAGCACGCCCAGGCGCAGATCATTGGAATTCTGGGGCGGCGGTTGCCCCGAAAGTTTGACGAAGAGAGCCAAATCCTGCTCTCGCGTTTGATGCAACATGAACTGTCGCAGCGGCTGCACGGCCTTTTCCAGCGCTTCCTTCTGGGTAATCTCCTGGGCCAAGTAGGGACGCAAGGCCTCGTCGTTTATTTGCTCCAGATAGGGCTGCATGACAAAGAAAGTCAGAATCAGCGACAGGCCGATCATCAGCTGAGACGGGGGCATTTGCCCCGCGCCCATCGCTTGACGCAGGAAATGCATCACGATGATAATTCGCGTGAAACTGGTCATCATCAGTACCAGGGCGGGGGCAAAGGCGAGAAGCGTGAGCAACGCCAAGACTTGGAGAGTTCCGACGATTTGTGTCGGTTCGCTCGACGGCTCAATCCCAATGGTGACATGCGGAATCGCCTGGGCGCAGACGATGGCAGGCGTCGCGAAAAGCACAATTCCGCACAGGATGATTCGATGGAATAGTCGCATGCTATGCTATGAGGATTCGAATTTCGCCAAGATTCCGCGGAAAGAGAAAGGAGCCGATTTTTCAAAACCTTTCAGAATCTTTTCCCGTTCGGCGGGATCCCGAATTTCCATGAGAGGAGTTAAGCTCTTGTCCGCCGCACCCACGAGAAGAATGGCCTCTCCCACCTTAAGAACAATAACCTGTCGTCGCGGTCCCAGAGAACGAATACCGACCACTTCAACTCCGGATCGGTCATCCCGCCTTCGGAAGTCCGACAATCCGAGGCGACGGGCCAAGTAGGCCAACAGGAAAATGAGACCGAGCACGCCAACGAGAACGGCGACCATTTTAAGTATCGAAAGCCAAAGCATCGTTTTACTCGCGTAACGCTTTCAGTCTCTCATCGGGACGGAGGAGTTCCGTGATTCGGACGCCGAAATTCTCGTCAACCACCACCACTTCGCCCTGCGCGAATCTTTTGTCGTTGATAAGGATGTCCACAGGCTCGCCGGACAATTTGTCCAATTCCAAGATAGACCCAGGGCCAAGCTTCAGAATCTCGCGAATTAGGAGGGATGTTCGTCCAAGCTCAATCGCCACCGGCAGCTCAATATCCAACAATAAGGCCATGTCGCGGGTCGCCGAGTCATCACCTTGGAGTTCGAGATCGGGGGAACCGGCGGCCTGCTTCATTGCTCTTTTTTCTTGGGGAGGTGCTGCCTCTGAGCCCACAACGAAGCTGCGAATCATCGAATGAGACATCATCTTGAGCAGGAGCCTTTCCCCTTCCAAGGCGATTTTATAGGACGACCAGACCCAGTTATTCTCTGCGAAATCCGAAGGAGAGAGGTCGAGCAAGGCTGCGCGAACCTCACCCAGAACGATCCGTTGCTCCAAGTGTGAGTTCAAAGCCGTTGTGTAATCGCCGAGAATCTGTGAGACGAGCTCTCGCACCGCATCCAGATGTTCCTCCGGCGAAAAAGCCGCGCTGCCATCTCCCATCATCATCAAGTCCCCTATGAACGCCGCGGTCGTAGGTTCCATAAGGAACTTCAACTCGCCCGCCGGCCCCTCAAGGAGCGCAGAGACATAGACAACCTGCTCCGGAAAGAGTCCCTTGACAGTCCGAAAGTCGAATACCCGTGGCTCCTCCAGAGTCACTTGACAAGGTTTGTTCAGTGCTCGGCCAAGTACCCCTTCCAGACTCTGGCGAAAGATATCCTCGACTTCTCGTAGTTTCTCGTCAATCGTTTCGTTGAAGAGCACCTCACTCATGGATAACCTCCTCATAAGGCGATACGCGCCTCAGGATTTTGACCGCTTTTTGATTATTGACGATGCCCGGGATCCCCCAAAACTTCACTTTTCCATTCATGATAATCTTCAACTCTTGGTCGCGCCGGTCCTTGAGCGCGATCACGGCCCCTTCTTGAAGGTTGAGAAGGTCTCCCAATCGGAGCATCGCTTGGCCGAGTTGCACCGTCAGAACGAGTGGAGTGAGTTGAAGTCGCGCCTGAATGTCGGTGATTTCGCCGACCGGTCCGTGCCGAGTCAGCGTCATCCAACTCTCATCCGCCAAATGCTGAAGCAGGGGCTCGAGAACAAAGTAGGGAAGGCAAAGATTCAGAGGAAGGGTCATGTCGCGAACCACAATCTCGAAAAAGATGACGGCGGCCGTTTCCGAGGCCGGCGCAATCTGAACGAATTGCGGATTCGATTCAAAGGATTCCACATAGAAATTGATCGGCACTATGTGATGCCAGGAATCATTCAGAACGACCAGAGCCTTCTCCACCACTCTCTTCAAGATGTTCTGTTCGATAATGGTGATTTCACGCACCCGTTCCACCCGGGAACCACTGCCTCCCAAAAGACGATCCACCAGCATGAGAGCGAACTGAGGAGCGATCTCCAGGATTCCGGAGCCCTTGAGATTCTTTGAGGAAATGACATAGATGCAGGAAGGAACGGATAACGCCAGCATGTATTCGCTATAGGCGACTTGGTCAATCGAAAGCAAATTGATATCCACCATCGTCCGCAGAATGGTGGAAAGGTAGGTGCCGAAAGTCCGTGCGAAACCATCATGGATCGTTCGCAAAGTTCGAAGCTGCTCTTTGGAAATCCGGTCCGGGTGCTTGAAGTCGTACAGGTGCGTTGGTCGCTCTCGGGATTCCTCCACGGCGCTGACGCTCTGTCCCTGAGAGACATTGCGCAGCAGGGCATCAATTTCTTCTTGCGTAAGAATCTTGCTCACGGTCGCTCCTTACTGTAGGACATAACCCGTGAAAAAAACTCGCGGCACTTCGAATGGCCGAAGTTCGTCTTCGATTTTTTGTCGGATTTCGGCACGCAGCGTGTCCCGATAGCCAATATCCGCCAGTTGCACGATTCCTTTGGATGATAGAAGCCCGATCAATCCGTCCCGAATGAGGTGTTTGCGCCGTTCGACAACTTCAGGATTGCCTTCTCCGGTTACCTCGAATCCAATGGTGACGGCCAGAAAGCGGCGTCCTCCGGTGTCTGCAGGATTGACGATGATTTCGTCCAATAAGACCATCTCGCCTCCCTCCGCCTGCTCCTTGGCCGATTTCTTGGATTTCTTCTCCGTTTTATGCTCCGTCTCGATGCTATGAGCTTCCGCCGACGGAGGAGGTCGAAATAGAAGAGTTCGCTGGAGAAGGTAAGCGAGAATCACCTGCGCGACAATCACACCGGCGAAAATGGCGATTTTTCCAATCCCGCGTTTTGAGGGTGTCGGACTGGCTCCCGTTTCCTCGGATTTGCTATCGAGATTCGTTTCCGATGATTTGAGAGTTTTGTCGTTCTGCAAATCGGCCATACGAAGGTTTTTCCCCCGCTAATTCGCCCTGTTTTCGTTGGTTTGAGTGATCTCGGGATCCAAAAAGGTCGGGCGTGAGTCATTTCCCTGCAAATAGCGTCGGAGCGCAATGACGCGGTCGGTGATCTCGCTCGGCGTTTCCTGCACCAATAAATGCTTACCTGTTGTCAAGGTAATCAGTGTATCAGGACAAGCCTCGATTGCTTCGATGAGGTCGAAGTTGAGATAGAATCTTTCGCCATTCAGACGCGTCAGAGGAATCATGGGCTGTCTCCATTGCGCAGGAGACCGGGGGAACACTGAGGGGGAAGGAAGGCGGGCGAAGGGGAGCGCCCGGGAGCGCTCCCCTTCCTTAGGGCCATACTACCGCTTGATCTGCGTGACCTCTTGAAGCAGTTGGTCCGCCGTCGTAATCACCCTCGCATTTGCCTGGAATCCGCGCTGCGCCACAATCATGTCTGTAAACTCTCGGGCCAAGTCCACCGTTGAAAGCTCCAGATAGCCCGAGTAAATGCGGTTCACCACGCCGCTTTCGACCCGAATCTTCGGATCCCCGGAATTCACCGTCGCCCGGTATAGGTTTTCACCGGCCAGCTCCAGTCCGGGAGCATTCGCAAAACGCGCAACCGCTAACTGACCCAAAGTGCGTGATACGCCGTTCGAGTAGCTTCCAATGATCTCCCCCGTTTCATTGATGCTGAAATCTTCCAAGTCGCCCATGCCATGCCCGTCCTGGTTGAGAGCGATGGTCGTGGAAGCGGAAGCGTACTGAGTGATGCCGTTGTTCGTTCCGACCGTGCCGCCGTTCAGGTTAATAACGGTTCCTTGGGCTCCCGGAGGAGTAAAAGTCAAGGGGCCGCCGGTGAAGGTGTTCAAGGTTCCGTCGGTGTTGAAGGTTACGGTTCCCTGGTTGCCTGACAATCCGGCATTCGCCGCGTTGATTCGGCCATCATCCACAATAATCTCCCAATCCCAGGAATTCGGGGTCGTCACATCCTGCGTGAAAGTGATTTCCACGCGGTGCCGCTCACCCCGGCTGTCGAAGACATAAATGGATGCGGAGTGCGAGCCCGTTGCGCCGGATTGGGTGTTGATAAAGGTCGGCAGAAGCATCGCCGATGGTTGGCTGCCTGTGTCCGCGAAACTCATCCGGATCGTCGTAAGGCTCACACCTCGCTGATTGTCTCTCAGGATGAGTTTTCCTGCGGCGTCAATAGAGATGGTTGATCCTGTCGGATCAGCGCTGTCATAGCCACCGACTGAATTAATGACATCAACCAGATCCTGTAAGGTTGTGCCGTTGTTGGCTGCCCCGTAAGTAAAAGTCACGGCGATGGCATTCCCTTGCTGGTCGGTTCCTGAGATGTCAATGGTGTCACCGTCGTCCAAATCCGCTGTGACCTGATCCAAATCATTGATCGCGGTCGCGCCGGTGGCCGCGTTGCTGTTCGTGGTGAACGCCAACGATGCTGTCCATGTCTGCTCCTTCGATGCGTTGGCGTCGAGGTTACAGAAGTATTTGATTTCGGTGGTGGCTTTCGCCGGGTCCTTTTCCCCGAAAGGAAGTACCAAGGGTTCCACAGACGAAGACGAGATGAGATTCCCACTGGCATCTGCCAGACGACCCAAGACAGAATGGCGACCGCCCTGGGCCAGAAGATACCCGTTGGCGTCAATCTGGAAATTCCCTCCCCTGGTGTAGAACTGCTCTGATGGGCTGCCCACAACAAAGAATCCGTCGCCCTGAATGGCCATGTCCGTTCGGCTGCCCGTGTATTCGAAATTGCCTTGCGAAAAGATGCGGTCAATCGAAGACACGCGGCTCCCCAAGCCCACTTCAATGGGATTCATTCCTCCGTAGCCAGGTGTGGGGCCCTGGGCGCCGCGTAGAAGCTGCGAGAGCGCGGTCGCAAACGATACCCGGCTCGCTTTGAAACCGATGGTGTTGACATTGGCGATGTTGTCGCCAATCACATCCATCCGCAACTGGTGATTGCGCAGTCCCGAGACTGCACTAAAAAGAGATGTCATCATAGTGGTTTTCCTCCCGGGGCTTCAGTCAATCCACCCCGAAGGGCCTCCTCGAAAGAGGGCCAGCCCTGGTTTGGTTAAACGATTACGGTGCTATCAATCTGCGTGAAAACATTCTCGCGCGTGCGAGCGTCGTCCATCGCGGTGACGACAACGCGATTTCTGATATTGACGAGCAGAGCCAAATTGTCCAAAAGAACCAGCGAATCTTTGGCTCCTTTTTGCGCCGCCTGCCCAACACCTCGGTTCAATCTGTCTATCTGGCCCGGCGTCAACTGAATCTGGCGCTCAAGCAGTCGTGCTCGGGCATGCGAAGAAAACGCAAGCCCTTCGCTTTGACCCACTGCATTTTCCAAGACTTGCGAGAAACTCGAGCCCTCGGACTTACGAGACGGCTGAACTTTTTCGCCGGTTGTCGGGCTCTCAATGTGGGAGATTGGCGGCAATTTTGAAATGGCGGTCATGGCAGAACCTCCTTAGCCAAGAGGAACTCGTTGTGGAGTCCCATCATATACGGCGATAACATCGCCCAAATGAATTTCGCGCGAGCCGAGCAGCAGAATCGCCACTCCATCGCGATAGATGACTCCCGTGACAACTCCTTCAAGGAACGGTGTGACGGTGACGCTGCTTCCACTGCTGTCCTTGGCGGTCACCTGAACGGTGTAATTTCCCGCGGCGACTCGATGTCCCTCGTCATCGCACCCGTCCCATGCGAGAGTATTTGCGCCTGACGCAAGATTAGCTCCGGTAAGTGTGCGAACGGTCTCGCCATTCTCATCAACGATTTTCACCGAAACCTCCGATGCCGCGGAGCCTAACAAGAAGCGAATCGAGGTTTCTCCCGTTTCCGCCAGCTCAACTGTGTCGGCTTGAGCACGAACGGTTTTGCCGATGAGAGTCGTGGCCATCGAGTTGTTGATGGATGTGGCCAGGAGCAAGTTGACCTGAAGAGAGCCGTCCAATAAGCCGCTCATCGTCTGTAATTCCTCCAGAGAGCTGAATTGGGCAAGCTGAGTTACCATGTCGGTTCCCTCCATAGGGGAAAGAGGGTCCTGATGCGTCATCTGCGCCACGAGCATGGTCAGGAAATCCATTTTGCTCACCGCCTCTGCGCGAGACCCAATCATATCCATAGGGGGTCCGACACTTGAAGTCGGATCAAGTTCTGATACAGGCATAAAGCACCTCCTTTCGTTTAGGTTATGTCGTAGAGTTCGCGAAATCCTTGTCCCACTTTATATTCACTGCACAGATAACGGTAGAGTGCGTAGGTTGTGCGGGACACCGTCTGTTGTCTCCCGCAGCGGGCACAAACGATAACGGGCACGGGTTTGTGTTCCCTCGATGCAGGTCGCGGACGCCACTGCGAAGAGCCGCAGGTGCAGCGCAGAATCCCATTGGCTGACGAGGCTCTCATACCCTTTCTCTTGCCTGCAAAGTTCATACCATCCTCAACAATCTCTTCAAGATTTCTTTCTTATGCGTTTAACCGCAAGAAGGTCGTCTATAAGTTTCCATGTGAGCAGTCTCGCGGCAAAACCTTCCTATTAGGCGATCCAAAGGCGACGCGCCGTCGGTCTCTTTTCCAGCAGTAAGGGTTCGGTCAAGCGCTCTTCGTCGGAATTCCAGAGAGTCGTCACAAACGGCTCTTGTGGTCGCGTTTGGCGCCGACGAGGCTCATCCCATTGAACCTCCGGAATCGAAGGCAATTTGGCCTCATGTGTCGCATCAATTTCGAATCGGTCGAGCCGTAGGCCCTGCTCAGCGAAAATCTGTTGCAGCCCTTCGCGATGTGTTTCGAGCAGTACCTTCACCTTCGGATCTTGCACTTGCACTTTCGCCACAACTTCCCGCTCATGCTGACCTATGACGAATTGTACCGGTCCCCATTCCTGAGATGCCCACAAGAAACGCAATCCCGATCCTTTGTCGAGTCGAAGAGGTTGCGAGGTCCTCAATACTTGTTGTAGAAGCGATCGAAGTTCCCGCAATTGCTCAACCTTTGCAAGCAGAGGAGATTGCCGAAGGATTGGCGAATCTACATCGAGACTCTCTCCATTTTGGCTCTTCATCGTTGTCAGGGGATGGTTCGAAATCTCCGCGTGCGCGTCTTGTTGGCTCAATTGCTGCGAATGCATCGCCGTTCCTTCAGCCTTGGCGGTCTTCTCGACCGTTTTCATTGGCAGAGCTGGAGCTGCCGCAGGTTCTGTGCGTCTCTCGGAGGAGGCAAATGTCTCAGTCTTCGGCATCTCAGGCATGACGGCCTTCGATAGGTTTCTTGTCAGTGGCAACGGTTTTCTATTGGCGAACGACTCCATGGCAGCTTCCTTGCGCGCTGCGTCTCTCAGAGGATGGGTCGAATGCACAGTCGGGGAATCGAGTATTCTTCCTCTATTCTTGTTCGGGATTTCTCTAACAGGCATGGCGAGGATTCTCGTTTGCTCCGGCATCACCGGAGTTTCTTGAGCGAATCCAAGTCGCTCTTTTGCGGAACCAATTGATCCGCTCGTTTCAGGCTCGGTGCTGCCACTGCGCTTTTGTGGCCCGTCGCCATTCGGATTTTTCAAATTTGCGAAACGCAGCAATTCAACGGCCCTCTCTGTTCTATGGTTTTCGGCAAATTGGCTGATCTGCGCCGCCTTTTGTTCCTGGATTCCTCCGCTCGCCAGGAATTCAGTTCGACTCTGTTGCCTGGTTTCTTTGAGCGGTTCAAAGATTCTCGTGACAGGTACTTTGTGTTCTTCTGCAGAGCTCGCCAAAGAAACCGTGGGATAGACGGACTTATTAGGTGTCTGGGATGCCGAGGGCACTCCCAAGGGAAGTTGCTGATTAGGAGAGGCACTCTTGCTCAGTCGGAGCTCAGACGCTTCTCCCAGAATCCTTGTGACATGAGCTTCTTTAAGTCTATTTCCGTTTTCAAACGAAGCTTGCCATCTCTTAGGCTCTTGAGATCGTGCAGGACTCTTGTCCCCGATTTCCTGCGGAGCCTGATCACGCAGTTCCTCACTTTGTTTGGCCGGAAGCCCGTTGTCATTTCCGAGTTTGGACGCTTGCGTGGCAATTCGTGCTTTCGGTGGTCTGCTATCGAGTAGCTTATCGTCAATTGCTGAAGAGACCAGTTCCTTACTTGGCCTTTGGGATTTGACATCGCTCTTCAGTATCGCTTCTTCCCGGATTCCGTCATTCCCTCTGCTTGCATTCTCAACTCGCGGCCTTTCCCGCAGGACATTGGGTTTTTCTCTCGTCGCTGCTCTAATAACAGATGCTTTTTCGTTCAGCAGGCTTCCGTTTCGCAACAAATCTGACACAGGCTCAGCGGCCTGATGGATGCTCTTTTGCACTGGGCCTGATTCACGGATTTCTCTGCCTGGAGACGCAGCCTGGCTTGGCTTGGCAAGCGTGCCTTGAGTCCGCTTTGCCATACCCGTTGTCGCTGCCGCACCCATTTCTCTGGATGCGGTGTTCTTAAGGGACTCGGCTTTCCGTGCGGAATCCGGCCGATTCACTTCCTGCCTTCGTTGAGAACTTCTTGGGACATTTTGAAGGACTTCAACCCGGCCATGTTTCGACGGAGTTTCTTGCAGTTTGGTCTCACTTCCTCCTGGCACGATATCCTTCAATACTTCTTCGGCGTATTTCCCAGGAAATTCGCTGTTTGGACGAACTTGGCGCAGCGTAGGCTCGGATTGGCGCTTCCCGCTCTCTGTCGAGCGAATCTCCACACCGTGATCTTTCGGCGGTTCAAATGTGGTTGGTCGGTCGGCTGTCAGCGTTCTCATCGCTAGAGAAGATGTTGCATCGGAACTCGTTTTCGCTGTCGCAGGCAAAGGAAGTTTGCGTTCTGCAGAATCTGAAACATCGGTCTTGCGGACAACGCGAGTCGGCGCATAGGTTTGGATTAGGGCTTCTTTCGACTCCGATTTGGATTTGGAAACGGGAATTTCATGGCTCGTTGTGCTGACGCGAGTCATCTCGACGGGCGATTGATGTCTTGTTCCTCCAGATTGGATTCCCGTTCTTGGCGTCGTGTTGGCATTGCCGGTGGATTCGGCGTAAGAGAGAGTTCGAACTGAATTGTTTTGCGTGGGCAAGCGAGAAGTCGTCTCTTCTCTCGGAGGCGATACGAGTGTGGAAGAGGTTTGATGTTGCTGCAATTTTGGTGATACGGTTGTCTTTCCAAGAGTGGGCTGCTCCGTTTTCCTATTCGCATTTGAGCTGTCCTGCGCGAATCGTTGGGGCGGTTCACTCTGCGCTCGAATCGCATCGCCTTGTCTTTCCAATTTTTCCGCACGCACCACAGGAGTCTGAATAGGGATCGTCCGCCCTTTGGGCACCAAGTCGTCGAATCTCTGAATGCGGAGATTTCCGAGAGGTATTTGGCCGCTCTTTGCAGGAATTTGAATTTTGGCCCGAGCTTCTTCTCTCTTGACTTCGGCTGTGTTCGGCGAAATTTTCGTCTCGTTTTCGGGCCTTCGATTCTCACTTCTAAGTCTTGTCCGCGTGTTGCTGGTATCGGTTTGTTGGATCTCCTTAATGGTCACATTTCGTGGTGGGAGAGGGGCCTCGCGAGTATTCTTTGGAGCATCCTGCATCGAGACAGTCTTGAGCGGCGACGCCGTCGGCGAAGCAACGGCACCTCCGGACTGAGATGTATTTCCAATCTGTTTGTGCGAAGCTGCGGAGACTCCGACTGGCCGCTTCGGCGTTTCGGGAGGTTGCTTCATCTCTGAAAGAACGCGCGCAGTTTCGCTCTGTTGCAGCGCGGACTTGGTCAATCCAGAACCGCTGACCGCACTTTCGTGGGGCATCGAAGAGCGAATCGAGTGTAGATTCGCCTCGGAACCCGTTGCCTTTTCATGCTTCGGCTCAGGTTGTTTCATATCAGGCACCGCGAGCCTCGCTTCTTTCTCTGAAGAAGCAAGTTCGGTTATTCCAAGCTCACCGGCTTCAATGTCCCGGGGCATCGTGGGTCGAGCCAAATTCAACTTCGATACGAGGTCCGTCGCCTCTTCACGCTTTGACTTGGTTTGCTTTCTTTCGAGCGGAATGGATATTGTTCTCTCCGTCAGTGGAGTGTATTGGGGTGTGGCCAGGCCCGCAGCCGGAATGTCCCAAGTCATGCTCTCGCGATATGAAGGCGATTTCGAGTCGGTGTCATTCGCCTTCTCATGTCCGCGCTCGTGCTGTGGCGCAAAGGCCTCTTCCGAACGCGTTGTCTCAACCTTGTCGCCAGGAGTGCCTTTCATCAGGCACGCGGTGAGTTCGCCGATGAACTTTGCCGCAGAGCGCAAAGGCAAAACAGAAATCGCGCTTGGCATCGCCAACGGTTTGCGGGGATTTGACAGGTTTTTGATTATGAGATTTTTCATCTCATCCCGAAGCTACCATTCTGGTCATCAGGAATGACACTCGCGCGGCCTGATCCACAGGCAAAAGAGCCATGATTTTCGCCGCGGGTCGCTCACGCATGCGCATAAAAAGCGCCACGATCGTTTCATCCGAAAGCCGTGACATAATCGGTGCTGCCTGTTGAGGTTTCATGGATTCCATGAGCTTCGCCAAACGCTGAAGTTGTCGCGGATCACTCTCGGCCGGCGTGTCGTCCAAATCCATAGCTTGGTCTTCGGGCTCGGTCTCTTCTTCGGAGAAAGCTTCCGTGTCAGGTTCTGCGGACTCCTCCGATTCAGCAACGGACTCAGGCGTCTCATTCGTCCCCGTGACGGGCACTTCCGGCTCACTGATTTCTACGGCAGCCGCTTGGCTCTCGTCGGATTCTTCAATCGGCGCAGGTGCTGTCGTGTCGGGTGCGGCAAGAACCGGGCTCATCTGCTGGCTTTCTATCGTGTCCTTCTTGACTTCAGTCGTTGCCGGAGTCGGCTGAGCGGCCGTCGGCGTGGTTGAGTGTGCGACGGAATCCGAAACCTTGACTTGAGTCGCAAGAGCCGGAACGGCGCTCTTAGGTTGCGTCGCTTTGAGAAAGAAATACATCGCGACATTAATGACCACGAAGCTGGCCAAGAAGATCAAAATCGTCTTTTTCGGAAAGGGTATCTTCATCCTGAGAGCTTCCTCATCTTGCGCCTATGGGTTGCGATCTCATCCAGGAGCTTGTCTTCCTGCCGCGATACCTCAAGTTTCCAATCGGCATGTCGAAGTTCTCGAAGTCTTTCCAGTACTCGGGTCTGGCGTCGTGCCTGAGTAAGATCCTGCCGTCTGACTTCTTCCTGTTGGGCGGCGTGTTGTATGCGCCCCGCCTGTGAAGCTTTGGCCTCTCCTACTCGAACACGATAACGAGTATCTGCCGTGTAGTTCCACACCTCAAACGGACTCTGCCGACCTTTGCACATGATTTGCAGAATGTCCTTCTCTTCCTTTTCGAGAAGGCCTAACCTTTTCTCTTCTTCCATTCTTCGACGGATGGCCTGTTGCAGTTTTTCCTGTTCTTGCCTTTCGCGGATGCGCCGCACATCAAGAACCTTCTGAAGTCGAAATCGAAATTTTTTCACGAGCCCGCCGTAAGATTCATCAGATTCTGACGCGCTTGCTCGCCGGTCGCACCTTTCTCAAGAGATTGGCGCAGGAAATTCTCAATATCGGGCAACTTCTGCAGGGCGATGTCCACTTTCGGATTCGAGCCCTTCGCGTAGGCCCCGATATGAATAAGGTCTTCCGCGTCGCGGTAGGCTGCCAGCCATTCCCGCACCTGAGCGGCGGCGGCAAGGTGCTCCTCATCCGCGATATTCACCATCGTTCGACTGATGCTGTCCAAAATATCAATGGACGGGTAGTGTCCCATCGCCGCGAGTCTGCGCGATAAGACAATATGGCCGTCCAAAATCGAGCGCGAACTGTCAGCCACCGGCTCCAACATGTCATCCCCTTCCACCAGAACCGTATAGAACGCGGTAATGCTCCCGTTCTCGGTGGTGCCGGCCCTCTCGAGGAGTTTAGGTAATGCGGCAAATACGGACGGCGGATACCCTTTCGTCGCCGGAGGTTCTTGCAGCGAGAGGCCGATTTCGCGCAAGGCGTGGCAGTAGCGGGTAATGCTATCCACGAGCAGCAGGACTCGCTGTCCCAAATCCCGGAAATATTCGGCAATCGTCGTGGCCACCATCGCGCCGCGAACACGCAGCAGCGGCCATTGATCAGAAGGCACGGCAACCACGACAGACCGGCGTCGTCCCTCCTCCCCCAAATCATTCTCGATGAATTCGCGCACCTCTCGACCTCGCTCGCCGATCAGACCGATCACGGTGACATCCGCATCGGTATAGCGAGCCATCATTCCAAGGAGCATGCTCTTGCCAATGCCGGACCCGGCAAAAATGCCAATGCGCTGGCCTTGGCCTATCGTCAGGAGTCCGTCAATCGCGCGTACGCCTACCGAGAGGGGCTCCGTTATTCGGGCGCGACGCAGCGGGTCGGGTGCCGACGCGACAATCCCGCGATATTCCTCCGGCACAATGGGTTCCAGACCGTCTAACGGTTCTCCCAGTCCATTCAAAATGCGCCCCAATAACCCTACTCCAACACCAATACGCAAGGGGTGACCCACAGCGGTTACAATGTCCCCCGGACCTAAGCCCGCTGTTTCCTGCAGTGCCATGAGAAGCGTGAATTGGTCTCGAAATCCTACGACTTCAGCGAGCATAGAGCCCACTGAGGTTTCGACTCGACAAAGTTCTCCCAAGGGAATTCGAGGGCCACGGGCTTCGAGAATAAGTCCGGTAACCCGTTCGACATGTCCTCGCCATTCATAAGGGTCAATTGCCGGCAGGCGGTCGGCATATCTCGAGAGCAAACTGGAAGTCATCATGTTCGTTCTAGCGCTCCCGTTCGCTCTTCGATGATTTGAGTCCGAAGACGGTTCATCTGACTCTGAAGTTGAGCATCCAACATTCCGCTCTCCGTTTCTATCACGCATCCTCCTCGAGCGACGGAGTTGTCTGCACGAAGCTCCAGAGGTGCATTAACGCCCATCTCGCTAACGAGTTTCTCCCGAGCTTCTTCCAGAATCTTCAAATCCTCCGGATGTGCTCTCAAGACAACCTCGTCGGCGTTGACGATTTTTCGCAACGCTTGGCGGACAATACCGAGGATGGCGTCATTTCTCGTGGCGATCTCGATCCCGATAATCTTCTCTGCGATAGAAAATCCGAGTTCGAGGACATCGCTTTCGTAGCGTCGGGCAAGTTCCTGCTTCTCGCTTTGAATCACACGTCCCCAATCCTGCAAGAGCTCAACGGCCGGTTGGATTTGTTGACTTCCCTCTTCCCGGCCTCTCGCCATCCCTTCCTCAAGACCTTTCCGGTACGCAGCGTCTCGCTCCTTGGAGAAAGCCGCGCGTTCCGCTCCCATCTGTTGTTCCATGCGTCGCGAGACTTCCGCCTCATCCAATGGGGATTCGCGTTCTTCGCTCTCGTGGACGACGCCTCGATAATAGTTCACCGGTCGAGCGGCGAACCTCTCGAACTTCGCCGGAGGCAGGCTCTCCGCATGCTCACCGCTCAAAATGGCAGTTTTTCTCCCTGAATAGCGCCGGGCTTTCATTATTCCACCATCATCTCCGCCTTGGTCCCACCAACCACCACAACCTGTCCTGACTCTTCAAGTCGGCGAATTATATCCACGATGCGCTGCTGCGCCTCCTCAACATCCCGGAGGCGCACGGGCCCCATATACTCCATTTCCTCCTTGATCACATTGGCGGCCCGCTCGGACAAATTGGCGAATATCTTCTTCGTGGTTTCGGCGGAAACATGTTTCAGGGCCAAACCGAGTTCCTTGTTGTCCACCTCTTTGAGCACCCGCTGAATGGAACGATCGTCCAGCATCACGAGATCTTCAAAAACGAACATCAGGTTCTTAATCTCCGTGGCGATTTCGGGAGCGCGCTCATTAATCTTCGAGAGAATGGCGCGCTCGGCCGATTGCCCAACCAGATTCAGAATTTCCGCGATGGCCTTCACGCCGCCAAGCCGGCTGGTGCTCTGCGAAAAGTCAATCCGCGACTCCAAGACCGATTCCACCGACTGGATCGTCTCGGGCGAGACGCTCTCCATGGAGGAGAAACGCAGAACGACTTCCGCCTGCAGTTCGGGAGGCAGGTCAATTAGGATGCTGGAAGCCTGCGCCGGATTGAGCTGAGCCAAGACGAAGGCAATCGTCTGCGGGTGCTCTTTCTGAATGAACAACAGAAGCTGATTGGGATCCACATTTTTCAGAACATTGAATCCCTTGACCTTCATCAGACGATCGATGCGGCGCAGGAATTCGACGGCTTTCTCTTCTCCCAGAGATTTCTTCAAGAGATCTTCTGCGAAGGCGACGCCTCCCGCCGCGATGAACTCCTGCGCCCGCATCATATGATAGAATTCTTCAACAGTTTCCTGAATATGTTCGGGCTCCACATTGCGCAGCCTCACAATTTCTCGCGTAATGGATTCGATTTCATCTTCCGATAGGTTCTGCAGAATGCTGGCCGACCCTTCCGTGCCGACGGCGATCATCAAAACGGCCGCCTTTTCAATCCCATTCAGGACTTTTCTACTTTTTGGAGGACTCACCGCTTTCCTCAATAATCCAACTGCGCACCAGTTGGGTCGCTTGCTCGGGTTTCTCTAACATGAATTGTGCAGCTCGCTTCTGGAGTTCCGCTCGTTTCAGAGCTTCGACGGGTATCTCGTCTTCCTCGATTTCAATGGGTTCCGTTGTCTTTTCCTTGAAAATCACTTTCCGGCTTTCGAGCGAGGTCGTCGAGCCGGCGGGCAAAGCTGGGCCCGGAGCGTGGCCTGGAGGGAGAGTCGTCACAGTCCGACCGGCGGAAATTGACGCCGGAGCCGCTTCAATCGTCGGAAGACCCGGCAAAGCTTGGGATACCCTGCGAAGAAATGAGCGCGCAATCAAGAAGATTCCCACAAGGAGCAAAGCCAGAATTCCCTTTTCGACCAACTGCATAAGAAAACGGTTTTTGATCTCGGGGTCGGCTCCCGTGAGAGATTCTTCGACCTTTCCAAAGGGGAAAGACACAACACTGATCTGATCCTGTCGCGTTGGGTCAAAGCCCACGGCGGTTTTCACAAGCTCAGTGAATTTTTTCAGTTCAGCTGGAGTTCGATCAACGAATTCGCGAACTTCCTTGCCGTCGGCCTCCTTTTTCGTTCGATAGGTGCCATCTACCAGGACAGAGACCGACAGCCGTTTAATGCCCCCAACTTCCGGAGTCATCTTCTCCACTGTACGCGGGACTTCATAATTCGTCACTTGGCTCTCTTCGTTTTTTGAGCCGTCTTCTGTGCCGCCGTCGCCGGAGGATTCCCGCCGCTCTTCACTGCGGACGGCAATCTGGTCCACATCAAAACGCTCAACCGTTCTTTCAACGCGATCCCAGTTGAGTTTTGCGGCAACCTTGACCTGAGACTTCCCGGGCCCCAGCACTCCATCAAGCAGCGCGCTGGCTTTGCGTGCCAGAGCATCTTCCACCGCAAACTGCACCTCAAGCTGCGTCGCCGTCAGTCCGGCGACCGTATCATGATGCATCGCTCCTGAAAGTGGATTTCCCGATGCATCCACAATGGTAATATTGCCCACACTCAGCCCTTCGACGGCGTAGGCCATGAGATAGCGGATGCCTTGAATCTGTCGGGGGAGCAGTTGAGTGTTGGGTTTCAGACGCAGCACAACCGACGCCGTCGGATCCTTTTTGTCCTCGGTAAAAAGCGATGGAGCCGGCAAGACCAAATGCACACGGGCCGATTCGACCTCTTCCAACTCTCCGATGGTGCGCGAAAGTTCTCCTTCCAAGGCTCGATGGTAGTTCATCTTCTGCATGAATTCAGTCATGCCAAGCATGGGTTTATCAAAAAGCTCATAACCCAGACTTCCAGAGCTCGGCAGGCCAAGGCTGGCGAAATGCAGCCTCAGGTCGTAAACCTGTTTTTGCGGCACCATGATTCTGCCGCCCCCGTCAGCGAGCCGGTATGGAACCTTGCTCTCGCGCAAGTCATCGGCAATCCGAGAAGCCTCCTTGCCGCTCAGATCAGAATAGAGCGTCGCATACGGAGCTTTGGATGTCCAGGTGACCAGGAGGGCCAGAAGGGAGACAACGATGGCTGCTGTCGCGATAAGACCGGCTTTCTGACCAAGAGTCAACCGTTTCCAGAAATTGCCTATTGGTCCCAGGAAAGTGTCCATCGTGCTCGCCATCTTCTATCCCGAAAAATGTTCTGAATTCAACATGTCATTTCCCAGCTTAGATCTGCATCCGCATGAGCTCGTGGTAAGCGTCAACGACTTTGTTTCGGATTGCCATGAGCAATTGCATGGCAATGCCCGCTTCTTCAGCGGCGCTCATCACTTCATGGAGATCCTGAACCTGGCCGGTGACGAACGCCTGCGTTTTCTGGTCAGCAGCGAGCTGCAATTGATTGACATTGTCAATAAATCCCGAAAGCGTATCGCGGAAGCTCGGTCCGCAAATTTCGGGTTCAACCCGGGGCACTTCCCGCGGAGTCTGCGGGAAGTTCGGAAGGGTTCGGATGCCGGATGGAATGCTTGTCATGCTACACTCTGATGTCAATATAATTACCCAACACAGGCAAAGTCGCTTGAGGATGTGCCTCGACAATGCCTTTGTCCTTTGCCGGAGGAGAAGTTTCCTGAGAATTCTGAGCTGCCACCGATTTCGTCGCTGCTAAAGCCTCAAGGCGTGCATTTCGCTCCGGGATGCGGGCATAGGCGGGAGGAGCTTGGATTTTCATCGCAACACCTTATAATTCAAGCGCCTTGCGCATCATCTGTTTCGCCGCATTGAATGCGGTGACATTCGCTTCAAAAGCCCGCGTCGCAGAGATGAGCTCTGTCATCTCAGTAACAATATCCACATTAGGATATTTCACGAATCCCTCGCTATTCGCATCGGGATGTCCCGGGTCGTACACCTCCGGAAAAGGACTCGAATCCTCACGAATCTGGCCCGAAACACCTCGGAACTCCTGCTGTTCTGTTGTCCCAGGCTGAGCGCTCGTGTCGTTGCCGCCTGCCTCGCCGGGTTCGGGGCTGCTGATGACCAGCGCTCTCTCTTCTTGAAACGAGACGACTTGGCGCCGATACGGCCCACCCTCTGCGGTTCGAGTCGTCTCGATGTTCGCCAGATTCTCTGCCACAACATCTAATCTCTTCCGCTGAGCGGTCAATCCCGATGTGGACACTTTCATCGCCGCGAAAAGCGGTTCGAGGTCCATGCCATACCTCTCTTTACTTTCGGTGTCATCCGATAAGGACAATTATCGTGCCGATACCGAAAAACTTGAATTCCCGCCGTCACATTCCTTATTAAGTGCCTGCAATATCTATCTGCGCAAGGGCGCGCATAGTCCGCGGCTTTCCTCTCGGATTGGTAGAAATTTCCTACGCAAATCGTTTCACTTTTTTGCAAGTATTTCTGGAATTTGCAATAGGCTATTCTACAGCGTAAAAGTTCGTCTTCATTTTGGGGACAAAAAAAATCGCCAGACTCTTCAGTCTGACGATCTTTCGCCGCTTCGCGGAAGCGGTGCGGAAGCAAGCAGCGTTAGGCTAACACGCGACACTCTCCGCTCGATACTCTCGGAGCTTATTTCGCAAAGTGCGGATGGAAATGCCAAGCATTTCTGCTGTCTTCGTGCGGTTATTGCTGTTCTCCTGCAAGGCGCGGAAGATGGCGGCCCGCTCAATTTCCCATAAGGTCACCGGCGTTTTGCTCTCCGACGGAAATGAGAGCACTGGAGAAGCCTCCACCTCATCCATAAATAAGTGCTTGAGGCCGATTCGGCCTTCGGGACACATGACCACTGCGCGCGCAATCGTGTTTTCAAGTTCACGCACATTTCCGGGCCAGTCGTAGCGGATCAGAGCTCCGAGGGCTTCCTCGGTCAGGGACTCAATGGGACGATTGTACTCTTTGGTGTAAATCTGAAGGAAGTGGTTGGCCAGAAGCGGAATGTCTTCTTTGCGTTCGCACAGTGGCGGCAATAGGATCGGGCAGACATTCAGGCGATAATAGAGATCCTCGCGGAACTTCTCTTGCCGCACCATCGCTTTTAAATCGCGATTTGTCGTCGCAACGACTCGAGCATTTGTCTTGATGGTTTCGCGCCCTCCCAAGCGCTCAAATTCCCGCTCCTGCAAAACCCGCAAGAGTTTAGCCTGCATGTTTGGGCTCATCTCACTTACTTCGTCCAGCAGCAAGGTTCCATCATGGGCGAGCGAAAACCGGCCTTCGACCATCTTGATAGCACCCGTGAACGCCCCCTTTTCGTGGCCGAAAAGCTCACTTTCCATCAAAGTATCCGGCAGAGCGGCGCAATTGATCTTGATAAAGGGCCCCGAGCGATAGGGACTGTTTTCATGAATCGCGCGCGCGACAAGCTCTTTCCCCGTTCCGCTCTCCCCTTGGATGAGCACACTCGCTTTCGACGAACTGACCATTTCAAGAGTCTCATAGAGCTCGAGCATTTTGGGACCTGTCCCAACAATGTTCTCGAAACGAAATCGCGTTCCCAATTGCTCTTTCAGATTCGTATTCTCCTGGACAAGGTCACGGTACTCAAACGCTTTTTCGACGCGCAGCATCAGCTCATCGGGCGCGAAGGGTTTCTGGACATAATCGAAGGCCCCGTCACGGATGGCGGTCACAGCGTCCTCAATCGTTCCGTAGGCGGTAATCATGATGACTTTCGTGTGCGAGTAGCTCTGTTTGATGTTTTTGAGCAGAGTCAGTCCATTCATCTTCGGCATTTTCACATCCGTGATGACGAGATCAACCGCCTGTTTGGTCAAGGCCTCCAAAGCAGTCGGCCCGTCGGGCACAGACGCTACCTCCAAATGCCTTCGTCGCAGAGCCTCGCAGATAAACTCTCTCATGTGAATTTCATCATCAACAACTAAAACACGACCCTTTTGCATGGAACATCCTCGCGTTCAGGTTTTTTCGTGAAATAATCCCTTCAATCCCACATCAAGAAATTCCAACTGAGTAGCCTCTTGCCCTTTGACCGGGCGCGACAACTTTCGACGCAGAAGTTGCCAAATTTGCGGAAAATTCGCAGAGCTATGCTTAGTAGCGACGCTACACTCAATATACCCAAAACCCTTGTCTGGCGCGGGTTTGCGGGCTTTCTGCGAGCGAAAAGCGGCACCAATATAACCAAACTTTTTGGCTTTGTCAAGAACTTTTTTGCCGAGGGAAAGATTTGCATGGGCACAAGGTGCGGCTTGATTTTCTCAGCTTTTTTTGATAAGTTTACATAGAAGAAATTGCCCGAAATCTATGGAATCCCCATACATCCACATACGCGGGGCACGCGAACACAACCTCAAAAACATTGATGTTTTCCTGCCTCGAAACCGACTGATCGTGATTACCGGCCTCTCCGGCTCAGGGAAATCGAGCCTTGCTTTCGACACGCTTTACGCCGAGGGACAGAGGCGCTATGTCGAATCTCTCTCGGCCTATGCGCGCCAATTCCTTGGACTTATGGAGAAACCCGATGTGGACGCCATCGAAGGCCTCTCGCCGGCGATTTCCATCGAACAGAAAGCTGGAATACGCAATCCGCGTTCAACCGTTGCCACCGTCACCGAGATCTATGACTATCTGCGCCTCCTCTTCGCGCGAATCGGTCATCCCCATTGTCCACGCTGTGGCCAGCCGATTCACCGCCAAAGTGCTGAAGAAATTGTAGATGCCATTTTCGAGCGACCCCGAGGTGCCAAACTCCAACTTCTCTCGCCTCTGGTTCGAGGGCGCAAAGGAACTTATCAAGACCTCTTCAGTCAAATTCAAAAAGATGGTTTTGTGCGTACGCGCGTGGATGGAATCGTTCGCTCGCTGGATGATAAGATTGACCTCGACAAAAACAAGAAACACAACATTGATGTCGTCGTAGATCGCATTGTCCTGAAGGAAGGAATCCGCTCTCGATTGACCGAATCGGTTGAGACAGCTCTGCGGCTTTCCAGTGGACTCCTCACGGTGGTTGAAGAAGACAAAGAGGAAACCACCTATAGTGAGAAATACGCCTGCACCGATTGCGGGATATCCCTGTCCGAAATCGAGCCGCGCCTCTTCTCATTCAACAGTCCCTTTGGAGCCTGTCCAGCTTGCACAGGACTTGGTTTCAAAATGGAGGTAGACCCGCATCGCCTCATCCCCAATCCCAATTTGTCCATTGAAGAAGGAGCGATCGCCAGTATGAGCGGATTGTACGAAGGGTGGCTCTATCAACAACTGGAACAAGTCGCCAAGCATTTTGGCTTTCGCGTGGATGTTCCTTTTCGAAAGTTGAAAATCGAACATCAGCGAACCATTCTCTACGGCTCCAGCCGTGAAACGATCCATTTTCGCTATGAGTCGGCTACGAGTGATACACGCTATGAGCATTCCGGTCATTGGGAGGGAGTCATTCCCAATCTTCAGCGGCGCTATCGCCAGACCAATTCGGACGGCGTGCGCGAATGGATCGAAAGCTATATGGGAAACATTCCCTGTCCCGATTGTCAAGGCAAACGGCTTCGGCCCGAGGCTTTGGCGGTCAAAATCACAGGACGCAGTATTGCGGAAGTGGCCAGTTTATCCATTAAAGAGACCGAGAAATTCTTTCAGGACATCTCGCTCTCATCTCGCGAGCAAACCATCGCCAAACAGGTCCTGAAGGAGATTCGTGAGCGGCTGCACTTCCTGATGAATGTCGGCCTGGACTATTTAACTCTTGACCGAAGTGCAGGCAGCCTCGCCGGTGGAGAAGCGCAGCGGATTCGACTCGCAACCCAGATCGGTTCGCAACTGACCGGTGTACTCTATATTCTCGATGAACCTTCGATTGGTCTGCACCAGCGCGACAATCGTCGCCTGATCCGCACGCTGACCACCCTTCGCGACATTGGCAACACAGTCGTCGTTGTTGAACACGACCGCGAGATGATTGAGTCCGCGGATTATGTGGTGGATTTGGGTCCCGGAGCGGGCATCGAAGGAGGGCATCTGGTCGTTGCCGGCGCTCCTCAAGAAGTCGCGGCTTGCCCACAATCCATCACGGGCAAATTTCTCTCGGGCAAGGAAGCCATCTCGATTCCAAAAGTGCGGCGTCGAGGCAACGGCAAATTCCTGCAGCTCACCGGAGCGCGAGGCAATAATCTGCACAATGTCACTTTGGAAGTTCCTCTGGGAACTCTGACCGTCGTCACGGGCGTTTCCGGTTCGGGAAAATCCACTCTGATCAATGAGACGCTCTACCGTGCGCTGGCACGGCATTTCTACGATGCTGCAGACACGCCGCTCGCCTACACCGCCTTAACTGGAGTGCAAGCGATTGATAAAGTCGTGAGTGTTGATCAGTCCCCGATTGGACGCACCCCGCGCTCGAATCCCGCAACCTACACGGGGCTTTTCACACCGATCCGGGATCTCTTCGCGCAACTTCCCGAAGCGAAAATCCGAGGCTATTCGCCGGGTCGTTTCAGCTTCAATGTCAAAGGAGGCCGCTGCGAGCATTGCCAGGGCGGCGGCATTATCAAAATCGAGATGCACTTCCTTCCCGATGTTTATATCCCCTGCGAGGTCTGCAAAGGGAAACGGTATAATCGCGAAACGCTCGAAGTGCGCTTTCGCGGCCGCTCGATTGCCGAAGTGCTGGACATGACCGTGACGGAAGCGCTGGAGTTCTTCAAGAATATCCCGACGATTCACCGCAAACTCCAAACACTCTCTGATGTCGGACTCGGCTATATCCATCTCGGCCAGCAAGCAACGACACTTTCGGGCGGTGAAGCGCAGCGCGTCAAACTCGCCGCTGAATTGAGCCGCGTTGCAACAGGGCAAACGCTCTACATTCTCGATGAGCCCACGACCGGCCTCCATTTCGCCGACATTCGCACGCTCCTCAATGTCCTTTCGGCTCTCGTGGACAAAGGAAATACGGTCGTCGTGATCGAACATAACCTCGATGTGATTAAGTGCGCCGATTGGATTATAGACCTCGGTCCCGAGGGGGGCGATGAAGGCGGCCGAGTTATCGCCGTGGGTCCTCCGGAAGGGATCACGAAAGTCCCTCTGAGCTATACCGGAAAATACTTGAAAAAAGTCCTCTCGCCCGAGAGAACGAATCATTCCAACAATGAAGGAGAGCCGTGGGAAACAAGAAAGGGACGCCCTGTGCCGGTGTCAGCCTCAAGGAAAACCACATGAGATTCTTCGGGGGTGTTATCCTCTGGATCGGAGTGGTGGCGCAAGGATTCGCTTTGGATGTGGACCGTGCCCTGCGCTCGATTGAGACTCTCGCTTCCGACCGATTCGAAGGAAGACGAAGTGGTTTTGCCGGCGGCACTCTTACGGAGCAATTTCTCGCTTCGGAATTGGCCGCTGCGGGAATTCTTCCTGCCGGATGGGATAGCACCTACTTTCAAGAAGTGCCCATGTTGGTCACGCGTGAAGACGCCGCCGAACTCACTCTCATGGAGTCCCCGTTCGGCAAAATCAGCTTCACCTATGGGGATGACTTCACTCTGATCACGCATTCCGGCAGTGGAGCGTTCATTGCTCCCGTCGCAATTGTGGGATATGGAATTGACCGTCCGGATAAAGACCGCAATGATTATGGCTCGTTGGATGTGCGTGGCCGCGCGATTGTGATTGTGCGCAAACAACCCCCAAACGCCGTGTGGGATTTTACTCTCGATTATCCTCGCGATCATCTGGTGCGCTGGGCGCTCGAGCACGGGGCAACGGCGATTCTCTTCTATCAAGAAAGCCTTCCTATTCAAGGCGGAGCCGTTCCCGAGCAAATCTACAATCCCCAGGTGCCCATGTTCTATATCGGCGACCGCGTTATGCGACTCCTCCTTCGAGACACGGGCCACACCTTGAGCAGCTATTTGGCTGCACTTGAAAAGAGCCCCAGTCCCCTCGATACGCGAAAACGCCTGTGGATTTCCGCCCGAGTCTCGAAAACCGCCGCGACTTCCGCCCGCAATGTTCTCGGATTCATCTACGGCACAGACGAAAAGCTTCGCGGTGAAATCGTGGCAATTGGCGCTCACTGGGATCATATCGGCCCCAATGGCCAAGGACTTATCTATAACGGTGCCGATGATGATGCATCAGGTTCTGCTGTCGCTTTGGAACTCGCGCGCACAATCGCTCAAGATGTCGGCGCACCCAAGCGGAGCCTCCTCATTCTCTTTTTTGCTGGCGAAGAAGATGGTCTCTTGGGTTCTCGCTATTTCACCGCGCATCCCACGGTGCCCTTGGGGCAGATTGTTGCGATGCTCAACTTCGACATGGTCGGTCAAGGGGATGGAAAAGTCGGCATTGCCGGAGGCGAACTTCTCGGCATCGCATGGGACAACTATCGAAGTCGCCTCACTGCGACCGAAAACGATTCTCTAAACATCTATCGTACTTCGACAACTTGGTATGGCGATTATGGCCCCTTTCATCGTGCGGGCATTCCATCTGTCAGCTTCTGGAGTTCGGGGGAACATCCCTATTATCATCAATACGAAGATGACGCTATTCATATTCGCCGCGAGTCCATCGAAAATGTGGGGAAGCGCGCACAAGATTTCCTGCTCTACCTGCTGAATGATTATCCCTATTCTCTTGGCCGTCCCGATTCCGTGCGTCTTCTGCTTCGCCAAAGCACTTGGATTGACTGGAAAGGGTTCGACCTGTTCGATGCGCTGACTCATCCCGAACTCCTCTCATTGCCGGGAATTCATCTTGTTTGGCTGCCTCGCGATCGCACCGTGCCGACATGGAATCTCATTGAAGCGATGTCGCGACTTCAGAGGATCTGCGACGAAAAGAAAATCTACTGTGGCAAACTCCCAGGTGCCCTGCAAGCCTATCGGCGTCAGCAGCCCGCTGTGGTCATCGGTGGGCACGCGCAGACTCTCGCCGGTCGCTCTCAGGACGAAATAAGCGCCCTGATGCGACAAGGAGTCGCCATTCTCGATTTAGGCGCGACAAAGCAGCAAAAAGGTGGGTTAGATGACGCGGCTCTATCCCTCGCCAAAAATGCCGAGGTTTTTGCAGTCATGCCGATTGACTATGGCACACCTCGGCACGTCCAAAAATGGGAGAATCACGCGATTGTCCGCGCTTCCCTCGAAGAGTTCTCTTCGTTGCCACAAGCGGTTCGTGATTCGCTGACAAACAGTCCGGCCATCCTGATTCTCGACCCCAACGATACCATCACGAAGCGTGATATTGACGCACTCCGTCCCTATGTGGAACGCACTCTCTGTCTGAATTTGGGATCGCTTCTGCAAGCGGGTCGCGAAGAAGAAGCTGCGCGCGCCATTTCTCGTCTCTATGAAGCCGGATTGTCTCGCGACGAAATCATACTGCTTATCACCGAGAACCTCCGACGGTTGATTCGTTAGCAAGAAAATTGGACGACGAAATTTCTCGCAGAAGATATGATTAGCGAAATCTATGAGCGACTGCAGCGCGTTGATCCCGACTATTACACACCGGAACGGGTCAATGACATAGTGCCTCTGCTCGAACGAGTGCGCCGGCTGAAGCGCGAGCGTCATGCCGTCTTATTGGCGCACAACTACCAGCGCGCCGAAATTTTCGAGGTCGCCGACGAAACAGGCGACTCGCTTGCACTCGCTCTCAAAGCCGCCGAAGTCAAAGACGCGGAGGTGATTGTCTTTTGCGGCGTTCATTTCATGGCGGAAACCGCAAAGATTGTCAACCCGACCAAGATGGTCTTGCTGCCCGATCCCTCCGCCGGTTGTTCCCTCGCCGATAGCGCTCCCGCTGACGCCGTGCGCGACCGCATCGAAGAGCTGAAGAGAGCCTTTCCCGATTTGGCAGTTGTTTCCTATGTCAATACAGCGGCCGATGTCAAGGCACTCAGTGACATCTGCTGCACATCCGGCAATGCCGTCAGTGTCGTCCGTTCGCTGCCCAATCGGAACATCCTTTTCATTCCCGACCGGAATCTCGCCCGCCATGTCGCCAACAACATTCCGGATAAAAACATCATCGCCTGGGATGGAGCCTGTTATATTCACGAGCAGATTACGCCCGAAGCCGTCCTGCAAGTTCGGTCGGCGATTCCGGGATTGAAGATATTGGCACATCCCGAGTGTCGCGATGATGTCCTTGCGCTCGCGGACGCGACACTCTCGACCTCCGGCATGATAGACTACGCGCGCCGAAGCGAGGCGACACAATTTCTGGCCGTCACCGAATGCGGACTTTCCGACCTACTCAGCATCGAAATCCCCGATAAGCAATTCTATCGCGCCTGCAAAATCTGCCCATTCATGAAAAGCATTACGCTGGAGAATATCATTGAATCGCTCGAGAAGTTGCAGTTCGAAATCACGATACCGGAAGATACTCGCCGCCGAGCCGAGCTTGCCCTTCAGCGCATGTTCGAGGTGACCGCTCGCGACGCCGTGCCTTTGCCTCCCAATATACCGGTTGAGTAGAATGATTCAGATTTCCGTTATTCTCCTCCCTCTTTGTTGGATTACTCTTCTCATCGCCGCACCCCGCGGCGAAACGGTTTTCTCTCGCTTTGAACCTCCCTCGGGTTATGAGCGCGTCGCAGTGCAAGACAAGGGATTCGCCGCGATGCTGCGCGAACTCAAGCTCAAACCTGAAGGCACAAATGTCCTGAGCCGCGAAGGAAAAGAAATTCTCTGCGATGATGATTTAGCAGCCGTGATTGACGAACGACCACTGCCCACGACCGAGAATAAGGG